>OBLQ010001145.1_pt1 | contig 10006 bp, 10 predicted proteins | sample 1519881 | NCBI WGS metagenome assembly OBLQ01 (sample SAMN01911456, study PRJEB22533) | soil metagenome | biome: Soil | place: Malaysia | collected 2012-04-30 | depth DG_metagenome m | reverse complement strand
CCGCGTCGGGCTGTCGAGTTTCGGCGGCAGCACGGCGGCGTGGCTCTATCGCGAAATCGTGGCAAAGCGCGGCTGGCTGAACGAAGAGGGCTATCTTACCGCGCTCACCTTTTCGCAAGTGCTGCCGGGCGCCAATCCCGTCAACGTCTCCATCTATGTCGGCTCGATGTTGCGCGGCGGATTAGGCGGAATAGCGGCCGCCGCCGGCATGGTGGGTCCCGCATTTATCGTCATTCTTCTTCTCGGCTTTCTTTATGCACGGTTCGGTGAATCGCCCGTGGTCCATGCGGTGCTTGGAGGGCTCGCGGCGTCGGGCGTGGGCATGACGCTTTCCGTCGGCATCAAGCTCGCGGGAACGATCCGCACCCTTGTGCCCGTTCTTTTCGGTGTCGCGATTTTCACCGCCGTAGGCCTCCTTCATTGGCCCATGATTCCCGTCGTGACCGTGCTCACTCCTTTGAGTATTGGTTTCGAATATTTCCAGGTGCACAGGCGGCGAGATGGCTAACCGGCTTCTCGGACTCCTGCTCGTCTTCGGTCCGCTGTCGCTCGTGTCCTTCGGCGGCGGACAGGCGATCATCGCCGATATGCAGCATCAAACGGTCGATGTGCAGCATTGGCTATCCGATGCCGAATTTGCCGATCTCTTTGCGATTTCGCGTGCCGCCCCCGGCCCCTCCACGCTCATCTCCGCGCTCATCGGCTGGCAGGTGGCAGGACCGGCGGGCGCAATTGTGGCGACATTGGCGATCTATATCCCTTCCTCGCTGGTCGAATACGCCGCGAGCCGCTGGTGGCATGCGCGCCGCGATTCCCCTTGGCGCGGCATATTGGAACGCGGGCTCGCACCCATTGCAGTCGGGCTCGTGTTTGCGGCGGCCCTCACCGTGCTCGAAGCAGCCCATGCGGGCCTGTTCCAGATCGCGACGACCGCGGTTGCTGCAGCACTTCTGGTGTACACGCGGATCAGCGCTTATGCGCTCATGGGCATCGTCGCAGTCGTCTATGGTACTTCGGCGTTCCTTTAATTCCGGCTCTTCAGGAGATCGCGGATTTCGCGCAGGAGCGTCACGTCCTCGGGCGGCGGCGAGGGTGCGGCGGGTACCGGGCGCGGCGCCGTCAGCCGGTTGATCTGGCGCACGACCATGAAAAGCGCGAAGGCGACAATCAAAAAATTGATCACGGCGTTCAGGAACAGCCCGTAATTCAACGTGACCGCCCCGGAATCGGTGGCTTCTTTCAGGGTGGCGACGGAGTTGCCCTTCAGCACGATAAAGAAGTTGGAGAAATCGAGCCCGCCCAACATCAGACCGAGCGGCGGATTGATGATGTCTTTGACGAGCGAATTTACGATCGCCGTAAAGGCGGCGCCCACCACGATGCCGACGGCAAGGTCGATGGCGTTCCCGCGCATGGCGAAGGTCTTGAACTCCGAAAAGAGGTTCATGGCTATCTCCCTGTCGAGATGCGGTATCACTTTGCAGCAAAGCGCTTCCGTAACGGTTCGACAATGACGCGCGCAAGTGCACCGCCCATGAGAGCTCCCGCCGTATTGGCGAACTCGTCGCCCAGAGAGGCGTCGCGCCCGATCGCGCCTTGCACGAGTTCGAGGCCCCCGCCCATGAGGATCAGGCCGAAGGTCGCCGCCAGCATCCCGGCGCGATTCTTAAAAGCTGCTCCCGACATCCAGGAAAGAGAGAAATAAGCAAAGAAATGCAATACCTTATCGTTAATCAGCCCGACCACAGGAAGCCCTTGCGGCGCGAACAGCTCGCCCCAGACCACAAGCATGAGTACGGGCCAGAAGAGAAAGGCATCGGCAATTCGGGCCGTGTGCAACAGAGGACGGGAGAGCTTCATCGCGCGCCCTTCTCGCGCAGGCGCGCGAGCCTTGCAAATCCATGGGCCTCGCGTATAACGCCCCCTCTTTTATCGGAACCGACCGGCGAAAGGGCATGCCGTGGCGGTTCGGAACGTGGCCCGCGGGTCAAAACCGCAGGAAAAGGAGACCGCAAAATGCCCAAGATGAAGACGAAATCGGGCGCTAAGAAGCGCTTCCGTTTCACGGCGACCGGCAAGATCAAACATGGCCAGCGCGGCAAGCGCCATGGGATGATCAAACGCTCGAACGAGCAGATCCGCGATTTGCGCGGAACCCGGATCATGTCGGATTCCGAATCCCAGCGCGTCAAGCGCTGGATGCCGTATTCGGCGTAAGGGAGAAGAGCGATGTCCAAGGCACCCCGCGCCGTTCCTTCGCGGCTGCGCCGCAAGCGCGTGCTCAAACAGGCCAAAGGATTCCGCGGCCGTAGGAAGAACAACATCACGACCGCGAACGCGGCCGTCGACCGGTCCCTGCAGCACTCCTATATCGGGCGCAAACTGAGAAAGCGCAATTTTCGCGCTCTTTGGATCCAGCGGATCAACGCGGCCGTGCGCGAGCATGGGCTCACTTACAGCCGATTTATGAGCGCCCTCGAACGCGCAGGCATCGCCATCGACCGGAAGGTGCTGGCCGATCTTGCGGTTCGGGAGCCGGAATCCTTCAAGGCCCTGGTGGATCGGGCCGCCGCCGCGCACTGACGCGTCCCCTCTCGCGCGATTGTCGCTCCCGGTCCCCGGCCTTGGCCGAGCCGCCGGGCTTCAGCCATTCTGCTTGAGAGATTGTTATGACCGATCCGACCCAACTCGAACACGATCTTCTTGCTGCAATCGCAGCCGCCAAGGATGTGCGCGCGCTGGAAGACTTGCGCGTGGCTGCGCTCGGCAAGAAGGGCTCGATAACCGAGTTGCTGAAGTCGCTGGGCGCGATGAGCCCCGACGAACGCAAGACGAAGGGCGCGCTCTTCAATCAGATGCGCGACCGCATCACTCAGGCCATCGCCAAGCGCAACGAGGAATTGAGCGGGGCTGCGGAACATTCCCGTCTTCTAGCCGAACGCGTGGATGTGACGCTGCCCGCCCCCGCAGCGCCCCGCGGAAGTATTCATCCCGTCTCCCATGTCATGGACGAGGTCATCGCGATTCTCGCCGATCTGGGGTTCTCGGTTGCCGAAGGTCCCGACATCGAAACCGAAGAATACAATTTCACCAAACTCAATATTCCGCCCGAACATCCGGCGCGGCAGATGCACGACACGTTCTATTTGAATCGGGAGCACAACCCGGCGGGCACGCTTCTGCGCACCCATACGAGTCCGGTGCAGGTGCGCACCATGCAGCGCGCAGTTTCATCGGGCGCGTTTCCCATCCGCATCATCGCGCCCGGGCGCACTTATCGCCGCGATTCGGACGCGACGCATTCGCCCATGTTTCACCAGGTGGAAGGACTCGTCGTGGACGAGGAAACGCATCTCGGCCATCTCAAATGGGTGCTGGAGGAATTGTGCAAGGCGTTCTTCGAAGTGCGCGAATTGAAGATGCGTCTCCGGCCTTCCTACTTCCCGTTCACCGAACCTTCCATCGAAGTCGATATCCAGTGCGACCGTTCGGGCGGCGAAATCAAATTCGGCCAGGGCGAGGATTGGCTGGAAATTGCGGGCGCGGGTATGGTGCATCCGCGCGTCCTCGAAATGTGCGACATCGATCCCAGGCGCTATCAAGGCTACGCCTTCGGCATGGGGCTCGACCGGCTCGCCATGCTGAAATACGGCATTCCCGATTTGCGGCCCTTCTTCGAATCGGATTTGCGCTGGCTGAAGCATTTCGGATTCAGCCCGCTCGACATTCCGACGCTCTATGGGGGCCTCAGCCGATGAAAGTCACGCTCTCCTGGCTGAAGGAGCATCTGGAGACGGACGCGGATGTTTCCGCCATCGCGGAGACATTGACGAATATCGGACTCGAGGTCGAATCGGTCGAGGATAAAGCGAAGGCGCTTGCACCATTCACGGTCGCGCGCGTGATCTCGGCCGAGAAGCATCCGAACGCCGACAAACTGCGGCTTTGTACGGTCGAGACGCGGGAGGGAACCGCGCAGGTGGTGTGCGGCGCGCCGAATGCGCGCGCAGGTCTCGTCGGCGTCTTCGCCGCACCCGGGACCTATATTCCGGGAAGCAAGTTCACGCTTGGGGTTGCGAAAATCCGCGGCGTGGAATCGCGCGGCATGCTGTGCTCGGAACGCGAACTCGAATTGTCGGACGAACATGACGGCATCATCGAATTGCCGCCGGACACGCCAATCGGAAGCGCTGCGGCCGCAGCACTTGGGCTCGGCGATCCCGTCGTCGATGTCGCGCTGACGCCCAATCGCGGCGATTGCGCGAGCGTGTACGGCATTGCGCGCGATCTCGCGGCATCGGGAATCGGTGCGCTCGAGGATGAGCGGGTTACGCCCGTGCCCGGCCGCTTCCCCTCGCCCATCGGCGTTTCGCTGAACTTCCCCAAAGGGGAAGAGCACGCTTGCTCCATGTTTGCGGGACGTTTTATCCGCGGCGTGAAAAACGGCCCCAGTCCGGAATGGGTGCAGCAGCGGCTCAAAGCGGTGGGCTTGCGTCCCATCTCCGCCCTTGTCGACGTGACGAACCTCGTCGCGCACGACCGCGGACGCCCGTTGCATGTCTTCGATGCCGCGAAGCTCAAGGCCAATATGAGCGCGCGCTTCGCAACGAACGGCGAGAAAATTCTCGCCCTGGACGGCAAGACCTACACGCTGGACGCGCGCATGACCGTCATTGCCGACGAGGCGGCCGCGCGCGGCATCGCCGGCGTGATGGGCGGCGAGGAAACCGGCTGCACGCCGGAAACCACCGACGTGTTCGTCGAATCCGCCTATTTCGATCCCGTTTTCACGGCGACGACGGGGCGCAAGCTCGGCATCGTGTCGGACGCGCGCTACCGCTTCGAGCGTGGCGTCGATCCCGAATTCGTCATTCCCGGTCTCGAGCTCGCGACAAAGCTGATTCTCGAATTTTGCGGCGGCGAGCCCTCGGAAATTGTTGTTGCGGGCAAGGGCCCCAATTGGCGGCGCGAAGTCGTCTTCTCGCCCGATGAGGTGAAGCGGCTGACGGGGCTCTCGCTTCCGAACGAAACCATCACCGGCATTCTCGAAAAGCTCGGATTTCGCATTTCGGGGGGAGCCACACTTCGCGTCGTGCCACCTTCCTGGCGGCCCGATATTCATGGACAAGCCGACCTCGTCGAGGAAGTCGTGCGCATCCACGGGCTCGACAAGGTTCCCTCCGTTCCCATGGCGCGCGCACATGCCGTGGCCGAACCTGTGCTCACGGAAGCGCAACGCCGGCGTTCGGCCGCACGGCGCTTGTTGAGCGCACGCGGCTTTGACGAGACGGTGCATTTCTCTTTCATCCCTAGTGAGCAGGCGCAGCTCTTCGGTGCCTCGGGCGACGATAGGCGTCTGGAGAATCCGATTTCCGCCGATCTCGATTGCATGCGCCCGAGCCTTCTTCCCGGACTTCTTGCAGCGGCGGCGCGCAACCAGGCGCGCGGATTCCCTTATGCGATGCTCTTCGAGATCGGCCCGCAATTCGAATCGGGACGATCGGGCGAGCAGACGACGGTAGCCGCGGGCGTGCGCGTGGGCGATTCGCCCAGGCATTGGCACAAGGGAGCGGTGGAATCCGGCGTCTTCTCCGCAAAGGCCGATGCGCTTGCGGTGCTCGAAGCAGCCTGGGGCCAGGATGCGGGCGGCGTTCCGGTAGAGCCTGGCGCGGGCAGCGGCTATCACCCCGGACGTTCCGGAACAATCGCAATGGGAAAAACGCGGCTCGCGCAATTCGGCGAGTTGCATCCCAAAGTCGCGACCGCGCTCGACTTGAAGGGGCCGGTTTGCATGTTCGAGGTTTATCTCGATGCAATTCCCGCCGAGAAGCGGCGCACCACGAAGGCGCGCGCGAAACTGGTATTCTCGCCTTTCATGGCGGTCGACCGCGATTTCGCGTTCATACTTGACGCCCAGGTTTCGGCGGACCAGGTGATAAAGGCCGCTCGTTCGGCCGACCGCTCCCTGATCGAGCGCGTGGACGTATTCGACCTCTATGAAGGCAAAGGCGTTCCCGAAGGCAAAAAATCGCTCGCCATTGCCGTAAGATTGCAACCGGCCGAACGTACGATGACCGACGCCGAAATCGATTCGGTCGCGCAAAAGATCGTGAGCGCCGTTGCAAAAGCGACCGGCGGAGTGCTGAGGAGTTGATAGGGTAAAGCATGGCCCTTTGGCACGATAAACGCGGACGCTTTTCACCCCTGAGGGCGGTAACGCTTGCCGTTCTTTTCGCGCCGCTCGTCGGGCTCATTTATTTCGCGGCAACCGGCGACCTCGGCGCCCGTCCCCGCACCGAGGCGATTCACGAGGTCGGCCTCTGGGCGATCCGGTTCCTGATGGCGTCGCTGTTCGTGACTCCTTTGCGCCGCATCGCGCGATACGCGCTTCTCGTCGATGTGCGGCGCATGATCGGAGTGGGCGCGTTCTGTTATCTGGTGCTGCATTTGGCGCTCTATATCGCCGATGAGATGTTCGATCTTGGGAAAGTCGTTTCCGAAATCGTGCTTCGTTATTACCTCACCATCGGCTTCACGGCATGGATCGGCATGATGGCGCTCGCCATGACGTCGAACGATTACATGGTGCGGCGCATGGGCGGCATAAGGTGGCGCAAGCTTCACCGGCTCGTCTATCCGATCACGGTGCTTGGCTGCATCCACTATTTCATGCAGTCGAAACTGGAGGTGTTCGAACCGACTTGGATCGGCGGCGTCTTTCTCTGGCTGATGCTCTACCGGTTCCTGCATTGGCGCTTCCCGCGCGGCGACGAATTTCCACTTCCCGTGATTGCGGCGACCTGGTTCGGCGTCGGCGCCTTCGTGTTTCTCGCCGAGGCCGCCGCCTTTTGGGTCGCGTTCAACGCCTCGCCCCTGATGGTGCTGCTAGTCGACTTCAATTTCCAGGCGGGCGTAAGACCGGGCTGGTATGTCTGGGGCGTGGGACTCGTCGTGACTTTGATCGGCCTTGTCCGCGCGAAACCGGCCAGCGGGTCCTGGCGGCTCGCCACCAGCGGGTCGTCCTGAGCCGGAGACTTCCTGCTCCGGCACCTCACTCGGAAATCGCCGCCGCGCGATTGCACAAAAAGCCAAAACCGATCTGCTCGGGGATCGTCGACGTCACGGCCTTTCCGTGATCGACGGCGGGAAGATAGACCGCTCTCCTTGCTGCGCCGAAAGCCGCATTGTCGAAGGGATCGAACCCGCTGCGCTTCGTGATCCTGATTTGGCCGGCCTTGCCGTTCTCCCGCACGACGATGTCCAAACCCACGGTACGGTTCGGGCCGATGGATAAGGCAAGTTGCCGTACCCCCGGCGGAAAGCGGATTTCGATGTCCTTGATCCTTGCGGGCAGGCTGGTACCGGCAAGGAGGCTGTATTTAAGCCGCGCTTCGCGCGCAAATTCCCCGGTCGGGAATTCTTCCAGGAACGCTTCGAAATCATTGGCTGACTCCGAGGCTTTGATGGCGCTCCAGCGGGCGGCTTCGGCGTCGGCCTTCGCGGCCGCGGGCGCGGAAAGAAATCCTGCAACCGTAAGGGCAAGCAAAGCAAGCCGAAGGCGCGGTCCTGCCATTTCGCTTCCCCGTTTTCCGGCCGCATTAAATTATATCGGAAATGGGCGTGGACTGCATCGGGCCGGGCTGGACCTCGGATGTGCCCCTCGCTATCTCTCAGCCCGATGACCGAGCTTTCCCATATCCGAAATTTTTCCATCGTCGCCCATATCGACCACGGAAAATCGACTTTGGCCGACCGCCTGATTCAGATTTGCGGCGGGCTGACCGACCGCGAGATGAAAAATCAGGTTCTCGATTCCATGGACCTCGAGCGCGAGCGCGGCATCACCATCAAGGCGCAGACAGTCCGCCTCACTTACAAGGCGACGAACGGCGAGGCCTATGTGCTGAACCTGATGGACACGCCGGGACATGTCGATTTCGCCTATGAGGTATCGCGCTGCCTTGCCGCCTGCGAGGGCGCGCTCCTCGTTGTCGATGCGAGCCAGGGCGTCGAAGCGCAGACGCTCGCCAATGTCTATCAGGCAATCGATGCGGGCCTGGAAATCGTTCCCGTGCTCAACAAAGTCGATCTTCCCGCGGCCGAGCCCGAACGCGTGCGCCAACAGATCGAAGACGTCATCGGGCTCGACGCTTCGGATGCGATCCCGATTTCGGCGAAGACGGGACTGAATGTCGATCTCGTCCTCGAAGCGATCGTGGGAAAACTCCCACCGCCCAAGGGCGAACTCGATGCGCCTTTGAAGGCGCTGCTCGTCGACTCCTGGTACGATTCCTATCTCGGTGTCGTTGTGCTCGCGCGCGTTGTCGACGGCGAATTGAAGAAAGGTCAGCGTATCCGCCTGATGGCATCGGACGCGACCTATCAGGTCGACCGCGTGGGCGTGTTCACACCGAAGCAGGAGTTGGTGGATCGCTTAGGTCCCGGCGAAGTTGGATTCCTGACCGCCGCCATCAAGCAGGTGGCGGACGCGAAAGTCGGCGACACGATCACCGACGAGAAGCGTGGAACCGACACCCCCCTGCCCGGCTTCAAACCCGCGCAGCAAGTCGTGTTCTGCGGCCTCTTCCCCGTGGATGCGGCCGAGTTCGAACAATTGCGCGAAGCGTTGGCGAAGCTGCATCTGAACGATGCGAGCTTCACCTACGAGACGGAAACTTCCGCCGCATTGGGTTTCGGGTTTCGCTGCGGCTTTCTCGGCCTTCTTCATCTGGAGATCATCCGCGAAAGGCTCGACCGCGAATTCGGCATCGATCTCATCGCGACTGCGCCCTCCGTCATTTATCGCATCCATCTGACGGACAGCAGCATGCTTGAACTGCATAACCCGGCCGACATGCCCGACCCCGTGCGTATCGCTTTCATGGAGGAGCCGTGGATCAAAGCGACCATTCTCGTGCCCGACGAGCATTTGGGTTCCGTGTTGAAACTTTGCGAGGACCGTCGCGGGCGGCAGGTGGAGCTCACCTATGCGGGTAGCCGCGCGATGGTGATCTATCGCCTGCCCCTCAATGAGGTCGTGTTCGATTTCTACGACCGGCTGAAATCGGTTTCGCGCGGCTATGCCAGCTTCGATTATCACATCGAAGGTTACGAGGAAGGCGATCTCGTGAAGATGTCGATCCTGGTGAACGGCGAACCCGTCGATGCGCTTTCCATGATCGTGCACAAGACGCGCGCAGAGGCACGCGGGCGGGCGATGTGCGAGAGGCTGAAGGATTTGATACCGCGTCACCTCTTCGCCATTCCCATTCAGGCGGCGCTGGGCGGCAAGATCATCGCGCGCGAAACGATCAGCGCGCTGCGCAAGGACGTGACGGCAAAATGCTATGGCGGCGACGTGACGCGCAAGCGCAAGCTTCTCGACAAGCAGAAGGAAGGCAAGAAGAAGATGCGCCAGTTCGGGAAGGTCGACATCCCGCAGGAAGCTTTCATCGCCGCCCTCAAAATGGACGCGGATTAGACGTTACGCCGCCCAGTCTTTCGGCAATTTCCTCTGTACACGGACTTTTGCCCCGCGCGGGAAGAAGGAAGGGGACGGATGCGGCGTCCGCCCTCCGGCTACCCGCGTGCAAATGGTCAATAGAATACGTCGTAGGCCGCTCTCAGGATGATGCCGGTCTGCACGTTGATCAGCAGCGCATCCGGGCCATAGCGAACCCAGACATAGCCGTAAGGCGGGTCGATTAGACCGAACATCACATAGTCGAAGATCCAATAATCCCGCACCCAGAAGGGCCGCGGGAAAATTTCGCCGAACACCCAGCGCCGGTAGTACCAGCCGCGCGGCTGACTATACGGCATCGCGCGGAAGCGGTTCGAGGCCGTGAAATTGCGTTGATAAGGACGCATGTTGAAATTGCGGCGGTATCGGTTCCATGCCGGCGGCTCGAAACCCGGCCGGTATGTGTTCCAGTCGAAGCGCCTGTTTCGCGGCGGCACGGGACGGCGCGCTTGCGGGCCGGGCCGCGCGCGGGCCGGGCCGGCC
>OBLQ010001144.1_pt1 | contig 10008 bp, 10 predicted proteins | sample 1519881 | NCBI WGS metagenome assembly OBLQ01 (sample SAMN01911456, study PRJEB22533) | soil metagenome | biome: Soil | place: Malaysia | collected 2012-04-30 | depth DG_metagenome m | reverse complement strand
TCAGGCATAGCCCCGGTTCGAGAGGTTTGTCCGGCCCGTCCGGCCCGTCCGCTCAGGGGATGCAACTTCAGCTTCCATCTTGACATCAGGTATTACCAGCTTTAAGGTAGCGGGACTTCCTCCGGTGCCGGATAGAACGAGCGAAGCAAGCTGCCGGAGGTTGATTCATTGCTTCCTCAATACTCGATGAGTTTCGGGGTTCGTTCTGTGGGAAAGCGCCCGGCTCTCGTAATCCGCAAGTCTGGTCAGGTAAGTACCGCCTGGAGAAGTCAAGACCCTTCCCAAAAATCTGAAAATTACGGAGTGTAAGTATGAAACGAGCATTTCTGGTTGCATTGCTGATGCTGATATGTATTGCTGTAGTCGATGCCCAGACGTTCCGCGGGGCCATCAATGGCACCGTAACAGACCCATCCGGCGCTGTGGTTCCCAGCGCACAGGTCAAGGCAACGGAGAAGGCGACAGGCGTTGAGCACAAGACCGTCACTACCAGCGACGGGCAGTTCTCTTTTCAGGACCTCAAGCTGGGCAGCTATAAGGTGTCCGTGACCGCCGGCGGGTTTTCCGCGTATTCGGCAGACAACGTCGAAGTCAGCGCCGGCACCATTTATACGCTTCAGGTCAAACTGACCGTAGGCCAGGCGTCCGCCACGGTCGAAGTTTCAGCAGCCGCGCTTACGGTTGACACCACCACACCCACACAGACCACGACGATTTCCTCGGAAACCGTCCAGGACATTCCGCTCAACGGGCGAGACTATACTCAGCTGGTCGCTGTTGCGCCGGGCTATGGCGGCTATTCCGTCGGCGGCTTTGGTTCTCTGAACGGCACCCGGCCCAACCAGATGAACTGGCAGATCGACGGAGTGGACAACAACGACCTCTGGCACAACATTCCAGCGGTCAATCAGGGTGGAGTCTCCGGTATCGCCGGCGTCGTGCTGCCTGTGGATTCGATCGATGAATTTTCTTCACAGACCCAGTCGGGGGCCGAAGCCGGGCGTAACGCCGGCGGCACAGTCAATCTGGTGCTGAAGTCCGGTGGAAACCAGATTCACGGCTCGGCTTATTTTTATGACCGGAATGAGGCCTACAGCGCCGCCTCGCCGTTCTTTACTCCGTCGGCGACCCAGCCGAACAGGCCCAAACTGCGCAACCTGAACTGGGGCGGCTCGGTCGGCGGCCCGATCCGCCAGAACAAGACCTTCTACCTGCTCGCCTTCGAAAAGCAGAACTACATCATCGGACTGTCAGGCCTGGCCACGGAGCCTTCCGACGCCTGGATCAACAAATCCCTGGCGGTCCTGTCGGCCAATGGAGTTCCGGAGAGCACCCTTTCAGCCTCACTGATCGGCCCCAGCGGATTCTGGCCTCGCAACCTGATCGGAGGCCTGCCCGCCACGGTCAACAATTTCTTCAGCCCGATCGCTTCCACCGGCTACAGCTACAACGGAGTGATCAAGCTGGACCACAACTTCTCGGAAAACAATCATCTGTCCGTCCGCTGGTTCGGCGGGCAGGGCAGCCAGACCGCGCCTCTGGGCGGAAGCCCGGCCCTGGGGACGGCCAGCTCAAACCTGAAGGACTATTTCGAAGTCGCTCCTCTCCATGTCTACAACTATTCGGCGGTCCTGAACACCACCATCTCCAGCCGCTTGACCAACCAGGTGCTGTTTGGAGTGAATTATTTCAACCAGATCTTTCACGATTTCAACAACAGCTTCGATACCAAGGCCATGGGGCTGTTTCTGAGCCCCGATGCCACTGTCAACGGCAAGCCGATTCCTGGCGCTCCCAACATCATTATTTCGGGGTTTGAGCAGATCGGCCTTACGCCGCCGGAAGGCCGCAATGACGCTACCGGCCACCTGACGGACATCATCTCTTTCAATTCCGGCCGGCACCAGTTCCGTTTCGGCGGCGAGGTCCGCCAGGGACGAGTCGATGAGTTCTATCACCGCCGCGGCACCGGGACCTTTATCTTCGACGGTTCACAGGGGCCATGGAGCGGCGATTCTACGCTCGATACCCGCACCAAGGCGCTGGCCGACTTTCTTGCCGGCAACGTGTCCTCTTCCACCATTGCTGTCGGCGACCCTGAGCGTTTCGTGACGGTGAACGCTTTTAACCTGTTCTTCCAGGATGCCTGGCAGTTCACCCGCAAGCTGAACCTGAACTTCGGCCTGCGCTACGAGTATTTCGGTCCGCTGCACAGCGACAGAAAGGACCTGGCGGTCTTTGTCCCCGGAAAGGGGCTGCTGGTCCAGGGGAATGGAATCGATTCCATCTTTCCGCCGGACAGGAATAACTTCGCGCCCCGCATCGGTTTCGCCTATCAGGCGTCAGAAAAAGGCGACCTGGTGGTGCGCGGCGGAATCGGGGTCTTCTACGATCAGATCAATATGAACCCGTTCCTGGACTTCCGTCCGCCGATCGCCGGTGGCGCCCAGGGTTTGCAGGGCAATCCGATCGGGACCTCGCCGGTCTCAACCTATAGCACCAACTGGAACAACGAAACCTCTTACAACTGGCAGACGACACAGACGAACCCGCTCAATCCGACCGGGTCCATCTTCAAGCCCGTGACCGCTTGCATCGATTCCGATTGCAGCAACGTTGCGGGGCTGAACCTGTTCGCGGTGAGCCAGAACTTCCGCGCGCCGTATTTCTACAATTACAACCTGCAGGTCGAAAAGGGCCTGGGCAGGGCGGGCCTGGTCCAGGTTGGCTATGTGGGCAGCACCGCCCGAAAGCTGAGCATCGTCAACAACATCAACCAGAACGGGGCGTTCCCCAACTTCGCGTCTATTCTGCAGATCAGCAGCATTGGCACGTCAAACTACAATTCTCTCCAGACCACGTTGAAGCTGCGGTCTTGGCACGGATTGACATCGCAGTTCGGCTACACCTGGGCGCATACTCTTGACGAAATCAGCGAGTATCGCGCGGTAGTCACCGATGATCCCAATAATCTCGCTCTGGATTACGGCAACGGCGACTTCGACACGCGGCACCACCTTACGGCGTCCATGACGTATGAAGTGCCTGTTGCCTCGCGCGGACCGAAGCTTCTGACCAAGGGCTGGCAGGTAAGCAGCCTCTGGAACTTCCATACCGGCCAGCCCTGGGACGTGGTCCGCTCCGGCCTGAGCCTGGTGGACGATCCTTTTGCCGGCGTTGACCACAAGTTCTCGGCGGCCAACGGCGGATTGCTCTGGGTCAATCCCACTGCGTTCTGCGATCCGGCGGCGCCGATCGATCCGGGCGCTCCCGCATGTCCAGCCACCACCCTGTCGCGCAACAAGTTCCATGGTCCCGGCTATGGCACCGTCGACCTGTCGGTCCAGAAGAACATCGAAATCAAGGAGAGAGCCAAACTGCAGCTCCGCGCCGAGATGTTCAATCTGTTCAACCGGATCAATCTGGCTTCGGGCCCCGGCTCCGTTGCCGGCGGTTGCTCGCAGGACCCTGCTACCGGCCGCTGCGCGGCCACAAACAGCCCGCTGTATCAGGGCTTCGGCCTGGTCAGCGACACCATCGGCGACTTCAACGGCGCCCCTGGCATCGGCCCTGGAGAAGCCTTCAACATGCAGCTCGCGGTCAAGATCATCTTCTAGATCGATGGGCGCATTTTCCCGGATAGCGTCAAAAGGCGGCCGTGAGCCGGCCGCCAATCCGGCTGGAAAACGAACAAACAGCGGCCATGTCCCGTCCGGGCATGGCCGCTGTTTCCTGCGTGGATCTTTTCATTTCGGATTGAAGGGCGAATAGTCCAGGAACTCCCATTCATACGGCACAGCGAGCGGGCGCAGGAGCCAACGGTCAACCGAAAAGGTCCACCGCCTGCCGGCATGTGTCCCCTCCCCGGCCGATTCGGCCTTCTCCCAGTTGATTTTCGCGCTGCCTGTGGTCTGCAATACCCGGCCATTAAGAAAGTCAATGATCAGGATACCCACGGCCGGATTTACGGAGAAGTTCCCCAGCGTATTGAACATGCTGTTGCCGTGGTAATCGGGAACGCTGAAGAAACGCTCGCCGGCGAAGGTAACGAAACCGGGAGGTCCGCCGCGATGCGAGACATCGACGCCTCCTCCAGGATTGGAACTGGCGACAAACATTGTGTCCGCGGCCTGAATAATCTCGCGCACGGTATCTGTGATTTCGCTGCCGCTTTCGCCCTGGGCCGGCCGCTCACCCGGTGAGGCGCCTGGCTTGAGAAAACGCCGCTGGATGTACTTGGGACAGTTGGGGTAGGCTTCATCGACCGCAACCGTAAGAAGACCGGGCTCAAATCCGGCCACGCGCCCGTTGATGCGCAGCCGCCGGCGGGTCGCCAGCTCAATCGCAAGCCCGCCCAGCCTGGGGTCGGAAGAAATGTTGGTCCAGAAGGGATCGAGGGAATCGACCGACCCCGGTTCAAAGCGGATGAGCAACGTCTTACCGTCGCCGGATTCAAGGAAACCCCTGGGACCGAAGAGCACGGAAGCCCAAAGCTGACCGGCCGGCGAACTGCTGCCCACCACGAACAGGTCCTGCTGCCGCAGGAATGACAGGGCGCCGGCCATGATCGTGTCGGCGATCACGACCGCGTTGCGTTCGGCGCTGGCCCGTTCTCCCGCCAGTTCCTGTGCAAGGACTTCTCCGTGATGGTAGGGGTTCTGGATCTGCATTTTCCCTCCAAAAGCGCAGCGGCGGACACACAGGCAGCGCGCCCGCCGGATGGCGGTCAGAAAGTGAGAACAGTGTAACCTTCAGAAAGAAGGTTGCCCAAACTGGGCAGGCCGCTCGTGCCCGGGACCATATTTTCCCTGATCAGATCGAAGCCGTGCGTCTCGGCGGTTTTCGCGGCCCCGAACACATCGGCGCAGCCGCAGGAGATGCCGGCCACGGTGTCCCTGACTTCTTCGAAAAGTCCATGGGCAGGGTGTTTGTCATTCGATAGTTCTCCCACCCAACGGGTTCCGGCGCCCTGAAAAAGCAACTGGACGGGCGTACCGCGCTTCTTGAAGTCATAGGCCGAGGCGAGGGCGTTGAATACGCGCCCCAGGGCTTCTTCCGAACCGGACCTGGGGTCTGACAAAACGACAATGGCAGCTTTCATCGGGATCTCCTGAGTTTAATTAGACCGATCGGTCTAATAAGATAGATGCGGCCCCCGAAGAGAAGTTTCAGAAAATCGCGCTGCCGGGGGAAAGAAACACAGGCCCTTATAGACCGATTGGACTCAATGGAGCGTTCAGTGCATCATACATACGCAGGAGGGCAATCGTGCGGCCAGCCAAAGCGACGGACCAGCAGATTTTTGCGCGCCTGAGCGATGTTTTTCGCCGGAAGGGTTACGAAGGGGCGTCCTATGCGGAGTTGATGGCCGCCACCGGACTGGTGAAGGCCAGCTTGTACCACCGGTTTCCGGGCGGGAAGGAAGAGATGGTCGATGCCATCCTGTCGCAGGTGGACCGGACGTTTTCCGATTACGTGTTGCGGCCGGCCTGGGAGGAAGGCCCGCCGCGCGAGCGGGCCCGCCAGATGGCGCTGAGGCTGGGGGAATTTTACGGGTCGGGTACGCGCTGGTGCCTGCTGGATACGTTGACCCTGTCGAGCACGCCACGCACGATGAAGCACGCCCGGCGTTCAATGATGTTCTGGATAAAGTCCTTTGAGCGCATAGGCCGGGACGCCGGATTGCCTCCCACGTCAGCACGGCGCCGCGCCGAAGATGCGGTATCGGCCATCGAAGGCGGGCTGATCGTGTCGCGGGTGCTGAAGGACCGGCGCCCGTTCAAGCGGGCGCTCGCATCGCTGCCTATCCGCCTGACAGCGGCAGCTGGCACACAGCGAACTCCCCCACCTGATTGAAGGCGTGTTTTACGACAACGCACCCGGCTGGCCATGCCTGACGATTGCAGAAGGAGCCAAATCCTGAAAAATTCTCTGCAACCTGATGATGCTGAATGAAATCTAAAACTTGACAGTAAGTGACTCACATATAATAATAAAACTGCTGTTAAATGGGTACGCTTTCATTTTTAAGCACTTACGGCGCAGGAGGATTGCATCATCATGGGAAAGATCATTGGAATTGACCTTGGAACCACCAACTCAGTCGTTGCCGTGATGGAAGGCGGCGAGCCGAAGGTCATCGCCAACGAAGAGGGTGGACGGACCACGCCTTCCGTAGTCGGCTTTACCAAATCGGGCGAACGGTTGGTCGGGCAGGTCGCCAAGCGGCAGGCCATTACCAATCCTGGGAACACGATTTATTCCATTAAGCGGTTCATGGGGCGCCGTTTTGAGGAAGTCAATGAAGAGATGAAGATGGTCCCCTATAAGGTCGTCCGCCAGGGCGACCATGTGGCTGTGGTGGCGCACGAAAAGGACTACACCGCGCCGCAGGTCTCGGCGATGATCCTGCAGAAGCTGAAGAAGGCCGCTGAAGACTATCTGGGCCAGCCGGTCAGCGACGCGGTGATTACCGTGCCGGCCTATTTCAACGATGCGCAGCGCCAGGCCACCAAAGACGCCGGCAAGATCGCCGGCAGCCGCACTGGCCTACGGGCTCGACAAGAAGAAGGACGAAACCATCGCCGTCTACGATTTCGGCGGCGGCACCTTTGACATTTCGGTGCTCGAAGTCGGCGAGGGCGTGATTGAAGTCAAAGCCACCAACGGCGATACGCACCTGGGCGGCGACAACATCGACCAGCGCATCGTTGACTGGCTGGTGGACGAATTCAAGAAAGATGAAAGCCTCGACCTGCGCGCCAAGGGCAACGAGATGGCCCTGCAGCGTCTGCGCGATGCGGCCGAAAAGGCCAAGATCGAGCTTTCCACCACCATGGAAACCGAGATCAACCTGCCGTTCATCACGGCCGACGCCACCGGTCCGAAGCACCTGGTCAAGAAGCTGACCCGCGCCAAACTGGAGCAGATGGTGGAAGACATCGTCCAGCGGTCGGTGGGGCCATGCCGCCAGGCGCTCAAAGATGCCGGCGTGGACGCCAGCAAGATCGATGAGGTCGTCCTGGTCGGCGGACAGACGCGCATGCCGCGCATCCAGCAGGTGGTAAAGGAACTTTTCGGCAAGGAGCCCCACAAGGGCGTCAACCCTGACGAAGTGGTTGCCGTAGGCGCCGCGGTCCAGGCGGGTGTGCTGGCCGGCGACGTGAAAGACGTGCTGCTGCTCGACGTGACTCCGCTGACGCTCTCGATTGAGACCCTGGGCGGCGTTGCAACGAACATGATTCCGCGCAATACGACCATTCCAACGCGGAAGACCGAGAAGTTCTCGACCGCGGCCGATAACCAGACCTCGGTGGAAGTCCATGTGCTTCAGGGCGAACGTCCGCTGGCGCGCGACAACCGTACGCTGGGCAAGTTCCACCTTACGGGAATTCCGCCGGCCCCGCGCGGCCTGCCGCAGATCGAAGTGACGTTTGACATTGACGCCAATGGCATCCTCAACGTGACCGCGAAAGACATGGCCACCAGCAAGGACCAGAAGATCACCATCACCTCCTCTTCAGGCCTGAGCAAGGAAGAGGTTGAGCGGATGGCGAAAGAGGCTGAATCGCACGCGGCCGAAGAAAAGGCCAAGCGGGATGAGATCGAGGCCCGCAATCAGCTCGACAACATGATCTATCAGATCGAGAAGATGCTGAAAGAGCATGGGGAAAAGATCTCCGCCGACGACAAGGGCGGAATTGAATCGGCGCTGGCCGACGCGAAGAAGGCCCTGGAAGGCGGGGAGGCGGCGGCCATGGACGCGGCCCGTGAAAAGCTGACCCAGGCCTCGCATAAGCTGGCCGAAGTCATGTACAAGGCCCAGGCGGAATCCGCAGCGGCGGGCGCCGGTCCCGGCGAGGCTGGAGCGGCCGCCGGCAACGGCGCCGGCGAGGCCGAGAAAAAGAAGGACGAAGGCGTGATCGACGCCGAGTACGTGGACGTGGAAGACAAGAAGTGATCGCGCTCGCGAGGCAGCGCCGGCGGCAACCGTAAAGACGTAATCTGTTGCGTGTCAATGCCTGTACCGGCCGCGCGCAATGAAAAATACGCCGGAGCGGACCATTCACAACCGGAATGGCGGCTGTGCAACAGCCGCCTTTTTCGCAGCGAGGGACAAAGATGAAACAATTCCTGATTGTGCGTATCGCGGAGGGTTTGAATCAGATGGTCGATCTGATAACCTTACCGGGCCTGTATACCCTTGGCGCGGCGCAGAAGTTTGTGCAGCAGGCCATGGCGCAGGAGCCGGGATCGCGGTACCTGATTCAGGAAGTCGGCGCCGCATAAAGGACCTGGCCGCCATCCGGGGCGGATGAGCACTCTGCCGAGACAGTCCGGTGGCCTGGAGCCGCCGGGCCGCAGGGGGATGATTACCGATGATCAGAATCACGAGGGTACTGGTATGGGCGCTGACTTTCGCGCTCATCGCCGGACCCGTTTCCGCCCAGGAAAAGCCGGATGCGCGTCCCTCCGGCGGCAAGGCGGCCCGTGCAGTGACCAGGCTGCTGAAAGACTTTCTGGCCGCCGTTCCGCGCGGCGACAAGCAGGTTTTCGATAATTTTTTCGCCGACGATGTGATCTACACCCGGAGCGCCGGGGTGACAGTCAATAAGGCCGAGATCATGAAGAACATCGGCGTGCGCGCGGCCAATGAGCCCAGCGCCACCTATGATTCCGATGACATCACGGTGCGCGAATACGGCAATATGGCGGTGGTGAATTTCCGGCTGATTCAGCATACGGAAGAAAATGGCGGTCCGGTGACCAACTACTTCCGCAACACAGGGACCTTTCTGAAGCGCCATGGCCGCTGGCAGGTGGTGGCCTGGCAGGCCACGCGGGTGCCCCCTGTGACAAAATGAAGTCGGATCCCAGCCCATGGCCATGCTGAAAAGCCGCAGTGATGTGAATTCCATGAGGACAGTCCTGCTGATGCTGCGGGACTTTCTCAGTGCGGTAGGCCGCGGACGCGAGAGCGACCTGCAGATCTTTGAGAATTTTTTCGCCGACGACGTGATCTATACCAGCTCCACCGGAATCACGATCAACAAGGGCGAGATCATGAAGATCCTCGATGTTCATTCGCCCAGCCGCTTCAAGGGTACATGCACGGCCGAAGACATCACCGTGCATCCCTATGATGACATGGTGGTGGTGAATTTCTGCATGGTGATGCAGGCCGAGAACCGGGGGCGGCTGGAAATCTCGTATTTCCGCAACACCGGCACTTTTGTGAAGCGCAGCGGACGCTGGCAGGCGGTGGCGTGGCAGGCCACGCGCGCCCCGGAACCGGCGGAAGCGAGATCGAAGAAGGAAAAGGAATAGGCCCACGGAGGCACGGCCTGGCAGAGCCACAACTAAAAACCAATTAGCCGCGAATTAACACGAATGAACGCGAATTTTTTGGGGGATTGGTCGAACTCGGAATTTGCTCAAAAAAGACGATTTTAAGGCAAGGTAACAGGGAGACATGGAGGAAGGTAAAAATAAGCGCCGCGGCATGAGAGTCAGACTGGCGGCCTTCAGGCCCCGCGCACGTTAGTGCATAGCTGTTGTAACGAAGCGTTGCGAGGCGCAAAAATTTTCGGACCATCGAGCAATGGCAGGCACACAGCAGAAAGACTATTACGGCGTTCTGGGTTTGAAGAAAAACGCCTCCGCGGAGGAGATCCGCAAGGCGTTCAGAAAACTTGCGCGCAAATACCATCCTGACGTCAATCCCAATGACAAAAAGGCGGAAGAGAAGTTCAAGGAACTTTCCGAGGCCCATGATGTATTGAGCGACCCTAAAAAGCGCAAGATCTACGATCAGCTTGGCTTCTATTCCGACAATATCGACCCCGAATCCGCGGCGGCCTATGCGCGAGGCGGGGGATTCGGCGGAGGACGCGCCCGCGGAAGCGCGTCCCGAGGGCGAAGGCCGCGACGCGGTCGTACGCGTGCGGTTGGCGCTCCAGCGCGGCGCTCCGGTCGGCGCTGGGGTGACAGATCACCTCGAAGCCGACC
>OBLQ010001143.1_pt1 | contig 10015 bp, 7 predicted proteins | sample 1519881 | NCBI WGS metagenome assembly OBLQ01 (sample SAMN01911456, study PRJEB22533) | soil metagenome | biome: Soil | place: Malaysia | collected 2012-04-30 | depth DG_metagenome m | reverse complement strand
CGTCACAGCCTTGCCAAAACCAGAGAAGATAGATTAGGATACTGGCTCGATATTGAAAATGAAATTCAATTTCATTTTCAAAATGGAACTGCCCGAAAACGGAGTGCTTTGTGTTCGATCGATGCTGTAAACCCGCTCTCGCGCTGTTTGGCCTCTCGCTCGCCCTGGCCTGGCCGGCGCGCTCGCATGCTCAGGAGAACTACTTCATCACCTACACCCATCACATGGAAGAGCCTGGAAGCCTGGAGATCGCCAACCGCTCCGTGGCCGGCTTCCCCCAACTGGGTGACAGCTTTGTGGGCAGCGCCATGGAGCTGGAGTACGGCGTAAAAGCCTGGTGGACCACCGAGTTTTACCTGGATGGCCAGTCCACCTTCGGGCAGAGCACGGTCTTTACCGGCTGGCGGCTGGAAAACCGCATCCGCCCCCTGCTGAGCGAGCACTGGATCAATCCGGTTCTGTATTTTGAATTTGAAGATATCAACGGCGCCGACAAGGCCCTGCTGGAAGTGGTAGGCCACGATGGCGTGGCCGACTTCCTTGACCGCAACGATCGCAGCGAAAAGAAGCGCGAGGCCGAACTGCGGCTGATCCTCTCCAGCAACGCGAAGGGCTGGAACATCGCGGAAAACCTGATCGCCGAAAAAAACCTGGCCGGTGAGCCCTGGGAGTTCGGCTACTCGCTGGCCGTGAGCCGTCCGCTCTCACTTCTGGCCAGCCCGAACGCCTGCCGTTTCTGCCGTGAGAACTTCAGCCTGGGCGCTGAACTCTACGGCGGCCTGGGAGACCGTTACAGCTTCGGCCTGCAGGACACCTCCCATTATCTAGCGCCCACAGTAGCGTTCCGAATGCCCAGCGGCCCTACCTTCACGCTCTCGCCGGCCGTTGGACTGAACAAGAACAGCCACGGCATGCTTCTGCGGTTCGGCGTTTCCTATGAACTGGACCAGGTGTTTTCCCGGTTTCGGAGGAAGTCATGACCAGAAAGGCGTTGTTCCTCCTGGGGCTGCTGCTTTCCGCCACTCTGCTGTTTGCCGCGGCCGGTGACGGCCAGTGGATGACCAGGGTGCCGGACAAATACCGGAACCGGCGGAACCCGTTCGCCGGCAATGCCACAGCCGCGCTGGCAGGCGCCAAGCTCTTCAACCGGAACTGCGCTTCCTGCCATGGCAACGATGCTCGCGGCCGCGACAACCATCCCAGCCTCAGGAGCGAGCGCGTTCGCAGCGCGCGTCCGGGCGAACTCGAGTGGCTGCTGACCAACGGGAGCATGAAAAACGGCATGCCTTCATGGTCGCGCCTGCCGGAACCGCAGCGCTGGCAGATTGTGAGCTATCTGAAGACTTTGCAGTAGGGGGAACCGAATCGAGCAATTGGTAACTGAGTAATTTGGTGATCGGGCCAAGACCTCGAATACTCCATCCAAGGTCTTTCCAATTTCTCAATTACCAGATTACTCAATTACCCAATTCTGTCTTATGCTCCGTTCTGTCTCCTCTCCCGCTGGAACGGCTGTTCCAGGTATCTGCGAGCTTCATCCAGAGCACCCTGGGTGTTGTCGCCGGTCTGGATGGCCTGGCGATATTCGTTCACGGCGCGCTCGCGCTGGCCCGTGAGATCGAAGATCTTGCCCAGTTGGACGTGGCTCCAGACCTCAGTCCAGCGCGGCTCCTGATCGCCGCTGATGGCCTCGCGGTACTCGTTGGCTGCGGATTGATAGTTCCGCTGCATATAAAACACGTCGGCAATGCGGTAGTGTGCCAGCGAGCTGTTGCGATTGACTTTAAGCGCCTTGTTGTATTCCGTAAGCGCCTCGGCCAGATCGCCCTGCGCCGTCAGCTCCTGGCCGCGGCGGATGGCCACGCGCACTTTGAGGTCGGGCGAGTTCTTGAGCACCCAATTGTTGGGATCGAGCACGAGCTTGCGCGGCTTGCCGAAGGTTTCCACCGAGAACGGAGACTCCGTCCCTACGACGTCAATGCGTTTCATCTCCGTCTGGCCGTCGGTATCAACTTTCAGCTCCACCGGCATGCGAAACAGGTCAAGGTCCTGTGTGACTTCGCCCACCACGCGGAAGCCCTTCTTGACGCGGTACACGGTGTACTTCAATTTGAATTCCGGCGCGCCGGTGCCGTCCACCCACTGGGTGAAGAATGCGGTGAGCTTGTCGTTGTAGTTCTTCTCCGCCAGGGCCTGAAGATCGGCCACCGACACCGGCTTGAAGGCGAACTGGGTCATGAGGTCTTTCATGGTCTTGTCAAAGGCCTCATCGCCGATCACCCAGCGCAGCATGTGAAAGATCATGCCGCCCTTGTCAGTGACCAGCGCCTGGAACTGGGGCGAGAAAGTGTCCAGCCGGCCCACGCTGGCCAGCGGCGCGGTGTCATAGGCAAGAGCGCCCACGGCCATGTCGCGTGTGGCGTCTTCAAACGCGGTTGCGCCCGCGGTGCTCTGCACGTACCGCATTTCCGAGGCGCGAGCGCCGCCATCCATGATCCACCAGTCTTCCTTGGTGGCCGGACTGACGGTTGCGCCCCACCACTGGTGGGCCACAGAGTCCGCCAGCAGACGATAATTGACCTTCTCGCTGATGTCGCGCGAAGCCAGCGCCGCGATCCCCGGCGCCCACCAGGTGGGCACGGTGTCATCCGGCAGTTCCACGACCTTCAGAATGGGTGAAGGCGCGGGCCCATAAATGGAGCTGAAGAATTCCAGCTCTTTGATGGCCGTATCGCCATAGGCTGGCGCAAACTGCTTCTTGTCCGCGTTGAAATAGACATGAACGTTCCCGCCGCCAAAGACGCTGTCCGTAAAAGGCCCGGCGATGATGGTGCCGGGAAAGCTCGGCTTGTCATAGCGGAATGACGCAACGACCTTTCCCGCTGGAGCAGGCTTCTCCGGCTTGACGCTGCCGCTGCCGACGATCACCGTCCCCGCAGGCGCAGTGATATTGATGTTCGCGGTAAAGCGGTCAATCCCGTAATTGCTCACCGGGAACCAGCGTCCGGGATAGAGCAGGTAAGTCACATCTTCCCCGATGTAGGCCAGCTTCAGCCCTTCCACCGGGCTGTCATCGGCGTCGGCCAGCGAGCCTTCGTAGTCGAACGTCAGCGTTGTGGTGGTGCCTTTGGGGATGGCCGTGGGAAACGTGATCCTTACCTCGTTGTCCTGGCTGACGCGTTCAGCGGGCAGCACTTTGCCGTTGGCGTCTGTGACCTTTGTGGTATGCAGGGCGTTGTGCAGCTCAAAGGCGGCAAAGTTGACGTCGTCCAACGCAGTGAACTTGACCCGGGCACGCGCCGTCAGATGATGGCTTTGAGGCGTGATCTCCGCATCAATCTGATAGTCCTCGGCCTGGATGCGGGGCCTTTGCCCCAGCGCAGGCAGCGCGATAACCAGGGAAAAAAGGCCAAAAAGAAGGCAAGCACGTCGCAGGGGCCGTCGTGCAATTTGCATGAAATTTCTCCAGAGCTGCTGGCGATATTCGGCTTAGATGCCTATTTTTTCAAAAAAGCTGCTTTCATACCACCTTAACCGCGCTTCTTAAACCGCTTAAAATCTCTGCAGCGGCCCGGACTGCCGGCGGTTCAGCGTCTTTGGTGTCATGCAGGCGCTCTCTTACCAGCGCGAGTTCGGCCTGCATCTGCCGCCGGGTGGGCCCCTCGGGAATGATGGCGCTCAACGCCCGGACCACGGCTTCCGGGGTGAAATCCTTCTGAATCAACTCCGGCACGATCCTTTTTCCGGCAATCAGGTTGGCCATGGCGAAGGTATCCAGGCGGACAAGGCGGCGTCCCAGGAGCCAGGTCAGCGGCGCCAGCCGGTAGACCACCACGAACGGCGTGCCTGAAAGCGCCGCTTCCACCGTGGCTGTGCCGCTGGCCACCACGGAAGCGCGAGCATGCATCATGGTGGCCCGAGCGTCGGCGGTAATCTTGATCGCCAAGGGTGAGCCTGAGGTCTGCTGTTGCACCCAGTCCTTATCCAGCGTGGAAGCCACAGGCAGCACGAACTCAAAATCGCCACCCTGCTTTTGCAGCAGCTCCGCCGCTCGCAGCATCGCCGGCAGGTTCAGCCGGAATTCCTTGCGACGGCTGCCCGGCAGCAAAGCAATCCACTCTTTGGATGGATCAAGTCCGTGCGACTCGCCGAGCTCCGTACGCGAAACCTCCGGGGTGGCCGAATACGCCAGCGGATGGCCTACGTAAACAGCTTCCACTCCGTGCTGCGCGTAGAACTCCCGCTCGAAAGGAAAAATCACGATCATCTTGCGCACGTACTTCCTGATCTGTTTGACCCGCCCCGTGCGCCAGGCCCAAACCTGCGGGCTGACAAAATAGAAAACCGGGATGCCCAGACGCTGCAGCTCGCGCGCCAGGCGGAGATTGAAGTCAGGAAAATCGATGAGTACGGCGGCATCCGGCCGGCGGCGTTCCGCCTCGGCCACCAGATCTTTGAAGCGCCTCCGAATGGCTGGCAGGTGAGTTAACACCTCCACCAGACCCACCACTGCGACTTCATTGGCGTGAACTTTCAAGTCGCATCCGGCAGCCCGCATCTTCTCTCCACCCATACCGAAAAAACCTGCACCGGGCGAAAGCCGGCGCAGGGTTTCAATGAGCTGCGCGCCGTAGGTGTCGCCTGAGGCCTCGCCGGCGGAGAGGAGAAATTGCATGGGAATCGATTCTACAGATCGATGGTTCGAAGATTCATCAATTCGGTAATTGAGCCGTTGGGGCGGCTTCCCTTCCGCTTTGGGCTCTACGGCGATTGCGCCGATGGCGCATCAGCTCGCCGGCGAAAATCAACAAAAATGAAACCACAGGTAACAATGGCGCCCACCGAGAATGCGTGAGATGAAAGAACCTGGGCATGAACCAGGCAAGAACCCAAAAAACCAGTGCGAAGCCTGCCGTGGCGATTAACACCCCCGCTGCAACTGACAAAATCCGCCAATACTTGTCGAGTTCAGCCATGTCCATGTCCTCCAAATCACCAGATGTCCTCAATCGTCGGCGCCCACCTGTGTCTCCGGCACACCCAGTTCCTGGTCCTTGTACTGCAACTGGTAGAGCTTCCAGTAAATGCCGCGCTGGGCCAGTAACTCCTGGTGGCTGCCGATCTCGCGCACCTGGCCTTTGTGCATCAAGATGATCTTGTCCGCCCGCTGAATGGTCGAAAGCCGGTGGGCGATGATCACCGACGTGCGGCCTTCCACCATGCGGCTGAGCGCGTCGCGCACCCTCAGTTCGGTTTCCGTATCAACGCTGGAAGTGGCTTCGTCCAGGATAAGGATTTTGGGATCGTGGGCGAGAGCGCGCGCAAAAGAAATAAGCTGCTTCTGCCCGGTGCTCAGCGTGCTACCGCGTTCCAGCACCGGTTCCTTGAAGCCTTCCGGCAGGGTGCGGATGAAGTCAGCCACGTTTACGCTCTCCGCCGCAGTCTCCACCTGCTCGTCATTGATCCAGTGTGAGCCGAGACGGATGTTGTTCTCAATGGTCCCGCTGAACAGGAACGGGTCCTGCAACACCACGCCGAAGCGGCGACGCAGGTCCGTGAGGTCCATCCGGCGGATATCCACGCCGTCAATCCGGATGGCGCCTTTCTGTATGTCATAAAAGCGCATCAGCAGGGAGATGATGGTGGTCTTGCCCGCGCCCGTGTGTCCAACAAAGGCCACGCTTTCACCCGGCTCAATGGTGAAGGAAACATCGCGCAACACCCAGTCATAGCCAGAGCCGTCAGCCTGATCGTGTTCATGAGGATGCCCGTTGCTTTCAGCTGCGATTGCCGGCTCTGCCATGTCCTCGGCTTCCAGTTTGCGGTAGGCGAACCACACGTGGTCAAACTCAAGCCGGCCCTTGCCATGGGCCTTCACCGGGTTCTCAGGCGAAACGATCTCCACCGGCGTATCCAGCAGCTTGAAGACGCGTTCCGCGGAAGCCATGGCCGACTGCAGAATGTTGTACTTTTCGCTCAAGTCCTGGATGGGGCGGAAGAAGCGCTGGGCGTACTGAATGAAGGCCGTCACCGTGCCCAGAGTAACCGCGCCCGCCAGCACCCGCAGCCCGCCAAACCAGAGCACGGAAGCAATGGCGATGGTGGAGAGAATTTCCACCACCGGATAGTAAAGAGCGTAAGCCATGATGGCGTCCTTGAACGCCTTCATGTGCTGGGCGTTGATCCGGTCGAATTTCCGGTAGGCGCGCTTCTCGCGGTTGAAAAGCTGCAGCACTACCATCCCGGAGACGTGTTCCTGCAGATAGGCGTTGATGCGCGCAATGGCCACGCGAATCCGCCGATAGGATTCCCGCACCGACTTGCGGAAAATCATGGTGACCCAGAAGATCAGCGGCAGGACGGCAAAAGTGATCAGCGCCAGCCACCAGTTCATCCGCAGCATGACAAAGACAATGCCGCCCAGGATGAAGACATCTTCAAAAATTGAAACCACGCCGGCGGTGAACATTTCATTGAGCGCGTCCACGTCAGTGGTCACGCGCGTCACCAGCCGGCCTACGGGGTTCTTGTCATAGAAGCCCACGTGCATCCGCTGCAGGTGGCGGAAGATCTGGCTGCGCAGATCGAACATCACTTTTTGCCCGGTCCACTGCATCAGGTAAGTCTGCACAAACTCAAGGACGAAGTTGAAGAGCAGGGAACCCAGATAGAGCAGCGCCACCTGGCCTGCGCCAATCCACGGGTTGGGGTTGAGCCAGCGGTCGAGAAAACTGTGGTGCGCGGCACGGGCAAGGTATTTGTCGATGACCGTGGCGGTAAGAAACGGCCCGATCACGTCCGGCCCCAGGACGACTTTGAACAGAATGGCCGCGAGCGCCACCGCCGTCTGCCACCAGTAAGGGCGCAGATAGGTGAGCAGCCGCTTCATCAGCCGGCTGTCATACGCTTTGCCTAAGACTTCCTCTTCCTGCGACATGGGTAAACTTCTATTTTACAGTTCTGCAGGCGTAAACTTCCCCTCGTAGCCCCCGCAGCCTTGTTGCGTGCAAAATATAAGGAGATTCAGTGCCACTCTGGCCGATTCTTTTTTTCGCGCTTGTTGCCGGATACCACTCGCAATACTGCGACAAACACCCGGGAGCCAAAGGGGAGGGCGTTCGGGCGGTTGATTTCTGTAACTTCACTTATCCCGGTGTCAAGTCATCCCGGCACAAGAGATTGTGGCCCGAGCCGAGCTTTAAACTCAAGAAAGGTGTGCATCCTCCCGAATCTCAAGACGGTGGAGGCTTGATCCTCTTGGAGGAAGTCCAGTACGGAGACGTTACGCGGGACGGGCACGAAAACGCAGTGACAACCCTGATTTGGTTTTCAGGCGGGACGATGCACTTGGGCTTGGTGTATGTCTGGTCTCTCAAAGGCCCCGCACCCAGCCTGCTGTGGAATTTTGTTGGTGGCGACCGCGGTTTCGGCGGCTTACGCCGTGCATATGCCGATTCCGGCGATTTGCTCCTGGAAATTTATGATCCCAATGCTGCTGTGGGAAATTGCTGTTCGCGCCGGATCATCCGGACCCGTTACCGCTGGGACGGCAAGAAGTTTGTGGCACACGGAAAACCAAAAACACTCCCCAATCCCGACTACAAAGTATTGCCGGACGAAAACAGGTAGACAGCTCTGTGCGTTGCGGTGAAGAGAATGTTTCTTGCGAGGCGAAACGTTTCCCAACAACCCCAGGCCGGCTGGATTGAAGCACCGAAAAATCGAGCAGGCGAATTTTCCAGGGGTTGCGCGCCGTCCCATGCGGCCATCAGGTTCCGGGGTGAAAATAAGACTATCTTGATGAGTTGCAAGGCCCCAGATCCTTGTCATCCTTGGGAGTCAGTATTTGAATCCGGCTTGCACCCTGAGAATCAGAAGGAACTAAAGTTACAATCACGTGATTCCTGGTGCCTCCCGTACGCACTTTGGCGGATGCCTTCTTATAGCCGGGGGCGACGACCCTCAAGGGCTCTTTTAAGGGCAGGGGGGAAATCATCCCACCGGCGCTGAAGCACCCATTTGCATCCGACTCCGTGTGCCACCGATATTGGTTCGCCACGTGAACCTTTGCGCCGACGACAGGCTCGCCCTGCGGATTACGAACCACGCCCCTTACGGATACGAATCCGTCGCATCCCGCAAGAAACACAGAGAGGGCCAACAGGATGAGAGGCCACACTCCTCGATGGGCAGGTCTGTGCATACCTGTGGAGTCTACCAGTTCTGTTTGCGCCCCCTGCAAAAAATCACTGGGGGCTTATATCAAAGCCTCATCGGCGCCAGAATCGAAGTTAGTCCTTGATCTTGCGCAGCACCAGCGCCGAATTCTTCGATCCAAACGCAATGCAGTTGCAAACCGCATGTTCGATTGCGACCTTCCGCCCGGCATCGGGCACGTAATCCAGGTCGCAGTCCGGATCGGGCTTTTCCAGATTGATGGTCGGCGGAATCCGGCCTTCGTGCATCGCGATCAAAGTCGCGGTGACACCGGCGGCGCCGCAGGCGCCTTGCGGGTGTCCAATCTGGGACTTCAAGGCCGACATCGGGACCTTGTACGCCCGCTCGCCCAGCGCCAGCTTCATGGCGCGCGTTTCGATGCGGTCGTTGAGCCCGGTGGCCGTCCCGTGCAGGTTCACGTAATGCACGTCTTGCGCCGAGATGCCGGCCTCTTTCATGGCCAGCCCAATGGCGCGGGCCGGCTCCTCGCCATTCTCCACCAGGCGCACGCGATGGAAGGCCTCGCAGGTGGAGCCGTAGCCGGCGATCTCAGCCAGAATTCGTGCGCCGCGGGCGCGCGCGCGCTCCAATTCTTCCACCACGAACATCCACGAGCCTTCGGCGATGACAAAGCCGTCGCGGTCCAGGTTGAAAGGCCGCGAGGCGCGCTCCGGAGCGTGGTTCCATTTCTCGGTCATGATCTTCATCAGCGTGAAGCCCTTCACAATGCCCCAGGCCAGCGGCGAATCGGCGCCGCCCACCAGCATGGCGGGTTGCGTGCCCAGTTGGATCTGGCGCGTGGCGTAGGCAATAGCATCTGTGGACGAAGTGCAGCCGCTGGTGATCACGTGGCTCAGCCCGCGGAAGCCAAAGCGCATGCTGATCTCGCTGGACATGGTTCCCATGGTGCCGCTGGGGATGGTGAAGATGCTTACCTGCTTGATCTTGCCCTGGTAGTAGAGGTGGTATTGGTGGTCGGTAAAGTCGTTGGCGCCGCCGCCCGTGCCCAGCGCCACGCCGATCTCGCGCTTTTCGTCCAGCGACATCTTTTCCGGATCGAGCCCCGCGTCCTTGAGCGCCTCAGCCGCGGCGGCGATGGCCAGCGGCACGCAGCGCGACACATGCTTGCGCTCGCGGGCCTCCACCCAGTCCAGTTCGTTGAAATCCTGGTCGCTGACCTCGCCGGCAATCTGTACGGGGAGATCGGAAGCGTCAAAGCGAGTAATCTTCCCTACGCCGCTCCGGCCTTCAAGAATCGCCCGGCAGAATGCTGTCTTGCCTACTCCGTTGGGGCTTACCACGCCCATGCCTGTGATGACCGCCCGTTTCAGCATAGACACTGATTCTATAATTGATGAAGGATTTATGCGCCTCGGCACCAAATCATGTCCCTCGGCATCTACATCTCCGTCCCCTTCTGCCGCTCCAAGTGCACCTACTGCAACTTTGCCTCGGGTGTGTTCTCGGCGGCGCAGATGGGACAGTACGTCGAGCGGCTCTCGTCGGACGTGCGTGCCGCCAAAGCCTTTGCGGCCGAAAATGGAGCGGGAATTCCCGGGCCTGTTGACACCATCTACCTCGGTGGCGGAACGCCCAGCCTGCTGCCTCCGGAGGAGCTGAAGAAGCTCTTCTTCAACCTGAAACAGGAATTCCCTACTCTCCCCCGGCCGGAAATCACCGTGGAATGCGCTCCGGGGACGCTCACCGATGCAACCATCCAGGCGATGGTCACGTGTGGCGTGAACCGCGTGAGCCTGGGCGTGCAGTCATTCGTCGATCAGGAAGCTGCCTCCGTGGC
>OBLQ010001142.1_pt1 | contig 10017 bp, 7 predicted proteins | sample 1519881 | NCBI WGS metagenome assembly OBLQ01 (sample SAMN01911456, study PRJEB22533) | soil metagenome | biome: Soil | place: Malaysia | collected 2012-04-30 | depth DG_metagenome m | reverse complement strand
AAAGCTGTCTTTTCGCCCCGAATCTGTTCGCCCAGCAGATTCAGCTTGGAGGAAAGGATTCCCCATTCGTCTTTTCGGTTCACCTTCAGCGGTTCGGGATTCTCTCCGCGCGCCATCCGCTCAACACTTCGCGAGATGGTCTTGAGAGGCCGGAGTACGCCATAAGAAAGCAGGCTCGCGGAAAGCGTTGCCAGGACCAGGGCCAGAAGAGCAAGCAGCGATGCGCGGTGCAATTCAGGCGTCAGCTCGTTGGCGACAAACAGCGTTGAAACACCAACGCGGACATCAAGTAGACGGTCACCCACCCTGCTGGAATGGACAACCTCATATATCTGCTGTGGCCCGTAGATAACCTGGAGCTGCTGCAATATGCCAGCATTCAGGAGTTGCTCAAATGGAGGCGCTGGCGTGAACTGCTTACCGATCTGAGTCGGGTCGTTGTGGACAAGAATAGTCCCCTTTGGGTCCGTTATCGCCACGTAATAGATGGTCGGCGAGTAACCCACGGCGGATTCAATGGTGGAATTCAGATTGGGGTCTTCTGCCAGCCGGGTTCGAACGAACTGAAGCACAGCCTGAGTGTCTGACGGCTGGACCCCGGCGGGGAGGTAGCTTTGTGCCAGGACGGTCTGCGTCTGATGATAAACTTCATCGGCCACAAACGATCCCCTCCCCCCCACATCTGCAAGGGCTTCATGCGTGAGGATAAAAAGGTAAAGGGCGGAGATGGCCAGCACCACGACCAGCACCAGCAGGCCGATCAGTGCCGTCAGCTTAGCTTTGAGGCTCAGCCTCATATTCCTTCAACTTATTGTGAAGAGTCTTCAAACTGATGCCCAGCATTTCAGCAGCGCGGGTCTTATTATTACTGGTAAAAGCCAGTGTTTCAAAAATCAGCCGGCGTTCCGCCTCGCCGACAGTCATTCCCGGGCGAAGATGAAGATCATCCCCCATGGCAGCCGTCGAAGCCTTTCCAAAATCGGCAGGGAGATCGGTATCCCGCAGAACTTCTCCCTGGCTCAGGACCATCATACGCTCCAGGGTATTCCGCAGTTCACGGATGTTGCCGGGCCAGGAGTGCCGGCGGAAAGCTTCCAGCACGCTGCCGTCCACGGCTTTAACAGTGGTATGGTGTTTGCGATTCAGGTCTTCGATGAGCGCCTGGGTCAAAGGTTCCAGGTCACCCAGATGTTCGCGCAGCGGGGGCATGGTAACCTGCACCACGTTGAGGCGGAAGTAGAGGTCGTTTCTCAGCTCTCCTTTCGAAACGGCCTCAGCTGGAACCTTGTTGGTTGCGGCCAGCACCCGCACGTCAACAGAAATCTCGCTTTTACTGCCCAGGCGCCGGAGCTTGGAGTCTTCGAGGACGCGCAAGAGCTTGGCCTGTGTCTGCGCCGGCATCTCACCGATCTCGTCCAACAGTAGGGTGCCGCCATCGGCAAGTTCAAAGCAACCCATCCGCCTCTCCACCGCTCCCGTAAATGCACCCTTCTCGTGGCCGAAGATTTCACTCTCCATCAGGCTCTCAGGAATCGCGGCACAGTTAACGGCGACAAAGGGCTTACTCTTTCGCGGGCTCAGCTCGTGGATGGTCCGAGCCGCCAGTTCTTTTCCAGTTCCGCTTTCACCTGTTATCAGAACACTCGCCCGCGAGGGCGCCACGGTGGCTATGATGGACATAACTTCCTGCATCTTCTTCGAGCGTCCCACCAGCTGCCCAAGGATTCCGGCTTCGCGGAGCCGGCGGTGGGCGATTTCGAGCTGCAGTTCGCTTTCACGGCGCTCCAGACAGTTGCGGAGTTCAACCTGCAGGCGCTTCGGGTCAACAGGCTTTTCCAGAAAGTTAAAAGCGCCGAGCTTGGTGGCCTCAACGGCTTCCTCGATGGTGCCCTGGGCGGTTAACATAATGAAGGTCACGTCAGGGCGCAACTCGCGCATCTGGCGCAGGACGTCCATGCCGCTCATGCCCGGCATGCGAAGGTCCGAAATAACAACGCTGGGATTAAACGCAGCGGCCTGGTTCAGGGCTTGCTGGCCATCGGCAGCAACGTCAGCATGGTAGCCCCATACCCTTAGCAGCTCGGCTAATCCTTCTCTCTCGCTGGCGTCGTCGTCAACCACGAGTATTTTGTCTTGTCGTGGCACCTCAATCTCCTTGCAATCAATATAGTATAGTCCAGGAAACTTGAACTTTTAAATTGCCGCCAGGCAAGTGGTGGAATCAGCCCGAAGGGCACTCCCAATCCCTCCATTAAGGGCTCCATTGTGGCGGAAGGCCGATCTTGGGGTAATTCCTGATTAGGGAATGTCGATGCCCGTCGGGGTTCCATATCGGGATTTGCTTTGACTTTGCTCAACCATCATTCATATACTGGGCAGGCTCTTCAGTCCAAAAAGTAATGGGCAGGGCGCGCAATCCATGGATGTCCACCTCCTGGTCGCTTCACAAGACAACTACCTTCGGGACCTTTGTTTCAGTGTTTCCAGACTGATGGGGCTTGAGGCTCGCGCAACTGAAACGGCTTTTGACGCTCTGAATATCCTCAAGAACGGCGGTGTTGACATCGTTCTCGCCGACGCTCAAATGCCAGGTCTAAATGTGGTTGAACTGATCAAAGCCGCCCGCGGGCCATCATCAGAATCAGACGTTATCATCCTAGCAAACGCCGGGAATGCCAGCCTTGCCCCACCGCGCCGTCAACCAGGGCGCCCATGACTATCTGGTTGGCCCCTTCGAAAAGACTGACCTTGAACGCCTGCTTAACCGGTTGGTCCAAAAAAGACAAATGACCGCTGAAAACCGCCTGCTTAAAAAACAGCTTGAAGTGCGACAGAGCATGGGAACCCTGATCGGTGCTTCTGCCAGGATGCAAAAAGTCTATGAGGTGATTCTGAAGGTTTCCACCAAACGCCATCCTGTACTGGTGCTGGGAGAAAGCGGGACGGGGAAGGAACTGGTGGCGCGGGCGATACATTCTTACGGCCCCTGGCGCGATCTTCCATTCGTCCCGGTGGATTGCGGGGCCTTGTCTTCAACCCTGATTGAAAGTGAATTATTTGGGCACGTGCGTGGAGCTTTTACGGGAGCCAGCCAAAACCGCTCGGGGTTGCTTGTGGCGGGAGGAAAGGGAACGATCTTTCTGGATGAAATTGCGGAATTACCGGTGGAACTGCAATCGAAACTGCTCCGGGCCATCCAGGAGCGCGAGGTGCGGCCAGTTGGCAGCAACCAACGGATGCCCCTCGAAGCCCGCATCATAGCCGGGACTAACCAATATCTGGAAGGCGCCATTACGCGGGGCACATTCCGCAAGGACCTCTTCTTCAGGCTCAACGTAGTTTCCATCAAGCTGCCGCCCCTGCGTGACCGCAAGAATGATATCCCTCTGCTGGTGCACCATTTCATCGACCGATACGCTGGCACTTCCGGCGCAATTAGAGACATCTCCTACGACGCCATGAGCCGGCTGATGAGTTATGACTGGCCGGGCAACGTTCGCGAACTCGAGAACTGCATCCAACGCGCGCTGGCGCTCGGGTCGCCCCCTGAAATTCAAGTGAGAGACCTGCCCTCGAATCTCCTGTACGCAATGCAGAACGAAAGCGGCAGGCAGCGGTTTTCCACTTTGCGGGAGATGGAGAGGGACGCCATTCGGCGGGCCTTGGAAGTGACGGGCGGGGATCGCCTGCGCGCCGCCAAACTGCTCGGAATCGGCAAAACCACCGTGTACCGGAAAATCAAAGAGTACGGCCTGGAAGATATCGTGGGGCCCCAGCAGGCTTGAGTGGACGCCGGTTGGGCAAAAAATCATTCGACAAATCAGGCTGCAAAATCCAAAATCCATCTGATGGCGACCATCGCTCTTGATGCGACTTACACTGTGGGGGCGCAGCCTTCCGGCGTGGCTGTGTACTGCCGCAGGCTGATTGAATCCCTTGCCGAAATCGACTGCGAGCATCACTATCTGCTCTGTTACCGGCTCTCAAGATTCAAATCGCGAGGGGAGTTCCTTCATCCGAATTCTGCTCCGCCGCCGCGCGGGCCGCACTTTTCCGTACGCTATTATCAGAACCCTTGGACGTTCTGGCTGCCATGGCAGACAGACGTGTTCCACAGCCTGGTGCAGCGGCCGCCGGCGTTTAGGTTCAGAAAGGAGATCGTCACAGTTATCGATCTGTTTCCGCTGACCAGCAGGGATTACTCGACTCCGGATTTTCAACAAAAGTTTTCAACCTTGCTGCTGGAGGCGGTGGAGCGGGCCGTTCGCATTATTACACCTTCGCAGTACACCACAGATCAGTTGCTGAAGCACACGGGCGTGCCGCGTGAGAAGGTTCGGTTGATTCCTTTTGGAGTTGATCTCCCCACAGTATCCCTCAGCCCGGAACGCTGCGCCCGAGAACGCGAGCAACTTGTAGGCAGAGGTAACGAGATGATTTTTACCGTGGGCGTCATTCAGACCAGGAAAAATACGATCAATGCTCTGAAGGCGCTCCGCCACATGCCAGACCGTTACCGCCTGGTGATTGCTGGCGGGAATGGGCATGGCAGTGAACCCATCCACGACTTTATCCGGACCGAAGGGCTCGGCTCACGAGTGGTGCTTTTAGGCTATGCCCCGGCGGAGCAACTTCCTGTACTTTACAACGCCGCGAGTGTGTTCCTCTTTCCCTCGTTCGAAGAAGGCTTCGGCCTTCCGGTGCTGGAGGCTATGGCCTACGGACTGCCGGTCGTGGCCTCAGAAACATCCTCATTACCGGAAGTCGGGGGCGACGCGGCACTTTTTGTGGACCCGGACGATCCCAAAGACATCGCCGAGAAAGTCGTCAGCGCGGTGGAGGATGAAGACAAGCGGAAGGTGATGATTGAGCGGGGCCTTGCTCGCGCCAGAGCATTCACCTGGCGCCGTACCGCCAAAGCCAATCTGCAAGTCTATAATGAGGTTTTAGCATTGTAACGCTGTTAAAATATCGGCCGTGCGGTCACAGAGCGTATTTCTTGCGGCTGTGGCCAGACCCGCGACGCCAGCGCAGAACCATTAACCGAGCCGGCTCCGAGGACTTTTGGAAATGAAGAAAGCACTGATCACAGGAATATCAGGACAGGACGGTAGTTACCTGGCGGAATACCTGCTTGGATTGGGTTATGAGGTCTGGGGATTGATTCGCCGCGAACCGGCGACGCTGCGGTGGCTGCAACCAGTGGTTCACCGTATCGAATTTGTCTACGGTGACATGCGCGACGCTGAGTCGTTAGCTGTGGCATTCCAGAAGGCGTGGCCTGATGAACTGTACAACCTGGCCGGCCAGGTTTTTGTCCCCACCAGTTGGGAGTGCCCAGCGGAAACCATGGACATCAATGCAGGAGGTCTGGCGCGCCTGCTCCAGATTGTCGAGCGCCAGAAACCCGACACACGCGTCTACCAGGCTTCAACATCTGAGATGTTCGGAAACGCAGAAGGGGCGCGCAGTGAGCAAACCCCACTACAGCCCATGTCCCCTTACGGAATTTCAAAGATGGCGGCCCACCGGATGGCGGAAGTGTACCGGAACCGTGGACTTTACGTCTCCTCGGGCATTCTGTTCAACCATGAGTCCCCACGTCGTGGGCCGGAAATGGTAACTCGAAAAATCACCCGGGCGGCGGCTCGCTGGGCGATAGGTGACCGGACGAAACTCAAGCTGGGGAGTCTGCAATCCAGGCGCGACTGGGGATTTGCCGGCGATTACGTGAAGGCGATGCACGCCATGCTGCAGAACGGGTCCGCAAAAGATTACGTGATTGGAACGGGAGCTTCGCACAGCGTGGAAGATTTCCTTCGACAGGTCCTGATGGAACTCCACCGGGTTACAGGCGGCGCCGACGTTCCTTCACTTGAGGACTGGGTGGAAATTGACTCGAAGCTGTTGCGAACGGGCGAGATTCATGACCTGCGGGCTGATGCCACTCTTGCTCGTGGGGAGCTTGGTTGGCAGCCCAGCGTGGACTTTCCCCACCTGGTCAGAATGATGGTGGAAGCCGACCTCGCTTCCGCGCGCGAGGCGGCTGAAAAAAAGAGTACGGCTTAGCCAGAGCGTCCACACCCCCGAGGAACTCCGATCAAAACTTACTTGGATGGACAAACCGCAGGGATTTTCCTTCCGCCCAGGGCTTGTAGCTTAGGGCAAACTGTATACGCCGGCCGAGCGGCGGGTGGCTGTAAAGCCAGAACACGATGAAGGGATTGGGTTCGGGATCGGCGAGGTCTTGCTCGCCCAGGATTTGAAAAGCCTTCGCTTCCGCTTCGTTCGGGTCCGGCACTACTCCGTGGGTAACTTCCAGCGCGAACTGGTCCGCCTGGTGCTCGTAATGCCGCGAGATGCCGTTCACCAGCGGTGAGGAGAAGAACGTCAGAAGCGTGAGCATCAGCAGCATTACTGGCAGCGATGCCAAGTCGCCGTCGCCTTCAATTCCTGCCCGGCCGCCATATCGTTTGATCAACTTTCGAACGGCGACAAACCCGACCGCGATCAAGGCCAGCACCACCAGCTCAATCAGGACAAATTCCTTGACGACGTGGTCCAAAACGTAGTGCCCAGTCTCATGCCCAAGCACCAGCAAGGCCTCGTCATCGGTCATCCTTTTTAGAGTTGTGTCCCATACCACCAAGCGCTTGCTTGCTCCCAGGCCGGAGACATAGGCGTTCAGTGTATTGGTTTTTGAGCTGGCATTCATCTCCAGAATCCGCCGCCGGGGAATCTCGAGATCGGTGCCGTGGAGCATCTCCTCAATTCGCGTGACCAGCGCGGGCTGGGTGGCCTCAAGCGGCGTGAACCTGTAAAAAAGAGGCTCGACCACAAAGGGTTCGATAAATATCACGAACAGAGTGATAGGAATCGTTACCACCCAGAAGTAGAACCACCAGCGCCGCGGTCTGCGCCTGACAAACCAATAAAATACCGAGACCATCAGCGTACCGGCGATGAGGAATAGAACGAGGCTCTTGCCCCAGTCCGCAATCCACGAACCAAACCCTTGCGTCATAAGACCGAACCTGTGCTCTATGACGAAGTCCGCATAGAAGACAAATGGAAACAGCACCAGCCTTACGCTGATAAAGAACAAAGGAGCGAAGACGAGGCACTGCACAAAGTGGCGCGAAGAAATGCGACGCGCCCAGTTGCGAAAACCCACCGCAATCTTAGCGCGCCATAAGAGGAAATAGACGAGCAGCACCAGAACGACACCCGAAAAATAGAGCGCGTACTGGGTGTGCGAATAGGCCAAAGCCTCAGCTTTTTTCTGGGGTGGGAGTTCGTAACCTTGCGGAACCGTCGGCGCCTGGGCCTTTGGCGGCGCCTCGGAGGGTCCTGTCTGTTTTGTAGAACTTTTCGATGCTTGAGGCGGGCCGGCACCCCAGACCGCACCATCAAAACAAACCGCTGCCAGAAGCAGAAACACAGCAAGCCTGAGGCAGGTTTTCGTCAAATTCTGGGGAGCACGATGCCTTGCTGCGATTGATATTTGCCTTTCTTGTCTTTGTAGGAGGTTTCGCAGACCTCGTCGGACTCGAAAAACACGATCTGGCACAATCCTTCGTTGGAATAAACGCGTGCGGGCAGTGGAGTTGTATTGGAGATTTCGAGCGTCACAAATCCTTCCCATTCCGGCTCCAGCGGCGTCACATTTACGATAATGCCGCAGCGGGCATAAGTCGATTTTCCAACGCAGATGGTTAAAACGTTGCGAGGAATCTTGAAATATTCCACCGACCGGGCCAGGGCAAAAGAATTGGGGGGGACAATACAGATGGGGCCTTTAACTTCCACGAAGGACCGTTCGTCAAAACTCTTGGGATCCACAACGGAGCTGTTTACGTTGGTGAAAATCTTGTATTCATCAGCCACTCGCAGATCGTAACCGTAGGAAGAGAGTCCATAGGAGATCACCCCATCGCGTTTCTGGTTTTCAGCAAATGGCTCAATCATCTGTTGCTCCTGCACCATGCGACGGATCCAGCGGTCATTTTTGACAGACATCGACGCTCCCTTGATTAGAAATTGCCTGCGCGCAACACTGCGGCTTGCCTCTGGGCGGACGGCCTCTTCAAAAGATCGCAGAGCATCGAATCATAATACAGGAGAAAACAACTTGACAATGCCGTAGCGGCTTTTTACGATGAAATCCTGTGTTTTCAGGAGGTTCCTTTTGATTAAGCTCGATCTTGTCAATGATGTCGTCAACCGTACCGGAATCACGAAGACCAAAGCTGAGATTGCCGTCGAAACTGTATTTGGCTCGATGAAGAAGGCCTTGGCCAAGGGAGAGCGGATAGAGCTGCGCGGATTCGGCGTCTTCAACGTGAAGCCTCGCAAGACGGGAATTGGAAGAAACCCGCGCACGGGTGCCGAAGTCAACATCCAGCCCGGCAAGGCCGTCCGCTTCAAGCCCGGGAAAGAACTGCAATCGCTTCCCTGAGCAGCCCGATTCATCTCTGCGGCGCCCGAAGCAGCTGAATTGGTTCAAGCCGGCTCCCATACGGTTGAAGAAAAGCAGAAACCCATCGGCCCGCAATCAGGACGTCCGCTTACGGACGGCGCACGGATCTTACAGCTACGACCGCAACCCGAGTGGCCATGTCTGCCCGGGGCCCGGCGCTGCAGTCCCTGCTACATCAGGCTCTGGGGATCCATGTCAATCGTCAACGCTTGTGATGGCACACCCCAATTTTCACACTCATCAGCCAGACGCCGGAGAATGGCGTTAAGTTTCGCGCGCGAAGACGCCTTCAGTAGAAATTGAATCCGATAGACTCCTTCAATCCTGGCTAGTGGCGCAGGACCCGGGCCCAGGATGCGGATTCCGCGGGTCAGTTCACCCAGGCTTTCAAAAAACTTTCCAACTTCTCCGGCTATCCGCGCCGCATGTTCAAGTTTCTTGTCATGCACTACAACATCGGCCAGCGCAGCGGCCGGAGGGTAGTGCATCATCCGGCGAAAGTGGAATTCCTTGTTGAAGAACTTGCTGTAATCCTGTTCGGCGGCAAAACGAATTGCGTAGTGCTCTGGATAGAAAGTCTGCACCAGGACCCGTCCTGGAGATTCACCTCGCCCCGCTCGCCCCGCCGCCTGCGTCAGAAGCTGGAATGTCCTCTCAGCCGCGCGAAAATCCGGCAGTGAGAGGGAAGTGTCGGCAGAAACAACACCCACCAGCGTCACTCCGGGGAAGTCGTGCCCCTTTGCAATCATCTGGGTCCCCACCAGGATGTCGATCTTACGGTCTCGAAAATCCGACAGGATTCTAAGGTACTGCCCCGGGCGCCGTGCTGCATCGCGATCGAGTCTAGCCACTCTCGCCGTAGGAAACATTTCAGTGAGCTTCTGTTCCAGCTTCTCGGTTCCTTCACCGACGTAATAGAGGTATTCGCTGTCGCACAAACGGCAGCGGGCAGGTACGGAGGCCTGATAGCCGCAGTAGTGGCAGATCAGACGGTTTTCACGACGGTGATACGTCAGCGAAATCGAGCAGTTCACGCATCGTTCCGTCTGCCCGCAGCTCCGGCAAAGCAGGAACCAGGAATAGCCGCGCCGGTTCAGGAGGAACATAGTCTGTTGCCCCGATTCGAGTTGCGCTTCCACCTCTTCGCGCAAACGGCGCGATATGGGTACCTGCGTTTGCGTCTGCCGGAACTCTTCCCGCATATCGATAATTTCCACGCTGGCAAGCGAGCGCCGCCCCACACGCTCACTCAGCGTCAGCAGGTGGTACTTTCCTTTTTCCGCATTGGCGTAACTCTCAAGCGAAGGTGTGGCAGATCCGAGAACCACAAGGGCTTTGGACAAACGTCCCCGCACAACGGCTGTGTCCCGCCCGTTGTAACGCGGTGTTTCGTCCTGTTTGTAACTGGATTCGTGCTCTTCATCCACGATGATGACACCCGGATTTTCAAGTGGGGCAAACACGGCGGAGCGCGTTCCCAGCACGACACGGGCTTCACCACGCCGTATGCGCCACCAGGCGTCATGGCGCTGCCCTTC
>OBLQ010001141.1_pt1 | contig 10018 bp, 6 predicted proteins | sample 1519881 | NCBI WGS metagenome assembly OBLQ01 (sample SAMN01911456, study PRJEB22533) | soil metagenome | biome: Soil | place: Malaysia | collected 2012-04-30 | depth DG_metagenome m | reverse complement strand
CAAGCACAAAACCGGAGATGTCTTCCATCGCGCCATATTGAAATTTCATCGGCTGCCTGGCTTTCTCACTCTAGGGCCTAGGGTTATTTGAACGTGTAATTATCCTTTTTGTATACACACGGCGTAAGTCACGGACAAAACAACTTGTTAAGACGGCTCCTGCGCCCTCGATCTCGGAAAGTCATGCGTGGATAACGCTACTTTCGTGCCAAGAGTTAAGTTTTACTTATGCTTTTGCGGGAACTCACAGGAATGTAACGCATCAGTCACACCTCGGACTTTCATCAAGGAAAACCCACAACGAAGTCGCGGGCCCCCGCAAAGACCTTCATGCCGGACGGCGGCCCGTTGCAGAGTCAGCTGATTTTCTGTACTATCCTTGCTTCAGGCATCCCGGGTGATTCACCTGCTAGGGCTTCAGTTCCTTCCTGACAATGGCGACGCTTCCACCAGATGTTTCTCACGCTCCGCATCCAGCATCCCGGTCGTTGCGTCGAGTGGGGGTATCGGTCCTGATTACAGTTGCGCTGTTACTGGCCACAGCGGGCGTGTGGATATACTGGCGCGTTCATGCGTGCCAGCCACAGCTGGATGGAACTGTCCGCCTTCAAGGGGTCCATGGCAAAGTCGAAGTGCTGCGTGATGTGCATGGAGTTCCGCACATTCGAGCCACTTCTCTCGAAGACCTGATGTTCGCGCAGGGGTACGTCACCGCTCAGGACCGCCTGTGGCAGATGGATCTCACCCGCAGGATTGCGCAGGGTCGCCTGTCAGAATTGTTCGGGTCGCGCACGCTCCGTTCCGATATCGAGAGCCGGATACTGGGCATGAAGCGGGCTGCCGAGTGCGGCGTAAAGGACCTCGATCCGGAAGAACAGAAGCTGCTGCGTGACTATGCCCAGGGCGTAAACGCCTTCATCTCGACTCATCAAGACCGCCTGCCGATCGAATTTCTGCTCCTGCGCTATCACCCTGAACCCTGGCAGGAATCAGACTCGCTGGAAGTAGCCCTGAACATGGCACGGCTGTTGAACACATCCTGGCCGGATGAACTGATGCGTGAGAGGGTGCGGCGAGAGCTCGGCAGTGCGGAACTTGAAAGTGATATCTTCCCCGCCCGTTCGCCGCTGGACCGTCCCGTGGCCGAACCGTCTCCAGTATCTTCAGCTCCCGCAAAACCGGCGAGCGATGGGCCTGACGCCACAACGTCAGTCCAGCTGCGCAGCCTCGAACCGCTGGGCGAAGCGTCGGCGCCTTTAGAAGAAGACCTCTCCGATCTTGACCCCATGCTGCAGGCGTTGGAGTCGTCAAGCTCCTACACGGGCGTGGGCAGCAACAACTGGGTGGTGAGCGGAGCACACACACGCTCCGGCAAGCCGTTGCTGGCGAATGACCCGCATCTTCCTCTTGGCATTCCGAGCATTTGGTACATGGTCCATTTGGAAGCCCCCGGCCTGGACGTGAGTGGCGTGAGCCTCCCGGGATTGCCGATGGTCATCATCGGGCACAACCGCCACATCGCCTGGGGAGTAACCAATACCGACCCCGACGTGCAGGACCTGTACGAGGAAGCTTTTAATCCTCAAAACCCGCATGAATATTTTTACGACGGCAAGTGGGTTGAAGACGGGGAAAGGACCGAGAGAATCAAGGTCCGCGGAAAGCTGGACGAGGTTCTGCTGGTGAAGTCAACTCGGCACGGCCCCATCCTGGGCGACACTGGCAGGCGGCGCCTCGCTCTTGCCTGGACGGCTCTGTTGCCACATGCGCTGCACTTTCCTTTCTTGAAGATTGATCAGGCCCGGAACTGGATAGAGTTTACGGACGCCCTGCGTGGCTTCGCGGGGCCGATGCAAAATTTTGTATACGCTGACACCCAGGGAAACATCGGCTTCTATGCGGCCGGCTGGGTCCCCATCCGGAAGCGCGGTAACGGCAGCGTTCCCGTTCCAGGCTCGACCGACGATTACGGGTGGCTTGGCATGGTTCCGTTCCAGGAACTTCCTCACGCCTACAATCCGAAGAGCGGCATTCTCGCAACGGCCAACGGCCGTGTAGTACCAGACGATTATCCCTACTTCATCACGTCAATGTGGGGCGCCCCATACCGGACAGCGCGGATCTTCCAGCTTCTGGAAGCAGGAAAGTCTTTCACTGTCGCTGACATGCTGAAGATCCAGATGGACCTCCATCCGCTGGACGACGTGTGGCTGCAACGGCGGTTGATCGCTGCCGCAAAGGACTACCCACCGCGGGCGCCCGACGTGCAGCTTGCCATTCGGAAATTACGCGCGTGGAATGGCCAGGCAACGGTCGATTCTGCTGCCACGCTGGTATGTGAACTAACCAGGACAGCGCTGCTGCATCGCATCCTTGCGCCCAGGCTTGGGGACGATCTCGCCGGGTATCGTTGTCCGATGAGCACGGTTTTCCTGCAAAACTTGATTGATAACAAACTGGACCGGTGGTTGCCGCCCGGAGACTACGACTTTAACCAGACCTTGATGAAAAGTCTGGAGGAAGCCGTCGTGCAAATTCCAAAACTCGTTGGAACAACTGATCACAACTCCGGGCAGTGGGGCATCACGATACCTTTAACCTTCCGGCACCCTTTGGGAGGGGCTTTGCGGCCGCTCGGGTGGCTGCTGAATGTGGGCCCCTTTCCGCAATCGGGAACTGCAAACACCATAAAACGCGCCACTCGTGGCGTAGGACCATCCATGAGAATGGTGGTGGATCTCGGAGACCTTGACGGCTCTGTCCAGAACATTACGCTTGGAGAATCCGGCCAGCCGTTCAGTCCGTACTATAAGGATCAGTTCGAAGCTTGGTATCATGGCCAGAGCTTACCGATGTTGTTTAGTGATGAGGCCGTCGGCAAAGGGGCGATCCATCGGCTGGTGATTGAGCTTGCACAAGCAAATCCCGAGGGAAGGCATGAGACCGGAAATTAGGGGACAATTCAGGAAATGAAAAAGCTAACGCGCCGGGAATCAATCTTAGCGATAGCATCCGCACTTGGCGCGGGGAGCGCAGTATTCGATGCCGCGGGCCAGACCGCGCCAGGCGCCGCCAAGTCACCCGCGACTGGACCCGCCGGCTCGCAGGCTGCAGGCCCCGTAAGCCAGGCCGCGCAACCCTCAGCATCCGACCAAGTTTTCGAAAAATTCGTCGATGAATACTTTGACGGTTCCTTCAAGTTTGATCCCGCCAGCGCCACCAGGGCGGGCATTCACAAATACGATGGCGAACTGCCCGCCTATTCGCAAACGGACATTCAAAGTGAAATTGCGCGCAACCAGATGGCACTGCGGGAGCTGGCAAGAATCCCCAGCGACGGACTCTCTGAGAACAACCTGCTTGATGCCATGGTGCTCGAAAGCCTGATCAACGGCCGACTGCTTGACCTGGCCAACATCCGGATGTGGGCAAAAAACCCAATGTATTACAGCACTCAGGCAGGGACGGCGCTTTACACCCTGATCGAGCGCGATTTTGCCCCGCTCGACGACCGGTTGAAATCATTGATTGCCCGCGAACGCCGGGTGCCTGACATATTAAACAGCGCCCGCTCTAACGTGATTGCCCCTCCTTCAGTCTACACAAAAGTCGCCATTGAAGAAGTCCAGGCAGAGATTGATTTCCTCCAGAACGTCCTGCCGCAAGCCGTAGCAGGCGCGCAGAGCCTCGCACTGAAAACGGAATTTGAAAAGGTCAACCAGACCGCCGTGACGGCTTACCAGCAGTTTCTTGAATATCTACAGACTGGTCTTGCGCCTCTGTCGCAGGGCAACTTTGCGCTCGGCGCCGAGAATTTCCAGAAGAAACTGTCGTATGACGAGATGGTTGACATCCCCATCAAGGAGCTGTTGAAGATCGGGAACACAGAGATGCGCCGGGTGCAGTCGCTCTTCACGCAGGCTGCCAACATCATCGACTCCACAAAAACGCCGCTCCAGGTGCTTCAGACCATCAAACAGAATTACCCGGCGGCAGGCCAGGTGATAGGAGAAACCCAATCGGTACTCGATAACCTCAGGCAATTTTTGCTCACCCATGAAATTGTGACAGTCCCGCAGGCGCCCATTCCGCAGGTGACCGAAACACCCCCCTTTATGCGGGCACTCACTTTTGCATCGATGGATACGCCCGGACCATTTGAAGAGCATTCAATCCAGTCGTTCTTCTATGTCACGCTGCCCAATCCTGCCTGGGACGAAGAACGGAAACAACAATTGCTCCGGTTTTTTAACCGGTATTTCACCCGGGTCGTGGCCATCCATGAGGTCTACCCGGGCCACTACGTACAGTTTCTATGGCTAAAGCAAGCGCCCACAAAAGCGAGAAAACTTGAGTCCACCATGGACGGCATGGGAACTAACGTCGAAGGCTGGGCCCATTACTGCGAAGAGATGATGCTGGAACAGGGGTACGGCGAGGGAGACCCCAACCTGCTGCTGGTGCAGCTACAGGCTGCGCTCATCCGCGTGTGCCGTTACCTGGCGGGAATCCAGTTGCACACGCAGGGAATGACGGTGGAACAAGCCGCCGATCTGTTCCGGCAGGAAGCCTATATGGACCCCGCAAATGCCGAGCGCGAAGCAATGCGTGGGACCTTCGATCCCACCTACCTGGCCTACACGCTTGGCAAGCTGGAGATCATGAAGCTGCGGGAGGACTACAAGAAGAAGCTCGGTGACAAATTCAACTTGAAAGCATTCCACGATCAGTTCCTGAGTTACGGCGTGGTGCCGGTCAAATTGATCCGCGAACAGATGTTGCAGGATGGAACTCCTGTCCTTTAGCGCGATGTTTAGAGAACTCGCCAGAGTGCAGTCTAACTTTCGGAAACCACCTGCCCATTGCACGGTGAAAGAATTCCAAGTTTCCATGCCAAACTGCGTGAATCCCAGGGAAAGAGAATCCATGTTGCAAGATCGCTATTCATTTACTAATGTAAGCCAATCCGCACCGTCCCGGTTTCTCCGTCACTTCAGCCCGCTTCTGCTCGCACTGCTGTCTTGCCTTGTACTGGCCCTGGCAGCCTCCGCAGGACAACTCACGACGCCGCAAGATGGGCCAAATCGGCTTGAACTGTCATACACCCTCGAAATGGAGCGCCCCTCAACACATCTCCTGCAGGTGGAGATTTCGGTAGCCAAAGTAGAGGTGCCCGTCCTCAGGTTCGCCATGCCGGTCTGGGCACCCGGCCGCTATGCGATCTATGATTTCGCAAAGAACGTTCAGGAGTTCACCGTTGTCGGCGCAAACGGCCAGGCCCTTCCATGGGTGCAGCCGGACAAACAAACCTGGGCCGTGAATACGTCCGACTGCGGCGGCACAGTAAAGGTGCTCTACAAGGTGTTCGCCAATGACCTGACGGGCTCCTTCTCGCAATTCGACACCTCGCACGGCGCCATCAACGGCGCCTCCGTCTTTATGTACCTGCCGGGGAACAAACCCGACCCCTTGACGCTGACCATTCACCCGCCCCACGGCTGGAAAATCGTCAGCGGTTTCTCGATGTCGCCGAGCCAAACAACGTTCCAAGTTCCGAACTACGATGTCCTGATCGACACACCTCTCGAAATAGGGCCCGACTGCTGGGTGAAGGACTTTGAGGAAGACGGAAAAACCTTCCGTGTTGCGGTCCACAGTTATCCCGATCAGGACGGCGACGCCGACAATCGCTCTGCACTGGTTGAAGGCCTGAAGAAGATCGTCCATTCGGAAATGGCGATGATGCCGGCGCCGGACTTCAACCACTACACTTTCCTATTCCATTTTGACCCGGGCCTGCCAATGGGCGACGGGATGGAACATCTCAACTCGACCGACATTATCGTTCACGGTAAGTTGTCAGACAGCGGACTCTCTCAGGCGCTCGAAACAGCCGCCCATGAATTCTTTCATCTCTGGAACGTCAAGCGGCTGCGCCCTACCGGGCTGGGGCCGTTCGATTACAGCCGCGAGGCTTATACCCGGTCGTTGTGGTTTGTGGAAGGCATTACGACTTATTACTCCTACGTGAACCTGTTGCGCAGCGGCATCTGGTCGCAGCAGGAATTCCTGGACCGGCTGGCAGGCGAAGTCCGCGCGCTGCGGGAAGCTCCGGGCCGCAGGCTGATGTCCGCCGAAAGTTCCAGTTTCCACGCCTGGTTTTTCGACCGGTCACCGCAAATGCAGGAAACCAATTTTGCCAATACCACGATCTCCTATTACAACAAGGGGGCCCTGCTGGGGACACTTCTCGATCTTAAAATCCGCTCTGCCACGCGCGGTGAAAAATCACTCGACGATGTGATGCGGCTGATGTACAGGAAATTCTACTCAAGCCCTGCCGCCAGCTACTACCTGCGCGGCCGCGGCTACACGGAAAAGGATATTCTCGACGCCGTCAACCAGGTTTCCGGCACGGGCTTCACGCCTTTCTTCCAGCAATACGTCGCCGGGACGGTTCCGCTTCCCTACAATGAAGTTCTTGCGAAGGCAGGATTGGCGGTCCTCGTTGCAACCTCGTCCCAGGCGCCTCCCAGTCTGGGAGTGCTGGTGGAACCCGTTGACACGGGCGTCAGGATATTTGCTGTCCAGCCCGGTGGGGCGGCAGACCGCGCGGGCTTAAGCCGCGACGACGTATTGATTTCCGTAGATGACCAGTCGCTTGCCACTGAAAGTCTGGCCGACCGGTTGAGCATTTACACTGCGGGGGCGAAAGTTCCGTTTGAAGTGGAGCGGCACGAAAATCGCCTTTTCATCACTGTTCAGCTCGATCCGCCGCGCCCCGACGAGTATTCGATCACGGAGCTGCCCGGTGCCACGGATGAACAGGTGAAAATCCGACAAGGATGGTTAAACGCAAGCCAGCAGGGCCCAGCCCAAAGCTCCCCTGCGGAAGCCGCAGCCGGGAGATTCAGGAATCCCACTTCTTTCTGAAATAGTACGAAGTCACACCAATCAGAACAGCAACGAGGACAGTTGCCATCACAAATTCATTAACTTTCAGAAAGTGTTGTTCAACCAGTTGCCAACTGTTTCCAAACAAGTAACCCACATAGATGACTGCAATGGCCCAGACCGTAGCGCCTGTGAAATTGAATAAGAGAAACCGGCGATAGGGCATGCGAAAAAGACCAGCGATGATCCCGGCAAACATGCGCAACCCTGTGATGAACCTGCCTGTAAAAACCGCCCACTGGCCGTACTTCAGGAACAATGCCTGGGAATGGTCAAAGGATTTTCGTATGACGGGAAACCTACGGATAAATCGGTCGACAAAAGGTCTCCCGCCAAAATGCCCGATCAAAAATCCCATCGAGTCGCCGAGAGTGGCCCCTGCAATCGCCACCAGGATGCTGGGGAAAAGCTCGATTTTCCCGTGGTAGGCAAGAAATCCGGCAAACAAAAGGACTGTTTCACCCGGGACCGGAATGCCTGCGTTTTCCAGCATGACCCCAAAGAAGACCACCCAGTAGCCATACCTCGAAAAAACTTCCGATAGCGTTTGGAAAATGGTGTGGGCCATGTTTGAGATATGAGGTGAAAGAATCTCCGGCTGGGCCAAAGGCTAAATCAAATGATAGCCTATCGCGTAATTGTGGTCACTCTTTATTCGCCGTGCCGCCGCCTCTCCACCACTCGTCAGCGCCAGCAGAGGCGTGCTAAACTACGCTGAGCGTGCGTGAACCGATCCTAAAACGGCTCGAAAAGCGTCCCATGGTCGGTGACGGGGCCATGGGGACGATGTTGTACGCTAGAGGTGTGTCCCTCAACCGGAGCTTTGATGAGTTGAATCTCGCGGCTCCCCATCTGGTAAAAGAAGTTCACATGGGTTACGTCAAGGCAGGGGCCGAGCTTCTTGAAACCAACACGTTTGGAGCGAACCGCTTCCGGCTGGCCAAGTTTGACCTGGCGGGCAAGGTCCGAGAGATCAATCGGGCCGGGGCCCGCCTGGCGCGCGAGAGCGCCGGTGAAGATCTCTACGTCGGCGGCTCCGTCGGCCCCCTGGGTCTTCGTCTCGAGCCGCTGGGACCCACGTCCCTTGAGGAGGCCCGAAGCGCCTTTCGCGAACAGGTTGAGGCGCTTGCCGAAGGCGGCGTAGACCTGATAATCATTGAAACGATGATGGACCTAGAAGAGGCCCATCAGGCCCTGCTCGCCGTTCGGGAAGCCACTTCCCTGCCCGTCGTGGTCCAGATGACGGTCCAGGAAGACGGAAACACGCCTTCCGGCGCCAGCCCTGAGGATTTTGCCCGCCAGCTTGACACCTGGGGAGCGGATGTTATCGGAATCAATTGTGGAACCGGACCTGCTACCGTCCTGGAAACCCTCGAACGGATGGCGGCGGTGACGACAAAGAAACTGTCCGCCCAACCCAATGCAGGCGTGCCCCATTCCATCGACGGCCGCACGCATTACCTTTGCTCTCCGGAATACATGGCCGAGCGCGCCGGCCGCTTTATCCAGGCTGGTGCCCGCATTGTGGGCGGATGCTGCGGAACTACCCCGGAACACATTAAAGCCATCAAGGCGGCGGTAAAATCACTTGGACCGCAGGCCGCACGGGCAACGGTTGAATCGGCACTCCGCCCCCCTCAGGCGCTTGAACCCTTGCCCATCGAACTCCGCTCGCGCCTTGCAGAAAAGCTGGTCCAGGGCGAGTTCCCGATAGTGGTGGAAATCGTTCCTCCGAAAGGATGCGACCCGGCGCGCGAGGTGGAAGGCGCCCAATATCTGAAGCGGCATGGAATCGATGCCGTTAATATCCCCGACGGCTCCGGGGCAACCGCAAGGATGAGCGCGCAGACGCTTGGCGTGGTAATCCAGCAGCAGGCTGGAATAGAAACTCTACTGCACTTCAGTTGCCGCGGCCGCAACGTGTTCAGCCTTCAGTCGGACATCCTTGGCGCTCATGCGCTGGGCATCAGGAATGTCTGGGCCGTGACGGGCGATCCTCCACAGTTTGCCACGCTTCCGTCGGCGACGGCCGTTTTTGATGTGGACGCCATCGGGTTGGTGAACGTCCTGAGCAATCTGAACCGCGGACTAGATATGGGCGGTAATCCGCTGGGAACGCAAACCAGCTTTCTGATTGGAGTGGGGCTCAATCCCAATGCCCTCGATCCGGATGAAGAGCTTCGCCGGTTTGAGTATAAAATAAAGGCTGGCGCAAACTTCGGCGTCATCAGGCCCGTGTTTGACCTGGATCGGCTTAATCGTTTCCTTCACCGGGTCCAAGCACTTGACGCGCCGCAGATCCCGCTCCTTGCAGGAATTCATCCCTTGACAAGTTACCGGAACGCTGAATTCCTGAATAATGAAGTCCCGGGAATGTCAGTCTCCCCGGAAATTCTCAAAAGAATGCGCAAGGTGGATACCGGCGAAAAAGCGCGGGCCGAGGGATTGAAAATCGCCCAGGAAATGCTGCTGGAAGTCCGAGGACTGGTGCAGGGAGTCCAGATCGTGGCGCCGTTTTCCAGGTATGCTATGGCCGTAGAAGTAATCGAAGCTCTGGGCCCACGCGCGCATGAGCCTAAGGGAGAAACCACAATGCGCGAGACCCAGGGAAAAACTAGTGCGGTGTAAGGATTCATTCCGGAGGTCGTGACAAAAACAGATGTCGCAATCGTCAAAGCCTGCCAAACCAGAATCATTTGAAAAGAACATCGAGAGGCTCGATGCCATCGTTCGCCAGCTTGAAGACGCAGACTTGCCGCTCGAAAAAGCTTTGCAAATTTATGAGGAGGGCATGAAACTTTCGGAGATCTGCCAGAAACAGCTTCAGGAAGCTGAAGGCCGCATCCAGATCCTGATGAAAAGAGCAGGCGGGAAGATTGTTGCCGAGCCTTTTGAACAGGAAGAGAACGAAACGGAGTCGATTTGAGCATTTCCACTACGGTTTCGCAATTTCTGGATGAGCAGCGTGCTCTGATCGATCAGGAACTCGACCGGATGCTCCCTCCCGAGGACACTTTCCCGCATTCCATCCACCAGGCGGTGAGTTACTCGGTGTTTGCAGGAG
>OBLQ010001140.1_pt1 | contig 10020 bp, 8 predicted proteins | sample 1519881 | NCBI WGS metagenome assembly OBLQ01 (sample SAMN01911456, study PRJEB22533) | soil metagenome | biome: Soil | place: Malaysia | collected 2012-04-30 | depth DG_metagenome m | reverse complement strand
GAGTTATAGCCGTTGCCAACCAGAAGGGGGGGGTTGGCAAAACCACAACCGCAATTAACCTGTCTGCCGCGCTGGCATTGCACAACCAGAGAACCCTCCTGATTGATCTGGATCCCCAGGCCAACAGCACCCTTACATTCATTAATCCGGCCGAAGTTGACGGTTCTGTCTATGATGTCCTGACCGGTGACAAGCTGAAGCTGTCTCAGGTGGTCAAGCCGACTCGTTGGATGAATCTTTCGCTGGTGCCATCGCGAATTTCTCTCGCCAAGCTGGAAGCGCAACTGGTGGGGCAGTTTGACGCTCCCTTCCGCCTGAAGGATGCCGTCGCCGCCTGCCGCGACGACTTTGACATGATTGTCATCGATACGCCGCCGGCCCTGGGTATCATCACCGTGAATGCGCTAGTGGCGGCTTCATTTCTGATTGTTCCCATCCAGGCCTCCTACTATGCCCTGGAGGGCACCGACGACCTGCTGGAGACGCTGGAGAGAATCCGCGCCCGGCCTAACCCCGAGCTCCAGTTGCTGGGCGTCCTGATCACCCTTTATGACAAACGGACTAACCTGGCGCGAGACATACACAAGCAGGTCCGGGAAGTTTTTGGCCCCAAGGTGTTCAAGACGGTTATTGCCAAGAACGTCCGCCTGGAGGAAAGCCCGGCCTACAGGGAAACGATTTTCAGTTTTGCCCCGCAATCATCAGGTGCGCACGAATACGCCAATCTGGCGAAGGAGGTTCTGCAACGTGTCGGTTAGACGAGCAGGATTGCCGCTAGCGATCCAGATGCGCCACAGCGCGCATTATGTCGAGGATATTATTTCGCGGAGCGGGGCGGCCATCGGACGGATGATCGCGATTGACGAGATCCAGCCCTATGCCGACCAGCCGCGGAAAGATCGCGGAGATTTGACAGGCCTGGCGGAGTCGGTCCGCCAGAAGGGCGTGCTGGAACCTTTGCTGGTCCGCAAGAACCCGGAGTCCGGCAAATTCCAGATTATTTCCGGTGAGCGGCGTTACTTCGCAGCCCGCATGGCCGGGCTTGCGGAAGTTCCGTGCATCGAAAAGAGCGCTGACGACGCCGAAACCCTGGAACTGGCCCTCATTGAGAATATGCAGCGTAAGGACCTGACCCCGTTCGAGGAAGCAGACGGAGTGCAGGCGCTCGGAGACAGATTTGGCCTGACACACGAGGAGATTGCGACAAAAATCGGGAAGGCACGCTCCTCCGTGACTGAGCTCCTCACCCTTCGCGTCATCCCTGACGACATTAAGGCCGTCTGCATCGAAAGTGGAGTAATCTCCAAGTCACAGCTTCTCCAGGTTGCCCGGCAGCCCACTGAAGCCAAAATGCGCGACACGGTTCGGCGTTTTGCGCAGGGAACGTTAAATCGCGAGCAGGCCCGCCAGGAACGTAATCCTAAAAGTAAACCCCGCAACGGATCCTTCCGCTACGTCCCGCCGAGCAGGGATTTCAAACTGACGCTGCAATTCAAAAAAGGTGAGGTCAAACGCGAGCAGGTCATCGCCACATTGCGCCGCGTACTGGAAGAGCTCGAAAGACAAGACTGAACCGCTGGAGTGTGTTCGATTTCTCGCCGGCAGGCTGAATCCAGAGCCAGGCATTGCGGCCAACGAGTTTCCATGATGTTTCCAGCGTATTAAAATCTTTCCGTCGGGTGTTCTCGAGGTCTCGTGTGCAGCAGGGGCCAGGATGCCGCGGCCACTGGATCCGATCCCCGAAGAGCAAAGCACGTTAAAATGGAATTTGAAAATCAAGAGCTGACAATCGACGGCGCGCGACTGTTTGTGTACGGTACGCTGCGCCGGGGATTTCGCGCGCACAAATTGCTGCAAAGGCATCACGCCCGGTTCCTTGGAAATGGACATGTTCAGGGACGGCTCTATAATCTGGGCGAGTATCCTGGAGCCAAGTGGTCGGGCACCCCCGGTGAACGCGTGCAAGGCGAGGTTTATTTTCTGCCGCGGGCTGCAACAGCCCTTAGAGCGCTCGACAGATTCGAGGGCTACGATCCGGCAAGGCCGGAATGGAGCATGTTCGAGCGCAAAGAAACAACGGTAAGGCTTGCTGGTGAGCGCGAAATGCGGGCCTGGGTTTACTGGGTGAGGGAAGGTCATCGCCCCGGGCGGCGCCTCCTGACAGGAGACTTTGGGATGCGCCGGGTATAAGCTCACCGTCGGAGAGATCATCCTCAGCGGCCACAAGCAGGATTTTCAGGAAAGGAAAAAGCAGGATGGAAGAAGTTCTGGATGTGCTGGTGGTTGGCGCAGGGCCCACGGGCCTGGCCTGCGCGATAGAAGCTCTGCGAAGCAATTTCAGCGTACTCGTAGTGGAGAAAGGATGCCTCGTCAATTCTATTTTCAGCTATCCGCCCGGAATGACTTTCTTCACCACTCGCGAGCGGCTGGAGATTGGCGACATTCCCTTTGCCAGCGTTAATGTCAAGCCAACGCGCGCTGAAGCCCTGGAATATTACCGGGGCGTTGCCGAGTTCTATCATATGCCTGTGCATTACCAGGAGCGCGTGGTCGGCGTGGCCGGGACGGACGGGATTTTCGAAGTCCATGCCAGCACCACCAATGGTGGACAAAAGTGTTACCGCACCCGCAAGGTCATCATCGCGACCGGCTACTACGATATTCCCAACCTGATCGGCGTGCCGGGGGAAGACCTGCCGAAGGTCTCGCATTACTACGGCGAGGCGCACGCATTCTACCAGCGAAAGGTGGCCGTTATTGGCGGCGCAAACTCGGCAGCCATTGCAGCGCTCGACCTCTTCCGCCATGGCGCCCAGGTTACCATCATCCATTTGGAACCTGAGCTGAGCCGGCACATCAAATATTGGATTCGCCCGGACATCGAAAATCGCATCAAAGAAGGCTCCATCCGGGCCTACCTGGAGACCACTGTCAAAGAGATTACGCCGGACGCCGTGTGGATCGAAAACGCGCAAGGGGAGCGGACACGCATTGAGAATGATTACGTTTTTGCGCTTACCGGGTACCATCCGGATTTCGATTTCCTGCGCCATGTGGGTGTTGAAGTTGACACCAGGACCTCCCGCCCCAATTGCAACACCAGGACCCGGGAAAGCAACGTTCCGGGCATCTACCTGGCCGGCGTAGTCATTTCAGGGCGCCACACCAACGAGATTTTCATCGAAAACGGTCGCTTCCACGGCAAGCAGATTGTTGCCGACATCCAGAAGCATCTTGGCACCCACGCTCCGAAACCAGAAGAAAAGGCTGAGGCTGGATCTCTGGACTGATAAGTCAAACACAAACCACCCGGCACAATCGTGTTATATGAAGCTCGCCTGCCACGGGATCGGCGACGGTCCCAACCTACAATTTCTCTTCACCCGGCCAACGCGCCGCTTCCTTGCAAAGGACGCCTTTCGCTGATAGAGTCGGTGGAAAGCGGTAGGAGAACTGGATGGCGGCAGAACGGTTTCCAATCTTTTGGTGTGAGGTGCTCCCATGAAACGACGTGAGTTTCTTACCCGGACCGCGGGCGGCGCAGGCGCGTTGCTGTTGGGATCGAGGACCTTTTCCGGAACCGCGCTTCTTGACGCTCCGGCAAAGACCTTCAGCGCTTCAGACACAGTTTCACTGGGCAAGACGGGGATTTCGACCAGCCGGCTGGCGTGCGGAACCGGCACGGTTGGCTTTGGAGGACATTCTCGTCAGACCCGTCTTGGGATAGACGGCCTGGCAGACCTGCTCGTGCACGGTTATGAACGCGGCTTGCGGTTTTTTGACGCCGCCGATTCCTACGGATCGCACCCTGCCGTGGCCCGGGCCCTCAAGCGCCTGCCGCGCGAAAAAGTAACAGTGCTGACCAAGTCCGACACGCGGGACCCGGAAGGCATGCGGCGTGACATTGACCGCTACCGGCGCGAACTTCAAACCGACTATATTGATGTTGTGCTCATGCATGACATGACCGAGGACGACTGGACAACGCGCTTCCGCCGAACCATGGACGTGCTTTCTGAAGCGAAGGAGAAAGGAGTCATCCACGCACACGGCTGCTCATGCCACACTATCGGCGCCCTGAGGGCTGCGGCCGCCTCACCCTGGGTGGAAGTGGACCTCGCCAGGATTAACCCGATCGGCTCCCACATGGATGCCGACCCGGCAACCGTAACGAGCGTCCTGCGCCAAATGAAGAAGGCTGGAAAGGGCATCGTGGGAATGAAAATCCTTGGCCAGGGTGATATGCGCACGCGGCAGGATGAGGCGCTGTCCTTTGCGCTGTCACTGGGCGTACTGGACGCCATGACCATCGGCGCCGAAAGCATGGATGAGCAAAAAGATTTGACCCGCCGTATTGCACAGGCCAGGGCTTAAGCGTGATTGACTCGTTGGCGTGATCTTCTGCCGGTTGGCGTCTGCCCGCCGGTTCGCCCATCTTGACTGCGGATACCTGCCCGTCCGTGCCATGATAGCTTTATAAGCGTCCAATTTAAGGGACAATATCATTCCGACCGGAACATCGGATAGGCCTGCCCCGAATTCTATTCAATAAGTTATGATGGTAGGTTCGCGGTTCAGGGACTACGCATTCCTCTGCGTACTCAGCATTCAGTTGACAGGATCGAACGACCACCACTCCAGGAGGCGTAAATGGACTATCGCATTCTCCCCAATACCGGCCTAAAGGTTTCGCGGGTTTCTTTTGGGACCATGACTCTCGGTTCGCAAACCAATGAGGACGAAGCCCGCCGCATGATCGATCTCTGCCTTGATGCCGGCGTGAATTTCATCGACACCGCAAATATTTATAACAAAGGCCTCTCTGAAACTATTGTGGGAAAGCTTCTGAAAGGTCGCCGCGATAAAGTCGTGCTCGCAACCAAGGTGCGCGGCAGAATGGGCGATGGTCCCGATGAGTCTGGCCTTTCACGCGCAGCCATACAGAAAGCCATTGACAGCAGCCTGGAGCGTCTCCAGACCGATTACGTTGATCTTTACTATCTCCATCAACCGGACTATGACGTGCCTATCGAGGAAACCCTGTCCGCCATGGATGAATTGGTGAAGGCAGGAAAGGTACGTTACCCTGCAATTTCCAATTATGCCGCCTGGCAGGTGGCGGAAATCCACTGCATTTCGCAGAGGAAGGGGTGCCAGCCGCCTTTCATTTCGCAGCCCATGTATAACTTGCTGGCCCGCGCCATTGAGGACGAATACCTGCCTTTCTGCAAGCGATACGGCATTGCCGTGGTTCCTTATAATCCGCTGGCAGGCGGATTGTTGACCGGTAAGCAGTCGCGTGAAAGCAAGCCGATTGCCGGCTCACGCTTTGATGGGAACAAGATGTACCTGGACCGCTACTGGCATGACGATGACTTCGCCGCTATTGAAGAGCTGAAGGCGATTGCTCGCGATGCAGGGAAGACGATTGTCGATCTGGCTTTGCAGTGGGTGCTGAGCCAGGAGCAGGTTGATTCCGTCATCCTGGGCGCTTCCAAGCTGGAACAGCTGGAGCAAAACCTGAAGGCTTGTGCGGGTCCTCAACTTTCAAACGATGTGCTCGAGCGATGCAACGCAGTCTGGAGCCGCTTGCGCGGTGTGACGCCGAAATACAACCGCTGAGACGCCGGCGACCTGCCTGCAAAAGCCGCGATGCGGCGGCATCCCATCGTCCATTAAGCTTTAAGCCGCCACCCACTTCGCCGGATGGCTGCCACGGTCAATCTTCACGCGCCCCTGCTGTTCCAGGCGGTCCATGTGGCCCTTGATGGGGAACATGGCAAGGAAAACGCCTTCGTCAGGCCAGTCTCCTACAGCCTCAGCCACGGCGTTGATCAGTTCCTTCATGGTCTGGCCGGCAGGGTGTTTCTGCAGGGTGCGCACGATGACTCGATCCACAAATTCCACTGTGCGCCGCGATTCCGACAGGAAGTCCTTCACTTCTTCGCCGCGCATCACCGGCCAATGGCCGGAATAGAGAACGCTGATGGGCAGGTGTTCGAAGTGTTGGATGGTGGAAAGGTATGTATCCACGTGATAGTAGGTGACGGGAATCGCCATTCCGCCGGTTGCCTTGGGGCAGCCCCGTCCTTGCACCGCATCGCTCGAAAATAATGCCGCGAACCTGCGATCATACAGCGCCAGGTGGCCATTCGAATGACCAGGAACATGGAGTACCTCCAGCCACCAGTTCTCGGCCAGATGAATTCTCTCACCACCGGAAAACGTGACGTCCATATGTCGATGTCTGCCTGCGTCAGGTGATGGGTCGGCATCAAATCCCACCTCGTGATCTTCCTTCAGAAAGTTGTACCGCTTGCCGTACAGTGCCGCGGGATTTTCCACTAGTTCGCGGTCGGCTTCGCCGCAACTGAGCATGGCGCCGGGGGAGATGCGCTTGATGGCGTCGTTGCCGCCCTGGTGGTCAAGGTCGGCGTGCGTGGTGACCGCGAGCGTCAACCGTTGAGGGTTCAGATCGATGCTGTCGAAGAACGGGAAGATCGTCTGCTCGGGAGTTGTGGCGATACCCGTATCCACCAGCACCACGTTGTCGCCTACAAAAAGGTACTGGAAGAGATTCCGGCCGCCGTAGAGTGATCGAATCTGATAAACCTTGGGGTAGAGTTCCATCTTGAACTCCCTCGTGTAGTATCGTATGCCTGCGACGGCTTTCCTATGGTCGCGCCCTTGCTTTGCAGAAATAGGCCGCAACCCAAACGGGGTCCCGGCCGCCCAGTCAAGGATTTTATTCGTTGGGGCCTGCCGGGTCAATCAAAGAGACGGCAGCGCAATCCCGTAATCCCTCTATTCCACCAACTGGTCGATTGCGGGTGGGGGAATCGGCGGCGGCAGGAAGTCGTGGGTCTCAATCATCCACCGGCTGAGCAGTTCCTGCAGGTGGAGCAATTCCGTCTTGTACTTGGGGTCGCTCGCCAGGTTGTTTAGTTCGCCGGGGTCATTCTGTAAATCGTAAAACTCTTCCTGCGGGCGCGGCTTCTTGAAATATCGTTGCAGCAGGGGAGGCGGGAGCTTACCCTGGTGCTCCAGGACCTCGATAGAGCGCCAGCTTGGCGACCGCGCGATGTCACTGAGCGGCAGATAGGGGACTTCTGGAAGATAGTTCTCGATCAACTTGAAACGAGTGGTCCGCACACTCCGGATCAGATCCAAATGACTGTGGAAGTTGCGCTCTGCGTATACAGCCTGGCGCGGCTGGAAAGGCCTCCCCAGCAGGAGCGGCAGAAAACTCCTGCCGCCCATCGCCGACGGCACACGCACTCCGGCTGCCTCCAGCCATGTGGGCGCAAGGTCCTCCAGCGATATCAGCTCTGGCGATACGCGTCCCGCCTTGATCTTCCCCGGCCAACGGGCAATGAGGGGAACATGAAGCCCCGGATCGTATAGCGTACCTTTGGCGCCCGGGAATGACATGCCCTGGTCGCTGGTGAAGAAAACCAGCGTGTTTTCCACTAGTCCGTACTTTTCCAGGAGCTCCATGAGCTTTCCTACGTTCACGTCCAGTCGCTCGATGGCCTCATAATAATGCCCGATATCTTTTCGAACGGCTGGAGTATCCGGCAGGAAACTCGGCACGCTTATGGAAGAACGCGGATTCTTTTCGGGGTAACGCTCACCGGGCAGGTAGGGGCGATGGGGATCGTGGTACCCAATGTGCAAATAGAAGGGGCGGTCTTTCGGTCGCGCCTCAAAGAATGTGTGGACGGGCTTGTGCAATCCCTTGAAGTCCCAGCGTTTCCAAAACTCGGTTCCCTGGTGAACTTTCTTGAAGGCGCCGGTGTAATAATTCGCACTTTTCAGGTACTCCAGGATGGTCTTCTGCGCAAGTGGCATGGGCGAACGGAAGCGCGAGGTGCCCGTTTCGTGCGGAGACTGTCCGGTCAGGATGGCCGACCGGCTGGGGCTGCAGGACGGAGAGGGCGCGAAGGCGCGCTCAAAGCGCAGGCCCTCGCGAGCCAGTCGGTCAATGTTCGGAGTGTGGACGGCAGGATTTCCGTTGCATCCAGCGCCGGAATAACTCTGGTCATCGGAAATGAGAAACACAAAGTTCGGACGAGACTGCCTGCCGGCGGCCTCGCCGTCGGGAAGGGAAGCGGAAAGTTTGGATGAGGCTGCCACTCCTGCCATGCCCACTCCCGTACCCAGCTTCCTGATAAATTTCCGACGATTCATCTTGTCTCCCATTCATTGTTCAGTCCCCTTAGGAGGCTATAGCGTATCCAAGACGACCAAACGAAACGCAGGACAATACCACAGGACCCAGAATCGGCAGCTCGCCGCACTAGCAACGGTCCTTTCATTAACCTATCAAATTATGACACCGGCACGAAAGATGGAAGTCCTTTGTTCAACCGAGGGTCCTACCCATGCGTGCGACCATACCGTTTTCAGTTGCCGGGCAAGGTTAGGACTCGTTAAACTGTGGATATAATTCAAATGTGCGCCGCATGGGTGGTTCCAGGCGGACATTTTCGTGCGGAATTCATTGCTTTCGTCGCAAATCAGGCCGTAGAATTTTTTGTAGGCGGGATGCGGGCTATCGCGAGGCAAACCAATAGACCCTTTCCCAAGGCATGTCAGAAACCGCCGGAGCATTCATAATTCCCATGCCCAACGCTGACCTTTCATCACTCAAGATTCGTGACTCGGCCCGCTCGAAGGGCGTCCGCGGTAAAATTCTGCGGATATTTTCGGCCTCGCTGGGTGTGCTGATTCTGGTCATCGGCGGCGTTCTGGCGTTCCGCACGCAGACGCCGGGGGTGGAAGTTGCCGGAGCGCTTCCGGCAAACAGTCCGCAGGCGGAAACGCTGCTTAATGCCAGCGGCTATGTAACCCCTCGTCGCCGCGCCACCGTTGCCGCCAAGATCACCGGTCGCGTCACGGGAGTGTTTTTCGAGGAAGGCATGAGCGTGAAGGAAGGCCAGCTTCTGGCCAGACTCGACGATTCAGACGCCAATCGTGCGCTCAACGCCGCCATCGCTGACCGCAATGCCTCTCGGGCTGCCATCGCGGACCTTGAGGTTCAGCTCAAATACGCGGAAATCCAGCTGCGCCGCACGCAGCAGTTGGTTGCCGAAAAAGTCCAGAGTCAGGAGGCGCTCGACACCGCGCGCACCAACGTTGACAGCCTGAAGGCCAGGATACTTCTGGCCAGGGATCAAGTGGCCGCCTCTGAAGCTCGGGTCCTGTCAGCTCAGCAGGGCGTGGACAACTGCATCATCAACGCGCCGTTCGGCGGCATCGTCGTATCCAAGGATGCCCAGGTGGGCGAAATGGTCTCGCCGATTTCTGCCGGCGGAGGCTTCACCCGCACCGGCATCGCCACCATTGTGGATATGAATTCGAATGAGATCGAGGTGGACGTCAACGAGGCTTACATTGCCCGGGTTCATCGCGGCCAGAAAGTCATGGCCACGCTTGACGCCTACCCTGACTGGCACATTCCTTCACATGTCCGCACCGTGATTCCGACTGCCGACCGGGACAAAGGCACGGTCAAGGTGCGTATTACGTTCGACAAGCTGGACCCTAGAATTCTTCCCGACATGGGTGTAAAAGTGGCCTTCCTGAATGAGCCTGATACGGCGAAGAAAACCAAAGCCCACGGGGCGACGGCCCGGGCGATTATCCCGGAAGCCGCTGTGCGTGGGACCGGAGCAAAGTCCTATGTCTTCGCCGTGCGCGACGGTAAGGTGGAGCGCCGCGCAGTCACCCTGGGTCAAACGATATCGCACAATGTTGAAGTTATGGCTGGCGTCAACCCAGGAGACGAACTGGTGGTACGCGGCCCGGAAAATTTGCACGACGGAATGAAGGTTGAAATCCGGCGATAGGAGCAGTCGATGGCCAGTGTCAATAACAATGGCGATTCCAGTGCACTGATTCTGGTTCGAGGCCTCAACAAGGCTTACCGGCGCGGCGGGGAGGAGATTCAGGTCCTCCAGGGTCTCAACCTCGACGTGGACCAGGGCGACTTCGTGGCTTTCATGGGGCCGAGCGGCT
>OBLQ010001139.1_pt1 | contig 10040 bp, 8 predicted proteins | sample 1519881 | NCBI WGS metagenome assembly OBLQ01 (sample SAMN01911456, study PRJEB22533) | soil metagenome | biome: Soil | place: Malaysia | collected 2012-04-30 | depth DG_metagenome m | reverse complement strand
TAAAACTGATCAGCGATTCGGCGAGCTTGCAGAGCCGCATTTTGGAATCCATTTTTTTCCCAGTTTTCGGCAATTCCCTCCCAAACTCGAGCTCTCTTGTCCTTGGCTGAGAAGGATGCCAAGAAAATGTTTAAACGTTGACGAAAAGTAAGTCGCGGCATCGCTTCTAGCCTGGATATTGCTATGCCCAAGAAAAGCGGCATTGCTTCTACGCCGAATTTGCACGTCAACACTGCCGCACCAACCCCCACCATTGTCCGCCACAAAGCATTCACTCGTCTTGAAGGGGCGGGAAGACGAGCATCCTGTTGTTGAAGCGACACAGGCAGCTGGGAGCTGCGGGGCAAGGGGAGACTGAAAGTGTTTACAGATCGTCTTTGTGAAGCCGGAGAAGCCGAGCTGTGAGTACGAGTAGCTGAGCGGGTTCTTTGAATTATTCCTGCCATCTTTGCTTCCTTCGAAGAATTTTTAAAGCCCTTAGATTTTCGGCGGAATTTTTGAAAAGTTTCCACGTTTCATTAGCACCGCGGAATTTATCTCCCGCTGCCGCTTAAAATACCTTGGAACTATTCTAAAGCTCACTTTAGAATGGTTCCATCTATGGTAAATAGAAGTATTTTCAATAACTTAGAAAGGGAACTTTTCCAAAAAGAAATCTCGATTCTGCTCGGCGCCCGTCAGGTCGGCAAATCTACCACTGCTTCAGCAACTTGAAAAAGTCGTCCCTTTACCCCGCCGCGCCCGGCCCGCTGATCCCATGCTGCCGCATCAATTCCGCCAGCCGCTTCCCGTCGATCATTTCCATGGGAGGCAGCTCCGGCAGCATGGCGACGTCGGGGGCGAAAAAGCCCGTCGTTATCAAGATACCCTTGCCGCGCCGCTCGCCGATGAGATTGGAAGCGAAATTTTGTACCTCGGCGCTGGTGACTTGAGCGCCTTCCGGATACAAAATGAGGTGAGCTAAAAAAGGACCGCCCACGATGGGCGTGGGATTTTCGGCGAAAATGTCGATTTCATTGTCCTCGGTTCGGTAACTGTTTAGAATTTTCAGTCCCATTTTTTCCAGCAACTCGCAGCCGATCGCAAAAAATTGGTCGAGATCAAGATGCTGCAAGGCAGGGGCGATGGGGATTTTTTCTTCTTCGGTGCTTTTGCGCTTGGAAGTTTTTTGGATTAGATAAATGAGGAAAATGCTGAATAAAAAGGTCAAAAAGATAACGATGAGTAGATTGCCCATGGTTTAAGAGTGAAACGGTACCGCCTCGAAGTCAAGCGCGATTGTTCAGCAATTATCAGCACTTGGAGATTTTCGCAGCGTTGACAGCGGCGAAGCGGGCGTGCTACCCGTTTTGCACTATGAATTCTACTTCCATCGAAAAAATCCATGCCCGCGAAATCCTCGATTCCCGCGGAAATCCCACCCTTGAAGTCGAAGTCAGTCTGAAGGACGGTTCTTTTGGTCGTGCGGCGGTTCCTTCCGGAGCTTCCACCGGAGAATATGAAGCGCTCGAACTGCGCGACAGCGATCCCAAACGCTATTTAGGAAAAGGCGTCGAGCACGCCGTCCGCAACGTAGTCCAAGTCCTTGCACCCGCCTTGCAGGGCAGCGACGCGCGGGAACAAGAAGCGATCGATCGGCGCATGATTGAGCTCGACGGCAGCGAAAATAAAGGCAAGCTCGGGGCCAATGCCATTTTAGGAAGCTCGCTTGCCGTGTGCCGCGCCGCGGCTGCACAGCAAAAGAAATGGCTCTATGAGCACATCGCCGACTTGTTCGGCGTGAAGCCAAAACTTTTGCCGACGCCGATGATGAACATCGTCAACGGTGGACAACATGCGGACAATAACGTTGATTTTCAGGAATTCATGATTCTGCCGGTGGCGGCAAAAAGTTTTAGGGAAGCCCTGCGGGTGGGCGCGGAAGTTTTTCATCAACTGAAAAAAGTTTTAAGCCAAAAAGGCTATACGACTTCGGTGGGCGATGAAGGCGGCTTTGCTCCCAATCTTTCCGGCAACCAAGAGGCCGTCGATTTGATCTGCGCCGCGATCGAAGGGGCCGCTTACCGGGTGGGCGAGGAAGTCGCTTTGGGTCTTGATGTCGCCAGCTCCGAGTTTTACCGAGAGGGCCGTTACAAGCTGGAGGGTGAAGGAAATCAAGAGCTTAACTCTCAAGGGCTGATCGATCTTTATTCCCGCTGGATAGAACGTTATCCTATTGTGACGATTGAAGATGGCCTCGATCAAAACGACTGGGCGGGGTGGAAGTCCTTGACCGCTGCATTGGGCAAGCGAGTCCAATTGGTGGGAGACGACCTATTCGTCACCAATCCCCAACGTCTGGCCAAGGGGATTGAAAGCAAGGTCGGCAATGCTATTTTAGTCAAAGTGAACCAGATCGGCACGCTCACCGAAACCCTCGAAGCCATCCGCATGGCCCAGCGCGCGGGTTACGGGACGGTCATTTCGCACCGTTCCGGCGAGACCGAAGACACCACGATCGCCGACTTGGCCGTTGGAACCAATGCGGGACAGATCAAAACAGGTTCTTTGTCGCGCAGCGACCGCGTTGCGAAGTACAACCAATTGCTCCGCATCGAAGAGCGCTTGGGTTCCGTCGCCGAATACTTGGGAGGAAAAACCTTGGCGGGCGGCTTTCAAGAAAAGTGATGAAGATTCAAGGAACAGCAAGAAAACAAAGAAACGACGAAAATTCCCCTCCCCTTTGCAAGGGGAGGGACAGGGAGGGGTAGAACGCCGCAGAATGATGAAACGGGAAAAAGTCTAGGGCTTTCCTCACTAAGCCTTGCTCCTGCCCGGTTCTACCTCCCCCCCACCCCCTCCTTGCAAAGGAGGGGGAGATAAAAATGAAAAATTATTTTCATCAATCATGTGAGCACTTGAAACGAAAGGCACGATGAAAAGTCTCGGTCGAAGCTTGTTTGCGATTCTTTCTTCCCTCCAACTGGCGGTCATTGTCTTGCTTTCGCTGGCCGTGGTGTTGGCGGTGGGTACTTTTTATGAATCGCTCTATGACGCCGAAACCGCCCGGTATTATGTTTACGGCACTTATTGGTTCGCCGCTTTGCTGTGTTTACTGGGCTTGAACGTTCTGTTCGCCGCTTTCTCGCGCTGGCCTTGGAAACGCCATCACATCGGATTTTTAGTCACGCATCTCGGCATCATCACTTTGCTCGTCGGTTCCCTCATCACTTTGGTGAAGGGTTACGAAGGACAACTCATTCTTACGGAAGGGGAAAGCGGCAAAAGAATCACGATGCAAGAAGCTCAGCTCTTCCTCTACGATGTTTCCGCGGGGAAATTAGACCAGACAACGGCGGAATTTCGTTTCGATCCGCCGACCGCCACGCAGCCTTGGCAAAGCCAAATGTTGGGAGGGATTCCCGTCAAGGTGGACGCCTTTCTTCCACATGCCGCTGAAGAGATTCAAGTCAAGGAAGACAATGAGTGGGAAAATCCCGCGCTGCAAGTCAAGCTTCACGGTTCCCGCGCCACGCTGCAAGAATGGATTTTTTCCCGTGAGAACGGACGGCAACTTCTCAATTTGGGACCGGCGACTTTGATCTATGCGGATTTGCCGGACTTACAAGCCTTAGAACAAGTTTTGAAAGATCCGAATCAGTTCCGCGGACCGGTTCTTTTCATTGAAGGAGAGGGCAGCTCTAAAAACTTCGATAGTGGTCCCGATCGCGAGGCGCGGGGGCCCCAAAAAACCGGAATGTATATGGACATACATGAGGATTTTTTGGGTACGCAACGAAGCGAGCGGGCCGCTAGCGAAGTTTTTAGAGCTGCCCGAAAGTGGATTCCGGTCGAGCCGAATTTGGGCAAGCCGCTGCGTCTTGGCCGAAACACGCTGACGATCGACCAATATTTTAACAATGCGGTGGTGGAGCAAGGCGAACTGAAAGACCGCGGCTCCGAAGCGCTCAATCCCGCGGTGGCTTTGCACTTGCAGACTCCGACGGGCGAAGAGCGTCACAAGGTATTTGCGAAATTTCCCGAACTGCCGACGCTGCATGGCAAAACTCCCAGTTCCACCCGGCTTCGTCTCGTTCATCTCCCTGAAGACTGGGAAAAGGCCAACAATGCTTTGCTCTTGGTTCGGGACCGGGCGGGAGCCGTTTTCTATGCATTAAAAGCGGGCGGAGCGTGGTCCCAAGCGTTCCGCTATTCCGGCGGAGCGGAAGTTCCCACCGGCTGGATGGATTTTAATTTTTCCGTGACGCAAGACGTGCCTAGGGCCCGCATTGAAAAAATTTATCGCAAGGTTTCTCTTCCCAAGGGTCAAGAAGGACCGCCGGGAGCGATTCACATGGTGGTGGGATCTCCCGCCGAGGCCAAGGCTTTTTGGTTGGGGCGAGGCGAAAATTTAGATCTCTTCCTCGACGGCAAACCTTATAAAATTGCCTACGGCTTGAAGAGTCATCCCCTCGGTTTCGAGATCAAGCTCACGGATTTCCGCATGGGCGTCAATGAAGGAACCCAAGATCCTTCGAGCTACGAAAGCCAAGTGGTATTGATCGACAAAGAGCAGCAGATTCAAAAAGATTACTTGATCGCGATGAACGAACCGCTGCGGCACCGCAAATACAAATTTTTTCAGGCGAGCTATAAATTGAATCCCGGGGGACCGACGATTTCAATTTTGGCCGTGGCTTATGATCCGGGGATTTTTTTGAAATATCTCGGCTCGATCATCATGGTCTCGGGCATTCTCTTGATGTTCTTTTTTAAGCCTTTGTTCGTGCAAAAACGCCGGGCGGCCCGACAAAAGCAAAGGGAGGCGCTCTCGGCGACTTTAAACGCCCCCGGCCTTAACGCGGCCAAAGGAGATTTATGAAGAGTTTCTGGTCTGCCTCACGTTTTTTGATACTGGCGCTATGTCTGTCCTTTTCTTTCTTTGCTTCGCTCCCGACGCTTTTAGCCGCCATGCCCGCTCCGAAGCCCGGAATGGATGTCGAAGCTTTCCGGGAGATCCTCATTCAGGAAGGCGGACGCAAAAAACCTTTCGATACTTTCGCCAGAGAAACAGTCCGCACTATCACCGGACGGGAAAAATTCGCCGGTTTCGATCCGGTGGAGCTGATTTTTTCCTGGCTGACCGAAACGAAAGCATGGGAGCAGCAGCCGATTCTCGACGCCACTTTCCAGCCTTTACAGAAACAAGTGAATTTAAAGGTCGAAAACGGCCGCATCGCGCCTGCGGCATTGGCGGCGAATGACGAATTTCAATTGTTGATACAGTCCATTCATACCAAGCAGGAAGCAGGCCAAAGCTTGAGCGAGCTCGAAAAACATGCCGCGTCTTTGCAGCAAAAGATGAATTTATTTTATTCCCTCGCTGCCGGCACTACGCTGGCGCTGGTTCCCGTTCCGGGTGGTGCTTGGCAAAGTCTCGATAAGCTGGCCGAGCGCTATCCCGATTTAGCGGCGATGCAAGCGGCGGCGGCGCCCGAGGCCAAAATTGCGGGCGCGGTGCAGGCGGTGCTTGCCGGTTATTTCCAGAACGATGCGGCCACCTTCGGCCAAATGGGGACATTGCTTCGTGACGGCTTGCGCGAGCAGGGACGAAACGTAGGTGACACTTTATCGGCGACCGATATTCAGCGGGAACTCACACTCAACCGCTGGAAGCCTTTCCGCATCGCCTGGCTGCTTTATGCCTTGGCCTTCTTTATTTTAGTGTGCAGTCTATGGCTGCGAGGAAAGGCTCTGTATATTGCAGGGCTTAGCGTGCTCACGGCGGCCTTCGGCGTTCATCTTTACGGTTTCATTCTGCGCTGCATGATCGCGGGGCGGCCGCCGGTAACGAACATGTATGAATCGGTGATTTGGGTTTCCTTCGGTGTCGTTTTGTTTGCGCTGGTTTTCGAAGCGATTTACCGAGCTCGTTATTATGCCGTGGCCGCCGCCGCCGTGGCGACTTTACTGCTGGTTCTTGCGGATTCCGTTCCCTCCATCCTTGATCCTTCCATCGACCCCTTGGTTCCCGTACTGCGCAGCAATTATTGGCTGACGATCCATGTTCTCACCATCACGCTCAGCTATGCCGCCTTTGCCTTGGCTTTGGGAGTGGGGGACGCCAGTCTTGGCCGTTATATTTTCAAGGCGAAAGACGACGCGAAAACTCAGCGGCTGAATTATTTCATTTACCGCTCCATTCAAGTGGGAGTGGTATTGCTCGCGGCGGGCACGATTTTAGGAGGCGTCTGGGCCAATGCCTCTTGGGGACGCTTTTGGGGCTGGGACCCGAAGGAAGTCTGGGCCTTGATCGCTCTGCTCGGCTACCTGGCCATCCTGCACGGCCGTTACGCCGGTTGGCTGCGCGGCTTTGGTTTGGCCGTGGGATCGGTCGTGGCTTTTCTCTTGGTCTTGATGGCCTGGTACGGAGTGAATTTTATTCTAGGCGTGGGCCTGCACAGCTATGGTTTCAGCTCGGGCGGCGCCAAGGGAATGGCCGTTTTTGTAGGCATTCAACTTTTATGGGTGGCTTTGGCCGTGTTCCGTTACAAAGGGGGGAAAAGTCTTGAGCTGCGCGCTTCGCTGGGGAATTCTTCCCCATGACGAAGAAAAAGCTCGTGGCCGCCCGCCTGATTTGCACCTCTTATCTTCCCGAACAAGTGCCGCCGATGCGCGGGCCTACGGCGATTTTTCTCGGCCGTTCCAACGCGGGAAAGTCTTCCCTGCTCAACGCCTTGCTGAATAAAAAATTAGCCCATGTCAGCAAAGCGCCGGGAAAAACCCGTTCCGTCAATTTTTTTCGTTGGGGATCGCGTTTAAACTGCGTCGACGTGCCGGGTTACGGTTTTGCTGGGCGGGGGAAAGCCGAAAAAAGCGGCTGGAAGGAGCTGATGGAAACTTTTTTTGAAAAGCTCCCGGAGCATGCCATGGCTTACCTCTTGCTCGACGCCAAGCGTCTTCCGGAAGCTGAGGAAATTTTGCTGATCGAGGCGCTGGCGGAGCGTTCTATCCCCGTGGAGTTGTTGCTGACCAAGGTCGACCGCTTGGATCAGAGCGGCCGGGAACGCTGCCGGCGGGAGATGAGCCGATTGTTCGGAGGAGTTGAAATCACGGAAAAAGACGCTTCACGCTTCACGTTTCACGCTTCACACTTGACGTGGCGCTTCGTCTCGGCAAAAACGGGCGAGGGCATCGCCGCCTTGCGCCGGGCCTTGCTCGACTATGCCAAAGCGTTCCAAGTTTAAAATGCGGGTCATGACCAAGGCCGATCTCGATACGGTTATGGAAATCGAACGGAAAAGTTTCGAGCAACCCTACAGCCGGGAAATCATCGCCCAAGAATTGCGCATCAAGTCGGCCCACCTGCGGGTGGCCTTGTCTCGGCGGAAAATCGTCGGCTATATCGATTTCTGGCTGGTGCATGACGAGATGGAACTCATCAGCATTGCGGTGCATCCGGAGTTTAAACAGCGGGGAGTAGGGCAAACGATGATGCAAGAAATGTTTCGTTTCGCCGAGCAGCACCAGGCGAAGTTTATTTATCTGGACGTGCGTCGTTCCAACGCTCCGGCTCAGGCTCTCTATGAAAAATTCGGCTTTGTGCGGGCGGGGCTTCGGCGCAGGTACTACAGCGACAATCAAGAAGACGCGATCATTATGAAACGGGTGTTGGAGTGAAAGATCAAAAGGTTTTAGTCGAATATCAAATTCCCTTGCCGGGCGGCTACTACCGAATCGGAATGAAAACCGGCTGGAGCACTTTTGTGCCTGGACAGTTCGGCATGCTCGAAGTTCCGCGGCAAGACGGCGTGTTGCTGCGCCGTCCGTTCAGCTTTGCGCGGCAGCTGGGAGCCGTCACCGAGATTCTTTACAAGGCGGTAGGCCGAGGCACCGAAGCCTTGTCCCGGGTGAGTCCGGGGCAAAACTTGCGGCTCTTGGGTCCGCTCGGCCATGGCTTTTCCGAGCCGCAAGGGGAGGGTGAATGGGTAGGCGTGGCGGGCGGTTATGGCATCGCGCCCTTTTTAGAAATGGCCGCGCAAATGCAGAAAAAAGGGCGGGAGCTGCGGCTTTTTTACGGCGCCCGATCAGAGAAAGATCTTATTTATATTCAAGAGCTTAAAGAATTAAAAGTTAAGTTATACTTAAGCACTCAAGACGGATCGGCGGGAGCAAGGGGCCTGGTCACGGAGGCTTTGCAGAAGAGCTATGCTGAAAAGGGACCGGCCTTGATTTGGGCTTGCGGGCCCACGGCTTTGCTCGCGGCGGTGCAAGCTTGGGCTCAGGCTCGTGAGGTGGCTTGCGAGCTTTCGGTAGAGGAAACCATGGGCTGCGGCACGGGAGTTTGTCTCGGCTGCGTCGTGCGGGATAGGAGCGGCCATTACCGTAGAGCTTGCATTGAGGGGCCGGTGTTTTCGGGAGATCAAATTTTAATGCAAGCTGGAATTTAATGTGAATGCATCGTTATTGAGCAAACGGTGAAGAGTGAAGCGTGAAGCGTTTTTTATAGATAATCTGCGCTTCACGCTTCACTCTTCACGCTTCACATAATGCTTGGAGGCAAAGCCTCTTAAACTTTGAATTTATGGATCTTTCCATCCAATTAGGAAGTCTTCGTTTGAAAAATCCCGTCATCGCGGCATCGGGAACTTTCGGCTATGGAGAAGAGCTGAACGAGTATTTCCCCGTCGAGAAGCTGGGAGCCGTGAGCACCAAGGGCTTGAGCTTGAAGCCTCGCGAGGGCAACCCCATGCCGCGCATCGTGGAAACGCCTTCCGGCATGATTAATGCCATTGGTTTGCAGAATGTCGGCATTGCGGCTTTCCTACGTGACAAGCTGCCTTTTTTAGAAAAGCGGGGCGTCACCGTCATCGCCAATATTTTCGGCAATACCCTGGACGAATACGTCGAGATCGCGCGGCAACTGCAAGCGAGCTCGGTGCAAGCGGTCGAACTCAATATTTCCTGTCCGAACGTCAAAGCCGGCGGCATGGAATTCGGCAACAATCCTAAAATGGCTGCCGCGGTTACCGAAGCGGTGCGGAAGGTTTTCGACCGGCATCTCATGGTCAAACTTTCGCCCAACGTCACTTCGATCGCCGAGGTGGCGAAACACGTCGAAGTGGCGGGTGCGGATTCTCTTTCATTAATCAACACGATCACCGCGATGGTAATCAACACGAAGACGCGGCGACCCATGATCGCCAATGGCGTGGGAGGTCTTTCCGGTCCGGCGATTCGCCCGATTGCGGTGCGCATGGTGGCGGAGGTTTACTCCGCGGTCAAAATTCCCATCGTGGGAATCGGCGGTATCGTGAGCTGCAACGACGCCTTAGAGTTTTTCATCGCCGGCGCGAGCGCGGTACAGGTGGGAACGGCGACTTTCATGGCACCGGATGCGTGTAGCCGTCTGTTGGAGGAGCTGCAGAGTTATTTTGTGGAGAATCGGATTGGTGGGATGGGGGAGGTGGTGGGGAGTTTGGCTTATTTTTCGAGCAACGTTAAAAGAAATCTGCCGATTTGAAGCGAGCGTAGAGGTAAAGATGAAGGTCGCTTCTAAAGGTCCTAAAATTCTGAGGAAAGGGAACTCGTCTCCCAGTCCCCGGCGTAATCGAGCTTCAGTGAGGGGTAGTGGACAGAGATCTCGTGCAGTTCCGGCGAAATTTTCTTCAGATCCTGCTGCACAGCTCAAAAGGGGTGCCCAACGTTTTTCTCCTCGAGGCAGAGTTTCTTCAAGACGATTTAATCCAGATTGGTATGCAGTATTCGACAGGTTTATAGAAGATATCAAAAGCAGCCCTCATGATCGTGAGCTCCGTCTGATTTTTAATGACGTTCTCGAGGAGAAAGGCGCTTCTTTCTTAGGGCAAACGATAATTTTGGCCCATGATGCGGCTCAAAATCGAGACAATGCTGAATTATCTGAAAAACTGGCAGAAGCTCAAACTATCTTTGCAAATCGGATCACCGACTCATACGGCCTTGGCTGGATAGATCTGGAATGGAATGAAATAGGACTGCCTGTTAAAGTAACTATTGCTGGTCATGAGGCTGTGGAGACT
>OBLQ010001138.1_pt1 | contig 10041 bp, 6 predicted proteins | sample 1519881 | NCBI WGS metagenome assembly OBLQ01 (sample SAMN01911456, study PRJEB22533) | soil metagenome | biome: Soil | place: Malaysia | collected 2012-04-30 | depth DG_metagenome m | reverse complement strand
CGGCTTCTGTGACGGAAACCGGTCCCGCTTTCAGCCGCTGACTGAGGTCCTCGCCCTCGGCGAGTTCCATGACGAGGAATACGCGGCCACCGGTTTCTTCCAACCCGTACAGCGCCGCGATGTTGGGGTGGTTGAGTGAGGCCAGCACCTTGGCCTCGCGCTCGAAGCGCGCCAGGCGCTCAGGATCTTTCGCAACATCCTCGGGAAGGACCTTGATGGCGACGTCACGCCCGAGCCGGGTGTCACGGGCGCGATAGACCTCGCCCATGCCGCCCTTGCCGAGAAGCCCGACGATTTCGTACTGAGCAAGGCGCCCACCGACCGTCATTTTGCTCGGATGTTCCTGCACGACGGCCGATTCTAAACAAGTTCAGTGCCGATCACCAGTCAAAGTCGCCACGGAGCGTGGTCATCACCGGATGATCGTCATCTTTCGCGCCTCCGTAAAGCTCCGGCCTTTCAAGCGATAGAAGTACACACCTGTGCTCACGTTGCGTCCGTTGTCGTCGCGTCCGTCCCAGACGATGTCGCACGGGCCGACCATGTTTGCATGGGACAGCAGCGTGCGCACGCGACGCCCGCTCACGTCGAAGACTGCGAGTTCCACCATGTCCTCGCGGGGCAATTCGAAACTGATGGTTGTCGAGGATGAACTCGGGTTCGGCCAATGGCGCAGGCGGGGAGAGAGACCGGGCACGGGTGATACAGCGGTCGGAACCGCAGTGTTCACGCCGAACGCCCATCGCTCCGTCTGGCTACCAAGCGTCGCTTCGAACCACCACACACCCGTCTGTGCATTCTGGGGCAGCGTTCGCGTGGCGTAGTAGGATACGTGGTTGTAGTACGAACCCGGCGTATACGACCAGGCGAGCCATTCCTCACCGTCCGGCTGCAGCATCCGGTACTGCGATGTCATGCCCGCGGCCCAGTCTCGATAGTAAACGAGGAAAACCAGCGACGTTCCCGGTTGGATCCAATCCCGCAACTCGTTCAGGATTTCCTGGCCCGGGCAGGGTGGCGTGACCGGCAGGGCGCTGTGACTCCGGACCCGCAGGATCGAGCTGTTCACGTAGGGTTCCTGCACGGCCCACAGACTGGACGCATTCATGGAATTGCACGGGCCGAAGTACGGATCGACCAGCCCGCCTTCAGAGTCATAGACTTCCATGTGCAGGTGCGGTCCCGTCGAATTTCCGGAACTGCCCACCACGCCGAGGTACTCACCGGCCTCGACCCGCTCGCCCACGCCCTTCGACGTCAGCGAATTGATCTTCATATGGACATATGTGGTCATCGAGCCATCGTCGTGCTGGAGATAGATCTTGTTGGCGTCGTTGGTATTCATGGCGCAGCTGCGGTCGTAGTTGCCGTCGACCTTCAGAATGATCGTCCCCGCCGCCGCGGCCACGATCTCGATGCAGTCATGGTCCATCTTGTACCAGGGCAGCGGGTAGATGTAGAAATCCGTCCCGCGGTGACCCGCAATGGTCCGCGTGCCGCAATTCCAGTCCACAAGGGAGCCATGATCGACAAATGCCGTGATCGCGGCGTTGTTGCCGTCGGTGAAATCAGGTGCCGCCTTCAGTGGCCACAACAGGGCAGGAACAGTCGCCGGGGCCAGTGGATCGGGTGCGCGCAGAATGCCCTGGGCGATCAACCGGCGCCGGTTCTTCGCCACTTCGTCCTGCGCGAATGCCCGCTCCTCCTCGGTGAGACAGGGCTCCGACTCGAGTTCGCTCGGGACGAGGATTCCGTGTTCGTAAGGGAGGAGCGTGCCGTTGGACACCTGCCAGGTGCCGGGCGGCGGACTGATGTTCATTTCCGGGGCAGCGGCGGCCACACTCGTCATGGTGAGAAAGGCAATCAGCGACAATTGCGGGAAGCGCATCCGGGGCCTCCTTGCGGTAGAATGCACGTGGAAGCGAGGCGTCCTGCTCGGGCTGATTTTATCGACCGAAGCAACGGGCTTCAAGACAATACGATACACTAGTCCGTTAACAGTATGGGAACCATTCCCTTACGGCCTTGAGAAACACAACAGCTCCGTCCAGCGTGAGCCGTCCCACCTACTGGCTGACGCGTTTCGTCATCCTCCGCCTGCTGGGAGCAATCTACGCCGTCGCCTTTCTCGTGGCCGTCCGTCAGATTGTTCCGCTGATCGGTGAGCACGGTCTCCTTCCCCTCGGGTCGTTTGTGGACCGCGCGACCAGCGCGCTGGGATCGCGCGGCGCGTGCTTCGCGCGCCTGCCATCCCTGTTCTGGTTCGTTCATTCGGATGCGGCGCTGGTGACGGTGGCGTGGATTGGCGTCGCGCTTTCCTGCGTGGTGCTCCTCGGCTTTGCCAACGCGCCGCTCCTGACCGTGCTCTGGCTCCTTTATATGTCTTTCGTCCACGTGGGGCAGGACTGGTACGGGTACGGGTGGGAGATTCAGCTGCTCGAGACGGGGTTTCTCGCCATCTTTCTGTGCCCGCTGATCGATCTTCGCCCGTTTCCAAAGCGCGCACCACCGACGCCGGTCATCGTGTTGTTCCGCTGGCTGAGCTTTCGCATCATGCTGGGCGCCGGCTTGATCAAGGTGCGCGGCGACGAGGTGTGGCGCAATGCCACCGCGCTCTACTATCACTTCGAGACGCAACCTCTACCCGGTCCCTTGAGCCGGTGGTTTCATTTTCTGCCGCGCGCGGTTTTGCGGGGGGGTGTGTGGTTCAACTGGCTGGCCGAGCTGGTTGCGCCGTGGTTTCTTTTCTGGCCGCGCAGCGCGCGACACATTGCGGGATCCATCATCGTTCTCTTCCAGATCACGCTCATCCTGAGCGGCAATCTTTCCTTTCTCAACTGGCTGACGATCCTCCCGGCACTCGCGTGCTTCGACGACGGCGTCTGGTCGAAGCTCCTTCCGCGTCCGCTGGTGCGCCGCGCACAGGCGGCCGCTGCTGATGAGGAGCCGTCGCGACCCATGCGCGTGACGGCCTGGGTGGTGGCTGCGGTGGTCGCGGTTCTCAGTATCCAGCCGGTGCTCAACATGCTTTCGTCGCGTCAGATCATGAACACGTCGTTCGATCCGCTCGACATCGTGAACACCTACGGCGCTTTCGGAACGGTGGGACGGGAACGATTGAACGTGGTATTCGAGGGGACGGTTGACGACAACCCCGGCGATGACGCGAAGTGGGTTGCGTATCCCTACAAAGGCCTGCCTGTCGCCCTGGACAAGCGCCCGCCGCAGGTTGCGCCCTATCAGTTGCGTCTGGACTGGCAGATGTGGTTCGCGTCCATGTCGTCGATGGAACAATACCCGTGGACGCTGAACCTGGTGTGGAAACTCCTGCACAACGATCCGGGTGCTGTCGGCCTCTTTGCTGCCAATCCCTTTCCCGACAGCCCGCCGCGTTACATCCGGGCCATCGAGTATCGCTACTCGTTTGCGCCACCGGGGAATCCCAATGGTGTGTGGTGGAAGCGCGAGCGCATCAGCGTGTGGCTTCCGCCGCTCTCCGCCGATGATCCGCGTCTGGTTGATTTTCTGAAACGCGCAGGGTGGCTGACTGAGTAACTGGCGGGTTGTTCCTCCCTGTGTCATCGGATAGGATGACGCATGCACGACAACAAACAAGGAGTGGCCCCATGAAGAAATTGGCCTCGGTTCTTCTCGCATCTGTCATTGTGGTCGCGTTCTGCGGCGGTGCGCACGCGCAAAAGCGTCTCGATGAGATCACCAAACGTGGTTCCCTCAGGGTGGGAATGACCGGCGAGCAGCCGCCGTTCACCATGGAGAAGAAAGACGGCACGCTGATGGGCTATGAAGTCGATCTGGCGAAGCTGCTGGCCCAGTCCATGAATCTCAAGCTGGAAACGGTGCGGATGCCGTTCAATGAACTGATCGATGCGGTGCAGAAGGGCAAAGTCGACGTGGTGATGTCGGGCATGACCATCACCATGGAGCGCAACATGAAGGTTGCCTTCATCGGACCCTACATCCTGTCGGGCAAGTCGATCGTGACCAAGATGGAAAGCCTGGCCAAAGTGCACAATCCCGAGGACCTCGATCAATCCGACCTGCGCATCAGCTCGCTGAAAGGTTCGACCAGCGAACAGTTCGTCAAGGAGCTGTTGCCAAAGGCCACGTCATTGCCGGCCGACAATTACGACAAGGCGATCGCGTCACTTCTCAGCGGGGAAGCCAACGTCATGGTGGCTGATTATCCCATATGCAAGCTGACCGCGCTCAAGAACCCCGACGCCAATCTGGTTGTTCTCGACGAGCCCATGACCATCGAACCCATTGGCATGGCGCTGCCTGCGGATGATCCGTTGCTCCTGAATTTCATGGAGAACTACTTCAGCGCGCTGAACATGGCGGGCCTTCTCACCAAACTCGAGAAGTACTGGTTCGAAGAGGGCACCTGGCTGAGCGACATGAAGTAGCGGCAGCAGACGAGCTGGCTTGTTCTCGTCCTCGCGGTCGGATAGGATGATGCTGGCGCAAAAAGGAAGATTCGCACCGGCCGCAGCCCCCGTATAAGTCCATGGCCAGGCGCATGCAGATTCGTCCTTCATGGCGCGAGCGGATACAGCTCGCGGCCGTCGGCCCGCGCGACGTGATCCTCTATCTCGTCTGTCGAAGCTTCCGCAGCTTCGTCTGGTCCTTCGAGCGACTCCCCGGACCGTATCTCGCGTGGTCGAGTCGGGTGCGCAGCCGGCGCGCATTCTATCGTGCCTCGCGCAGGGTTCCCGCCTACGCGGAGTTCCTGGCGCAACGCGGGGCGACTCGCCAATCGATTCCCGAGACCGACAAAGCATCCTACATCCAGGCTTTTTCGCCGGAAGCCCGATGTGTTGCGGGACGCCTACCCGAAAAGCACACCATGATCGACGAATCGTCCGGGAGCACGGGCACGCCCTACAACTGGGTGCGCAACGTGCGCGAGCGGCGCGACAGCCACCTCTTCATCAGCTATTTTGCCCGTTACTGCTACGGCGACAAGCCGTGGATCACCATCAATGCGTTCTCGATGGGCGCCTGGGCTACCGGGCTCAACATGGGGTTGGCCCTGCAGGGAAACAGCGTGGTCAAGAACACGGGGCCGGACCTCGAGAAGATCATGCACACGCTGGCCTTCTTTGGCCCCGACTATCCATATCTCATCATGGGATATCCTCCATTCCTGAAACAGGTGATCGATGTTGCGGAAACCAGGGGATTTCCTCTGCACGACTATCGCCTGAACGCGCTGGTGGGTGGCGAGGGTATGTCAGAAGGGCTGCGCGACTATCTTCTGCGGCGTTTTCACCTGGTCTACAGCGGATACGGTGCCACCGATCTCGAGATCGGCATCGCGGGCGAAACCCCCGTCTCGGTGGCCATTCGCCGCCTGGCAAAGGACGATGCCCGTGTTCGCGCGCGTCTCTTCGGGCCCGACTCCCGGCTTCCCATGGTCTTTCAGTACAACCCGCTGATGCATCACATCGAGGTCAATGAAAACCGCGAGGTGATATTCACGATCACACGTGCAAACCTGCTTTCCCCGAGAATCCGATACAACGTGCACGACGAAGGCGGTGTGATGCGGTACGACCAGATGGCCCGCGCATTGAAGGATCTGGGAAGGGGAATCGAGACGTTGGTGCCCGCGAGCGAGCGCCGTTTGCTGCATCTGCCGTTTCTGTGGATCTACGGAAGACGCGATTTCACGATCAGTGTGATGGGCGCCAACATCTACCCGGAAGATCTGGAGCAGTGCATCTACGCCAACCCGAAACTGGCGCAGGTCACGCGCTCCTTCTGTCAGTCATTGACGGAGTTGCCGGATGGGGGCGTCAAACCCGCGTTCTTCTTCGAGGTGGATGTCGAACCCGACGAAGCGCTGCGCCAGGAATTTGCCGAGTCGATTCTCAAAACCCTGGTGCAACTCAACGCGGATTTTCGCGCTGCCTGGAACGAGTATCCCGAGACACTGGTTCCCGACGTCCAGCTTTACGGCGTGGGCCAGGGCCCCTTCACGGCGGACGCGGGAAAGATCAAACAGGCGCGCGTACTCAAAAAGCCGTGAGCCGGGTCAATTGCACCGTGGCTGGCCTCGTCAATCGTGCGAGTCGCCGGAGCAGCGCGTATCCGCCCGCGCCGGACACGACCACCGCGCCGATCGTGACCCAGAAAAACCCGTCGAGTCCCGTTTCCTGAAGCGGAACCGGGTTCCAGAGATAGTCCGGCCCGATGCCGGCCGCCGAGCCCACGAAGATGATGCTGTCGGCTGTCGCATGCGCCAGCATGGCGGGCAGTATGGAGCGGGCACACACGGTGATGATGCCGAGCGATGCGCCCATGATGCAAAGGGAGACCACGCGCGGCACACCGTTGGCGTGGTTGAGGTGGGCCAGCCAGAACATGACCGCCGATACACCCACGGCGAAGACCGCTCCGTACCGCTTCTCCAGTGCGGTCTGCATGTAGCCGCGAAATCCCGCCTCCTCGGAAACGCCGGCAACGATCGAGACCATCAGCAGCACGGCGTAGAGCATTGCCCCGGATGTTTCCGGTAGTCCCATGTCCTCGGCCGGAATCCTGATCATTCGATAGGAAATGATGGTCGTGGAAATGATGAACACGATGACGGCGGCGGTGGCGGCAAGCGCCGTCGGCCACTCGTGTCTGCTCAGCCGGCGCGCGCGCATGCTTTCTTGCCGCGCCTTCGACGTGGAAGCGGGCTTCCAGCGTCCGTTGAAGTATTGGAACGCGACCCAGAGGTAGAGCAACGCCAGCGGCACCGACCATGGAATCGAGGGTGCCACCTTCATGTTGGTGACGATCAGCAGGCTCCAGCCGCTCTGCAGGATCAGGAATACCAGGCCGCCGCTGAGGACGGCGCGCACCAGCACCGGAAGCCGGTTCCAGAGACGCCACAGAATGTGTTGATCAGTCATGTTGCGTTCCTTTCAGAACAGAGATTGCCTCGTCGACCCAGGCGACGCGCGCCTCGGTGACCATGATGCCGCTGCGAAGCGTCAGCAGGAACATGAGCAGCTCGCGGGTTTGCGCCGGCGAGCCTTTATCGGTCCAGGCGAGCGTTTTCTTCAACTCGTCGAGTTCGTTGGACAGGTTGCCGTCGCGCCACGCCGCTTCGAGAATCGTCTGCGAATCCTTGAGCATCGCGAGGTGCTCACGCTGCTGCCGGCCATACGCTTCGAGCAGTCGTATTGACTCGGCGGTTTCTCCGCGCGACGTCAGGAAGAACTTCAGTTTGACCTCGTCGCGAAGTCGTGGAAGTGCGCTGGGACGTTTCATCCACTCCTTGAAGACACGGCGCCCGGCGGCGGTGACGCGGTAAACCTGCCGGCGGCGGTTGCCGCTGCCCGGGTCGACCGACCGGGTTGCCAGCCCCTGTTCCACGAGGCGATTCAGGGTGGGGAAGATCTGCCCGTAGCTCTCGCTCCAGAAATGCGACAGGCCCACCTCCACCATCTTGCGGATGTCGTAGCCCGACATCGACTTCCAGCAGAGCAAACCGAGAATCGCGTAGTGGGTGCGTGCCTCTCGTGCCACCGAACCTGCCTCCTCCTGCCACCGTCCTCCGGCGCCGCGCACGGGCCGGAACATGGAAGGTACGATATATCTAATTGATATGTTTCAGGGGATAACACCATACCATTGTATGGCTTATCCAGGCGAGGTTTGGGCACCCACCGGTCGGAGGGTGCCGGGTCACTGAGGGCCCTGGGCGGCTATTTCAGCAGCACCGCGCGCGCCGTGTGCGAACCCAGCGGGGATTTGACGCGGACGAAGTAGACGCCCGAGGCGACCGGAGCACCCCCGTCATCCCGCCCGTTCCAGCGCATCTCCACGGCGCCTGCGGGGAACCTGCGCGTGTCTGCGAGCGTGCGCACACGCCGGCCGTCCACCGAATAGATGGCGGCGGTCACGGTGGTGGACGCAGGGAGCGTGAAGCGGATGGCAGTCTCGGGATTGAAGGGGTTGGGTGTAACCGTCACACGATCGAACCGGGGGCGTGCGCCCGCGACGGCGGTGGGATCTCCGCACGCACACTGGTAGTCGATGGCCGTGACCACGACGTTATCGATGAACAACCCGGTTGCCGTACCCACCGACGTGTCGGTCGATACGTCGAAGAGCACATTGATGGATTCGCCGCCGAGATCCGGCAGGTCGAGCTGGCAGTGCGACTGGAGGGGCGTAATGTTGTCCGACCAGCACGCGAGATCCTGAAGGGGTTGGTCGGAGGACTGTTGCCGCAACATCTGCCACTGGTAGAACGGTTGCATGTCGCCGATGGCGCCGCTCAGATATCGCGTCCCACCTCCAATCTGAATGCGCATCAGACCGCCATCCCACGCCTGCCGCTCGGTATTGATTTCCATGTTGTGCGTCTCATCCAGCTCCACGCGCACGATGTCCGTCCCCGCCGGAATGGCCAGCATCGGGCTCCTGAGCTCGTTGAGGCTGGTGTTTCCGATGTCCGCGCAGAACGCAGCGTTCGGACCGGAGGGGGCAAACGTCGTCGAGGTGACCCACGGGTTGACCGCGCCCGCGAGTGTGTTCGTCATCCATCCTGCGGGGAGAGCGGGTGCCGTGACGCCGTCGAAATTCTCGGAAAGAAGCACCGTTGCCACCGGGTGTCCGACGCGCAGCACCCCCTCGAACGGCAATGATCCCGGACCGAAGAAATCGGTGACGTAGTCGATCACGAAGTCGATGACCGTGCCGCAGGGCACACCCGGGTCCACGGTGAACTCGAACGCGGGTGAGTTCTGCGACGTGGAGTTCAACGACGGCAGGCCCGGGAACGTGGCCTGATCGGTCGTGATGGTGATGCCGGGTGTGGTGGTGGTGAGGGTCGCGAACACGTTGCCCGTGCCACCGCAGTCGCCGGTGTTGCGGAGCTCGAGTGTCAGGCCGATGGTCTCGCCCGGTTCGATGAAGCCGTTCGCGGTGGTGCAACCGGTGTCGACCAGGGCATAGCTGTTGATCACCAGCGGCGCCGGCCCTTCGCCCGTGCCCGGACTGATGTCCACATACGCATCCGGCGAATATGTGGTCCACGACCGCAGGTCGGTCTTGCCGAACGCCGAGTACAGCGTGCCGCCGTCGGAAACACACTGGATGTAGTCACCTAGGTTGGGCTGGCTGGTGGTGTTGCCCGCTTCCGCGTGGAAGGGCGCGTCGCTCAGCGCCGCCGGACACGTCCAGGTAGCGCCGTCGTTGAGGGAGTGCGTGTGCACCAGTTCCGTCAGGTCGGATGAACCGATGCCCGCCCGCTGGTCGTACCACATGACATTCACGCCGCCGGTCGAGGCGTCCGTACATACCCACGGGTAGAACTGCGCGCGGTCGTTTCCCGGACTCGCATTGATCGCCACCGGCGTCGAAAATGTCCCGCCGTTGTCGCCGGAACTCATGATGTAGATGTCGCCGAAGTCGGGCGGGAGGTTGCGCGAGGCGTACGTGATGAAGATTGTGTCCGAGACCGGCTCGATCGCCATGCTGGGCGAGTTGCCGATGCGGTCGACGCCATATGGATTCATGGGCGAACTGAGGCCGCTCGCGATGGCGAGCGGGATGCTCCAGTTGGCGCCGTTGTTGGTCGAGCGCGAAAACATGATGGACGAACCCGTCGTCCACGCCAGGTACACATTGCTCGAGTTTCCATCCGCGCGCGGCACCGAGCCCTGGCCCGATGACGTGAGCACCGACACCGGGCTCCACGTGAGCCCCAGGTCGTCCGAGTAGCTCACGCGCATGGTCACGGACCCGGCCGGCGGGAAGTTGGTCCAGCTGATGAACAGGCGCCCGGTTTCCGGATCGATGTCGATGAATTCCTTGTCGGCGAAGTTGGTGGACGACGTCGCGGAGGTCACCTCACGCGGGCCCGCCCATGTCGCGCCGCCGTCCGTTGACACGAACACGCACAGCGACGAATTCCCGCTGCCGGTGATATAGATCGAGGAATACACGAAGTAGCGGGTGTTCGAGCCGTCCGTCCAGGTTTTCACGTCGGGATCGCCGTAGATCGCGTCGCCTGCTCCC
>OBLQ010001137.1_pt1 | contig 10047 bp, 5 predicted proteins | sample 1519881 | NCBI WGS metagenome assembly OBLQ01 (sample SAMN01911456, study PRJEB22533) | soil metagenome | biome: Soil | place: Malaysia | collected 2012-04-30 | depth DG_metagenome m | reverse complement strand
CGGAGCGCTCCTGCTCGCATCGTTCCTGCTGTCTGGGTACGTTGCGCAGCGCAAAAGCTCTCAGGTCCGGGCCGTTCCGGCGGGGCCTCAGCTTCTGAAACAGGTCGGCTCCATCGAAGTGCCCGGTCCGAAAGGCAAGCGCTTCGACTATCTGACCATCGATCCTTCCCGCCATCTGCTCTTTGCCACTCATCTGGGCGCGGGCCTGCTCTACGCCGTGGATTTGAGGACGAACCGGGTAGTAAAGACATTCACCGGCCTGCCGGGTATCGAAGGCGTGGAACTCGCTCCGGACGTAAACAAGGCATATACCTCGGACTGGCATGAAAATAAAATAGGCGTCATCGATCTCCAGCGGATGCAGGTCATTAAGAAGCTGCCCACCGAATCAAAGCCTGACGGCATCGCGTACGCAGCCCCCTTTCACAAGATCTATGTTTCCGACGAAACCGCCCGTGCCGAAGCCGTGGTGGACGTGGAGAAAGATGAAGTCATCAGGACCCTGCATTTTGAGAGCGAGACCGGCAATCCGCGGTACGACCCTGTTTCCAGGCGCGTCTATGTAAACCTGCAGGACAAGAATGCAATCGCCGAAATCGATCCGGCGACCGACAAAGAGGTCGCCGAGTATCCGGTGGGCAGGTGCCGGGGCAATCATGGCATGGCGCTCGACAGCGAACACCGGCTGGCCTTTCTTTCCTGTGAAGAAAACGATCTGATGACCGTCTTCCGCCTCGATACACATCAGCCGGTTGCTTATTTTCCGCAGGCCGGGGGCGGAGACGTGATCGCATTCGATCCGGGCCTGAAGCGCATCTATGTCGCATGCTATGAGGGCGACATTTCTGTCTTTCAGGAAGATGATCCCGGCCGGTTCAGGAAGCTGGGCGATGTTCCGGTGCAAAGGAAAGTCCACAGCCTGGCGATTGACCCGGCGACCCACCGCATCTATGCGCCTCAGCAAGAGGAGAACGGCGCACCATCGGCCTCCATAGCGATTTTCGAAGTTGTGCCGGCGTCATGAGCCAGCCTGTGCAGAGCCGGAATGAAGCGGAGCCGCGAGCGTCCCTTGCGGAGTTCGGACTGTATTTCCTGAAGCTGGGCTGTATCGGCTTCGGCGGACCAATTGCGCTGGTCGGTGCCATGCAGAAAGACCTGGTCGAAGAGCGAAAGTGGATTACCCAGGAGGACTATTTGAATGGCCTGGCCTTTTCGCAGCTTGCGCCCGGCCCGCTCGCGGCGCAGTTGGCGATCTACCTGGGTTATGTCCGCGCAGGATTTGCGGGAGCGACCGTGACCGGTGTGGCGTTCGTTCTGCCATCGTTCCTGATGGTGCTCGCCATCGGCAGGGCCTATGTCGCCTTCGGAGGAACGCGGATCATTGCGGCGCTGTTTTATGGTATCGGGGCCGCCGTGGCTGCTATCATTGCGCGCTCGGCGCTGAAGCTGATCAGGGCGTCAGTGAAAAAAGACAAGCTGCTGTGGGCGGTCTTTCTGGCGCTCGGGCTTTCAACCGCGATTACGGAACGGGAAATTGTCTGGCTGTTTCTGGCCGCGGGCCTTCTCGTCATGATCGCGCGCAGCGGGTTCTTCGCCGTGCGCCGGAAGGCGACGGCGGTTTCATTCTTTGTCCCTGTGCTCGGTCTTGCCGGCACAAACGGATCGTTGTTTCTTTTCTTCGTGAAATCGAGCTTATTCGTCTTCGGCAGCGGCCTTGCGATCGTTCCGTTCCTCCACGGCGGCGTGGTCCAGGAACACCATTGGCTGACCGACGCCCAGTTTCTCGACGCCGTAGCAGTGGCGATGATTACCCCCGGCCCCGTCGTGATTACGGTGGCCTTCATCGGTTACCTGGTTTCAGGAGCGTCAGGCGCCTGCGCCGCCGCCCTCGGCGTTTTTCTGCCGGTGTATCTCTTCGTCGTGATTGCGGGGCCGTTCTACCAACGGTTCTCGGGGAACCGGCAGGTCCGCGCGTTTGTCCAGGGCGTTACGGCCGCGGCCACGGGGGCCATCACGGGAGCGGTCGTGGTTCTGGGCAGGCACTCGATCAGGGATTTCTGGACGGCCGGCATCGCGTTGGCAGCCTTCTTCATTCTGATGAGATGGAAGGCGCCGGAGCCGCTCATCATCGTGGTTGCGGGTCTGGCGGGCATGGTGATTCAGCTTAGATAGGCGGTCGAAGTGGCAGGATGGGTTTCTGATTGGTGATGTTGTGACCGCTCTGCCGGTGGTTCTCGGGGAACCGGCAGATTCGCGCTTTCATCCACGGCGTTACGGCATCCACTGGGGCCATCACACAACAAGATGTTCCAGATCACTGAAGCCGCTGAAGCGGGCGGCTATTATGAACTTCTTCCAGCAGACCACCCCCAGGCGCAAGCATTTCGCGCGACAATCAAATCACACAACAAGATGTTCCAGATCACTGAAGGCCGCTGAAGCCAGCCGCTACCCTCATTAGCATGAGGTGATTCGATGACGCAACGGCCGGCGAAATCTGATCTAACGATGTGGAAGCGTACGCCGGCTGTTTCTGCCAGCCGCGTTTTTTGCGATGGCAACCGCAAGCAAGAACTATTCCTGCCAAAGTACGTTCATCGCCGATTTGCGCTGTGTGAATAACGCCACCGCATGGTGTGTATCTCCAGTGAATCGAGAGCGGCGGAGATGATGGGACAGAGGAGAAATTGAGTTCGCGACTCCGGGACCACCTCCCGGGCCGGGACCGGCAACGCGGTTTTCATGCTCAACGCCGGCGGAACCCCCGAGTCATCTGAGGGAGGAGGTCCCATGAAACGAGTTGCTGTACTCATGTTATTTGCACCCTTCATACTGCTAACGGTCACAGCCGTAGTCGCCCAGACGCCGGCGCCGGGCCAGACACTGCAGACCATGATGGCCCGTCCGCTGCTATCGCCAGTCGTTCAGGCAGCGCCGCCGCAATACACGCCGCAGGGCAGCGTGAATCTTGCGCCATATGGCTCCCAACTGACGGCGGTCGATCCCTACGCGTATGCCGTTTCCACCGATATCATGCCGGCCCGCCCGTTTTTGTACACGGTCGACAGGACCGGGCTTACGATCACACGCTTCAACGACAACACTGTAGTGGGCACTTTCCCGTGGCCCAATGACATCGTCTACGTCATTCTGCCCGACGGGTCGTTCACGGGGATAGGCCCTCCACCAGGCGGCTGGGAGCCTGTGGGAATGACGGTGTCGTACCCCACGGAAAAGGAAATCGCCAATCGAGTGAAAGAAATCCCTGATCTGACGCCCCCATGGACGTTCGTTTACGTGGTGATGGCTCACTCAGGGTACGAGTGGCGCAGCAGCGACGGGAGATTCCGGGACACGCTCGCGCCCATGACGAATCCGGCAACTGAGTCCGCGATGCTGATCCAGATCGACGTGAGCGACCCGTCGTTCTCGACGATACGAGACCCCGTCGCTCCGGCGCCTCCCCACATCGCGGGAGCGATCCTCGGCCACGGCGCAGGCCAGCCAGTCTACGACCGCTCGACGGGAAATGTGTATGTCGGCAACCTGCCGTCCAATTCTCTGCCCATGGCGCTCTCGTCCTTCGTGTCCGTGATCGGTCGGATTCCTCCTACGGTCACCGCGGAGGAAGCCGAGGTCCCCGGGATCAGTAAGCCTGTGATCCGGTGCGGCCCGCAGCATCCCGATCAGGGAATCCCCGTCGGCAAGCCGCAAGCATACGCCTGTTACGATCCGTCAGGCGCGCACACAATCGATGATAATGAGCATGTTGGCGCGTACGGCAATTATGTATGGGAGTTCAGGAACCTGCCTCCGTGGCTGACGGCGCACAATGACAAGGCCACCGGGCAGCTGGATGGCATCATCTACGGCACGCCGCCGGCCGCCGGTGAATGGTTCGCCGAGGCCAGGGTCCATAACCTCGACGACGAATTCGGCGTCTTCTCGGATTGGACGCCCATTCGGTTGTTAGTGACCGCAGCAGGCGAGTATTTACCCATCAAGGCCCGGTTTGCCGCCGGAATCCCGGTAGCCTACCCGCTCGAAGGAACGGGTTCATGCTCGCTCACGGGAGCGCCGGCCTGGATCGACGTGGTCCAGGTGCCAAACGGATGCGTCGTGATGGGGAGAGCGCCGCTCGACGGTGAGTATTACAACTTCGCAATGCCGGGCTTCACAGTGGCCGGCTACCCGGCCCTCTCACTGGTCTTCAGCGGAAATGTGTTCGGAGAGTACGGCTTCGTTCCGCTACCCACTGGCGTGGGACTCTCGGGCCTGGCCTGGCACCAGGTGTCGAAGGTCGCTGACCCGTCAACCGAGGCCGGCGTCCTGAGCCTCGAATACATCGGCGTGGAGCCCTCCACCGGGCAGTTGTACCGCATTCTCGCGCCACCGGGCACGCCCCAGCCTCCCAACGAAAGGCCTCCGGAGACCGCTCTCAAGCTCGACGTGGTCACCACGGAGGGGGAGCCTCTCGCCACGTACCTGTCAACAGCACGGCCGGACATCGCAGGTCATCTGGTCGGATTCGGAGAAGTGGCGGTTGAGGCCGATCGTGACATCTTCGTCGCTGCCGTCACTGACTCGACTATTTCTGACGGTGCGCTGATCAAGGTCAGCGGAGGCGCGCCCAGCATCATCAATCTTCCCGGAGTGCAGGCGAACTCGCTGGGTCTCGACTCCGATCTCCGCCCTGCCATCATCGGAGTCGAACCAGGACAAGTCGACCATAACGTCCTGTGGGTCAGCGGCGCCACCACGGGCAACGTCGCGGTCATCGACACCGCTGCCGGGACGGTCAGCCAGACATTGCTCGTCTCTGACGCGGGTCCCCTGGGCAGCGTGTCGGTGGACTTTGGGACCATGTACACCTATGTGGCCGTCGAGTCTTCGCAGAGCGTCGCTATCTTCGGGCCCGGCGGCAGCACCCGGCCGCCGATGGCGTCGAGGATCTGGAGCGCCGAGGAGGTCACCTGGAACCGCGGCTATGCCGCACCCGTACCGTTCCTGATGATGGCCACCGGAGACCCCCTCCCGACGCTGTCCCTGCTCGGTGAACTGCCCGCTGGGCTGACCTTTACCGACCTCGGCAACGGTTTTGCGGCGGTGAGCGGTACACCTGGTCCCGAGACCGCGGGCGACTACGCGTTTACTCTCCTGGCAACCAGCGCGACAGGAAGCTACGCTCAGGCGTTCGGGATGAGCGTCCAGATACCGCCTGCGATCACCAGCGGCAACACGGCCACCTTTATCGCCGGCTCCGCCTCGTCGTTCACGGTGATGGGGACGGGGATGCCGACGCCGATCTTCTTTACGTGGGATGAAGCGCTACTGCCTGCCGGCGTGCAACTCGTGGACAACGAGGATGGCACCGCCAGCCTGGTCGGCATACCGGAAACCGCAGGCACGTATGTGTTCACGCTCAACGCGACGACCGGGTGTCCGCCCGATGCTGCACAGCAGTTCACACTGATCGTCAGGCCCGCAGGGACGTCGACGGCGCCAGTGATCACCAGCGCCAACACGGTTACCTGGGAATCCGTAGGGGCGCCCTTCCCTCCGGACCCGTTTACTGTGACGAGTATCGGATCGCCCACGCCGGCCCTCTCCGTGATCGGTACGCTGCCGCCCGGAGTGACCTTCACGGACAATGGCAACAGCACCGCGACGTTGGCCGGCACGCCCTCAAGCGAGGGCGCCTACACATTCACTTTCAGGGCATCGAACGGCATTTCGCCCGATGCCACTCAGACCTTCACCCTGATCGCTGAGCGCAACACTACGATCATGAGCGCCGCGCCAGGCACGTTGATGTTCGTTACTGATGGCACCTTTGCGCCGGCGCAAACCGTCTCCCTGACGACGCTGGGCGATGTGCTGCCCTACGCGGCGGTAACGACCGCGACCTGGCTTTCTGCGACTCCCGTGAGCGGCACGATGCCAGGCAGCATCGGCGTTTCGGCGAACGCGGCGGGACTGGCCCCCGGCACTTACACCGGCACAGTCATCGTTACTTCCTCCGGCACGGAAGGTCCTCCGGCAACCGTACTGGTGACCCTGACGGTGGTTCCCGTGTCTGCGCCAGGCGTGATGGGCATCTGGCCCGGCACGATGAGTTTCGAGTACAAGGTCGGAGCCAGCGTGCCGGCGCCGCAAACGGCCTGGGTGATGGGTGGCGGTGCGGCGCTGAGCTACACGGTGTCGACGAGTGATCCGAAGTGGTTATCGGCAACCCCGGCCAGTGGCGCCACTCCGGGCAGCGTCAGCATTTCAGTGAATCCTTTGCGACTGGGCGTTGGGACCCACACCGGCAAGGTCACGATTGCTTCCGCTGGCGCGCTGAACGGCCCGCAGACCATGGCGGTGACCCTGGTTAAGACCGCGGGGCACAGCGACCTCGTCCAGGTCATGTTCAATGTCGGTGACTCGCCCGAAGGCATCGCCATCAACCGCAAAACACACGACCTGTTCATCAACAGCGCGACCGAAGCAACGGAGGCTGCGAACGAGTCGGAGGCCGACACGGGGCCACCGGAGATTGTCCCTGAATCGGCCGTGTTCCACGTCAATCCGCTGGACAAGACGGTGGTCGCGGAAATCAGCGTGCATAGCCAGGGCGAATACATCGCCGTCAACAGCACGACCGGCGCCGTGTATCACGCCAGCCAGGGCACGGGAGAGATTGCGGTCATTGATGGGGCCACCAACGCCGTGCTCGGCTACATCCCGCTGACCTTGAACGGCGGCGCGTACCAGCCATACCAGATCGCCATCGACGAGGCCCAGAACCTGATCTACGTCGGGGCGAAGGCCCCGCCGATACCCGACCCGCCCAGGCCGGCTCCTGGATGCAAGGCGATCCATGAGATGCCGGACGACGAATACGATTGCTGGAACCCCGGCCGGGTTTTCGTGATCGACGGCAACACGAACCAGGTCGTTTCGTCGTTCCTCGCCGGTGATGATCCGGAGGGAGTGATGTTCGCTGCGGCCACCGGGAAGGTGTACGCATCGAACGAGGACGACGGCAGCATTACCGTTGCCCGGGGGGCGGTTCGTAAAGCAAACGGCAGCATCACTCCGCCACAGGTGCTCAGCACCATCATCCGCGGCGTCCCCCGGCCCGGCTGGTGGCAGCCCACTTGTGACGCAAACAACTACTGTGGAGAACGAGGCCAGGCGGCGCTGTGGCCCCAGCTGTCGGCCTGCAATGGAATCGACGACGAAGCGGAGGAGGCCGATAAGATGGCGGTTGATCCGAGCGGCAACGTCTATATCATCGACGACCGGTACCGGGTCGCCAAGATCAACGGCAAGACTGACTCCGTGGTGAACGTACTCGAGATCCAGGGCTACGACTGCGAGAGGGAGGTCCCGGATGGCTCGGAGGTCTTGTTCCGGAACACCGCGAACAACATCGCCTACATGGCGCTGGGCCGCGGACGTCTGTACATCACTTCCGAACAGGACACCATCAGCCTGATCGATCCGGTCACGATGACGCTGAAGACGACGCTCAGAATTCCGGGCGCGGTCGAACTCGATGCCATCACCACCGATCCTGCGATGAACCGGGTCTACATCACCGACGAGGGACAGGCGGCGCTGTGGATCCTGAAGGGCAGTTGCGCGAACGGAACCGCATTCGCCTGCTTGAAGTGAGCGCGTAAGGAACGTCGAATAGGCATTCCGAAGCGTGTAACCGGGAGGCAAAGGTGGCAACCGCCGCCTTTGCCTCAACTTCTGAGCCGTAATTTCCCGGGTTTGCGGCGATTCCCACATCTGTTTTCCAATTTCCAATGCCCGTGGCCGTAAAGGTCTTTGATACATGCATGCCCGTATTTGTGCATCAGCCTTCGTTGCCTCTGCGTTGAAGGGCTCCTGGCCACGCCACGACATGCTGTGATTAGGATCACAATAGCGGATTGTGGCTGGGGCTATTCTGTGCTTAGGGGCGAGATTCAGCGGAGCCAACAACAAAACCAGCAACAGAATGAGGCGAATTATGCAGAAGAGAAAAGTAACCCGGGCCACGCTGATGTTTATAGCCATGGCGCTTGGCTGCGTTCCGCTGTCGTGGTGCTTTCAGGCGGGCGCTTCCACGCCGGCGATACCTGTCAGCATGATCGTTTCCGTCGAAGCCACGCACGGGACACAGGCCCCAACCATCTATAAAGAGGACGTCAAGGTCTTTCACGGGAATGAACGGCTTCCGGTTGTCGACTGGACGCCCTGTGTGGGAGACAAGACCGGAATCGATCTGTTTATTCTGATTGACGATTCCAACGATACCGAGATCGGTTTGCAGTTAGACGACTTGCGCAAGTTCATCAACGAGCAGCCGGCAACCGTCAGCATCGGTCTGGGGTATATCCGGAACGGCTCGGTCAACATCGTTCAGGACCTCAGCAATGACCACTCGCTTGCGGCCAAAGCCCTGCGGCTGCCCATGGGCGCCCCGGGCATCGTCGGCAGCCCGTACACGGCCATCACCGAACTTATCCACAACAACCGGGAGATTTTCCTGATCTCATCCGGGATCGACGCCATTGAACCGGGACCGATGAATCCTTTTCTTGATGAAGCCATCAAAACGGCGAAGCGGGCCACAATCCCGGTCAATACGATCTACGCCTCGCATGCCGGCCATCTCGGCCACAGCTACTGGCGGTTGACGTGGGGGCAGAGCAATCTTTCCCAGATTGCCGATCAAACCGGCGGCGAGGCCTACTTTCAGGCGCTTACAATGCCCATCTCCTATGGTCCGTACCTGGACCGGTTTGCCCGCCGGCTCAAACATCAGTACCGGCTCACGTTTCTGGCAAGCCCCGCGAAGGAACCGGGATTCCAGAGGATCCGCCTGGAAACCGAGGTGCCGAATGCTGATCTGGTGGCGGCGGACAGCGTGTACGTGCCCGCAACGAAATGAGGGAGGCAGCCTGAGAGATTGGTCGATGTCCTGAAGAAATCGACCGAAAGGTGGTCAAAGTGGCTGTTCGCGACCGCAGACGATCTTTCCTTGCGCCAGACTCTGGAATTAGCTAATATAAGTTAGCTAAGAGAGAACCGCCATGAAGACATTCACCATCCATCAGGCCAAGACCAATCTTTCGCGGTTGATCGAAGAGGCATGCGGCGGCGAAGAGATCGTTATCGCACGCGGGCCAAAACCGGTCGTGCGGCTGGTGCCGGTCGCCGATGCCAAAGGACGCCGCAAGCCTGGCGCCTTGCGCGGAAAATTGAAAGTTGGCAAGGAGTTCTTCGAGCCGCTGCCGCCAGAAGAGCTTGCGGGCTGGGAGTAAAGGTCCGCGATGCGCCTGCTGCTGGATACACACACTCTTCTGTGGTGGTTGAGTTCCGATCCGGCATTGCCGGCAGCGGCGCGCAAAATAATCGCCAGTCCCGGCAATGCCGTGCTGGTGAGCACGGCCTCGGCATGGGAGATTGCGATCAAGGTCCGCCTTGGCAGACTGCCGACGGCGACGGACCTGCTTGCTGATTATAGCGGCATCCTGATGCGTGAGCGGTTTGAGACGCTTCCGATCTCGGCCGAGCACGCAATACGGGCCGGCTTGCTGCCGGGGCCACACAAAGACCCGTTCGACCGGATGTTGATAGCACAAGCCCAGGCCGAAAATGTTCCAATCGTCAGCAACGACCGCGCACTCGATGGCTATCGGGTCAGGCGGCTTTGGTGACGGACCTCAGGATCCAGGCGATCATGAAAGCCGTTTCACGACGAAGCCGGCCGCCAGTGAAGGCCACTTTTCCCACGGTCAAGATACTAGTTTCCGCCAGGCTGGGTTCATTTCATGCGCGGGCGGCTGCCTGAACGTAAGAAGAAGGTTGCCGGCAAATACCGTGACCGCCGCCAGTTCGCAGATGGCGGACCATGGCAGCGCGTTCCAGGCGGGCGGCCAGTAACCTTCATAGGCGAGTATTTCGCTGGAGACGCGCAGAGCACAACCCACGTTCAGAAGCAGCAGGCAGACGAACATCATACGAGGGCTGTAAAGGACCCGCATTCCCGCAAAGGCCGGCAGAATG
>OBLQ010001136.1_pt1 | contig 10061 bp, 5 predicted proteins | sample 1519881 | NCBI WGS metagenome assembly OBLQ01 (sample SAMN01911456, study PRJEB22533) | soil metagenome | biome: Soil | place: Malaysia | collected 2012-04-30 | depth DG_metagenome m | reverse complement strand
ACACCCAGCGACTCGCCGGCCGGAATGTCAGCATCACCTACAAGGCCGACTATATTGAGTTCCCGCTGCTCTTTGTGTACGACATTCCGGCCGGCGAGTCGCTGGGTGTCAATCTGTTTGCGGGCCCGACGCTCGGTTTCAACGTGAAAGCGAAGGCCGAAGCGGCCGGCTATGGCACAGTTGACGTCAAGGATCAGACGAAGAGCTTCGAGTTCGGTGCGGCCTTCGGCGCCGGCCTCGAGAAGAAAATGGCCAACGGCAAGGGCATCGGCATCGACGCCCGCTATTCGCTGGGCGCGACCACGATCTCCAAGGACCAGAACGGCCAGTCGTTCAGCGTAAAGAACCGCGGGATCGGCGTCATGGCGTTCTTCTCGGTTCCGCTCGGCTCGCAGCAGTAGTACAGTCGCAAGCGTTTGCAGTGTGCAGCGCGGGCCGTAACGCACCAGTGCCTACGGCCCGCGCTTTTTTTACCCAGGAGGTGTGCCCATGACTCGGAACGCAATGGTATGCGCGATGGCTCTGGCGCTCGTGACGATGGCGACCGGTGCGCTGGCGGCGAAGAACCAGGTGGGTGTCAAAGGCGGCGTTGCCATCGAGAAGCTGGGCGGAAGCGACGTCGAGTCCGACCAGATCGACAGCCGCACCGGCTTCGTGGGCGGCGGATATTTTCAGACGGATCTCTCGCGCAATTTCGGGTTGAGGGTCGAGGCGTTGTACTTTGCCAAGGGCGCCAGCACCGACTCCCTCGGCCTGAAAGTCACCATCAAGGTCGACTATCTGGAGTTTCCCATCCTGGCGGTCGTGAACGTTCCCATGTCGGAGACGTCGCGGTTGAGTATCTTCGGCGGGCCCACGCTGGGATTCAACGTGAGCTCGAAGCTCGCGGCCTCCTACATGGGGTATTCCGCCTCCGTGGGCATCGGTGACGCCATCACCACCTTCGAGTTCGGGATGACCTTCGGCGCCGGCGTGAGTTTCGATGCCGGTTCGGCGATCATCGGGGTCGACGGACGCTACGGCTTCGGCCTCACCACCATCGCGGACACCGGCTATACCGCGGACTTTGGAGTGCCGAACGCGGATGTGAAGAACAAGGGCTTCGCGATCATGGGTTCGATCGGATTTCCGGTCGGGGCCAAATAGGGCGCGGGATCGCGAAGATCGCCTGCAACCTCATGTTCCTAATAGCGTAATATGGTCTGTCCCGCGCGCGCCGGCGCCCCGAAGTCAGCCGGCGCGACGGGACAGCCGGTAACACCCCCACTTCTCGTCGCCGGCCGTAATTCCCGGCCAACAAGCAGGTTCCGAAATGAGCATGACCCCACCCATACGTCTCCACCGGTCAATGGGGATCGCCCTGGTGATCCTGACCGCTGCGCTGGCCGCCTGCCACAAGGGGGGCGGCACCACTCAGGCTGCCGGAGGCACGCCCGCCGGAGGCACGGCCGCGACACCCAAACAACCCCCGGTGCCGGTGGCTGTGGCCGCCGCCACGGTGGGGCCCATTGCCAGTTACTACACGGCCACGGCCACCCTCGCCCCCGAACGCGAGGCCGATATTCTGGCGCGCGTGGGGGGTGTGGTCGAGAAGCTCCTGTGCGAAGAAGGTGACGTCGTCAAGGAGGGACAGGAACTCCTGCTCATCGACAACCAGGAGTTTCAGTACCGGCTCGATCAGGCCAAAGCCGCCCGGCGCGATCTCGAGTCCCGCTACGACCGGTTGACGCAGATGAAGGAACAGAACCTGGTGTCCGCCGAGGAATACGAAAAGACCGTCAACGATCTCGCCGCCGCCAAAGCCGCCGAGGGCATGGCCGCGCTGGACCTGTCGTACACGCGGGTGACTGCGCCGTTCGCGGGGCGCGTGGTGACGCGTCACGTCGATGAGGGGCAGACGGTGCAGGTGGGCACGCCGCTGTTCGTGTTGTCGGACTTCAAGCCGCTGCTCGCGCGTGTGCATGTTCCCGCCAAGGAGTTCAATCAGCTCAAGCCCAATCAGCCGGTGGACCTGGTGCTGGAATCCAGCGGCACGCGGCTGCGCGGCCGCATCAAGCTGGTCAGCCCCACCATCGACCCCGCGAGCGGCACCATCAAGGTGACCGTGGAAATCAACGACTATCCCGAGGGCGTCCGTCCCGGCGACTTTGCGCAGGTCAAGATCGTCACCGAACAGCGCACCGACGCAACGCTGGTGCCCAAGATCGCGCTCGTCAACGATCGCGGTGAGCAGGTGTTGTTCGTCTCCCAGGCCGATTCCACCGCCGAACGGCGTGTGGTGGAAGTGGGCTTCCAGGACGATGTCAACGCCGAGATCCTCAAAGGCCTGGAAAGCGGTGAGCGCGTGGTCGTCAAAGGACAGCGCTCACTCAAACACGGGTCCGCAATCAAGGTGATCGACGACGCGGCGGCGGATACGACCAAAAACAAGGTCGCCGAAGGAGCCGGCTCCTAGCATGCGGAGCCTGATCGCGCTCGCGGTTCGTCGGCGCGTCACCGTGGTGATGGCGGCGCTCGCGATCGCGGCCTTCGGCATTGTGGGATACAAGCGTCTCCCTCTCGAACTGTTTCCCGACATTTCCTATCCATCGCTCACGGTTCAAACCGACTTTCCCGACACCGCGCCGCAGGAAGTTGAAAACCTCGTCACGCGTCCCGTGGAAGAGGCCGTGGGTGTCCTGCGCGGTCTCAAGTCGATCCATTCCGTGTCGCGGCCCGGCGTCTCCGAAGTCACGCTCGAATTCGACTGGGACTCGGACATGGACATGCTGTCCATGGAGGTGCGCGAGAAACTCGACCGCCTGATTCTGCCCGAAGAAGTCGAACATCCCATCGTGCTGCGTTTCGATCCGTCACTCGATCCCATCATGCGCGTCGCGCTGTCGGGAAACGGCGGGCTCAACGAAATGCGGCGTCTGGCGGAGCGCAAGATCAAGCTCGATCTCGAGACCATCAAGGGGGTGGCGTCCGCGCAGGTGAAGGGTGGTCTGGAGGACGAGGTCCAGATCAACATCGACCAGGAGAAGCTGGCCGCGCTCTCCATCCCCATCGACCAGGTGCGCCAGGTCGTCGGAGTTTCCAACGTGAACATGCCGGGCGGTTCGCTGCGCGGCGCCGATTCCAATTTTCTGATCCGCACCCTCAACGAGTTCGACAGTGTGGATGAAATCGGCGACGTGATCGTGGCGGACCGCGACGGCGCCGCCGTGCGCCTGCGCGATGTGGCCACCGTCAAGATGGGCACCAAGGAACGCGATGAGATTACGCGCGTCAACGGCAAGGAGTGCGTGGAGATCGCCGTCTACAAGGAGGGCGACGCCAACACCGTGACGGCGGCGCGCGCGGTTGAGGCGCGCCTCGCGGAGTGGCGCAAGAAACTCCCGCCGGGATACGAACTATCGGTACTCTTCGACCAGTCGCACTTCATCGAGCAATCGATCAAGGAAGTGCGCGACTCGGCGCTGCTGGGCGGCCTGCTGGCCATCATGGTGCTGTTCTTCTTTCTGCGCGACGTTCGCAGCACGGCCATCATCGCCACCTCCATCCCGCTTTCGGTGATTGCCACCTTCCTGTGCATGTACCGGCTGAACATTTCTCTCAATGTGATGTCGCTGGGCGGGTTGACGCTTGGAATTGGAATGCTGGTGGATAACTCCATCGTGGTGCTGGAGTCCATCTACCGCAAGAAGAAGCAGGGGATGCAGCTGGCGCGCGCCGCGGTGGAAGGCACCGACGAAGTGGGCGCGGCGGTGGCGGCCTCGACGTTGACCAGCGTGGCGGTGTTTCTGCCCATCGTGTTTGTCGAGGGCATCGCCGGGCAACTGTTCCGCGACCAGGCGGTGACCGTCAGTGTGTCGCTGCTGGCGTCGCTGGCGGTGGCGCTCACGCTCATTCCCATGTTGAGCGCCATCGGTGCCCGCGCGACGCGCGCCGACGTGGCGCCGGTGCCGGGGCAGGTCCCGCTCGCGGCCGGGGAAGAGGACGCACACGGCGTGCTCACTTTGGGCCGGGCGTCGCGCATCTACGATCGCATTGTGCGCGGCGCGCTGCGCCGGCCCCGCACCACCGTGGTGGTGGCATTCTCGCTGTTTGCGCTGTCGCTGTTTGCGGCGCGTGGTCTCGGACGCGAACTGATTCCGTCGCTCACCGAAGGCGAATTCTTCTTCGAGATCAACCTTCCCCAGGGGGCGTCGCTGGCCGCGACCGACCGCGTGATCAAGGAGATCGAGGCGGCCGCCGCCGCGGACAGCACCATCGAACGCAGCTACGCGCGCATCGGCAGCCGCCTGGTGGCGGGCGGCATATCGCTCAACACCCAGGGTGAGCATCTCGGTCAGGTCAATGTGGTCATGAAGGACAAGGTGCACGACCGGGTGGAGGCGGCCGCCATCGACCGTCTGCGCCGGCGCCTGCAGACACTTCCCGACGTGGAAGCCAAGTTTGGACGTCCGTCCTACTTCAGTCTCAAGACGCCGGTGGAAGTGATTCTGTACGGCGAGGACCTGCAGTTGCTGCGCGACTATTCCATCGATCTCTCGCGCGACATGGCCGGCATTCCCGGGCTGGCCGACGTGCGTTCGTCGCTCGAAGCCGGCAACCCGGAGTTGCAGGTGATTTTCGATCGCGACCGCCTGGCGGCGCTGCATCTCGATCTGGGAACCATGTCGTCGACGCTGCAGGATCGCGTGCAGGGCGCAGTGCCCACGCGCTACAAGGAGTCCGACCGACAGATCGACGTGCGCATCCGCAACCGCGAGTCCGACCGCCGCACGGTGGACGACGTGGAGAACCTGGTGCTGCCCGGGCCCAATGGCAGCTCCATCCGACTCATGTCGATTGCCGATGTGCGCGTCGACGAAGGCCCCGCCGAAATCCATCGCCTGCAGCAACAGCGTGCCGCGGTGGTCAGCGCCAATCTCAAGGGACGCAGCCTGGGTTCGGTGGTGTCCGACGTGCGGCGCCTGCTCGCGCATAATCCTCCACCCACCGGGGTCTCGGCGGAACTCGGGGGACAGAACGCGGAAATGAACGTCTCGTTCAGGAGTCTGCGCTTTGCCATGCTGCTGGCCGTCTTCCTGGTCTATCTGGTGATGGCCGCCACCTTCGAGTCGTTCGTGCATCCCTTCATCGTGTTGTTCACGATTCCGCTGGCGGTGGTGGGTGTGGTGGCCGGGCTCATGCTCACCGGCACCCCCATCTCGGTGATGGTGCTGATCGGCGTGATCCTGCTGGTGGGTGTGGTGGTCAACAACGCCATCGTGCTCATCGACTGCATCAACCGCCTGCGGCGCGCCGGCCTCGACAAGCGCGAAGCGGTGGTGCGCGCGGGGCATATTCGTCTGCGTCCCATCATGATGACCACGCTCACCACCGTGCTGGGTCTGATCCCCATGGCGATTGCGTGGGGTGAAGGGTCGGAACTGCGTTCACCCCTCGCCATTACCGTGCTGTCCGGCCTGTCCATGAGTACGCTCCTCACGCTGGTGGTCATTCCCGCGGCGTACCTTGCGGTGCCTTCCCGGGTGACCGTCGAAGAGACGGTGCCCTCCGAGGGAGTAACAACATGACGCTTCCGGAAATTGCAATCAAACGACACGTCACCATGCTCATGATCATCGTGAGCCTGGTCGCGCTGGGCCTGGTGGCGCTGTTCCGGCTGCCGCTGGCCTTCATGCCCGATTTCGAGCAGCCCATGCTGTTCGTGCGTTTCAACTATCCCAACGCGTCGCCGTCACAAATCGAACGCCTCATCATCCGGCCCGCCGAAGAAGCGCTGGGTTCGGTGAACGGATTGCGCAACATGTGGTCGCACATGGACGAGGACGGCGGCGTCATCGGCCTCGAGTTCGACTGGTCGCAGAACATGAAAGTGGCGCGCACGGACACCTGGGAGAAGATCGACCGCGTGCGCCGCGATCTTCCCACCGATATCGGCGACATCATGGTGTCCAACAACTGGGATGGACGCGAAGCCGAGATGCCCATCATCGAGGGGCGCCTGTCGTCGAAACGCAATCTTTCCGAGAGCTACGACCTGCTGGAGCGGCGCATCGTCAAGCCGCTGGAGCGGATTCCGGGCGTGGCCCAGGTGCGCCTCGACGGCGTCAATCCGCGCGAGGTACGCATCAATCTCAACGTCGACCAGATCGAAGCGCACGGCATTGACGTGCGCGACGTGATCCAGACGCTGCAGAGTTCCAACTTCGACAAGTCGCTGGGCAAGATCACCGACGGTGATTCGCGCTGGGCGCTGCGCATGGTGGGAACCTTCGAGAGCGTGGAGGAGATCAAGAACTTTCCGATCCGTGCCGACGGCCTGAAGCTCAAGGACATTGCCGACGTGCGCTACGAGGAACCCCCGCTGGAGTACGGCCGCCACCTCGACGGCGATTTTGCCATCGGCGTCACCATCGCGCAGGAGTCGAAGGCCAACACGGTGGAAGTGTGCGACGCGGTGGAGAAACGCATCGCCGCAATGAACAGTGATCCCGAACTCAAGGGCGTGAATTTTCTGACCTGGTTCAGCCAGGGAAAGGAAATCAGAAAGACTCTGCGCGATCTGATGTTCACGGGAATCTTCGGCGCCATTCTGGCGGCGTTCGTGCTGTACGCGTTTCTGCGCCGGCTGTCCACCACGCTGGTGTCGGTATCGTGCATTCCGTTTTCGCTGATCGTGGCGTGCGGATTCGTGTGGGCGCGCGGCGGTTCGATGAACACGCTGGTGCTGCTGGGGCTGATTGTCGCCATTGGCATGCTGGTCGACAACGCGGTGGTGGTGATGGAAAACATCTTCCGCCACCAGGAGATGGGGGAGAACCAGCAGGAGGCGACGCGCAAGGGAGCCGCCGAGGTGTCGGTAGCCGTCATCGCCGCCACGCTGACCTCGGTCATCGTGTTTCTGCCGCTGATCTTCAACAAGCCCAGCGAGATGAACATCTATCTCAAGGAACTGGGCATCGCGGTTTGCATCGTGATTCTGGCGTCGCTGTTCATCAGCCAGACGCTGATTCCGCTGGCGACGTCGTGGTTCATCCGCTCGCGGCCCAAACCCAAGACGCGGGCCATGCTCAAGACGGAATCCATCTACGAGAACCTGCTGGTCTTCAACCTCAAGCACCGCTGGGTGACACCACTGGTGCTGGTGGGCGTGCTGGCCTCGGCCTACATCCCGTTCATGAAGGTGGACAAGAATTTCGACACCAGTGAGAGCGAGCTATTCGTGCAGTTGAACTACGACATCAGTGAAAACCTGAGCCTGGAGCGCAAGGAGCAGCTGGTGTCGCGCGTGGAGAAGCTGCTCGAACCGCACCGCGAGGAACTGATGGCGCGCTCCATCTATTCGTTCTGGAGCGACCGCTTCACGATGACGCGCGTGTACCTCAAGGAGGGCCAGGCCAACGAGGAGAACATCGCCCACGTGCGCAAGGTGCTGCGCGGCCTGCTGCCGGAAATCGCCGGTGTGAAACTCGAGGTCATGGAGAACAACCAGTTCTGGCGTCAGGACCGCGGCAAACGGGTTGCGCTGCAGCTGGTGGGCGAGGACTCCGAGGTGCTGGGCCAGCTGGCCGAGGAGGCCAAGCGCCGCATCGGCGACATCCCCGGGCTGCTGGATCCGTTCTCGGGCAGCGAAGAGGGCCAGGAGGAGATTCACGTGCAGGTCAACCGCGAACTGGCCTCGCGCATGGGTATCGCGGCCAACCAGCCCGCGCAGGTGGTGGGACTCACGTTCCGCGGCCAGCGCCTGCAACGCTTCCGCACCGCCGACGGTGAACGCGAAATGCGCGTCGCGCTTGACGAAAAGGACAACGAAACCGTCGCGCAGTTGCAGAACCTGCCCATCTGGACCGGCGAAGGCGAGAAGATTCCGCTGGCATCGCTGGCGCAGTTCGAACAGAAACCCGGCGCGCGCGAAATCCAGCGCGACAACCGCCAGACCAGCGTGTGGGTGGGCGCCAAATTCGAGGACGGAACGCGCGAGCAGTACATTCCGCTGGTGACCGCGGCCATGCAGGGCATGGATTTTCCGTACGGCTACTCGTGGACATTCGGACGCTGGGAACAGCGCCGCAAGGAGAGCGCGCAGGAATTCCTCACCAACCTGCTGCTGGCGCTGCTGCTCATCTTCGCGCTGATGGCGTCGATTTTCGAGTCCGCGCGCCAGGCGTTGACGCTGCTCATCTCATTGCCGTTCGCGCTCGCGGGCGCGTTCTGGACCCTGTGGGCAACCGGCACCGATTTCGACCAGCCCGCCGCGGTGGGGTTGTTGCTGTTGATCGGGACGGTGGTGAACAACGGCATCGTCATGCTGGCACACGTGAACCACTATCGTGGCCAGGGACTGCCACGCTACGACGCGTTGCTGCGCGGCTGCCGCGAACGTCTGCGCCCGGTGGTCATGACGGCGCTCACCACCATGATCTCATTGCTTCCCATGGCGATTCAGAAGCCATCGCTGGGCGGGGTGTACTATTACTCGATGGCGCTCGTGATCATGGGCGGATTGCTCCTGTCCACGTTCCTCACGCTGATTCTGCTGCCCACGGCAACCACGCTGGTTGAAGACGGCACCGGATGGCTGGCGCGCATGGCGCTGCGCCTCGCCGTTCTGCTGCGCCTGCGCAAGCGCGAGGAAGCGCTCGCGGACTGACGGGCCGCATTCCCGGACGAGAGGTGCCCGCATCAAGCTGCTGCGCGATCTAGCCGAGTCCATTCGCGGCAGCGAGCGGGACTACACGCAGGGCAGCATCGGCCGCGCCATCCTGCTGCTCGCGGTCCCGATGGTGCTGGAGATGTCGATGGAGTCGGTGTTCGCCGTCGTCGACATCTTCTTCGTCTCTGCGCTGGGCGCCTCCGCCGTCGCCACCGTCGGACTCACCGAGTCCATCCTCACGCTGGTCTACGCCGTCGCCCTCGGCTTCTCGATGGGCACGACCGCCATGGTGGCGCGGCGCATCGGAGAGAAGACCCCCGCCGAAGCCGCGAACACCGCCGTGCAGGCGGTCCTGGTCGGCCTGCTGGCATCGCTTCCCATCGCCATTGTCGGCCTGTTTCTGGCGCGCCCGGTGCTGGCGCTCATGGGCGGCGATCCCTGGGTCATCGAAAAAGGCTTCCGCTACACGCGCTGGATGCTGGGCGGCAACGTGGTCGTGATGATGATTTTCATCATGAACGCCATCTTCCGCGGCGCCGGCGACGCGGCCATCGCCATGCGCGTGCTGTGGCTCTCGAACGGCATCAACATTGTGCTGTGTCCGGCGCTGATCCGGGGATGGGGCCCGCTGCCCGCCATGGGCATCGAGGGGGCCGCGCTGGCCACCACCATCGGCCGTGGCGTAGGGGTGCTGATGCAGTTTGTGGTGTTGTTCCACGGCGGGCGCCACATTCGTGTGCTGCGCTCGCAACTGCACGTGCAGGCCTCACTGATGTGGCGGTTGATTCGCGTGTCGCTGGGCGGAATCGGGCAGTTTGTCATCGCGACGTCGAGCTGGATCGGACTGGTGCGGATCATGTCCGAGTTCGGAAGCGCGGCGCTCGCGGGTTACACCATTGCCATTCGCATCACCACCTTCACGTTTCTTCCCGCCTACGGGCTTTCCAACGCGGCCGCCACGCTGGTCGGTCAGAATCTGGGCGCGCGGCAACCGGAGCGCGCGGAACGATCGGCGTGGCTGACCGGCTGGGCGACCATGGTTTTCATGGCGGTGGTGGCGGCCTGCTATCTGATCTGGGACCGGGAGCTGGTGCGCCTGTTCACACAGGATCCCGCCGTGGTTCCCGTGGGCGCGGATTGCCTGCGCATCGTCTCGTACGGGTATCTCTTCTATGCGTGGGAGCTGGTCATGATCCAGGCCTTCAACGGCTCGGGCGACACCATGACACCCACGCGCATCAACCTGGTGTGCTTCTGGCTGGTTGAGATTCCGCTGGCGTACCTGCTCGCCATGCACACCGCCTCCGGCGCGCACGGCGTCTACTGGTCGATCGTGATCGCCGAATCGCTGGCCGGGCTCATTGCGATCGTGCTCTTCCGGCGCGGCACGTGGAAGACCCGCGTGGTGTGA
>OBLQ010001135.1_pt1 | contig 10062 bp, 9 predicted proteins | sample 1519881 | NCBI WGS metagenome assembly OBLQ01 (sample SAMN01911456, study PRJEB22533) | soil metagenome | biome: Soil | place: Malaysia | collected 2012-04-30 | depth DG_metagenome m | reverse complement strand
GCAAGCGAGCGGCTATGATGCAAGTCGACACCGATTGTGGAGGGCAGGCATGATGAAACAGCGCAAGATCGGGTCGGTCGGCATTTGGGTCCCGGAGGGTCGATTTCGCGGCTTCGCATAGCGCGAAGCGCCGGGGCTGTCATGGCCCGCGGGGCTGCGGCGCAACATTGCACGCGAGAAGCTGGAAGCCTACTTAATCCGCCGGACCCTGCACGATCGGGGCCCCCGATTTCTGTGCGATTCAAGGCCCACCGGAAAGGACGCCCCCTATGACCGACGCCTTCATTTTCGACGCCGTTCGGACGCCCCGCGGCAAGGGCAAGTCCGACGGCTCGCTGCACGAGGTCACGCCCGTCCAACTGGCGACCCAGGTCCTTGAGGCGATACGCGACCGTAACAAGCTCGACACCGCCCTTGTCGACGATGTCGCGATGGGCTGCGTTTCCCCGGTCGGCGAGCAGGGCGCGGTCATCACCCGCACGGCGGTCCTCAATGCCGGCTATGCCGAAACGACCGCCGGCATCCAGGTGAATCGCTTTTGCGCCTCGGGGCTAGAAGCGGTGAACATCGCGGCGGCGAAAGTCAAAAGCGGCGAAGCCGACATGACGATCGGCGGCGGCGTTGAATCGATGTCGCGCGTGCCGATGGGCTCGGATGGCGGCGCCTGGCCGGTCGACCCGTCGGTCGCCTTCAAGACCTATTTCACGCCGCAGGGAATCTCAGCGGACCTTATTGCGACGAAATTCGGCTTCTCGCGCGACGATGTCGACGCCTATGCGGTCGAAAGCCAGAAGCGCGCGGCGCAGGCCTGGAAAGAAAATCGTTTCAAAAAGTCGATCCTGCCGGTCAAGGACGTACTCGGCGAAGCGGTGCTCGATCATGACGAGACCATCCGCGCCGAAACCAATATGCAATCGCTCGCTGCCCTCCAGCCTTCTTTCGCGATGCTCGGCGAGAATTTCGGCTTCGACAGCGTCGCCATTCAGAAATACGCCGAGATCGAAAAGATCAATCACGTCCATCACGCCGGCAATTCGTCCGGCATCGTCGACGGCGCGGCGGCGGTTCTCGTCGGCAACGAAGGAGCCGGCAAGAAGGCGGGATTGAAGCCGCGCGCCCGGATCAAGGCTTTCGCCTCGGTCGGCGCCGAGCCGACCATCATGCTGACCGGCCCCGAATTCGCCGCCCAGAAAGCGTTGAAGCGCGCCGGCATGACCAAGAAAGACATCGACATTTGGGAATTGAACGAGGCCTTCGCGTCCGTCGTCCTGCGCTTCATGCAGGCGCTCGATATCGATCACAAAGATATCAATGTGAATGGCGGTGCGATCGCCATGGGCCACCCCTTGGGCGCGACCGGCGCGATGATCCTCGGCACGGTGCTCGACGAACTGGAGCGCGCCGGCAAGTCGACGGCGCTCATTACGCTGTGCATCGGCGCCGGCATGGGCACTGCGACCATCATCGAGCGCGTTTAATGAGGCCCGCCCCTCTATCCTTCGAGGCCGCGTTTCACGCGGCGCCCCAGGATGAGGGGCTCGCACATTCTCAGAACCTCATCCTGAGGTGCGAGCGGAGCGAGCCTCGAAGGATGACACAGAAAATCATTTGAGGATGAACGACATGACTTACACAGCCATTAAAGTCGACATCGACGCCGACGGCATCGCGCTCGTCACGATCGACTCGCCCGGCAAGTCGATGAACGTTTGGGACGAAACGCTGATCGGCGACTTCTCAGCGTTTGTCGACGAGTTTTGCGCCAACGAAAAGATCAAGGGCGCGGTCATCACCTCCGGCAAGCCGTCGGGGTTCCTCGCCGGCGCCGATCTCAACATGCTCGGGCGCCGCGCGCCGGGCGGCGCTGGCTCGAAGAAGGACATCTTCGAAGCGGCGTTCAACCTCAATCGCATGCTGAGAAAGCTCGAAACTGGCGGCCATCCGGCGAAGAAGCTGATGAATGGCGAGGCTTATGCAAAGCCCGTGGCCGCGGCGGTGAACGGCTTGGCGCTTGGCGGCGGGCTCGAACTCGTGCTCGCCTGCCATTACCGGGTCGTCGCCGATGACCCGAAGCTTCAACTCGGCGTTCCGGAGGTCCAGGTCGGCCTTTTGCCGGGCGGCGGCGGCACGCAGCGCCTGCCGCGCCTTGCGGGACTTCAAAACGCCGCGCTGATGGCGACGCAAGGAAAGCCGGTCGACCCGCGGACCGCGCTCGGTAACGGCATTATCCAGGAAGTCGCGGCGAGGGATGACGTCGTGGCGAAGGCCAAAGCCTGGGTGAAGGCCAATCCGAAAGTCGTACAACCCTGGGACAAAAAGGGTTTCAAATTCCCCGGCGGCGGCGGCGCGATGGACCCGCGCGCCATGCAGTTCTTCGTCGCGGCGAATGCGATGGCGCAGCGCGAGACGCAGCATAACTATCCGGCCGTCCAATATATCCTGTCTTGTCTCTATGAAGGCTCGATCGTTCCTTTCGACACGGCGATCAGGATCGAGACGAAATACTTCGTGAAGCTCTTAACGAGCGCGCAAACTCGCAACATGATCCGTACACTGTTCATCAACAAGCAGGCGGCGGAGAAGGGCGAACAGCGCCCGAAGGGAATCGAGAAGCAGAAGATCGAAAAGGTCGGCGTCCTCGGCGCCGGCATGATGGGCGCCGGCATCGCCTATGTGACGGCGAAATCGGGCGCCGAAGTCGTCCTCCTCGACCGCGAATTGAGCTTCGCAGAGAAGGGCAAGGCCTACTCGCAAGGCATTGTCGAAAAAGACGTTTCCCGCGGCAAGGTGTCGAAGGAAAAGGGCGCGGAGCTGCTTGCCCGCATCAAGCCGACCGCCGACTTCAATGACCTCAAAAATGTCGACCTCATCATCGAGGCGGTGTTCGAGGACCCCGACGTCAAGGCGGACGTTATCAAGCGCACCGAAGCCGTCATCGGCAAGGACGTCATCTTCGCCTCGAACACCTCGACTTTGCCGATCACCGGACTTGCGAAACACTCAGAGCGCCCGGACCAATTCATCGGCATTCACTTCTTCTCGCCGGTCGACAAGATGCCGCTCGTCGAGATCATCCCCGGCGCGCGCACCGGCGATCGTGCGCTTGCGATGGCGCTCGATTATGTCGGCAAGATCAGGAAGACGCCGATCGTCGTCAAAGACACGCGCGGCTTTTATACAAACCGCGTCGTCCCGCCCTATCTCAACGAAGCGATGCTGATGGTCGCCGAGGGGATCAAGCCGGCGCTGATCGAGAATTCGGCGAAATCGCTCGGCATGCCGGTCGGGCCTTTGGCGCTGGTCGACGAGACCTCGCTCGAACTCGGCCTTCGTATTGTGAATGCCACGAAAAAAGAACTCGGGAAGGACTACAAGCCATCCCCGATCGAGCCGCTCCTCGAAACTATGGTGACGAAGCTCGGCCGCAAGGGACGAAAGTCGGGCGGCGGCTTCTATGAATATCCGAAGGACGGCAAGAAATTCCTGTGGCAGGGGATTACGGAGTATTTCCCGACCGCTAAGGAACAGCCCTCGCAAGACGACGTCAAAGAACGGCTTCTTTACGCGCAGCTTATTCCAGCGGCGCAGTGCTATGCCGACGGCATCGTTTCCGACCCGCAGTCGGCCGATCTCGGCGCCATCTTCGGCTGGGGCTTTGCGCCCTGGACCGGCGGGCCGATGAGCCATATTGACACGATCGGGCTCGATACGTTCGTCAGGAAAGCCGAAAGCCTCGCGCAGAAATACGGGGCCCGCTTCAACCCGCCGCAAAAATTCCGCGACATGGCGGCGAAAAAGGAAACGCTCTACAAAAAGGCAGCGTAGCACGACGCCATCGATGCGCATGGACGCGTTTCCATGTGATCGCGATCTTCCTTATGCGTTACACCATGCTCCGTTCGATCATCGCCATTATCGTCGCCGTCGTCGCCGGCATGTTCGTTGCGCGGTTTTTCGAGATCGTCGTCGGCGCGGCTTTCGCGCCCGCGGGCGGCGCGCAGGGCGCCGTTACAGCGGGCCATCAGCTTTTGCTCGTCGTCGGCTGGACGATCGCCGCCTTCGCGGCGGCGGCGCTCTCCCTCCTGATCGGCAAGCGCTGGGCGCCTTTGGGATGGCTCGGCGCGGCGACGATTTGCCTGCTCGCTGTCATTTCCATTGCGAGTGCGGCGGTAAGCTGGCTCCTGTGGCCCGGCGCAATCGCCGGCGCAGGTTTTGGCGGATGGAGCGCGGTTAAGCTGCTCCGCGGCGACTACACGCATCCCGCGCGGCGCGATCTATCAGCGCGCTGATTGACGTTTTTCGGCGATCGCCCGTCGCGTATATTCGAGCGCAATCGCGTCATAAACGGCGTGCGCTACGATCGGCGCCAGGAGATTGCTGGTCGTTGCGAATAAGACGCCGAGATAAACGCCGATCATTCCGGCGATGATCGCATAGAGCAGTGTGCGCGCATGCAGCGCTCCGAAGATTATATTCGGCAGAATGATCGCGGCGGCGAGCGGCATATGCCTCGCCGCCCATAGTTGCAGAACGCCGCGGAAGATCATCTCCTCGCTGATCCCGGCGCCGATCGCCATCACGGCGATGCGGACCGGCGTGAATTCAAAGCCGATCCCGGCGAAGAACTCGACCTGCGCATTTCGAAAGCGCGCGAGCGGCGGATAGCGGGTGTTCGCGAACCAATAGAGCAGCAGGCCCATCGGCGCCGTCGCGGCGACGCCAAGCCCTGCGTCGCGAAAGCGCCAGGAAAGATGCGCGATCGGAGACGTCTTCAGGAAGAAACCGAAGACAAAGGCGGCCGCTGTCATGCCGAGGATGCCGATGGCTGTCATCGCAAAGGCGCGCCGATTGTCAGCCGGTTTTTCGACTGTTTCTCCTTCAGTGGCGTCGCTCATTGGGCGATCTTTCGCGCGGCATTGGCCTGCCCGCGGACCGTCGCCGGCCGGGGCGCGCCGGCGCCGCACCGACCCATTTCACCGCCCCGCCACGCGATTCGCCTCGCCTGATCCGCGTTTTCCATTGATTTTCCTTCCCTTGCCGGTTGATCCCCAGCCGAAACATGAGCAAAAATCCAGCAATACCGCGTTTACCATCTGGCTGAAACTCGGTATCCAGTGAAATGCGTCGCCTCAATAGCCGCGCGCGGTTGCGTCCGGCCGGGGCTACGCAAATCGGAAAGAGGATGGGGCACATGTTGAGAATTCTTCTAATTGTTCTGGTCGCCGTGGCGGTCGTCGTCGGCGTCATGTATCTGACCAAGAAGCCTAACGCGCCGACCGATGCGGCGGCGCCTGCTGCGGCGGCGACGACCGATACAAGCGGTGCGACGCCGGCCAATGATGCGGCGACGGATACGATGGGCGGCGCGTCGGGCGAGGAATCCGGCGAAGCAATGGACTCGACGGATACTTCGGGCGCATCAGACACGTCGGGCGCTGCGGATACGACGCCGGCTGATCAGTCCGGCGACCAACCGTCGGATCAGCCGGCTGGCGCTGATCAACCAGCCGACACGACGGATCAGCCGTCCGATTCATCGTCCGACCAGCCAAACCGCTAGTCGGCGAGAAATCCGCCGTTTTACCGCGGATCGACAGGAGAGCGCCGCCCGGCGAGGGGGCGCTCTTTTGTTTGAACGCTGTCGCTTTTTTTGGATTGCGCTGAGGCGCGCCGAGGAAAGGCGCCCGGTCGCGACGCACCGAATCAGGATCATTCTTCTGTGATGACCTTGCCGTTTTCGAGGCGATCAACCGCCGGTGCGGCGCCGCTGCCGCTGATCACCGCGGCGGCGTCCGGCCGGCCATGGCGGCTGCTTCCCGTCGATGAGGAAGAGGCGGCGGCGATCGCCGAGGCGGCCAAACTCCCGATGCCAATCGCCCGGCTTCTTGCGGCGCGCGACGTCAGGGCGGCGAGCGCGTCCGCCTATCTCGAGCCGTCCTTGCGGGATGAACTGCCCGATCCCTTCGTCCTTAAAGACATGGACCGAGCGACGGCGCGACTCGCCGATGCCGTCATGAGCGGCGAAACCGTCGGCGTCTTCGGCGACTATGACGTCGACGGAACGACCGGCGCGGCGCTTTTGAAGCTTTATTTCGACGCGATCGGCGCGCCGCTTTGCGCTTATCTGCCCGACCGCATCCTTGAAGGCTACGGCCCTTCGATCGAGGCGTTCCGCGAACTCGCCCGCGCCGGCGCAAAAGTCATCGTCACGGTCGACTGCGGGGCCGCCGCGCATGACGTGATCGAAAAAGCGGCCGCCGAGGGACTAGATGTCATCGTCTTCGACCATCACCTGATGGCGGGCGCCCCGCCTAAAGGGGCCGTCGCCGTCATTAATCCGAACCAGCCCGGCGATATCTCGGGTCTTGGCGGCTTATCCGCCGTCGGCGTCGTGTTCATGGCGCTTGTCGCGCTCAATCGGGCGCTGCGCGGAGCGGGGCGGTTCACTGACCGCGCCGAGCCGGATCTCAAGGGATATCTCGACCTCGTCGCGCTCGGGCTTGTCTGCGACGTGATGCCGATCTCAGGCCTTACGCGGACCTTTGTCGCGCAGGGTCTCAAAGTATTGGGGCGCGGCAATAAGGGGCTTGCCGCGCTCGGCGCGCGCGCGGGCCTTAAAGGCGCGCCGTCCGCCTATCATCTCGGCTTCCTTCTCGGTCCGCGGATCAATGCGGCGGGGCGCATCGGCCATGCGCGGCTCGCATTCGAACTTCTGACGAGCACGGACGAAAATCGGCGCGTCGCGCTCGCAGACCAGCTTCACCTTCTGAATGCGGAGCGTCAGGCGGTCGAAGCGGCCGTGCTCGACGAGGCGCTGCGCGCCGCTGAGCGACAAACGCGCGAGGTTGTGGTCGTCGCCGGCGAGGGCTGGCATCAGGGCGTCATCGGAATCGTTGCGGGTCGTCTCAAGGAAAAGCTCGACCGGCCGGCGATCGTCATCGCGCTCGACGGCGAGACGGGGAAGGGGTCAGGGCGATCTATCGCCGGCGTCGATCTCGGCGCGGCGGTGATCGCCGCCAAACAAGAAGGTCTTCTCATCGCCGGCGGCGGGCACGCCATGGCGGCGGGGCTGACGATCGCACGCGGGCGCATCGAAGGGTTTTCGGAATTTTTGAATGAGCGCCTCGGACGTGATGTTATCGTGTCGCGCGCGGCGCGGCGCGTCGATATCGACGCCGTCGTCGCGGCGAGTGCCGTCACCAAAGAATTCGCGGACTTGATTACGCGGGCCGGCCCCTTCGGCGCCGGCAATCCCGAACCGGTCTTTGTGCTGACTGACATGCGCGCCGAATTCGTCAGAACAGTCGGCGACGGCCATGTTTCCTGCACGCTCGTTTCGAGGACCGGAGAACAAGCGCGGGCGATCGCCTTTCGCGCCGCCGAGATGGGCCTCGAGCCCTTCCTTCGCGCAGGCGAGCCCCTGCACATTGCCGGGAAAATTCGGCCCGACGACTGGCGCGGCGGCGGCGCCGGCCAGCTCCATATTCTCGACGCGGCGAAGGCCGCTTAGCGGGGCGGCGGGGCTTGCGCCGCATTCGGCGCCTCGCCTATACAGCGCCCTCGCCGCCGCGGGCCCTTCGTCTATCGGTTAGGACGCCAGGTTTTCAACCTGGAAAGAGGGGTTCGACTCCCCTAGGGCCTGCCATTTTCCTCAAGGCCGCCCGCGCCTTCGGCCGACCCTTCCATTGCATTTCGCCGAGTTTTCGATTGTACTAAACCGTGGTTAATCCTGGTTCCGGGGGTGGAGGGGAAATATGAGAAGGGCCGCCTCAGCGCTCGCCGCTGTGTTTCTGGCCGTCGCGCCGCTGACCGCAGCGAGCGCGGCGTCGATCGGCAGGGCCCAGATCGAAGACATCCTCAAGCAGGAGGGTTATTCCGTCGAGGAATACAAATCCAACATGCTTGTCGTCTCGGTCGGCGACCAGCAGGTGTTGGTGGCCGTCACCGGCGCCGATGGGGACGTTTCCTACATCACCTACCTCCAGGGCCTCTCAAAGCGCGATGTGGCGCTAAGTTTTCTCACGAAATTCAACAGTGAAGTGAAGTTCGGGCGCGCCTACGTCGATCGCGACGGCGACGTGACGCTCCAGATGGACCGGAATTCTTCCGGCGGCGTCACTCTCAGCAACATCAAGTCGGATTTTGAGGTCTTCCTGCTGCTGATATCGAAATTCCTGTCCGATCTTGAATCCCAGCCCTCGGCCTAGTCGCTTCGCGCGGGGTCGCGTTTCACCCTCTCGGCAGGCGGTTTTTTTGCGTTGCAACTTTGCGGAGAAACGACGGGACAAAAGTTCCAGAATCGTGCATTAATCGCGCCGTAGGCGTAGCGTTTCATTGAACGGGCGGTATAGTTAATAGGCGACTCAACGATATACGGCGCAAACGGCCCGATGGGCGCCGGACGCGCCGGGGGGTGCCGCGAGTATGGGCGAATTTGTTGGCGACGGGGCGGGTGGAGAAGAAGAGATCTTCACCATTCGCGGCGTTATCAAATGGTTTGATCCGACGAAGGGCTACGGCTTTATCGTGCCGGGCGTCGACGCGGTTCTTGGCGCCATGGGCGCCGGCCGCGATGTTCTCATTCATTCTTCGTGTCTGCGCGAAGCCGGCCGATCGACCGCGCGCGAGGGCGCAACCGTCGAATGCGAAGTCGTCAGACGCGCCAAAGGTCTGCAGGCCGTGAGACTGCTCTTTATCGACGAGAGCACCGCGACGCCGATCATGCAGGCGCCGACACAAACGCCGGCCGGCGATTTCGCTTCGGCGATGGTCAAGTGGTTCAATCGGGCGAAAGGATTCGGATTCCTGACGCGCGGAGAAGGAACGCCCGACATATTCGTTCATATGGAGACGCTGCGCCGCTGCGGCATGGGCGAGCTTCAGCCGGGCCAGCGGGTGCAAGTTTCATTCGCGCAGGGCGCGAAGGGGCTCCTCGCGATGGACGTTCGGTCGGACCCGGAGCATTGAGCGCCGACGCGCTTTACCGCCGCGAGCCTGAACTAACGAGACAACGGGCATTTTCAGAATTCGACGCGCTGGGATAAGGGGGCGCTTATCTCCGGCTATGCGGTTTATTTTTGAGGTGGTCGCGCCGATCCTCGTCACGTCAGACCTTGGGAGACCAGGATGAAAATCATTTGCAGCGCCATAGCGGTCTTGTCGCTTGCAGCGGGGGCGCGGGCCGAAACCTATACGCTGAACGCCGCTCCAGACACCGTGGCGTGGGGGAACTACGACGCGACGCGCGCGCCTGTGCTGCATATCAAATCCGGCGACACGGTCGTATTCCGCACGCTCCTCACCAATAGCCCGAGCGGTCTTGAAAACGCCGGCGTCAATCCCGCCGACGTCGAACAGGCGCTGCGCGACGTGTTCGATAAAGTGCCGCTAAGCGATCGCGGGCCGGGCGGTCATATCCTCGACGGACCCGTCTACATTGACGGCGCGGAGCCGGGCGACACGCTGGAGATCCGCATCAAGAAAATCGAACTTGCGATCCCCTACGCCTACAACGCGTTTCGGTATGGCGCGGGGCTCTTGACTGACGATTTTCCCTATCGGCGCATGAAGATCATTCCGCTCGACAAAAAGAAAATGATCGCGCATTTCGCGCCGGGGATCGACATCCCGCTGCATCCCTTCTTCGGCAGCATGGGCGTCGCGCCGCCGCCGGATTTCGGCCGTTACGATTCCGCGCCGCCGACGATTATCGGCGGCAACATGGACAATAAGGAGCTGGTCGCCGGGACGACGCTCTTTCTTCCCGTGTTCAACAAGGGGGCTTTGTTCGAGATCGGCGATGGTCACGCCGGCCAGGGCAATGGCGAAGTCGACATTACGGCGCTTGAAACTTCGCTGATCGGCACGGTGCAGTTCATCCTGCACCACGACATGCATATCAACTATCCACGCGCCGAAACGCCGACGCATTACATCGCCATGGGATTCGATGACGATCTCTCGGTCGCGACGCACAAGGCGGTGCGGAACATGATCGACTTTCTCGTATCGGAGAAGGGCCTTTCCCGCGACGACGCCTATATGCTGACCAGCGTTGCGGGC
>OBLQ010001134.1_pt1 | contig 10062 bp, 7 predicted proteins | sample 1519881 | NCBI WGS metagenome assembly OBLQ01 (sample SAMN01911456, study PRJEB22533) | soil metagenome | biome: Soil | place: Malaysia | collected 2012-04-30 | depth DG_metagenome m | reverse complement strand
CCAACTTGCAGGAATTCCGGGAGAATGTCCGGCGTCGCCGGCGCGTCCGATGCTTGCCCAGCCCGCAAGGGCTGGGCAAGCCAAAGAAGGAGACGATCAGCGACGGCAAATCGCAAGCGCCGCAGGCGCGCCACACGTTTGCCCAGCCCGCAAGGGCTGGGTAAGGCAGAAAGAGGACTCCGAAGCGCCGTAGGCGCGGCACGGATCGTGCCCGCCGCCGCGCGCCTTGTCTAACGTGTGTTGTCCGCGCCCGTAATGATCGCTACCTTGTCCTTGAACCGTACCTCCGCCTCCCGTGACTTTCATGGCGTTGCGCCCCGATCATATCCCCCGCGCCGCGCAGAAGGAAAGGTGACGCGAAGCATCGACCTATTGCCCGGTGTTTCTTTGTCGGCGCACTCACCGCCGTCCCATGTGCAGCCTTACCCGCAGCAAGTAGTCCCGCCGCGAGGAGGGACGGTGAACTCCCAAAAGAGCCTTGACGCATGTTGGGGCATTGGGTTCTGATACCTGTGAATCTGATCCTATACTGCCTCGGCTCGCAGGGATAAGATAACTGGTGATGACCTCGATAGCTGAACCGGGCTTGATCGATACGCAGCGGCCCAAAGCTCTCGGTGCCTACTACACCGACGCACAGGTTGCTGATTTTCTGGTCGCGTGGGCAGTGCGCTCCAAGCACGATCATGTGCTGGATCCCAGCTTTGGCGGGGGCGTATTCCTCCGCGCGGCCGCCAAGCGCATCCGGGCTCTGCGCGGTGACCCGGAACACCAAGTCTGGGGCGTCGAAATAGATGAATCGGCGCATCGCCGGATCGGTGGAAAGCTCGCCGATGAGCTCCGCGCGCGGCCCGACCGTCTTTTGCTCTCCGATTTCTTCGCAGTAACGGAAAAAACGCTGCGTGCCGTCGATGTGGTCGTCGGCAATCCCCCATTTATCAGGTATCACCGCTTCACGGGAGCAGTGCGGTCGAGGGCTCTGAATGCGTGCGCGACCGCAGGTATCCGGGTCTCGGAACTCAGCAGCTCTTGGGTGCCGTTCTTAATCCATAGCGTCTCGATGTTGAAGCCGGGCGGGCGGCTTGCGATGGTTGTTCCGGCAGAGATAGGCCACGCGGCATATGCGCGTGTCTTGTTAGAGCACTTGCGGCACTCCTTTGCGGCAGTGACCCTGCTCTCGTTCCGAAAGCCGCTTTTCCCGGACCTCAGCGAGGGCACTCTGCTACTCCTAGCTGACAACCACGGCCCGCATAAGGCTCGATTCATGTGGCGGGAACTGCAGAATGCGGACATGCTCAGGGATTTGCTCACGCTTGATTTCCGGATTCTCGACGCAAGACCTCTTGACGCGGCAGGCATCGCTGCCGGACAGGAGCGTCTAGCTGAGCACTTCATACCGAGTATTGCACGGGACCTATACCGCGAATTGCGGGCCGCATGCTCCGTGCGGAGGTTGGGTGAACTCGCCGACGTGGGTATCGGCTACGTGACCGGCGCAAACGACTACTTCCATGTGCGCTGGTCCACCGCCGCTGAATATCGCATCCCGCGCCGGTGTCTTCGGAAAGCAGCTCGCCGCGGCCGCGCCCTCAGCGGATTACGGTTTACAGAACGCGATTGGCTAAACGCCGATCCGAGCTATTTGGTCCATCTCTCGGCCGAAGGGGAAGTCACGCTCGGCGTCAAACGGTTCCTTGACGCAGGAATCGCGAAAGGTGTGCATCTCGCGTACAAATGCCGTACCCGATCACCCTGGTATCGTGTGCCACACGTACACGTGCCGGACGCCCTTCTGACGTACATGAGCGGCGCTGCGCCACGCTTGGTGGCAAACGATATGGGTGCCGTTGCGCCCAACACCCTGCACATCCTGAGGCTACGCGACGATGCCAGGCTCGCGGCTCATACTCTTGCGGCGCTGTGGCAAACGTCGCTTTCTCGGCTGAGTGCCGAGATTGAAGGACATGCTCTCGGCGGTGGAATGCTTAAGCTGGAACCGACCGAGGCCGAGAGCGTGCTCGTGGCGTGCCCGGACCGATCGGACGGGATCGGGGACGTTGCTAACCAGTTGGACGTGCTCATTCGTGCGGGTCGACAGTTAGAAGCGCAGCGCCTCGCCGATACGGAGATATTAGTTAAGCGTGTCGGCCTGTCGCGCTCAGATTGTCGACACCTAGCTTCCTCCGCTGAACTCTTACGCGACCGCCGCCATCACTGGAGAACGGAATAGTGAGCCTCCTGGATGCCGTCGTCAAGGCCGGTCCGTATCTCAATTCCTCGGAACCTCAATCGAAGAAAAAGGCCTATTCGGAAAGGCTTTCGCACCTGCTTGCCGACGAAGTAGCGGCCGGTCTTCGCTCCGTGGGCTTTCAGAACGTTAAGCCCGATGAGCACGGCAAAAAGGAAAAGGCGTTTCAGGGCGGCCTCGGCCTCAAGAAGGTGGACGTGAGCTACTCTGACGAACGCCACGGTTTACAGTTGGCCGTGTCGATTAAAAGCATCTGTTATCCCCCGTTCGGGAAAAATCTGAAGAATAGATTCGGTGACCTTTGCACCGAAGCGATTACCCTGCACATGCGTTTCCCCTACTCCGTTGTGTGCGCGATGTTTGCATTTCCAGTCGGCGCAGACCAGGACGTGACGCCGCATCGACCTCAGTCGAGCTTCCAGCGCGCGCGTCGGCTACTGGCAACGATCAGCGACCGGAAGGACCAAACCGGACCGGTCTAACGCTTTGAGAATGTCGCCGTCATGCTGTTCCAGCCAGTCATGCCGGAAGATAAAGCACCTAAGCCGTGGTTTCGACTACTGGACTGTTCGACAGAGCGCGAGTTTTCAGAACAACAATACTTCCAATACCTGTTAAGCCTCTTCAACCAACGCAATCCACACGCGCTTGTCGAGACTCTGGATGAGAATGAGGAAGAGCCTCCCGATACCGGCCGCGATCAATAAATCACACAGACGCAACACCGATACGTAAATCCCCGCGCATCCGCGTAGCCTTCGCTCGGGCTACAACAATATCGATGACCGGAAGGGGCTCCGCAAATCTGCGGGGCCTCGCGCACGCCCATCGCCTCATCCCTCTTCCTTTCTTGCACTTCCCCGTATCCGTAGTTTCCACAATAGAATTCGAATCTCCGCCTGTGTTAGCGTGAGTCGGGGCGCTGTTCGGCCCCGGTGAAAAATGAATCTGCGCCACGACATTTCGATTCGAGGGACCACCGGGCCGCGAGCCCGCTGGGCTCGCCCTGAGCGAAGTCGAAGGGCCGCTCGCGCCTTTCTAATCGACACTCCGGCGATTAAAATCGAGCGCAACCCCTTGAAAACAAAGCTCAACTTTTTTTCTAATCGACACTCCGCCCCGCCCGCAAATTTGCACACAAACGCAGCAGTTCGAATCGCTACACAAACGGAAACCGGAAATGTCCCAACTTATTGAAAACAAACGGCCGCGCCCCGGCCTAATCGCTACACTCGCCGCGCAGCCCGCGAATCGGGCATGTGGATCGAGGATGCGGAACGTTTCACGTGCGCGCCTTTCTGTTGACGAACTTCTCCAGCTCGGCACATACTTGCGCCCGTCCGTTCGGCGTTGGATCAATCCGCAGTGATGCTCTTCGTACAGGAGGAGTCCGTGAACCGTCGAATCCCGCTGTGCATCTGCCTTGCGCTGATCGTCGCGGCAATTCTTCCCGTCACGACATCCGGCCAAACATCTTGCGAAGCTCTCGCCAACCTCACGCTGACGCGCGCCACGATCACCTCGGCCGCGTCCGTGGCAGCAGGAAGCTACAAACCGCCCGCTGCACCCGGCCTGGCGGCGCCCACGAAAGAACTGCCGGCGTTCTGCCGCGTGGCTGGCATCGCGAAACCGACCAGCGACTCCGAAATTCATTTCGAGGTTTGGCTTCCCGCGTCCGGCTGGAACGGAAAATTCGAGCAGGTGGGCAACGGCGGATTTGCGGGCATGATTCCGCTCTCGGCGATGGCAGAGCCGCTGCTGCATGGATACGCCGCGGCGGCCACAGACGACGGACACGTCAGCGGGCCCGATCAGACTTGGGCGATCGGGCATCCGGAGAAAGTGGCCGATTTCGGCTACCGGGCCGTGCACGAAACATCGGTGCAAGCCAAAGCCATTCTGCGCGCGTTTTACGGCAAGGATGCGCGACGCAATTATTTCGTAGGATGCTCGGAGGGCGGCCGCGAAGGGCTGACCGAGGCGCAACGATATCCGAAAGATTTCGAGGGAATCGTCGCGGGCGCGCCCGCGATTCACTGGGACGCTCTGCAGCTTCGCGGAGCGTGGGATGCCCTTGCGCTCTTGGAAACCCCGGCCAGCTACATTCCGCCGGTGAAATTGCCGGTGCTGCAAAATGCCGCGATCGCCGCGTGCGATGCGATGGACGGCGCGAAAGACGGTTTTATCGAAAATCCCGAACTGTGCCGCTTCCATCCGGCCGTGGTTGAGTGCAAAGGCGGCGACCCATCGAACTGTTTGACCGCGGCTCAAGTGCAGGCTGCGGAAAAGATTTATGGTCCGATGAAGAATTCGCGAACGGGAGCGGTCATTGGCCCGGGCTTCTCGCCGGGCGTGGAGGCGTTTCCGGCGAATTGGCCGGTATGGATTACGGGAAGGAGCGCGCCCCAACTCGGGATTGGCAAGCTGTTCGCAGTTTTCTTTTTCCGCGATCTCGTGTTCGAAGATCCAAAGTGGGACGTTCAGTCATTGAATCTCGAAAGAGATATCGAGCAGGCAGACCGCAAGTTCGGCGCCATTCTGAACTCCGACGACCCGAATCTTCGCGCGTTCAAGGCTGGCGGCGGCAAGCTGATCCAGTATCACGGCTGGGGTGACGCCGCGATTCCCCCGCAGGGCAGCGTTGATTATTTTCGAAGCGTGCAGAAGGCCATGGGCAATACGAAAAGTTTCTACCGGCTGTTCATGGTGCCTACGATGTCTCATTGCGCGGGCGGTCCCGGAGCGACCATCTTCGGCAACGCCGGCGGACTGGAACCGCCGCAGCAAGACGCCGATCATGATGTCGTGCTGGCCCTCGATCGGTGGGTCGAAAAAGGCGTCGCGCCGGATCGCATCATCGCCACCGGATTTGTCGACAATAGTCCTGCGAAAGGCGTCGCGATGACCCATCCGCTGTGTCCCTATCCGCAGGTGGCCCGTTACAAGGGAACGGGCGACACCAAGGATGCCGCGAATTTCGTGTGTGAAGCGCCCCGCGCTAAACGCAAGAAATAGGTCCTGGCGAGAGCGCGGTGACGCCCGGAGGCCTCTTCATCCGGGGACGTGCTTGCGCCGCCCGATTGCTCGACACAAAGCAGAGAAGCCGTGTTTGTTCGAGCTGCATGGAAAGGCCCGAGCGGAGCGTGGCTTTGCGCCACGCTCCTTGGGGCCTCTTGAACCGACACTCAGAAGAAATACTTGAGCGCGAACTGCATGATTCTGGGAGCAACGTCGCCTTGAACCTGTCCGAACGTGCTCGCGGCCATACTGGTGTTGTCGGTTCCTCCCGCGAGATTGGAGGTGCCAGGATTCAGGAAATTCGGATGATTCGCAACGTTGAAGAATTCGAACCGGATCTCCAGGGCCTGATTTTCCTTGACTGGGAACCGGCGCGATACCGAAAGGTCCAGATTGATAAAGCCCGGACCTTCCAGATGGTTCATTGGTAGATTTCCGAAAGTACCATCCGCAGGATAATCGAATGCACTTCTGCTCATCCAGCAAGTGACGGTCTTGGGGTGGCAGTAAGGGTCTGAGCCCACCAGATTCGGCCGTTGCCCGATAGCAGTTCTGGCAAGTCCGACCAGCGCGTTGTCCTTCCCGGTGGTCACGTTAAAGTAGCTGCCCGAGTGTATCCCCAGGATCGGTGCGAGCTGCCAGTTGCCGGCGATCCACTGAAGCGTTTGCGAGGAAAAATGCGGCGACTGAAGAACGCCGGAAAGGTTGAAGTTATGGTGAACGTCCACATACGAGCAGTTTCCGCGGTCGTACCGGCGATTATTGGGATCGTTGGTAATCGGGGCGGAAAGCTCGGTAGTCTGCAGATCGCCGATGCAATGCGACCAGGTGTAGTTCGCCAGCATCGAGAAGTGCTGCGTGAGGCGGTGCTCCGCCGAAAGGATCAGCGCGTTGTAGCTGGCCGTCCCGCCATCGTCTAAGAGTTCGAGCTGTGCATAGTATGGCCCTTGAGCCCCTGCGGTCCCTCTTAACGGATCCACCAAGGTGAGCAAACGCCGCGCAGCCGTGCTCGAGGTCGAGTTGCACGGAGTGTAAGTTCTCGGAGTTGCTCCAATGTAGAGGGTGCAGGCGCCGGTAGTGGGATTGATAGGTATTCCGAACTGGCCGTTCGTTAGATAGACGGAGGGATTCCCCTCTCTGTCTACCCAAAGGTGTATCGTACTGTTGCCCAAGTAGCTCGCCTTGAAGAGCCAGCTTGAACCAATCTGCTTCTGAATCGCCAAGTTCCACTGTTGCACGTATGTGTTATGGACGCGCAGTGGAACCGACTCGTAATAACCATTCGTTGGGTAAGGAGTGCTGGCATTCTGAACAGTCGGGAATATGTTTACCCCGCCAGGATAACTCGCCCAGGGATCCGCGAACGAGGGATGGAATAGAAAGACGGAGGAACCCCATAGCGGTTCCGTCGCGTAGTTGTAGTAGAAAAGCGTGTGGGGCATATCGAAGAGCATGCCCCAAGACGCTTTAATGACCGTGTTGCCGTGGCCTGTGGGATCCCACGACAAGCCAATGCGCGGCGCCCAATTGTCCCAGGTCGTGTGGTTTGGCCTCCCGCCGGTGTTGAAGCCCGGATCGCCCGGATACAGAACTCCCGCGGGCGCATTCGGCCAAATCGTCGAATGAGTGCCCATAAGAAAGTTTTGCATGTCGAAATGAGAGACGTAGTTGTTATCGATGCTGCCGGCGAGATAAGGCTCCCAGCGGAGGCCGTAGTTCAACGTCAGACGCGGATTGACCTTCCAGCTATCCTGCACGTACAGCCCCAGCGACCTCCATTTCTCGTTGTCGTGCGAGATGTTGATCTGGATGATATTTGCGGGCAGCCCGGCCATAAAATCCGCCATGGCGCTGCCAGTTCTCGTGCCGTCGAAGGTAAATAGCCCGTTGCAATAGACGCAAAACGTAGAAGTTTGTCTGGGTCGAAGAAAGCTGAAACCGAACTGCAACTGATGGGGACCCTTGATCAGGCTGAAGTCGTCTTTTACCCCCCATGTATAGGTGTTGACGAGACCAGGGGTAGCGAATCCGCCGGCGCTCTGGAAGTCGCCAGTGATGTTGATGTTGGAGTAGTGGGGCAGAGGTTCGTACATGCCCGCGACTCCGATGTCGCTGGGGCTGACAATCGGCACCTGAAACTTCGTGATGCCGACTCGGTTATAGGTGAAATGGAATGTGTTCAGCATGGCGGTGCTGATCAAATAAGTGTGACCCAGCACGAGCGAACTCACCGTGTCGTCGGTACCCGCATTCACAACCGATAGCTCGCCTTGCGACGGAAGAAAGCTGGAGGGTTGCAGACTGTGAGTCCCGTAATAGCGGGCGAAGAGGGATTGCTTGGAGGTGATATGGTAATCGACTTTCGCCAACCCCATGTGCTCGTTTTGATTCTGGCTGATCGTGTAGGTAACGTCGCCGCAGGGCCCGGGGCCTACCGGGAAGTAGCTCGCGAAGTTGATAGCCTGTTGACTGACCGAGCTTGGAGCGAGCACGTTGCCCACATAAGGAGCCCCCAGGGTTTGGGGCTGTGTGAAGCACTGCGCTTCATAGGCCGTGAAGTCGCCAGCAAGCTCCGCCGCGGTGGGCAGAACGGCCTTGATGGCCGCGGGCTGCGATCGAATCAGCGTGCCCTGGTAGCCCAGGAAAAAGAACACCTTGTCCTTCTTGATCGGCCCTCCTATCGTGCCGCCGAACTGATTGCGCTTCAGGTTGTCGCTCTGCTTCGCGAAGTAGTCGTTCGCGTTGAAATACGCGTTGCGAACGAATTCGAAGGCGTCGCCATGAAACTGGTTGGTGCCGGACTTGCTGACGACGTTGATCGCTCCCGCGGAGTGCTGTCCGTACTCGGCCGGCAGCGCGCTCGTTTCCACCTTGAATTCCTGCACCGCGTCGGGGAAGGGCAAAGGCATGTTGAGGTTGTTGAACGGATCGTTATGCGATCCGCCGTCCAGCAGGTAAGTAGTTCCATTAAGCATTCCGCCCCCGATGCTTACCAGCGCCTCGTTCGGGTAGTTCTTGCTGGACTCCAGATTTCCCACGGTCGGCGTCTGGCCAAAACCGGCCTGCACGGTGTTGGATGCGCCGGCTAGCGTGATGAGCTGGGTGATCTGGCGTCCGTTGAGCGGCAGCTCCACGACGGACTGCGAATTGACCAACTGGCCCACGCCCGTGGTGGAGGTATCGACCGTCACCGTCGAAGCTTCCACCTGAACGGTTTGGGTAACGGCGCCCACCTGCAGCACGGGATCGATCGTCGGAGCCGAGGCGACTTGCAAAACGATGCCCGACTGAACGTACGTGGTGAAGCCTTCCTTCTTGACCTCCATCCGGTACGGACCGAGCGGCAGGCTCGGCAACACATATACGCCGCTCGCATCCGACGTCGCGCTACGACTGACTCCGGTAGCGGTTTGCGTGACGGTAATCTCGGCCCCTGCAATCACCGATCCAGTCGTGTCCTTGACTGTTCCGGAGATCTGCGATGTGGCCTGCGCAAAAAGTCCAGCGGAAGATGCCAAACACAACACACTCAGTACGACAAAATAAGCCGAGATCCGCTTCATGATGCTCCCCTCCAGGGTGTTGCTGGATTAGAACGACTGCCCGTGCATAAAAGTGTGAGGAGGAAGCAGTAGCAGGTATGCCGCAATAAACCTAGCCCCCTGTGGTGAAACCGTTGCATCTCCCCGCCGATGCACCCCCCAGCGTGCCGGTTGAAATATCACCCGGTTCGATCGGTGTCAAGTTCTAAATTGACAGCGTCGCGGTGCAAAGTGAGCATGTCCGGTTTGTGCAGCGTAGCGATGACTGGAAAACGATGTCGGCTCCTCGACCTGAGTAAACGCTTGATGACGAAAATGTCGAGCCGGGGAAGAGTGTTCTGCCGCCCATTCATCAGCAGACGCCGCCATCGATGGAAGCAGCAGCGGTCGAATCTCAGCGCGTGCGAGCCGCCTCGAACACCACCGCGAGATTGCGAGGCAGTGCAGACGCGAGATGCCATCGCCTCTTCTTTAGATGATGGCCAACAAGCAGACGAGCGCAATGGACAGCGAGCGGATTACCTGCCCCTACCGCTCTATCTCGCAACTTTGGCAGTGGGATTCGGATGCCTCACGTGGAGCGGCGTCACCGGCGGTCTCGACAGCTTCCCAGAAATGATGCCGCCCACCATGGCCAACTCCCGATTCGTCGGCTGACAGGACGTCTCGTCGTGCTGGGAGCCGTTTTCCGGTAAGCGCGCCACTCGGGCCTCATTCCTTGAGGCAATATTCCATGATTGGAAGTTTCCGTTCCGGTCGAACCGAAGACGTTTTCTCACCGATGCGGACCGCGCCCTGGTGCGCATAGAATGACTCCGCATTTGGATCGGCGGTCAGCACAAGTGTGCGGAAGCCCAATTGGCGGCCGATATTCAAGGCATGGTGCCATAACCGCTTGCCGTAGCCCTTCCCTATCTGGCTCGGCTCGATAAACAAGTCATGCAGTTCGATCGTTTCGCTGTCGATAAAAACGAGACTACAAAACCCGAAAGTCCGTTTACGAAGCCGAAAACCTGACGCTCGCCCGCCATGTGAGCGAAGCCTAAAAGATCGGGGCTCTGACAAGAAGTGTTGTCGTGTGAATTGAGTTGAGGGTGTTGAATCGACCGTCTGAGCCGGCACCGTTTATCAGGACTTACGTCGGGTAGCCCCTCCGCGTCCGTCACTCGATTCACGAATTCGCCTCGTTATATACTCCCGGAATGAAGCGAGCCGTCCGAAGTCGCCGCAAAGTATACGGGCAACTCCTGGAGC
>OBLQ010001133.1_pt1 | contig 10066 bp, 10 predicted proteins | sample 1519881 | NCBI WGS metagenome assembly OBLQ01 (sample SAMN01911456, study PRJEB22533) | soil metagenome | biome: Soil | place: Malaysia | collected 2012-04-30 | depth DG_metagenome m | reverse complement strand
CACTACCAGACGATTGCCTTCGGGAACGACTTCGAAGTTGCGCATCGACGCCAGATCCACCACAACTCGCGTGGTTGGAGGCGCAGCCTTGTAGCGGGCTGCGCGTACGGCCTTTACGCCGTCACTGTTGACGAGAATGTCGCGCGCGCGCCCTTCCAGCAGCGAATCGGGAATATCCACAACAAGGCGGTCGGGCCCGGTCAGCTTCATGGTCCGGGCCGTCATGGGACCGGTGCCGGCGATCTCAACGTTGAGGCCATTTCTGCCACGGGCAATGGAAATGCTGCGGACGTGCGTGATCGACGAGCTTCTCTTCTTCGCAGTGCCATTGGCGATGGCGGCAATTTCTTCCTTGGAGGGCACCACTGCCGGAGCGCCGCTCACGTTCAACTCAACGCCGCCGGTGATGTCGCTGACCTTGACACGAGCGCCCGACACCAGTTTGAGTTCAACGCGGGTCACGTCGCCGCCACCGGCCGAACGGTATTCCACAATGCGGTATGAGCGCACTCCGGGTGCAAATACCGGATGAACCCTCGCGTCCGGGTGAGCCAGCGAGACCCCTGCCAGGTCAACCATCATCAAATTGGCGGTCGGCCGGTACTCGGTGTGAGTGAACGCTCCGTTCGCAAGGATCGTAATTACGCCTGCGTTGTTCCGGTTCTTCACCAGCACACCTGAAAGCTGCGAAGCGGAGGCTGTTGCCATGGCGCTCGTCACCATGGCCAACAGAAGAATTCCTAGCAGTTGCTTAAGCCTCATCTCATTGTCTCCCAACGGAGCGGTATGTTCTCCGCCCGACGTGCGCGGCGGCGGTTTTCCAAAACCACTCGCCGTTCATCACATGAACTTCTTATGACGGCTACAACTTCACCTGGTTCGGACTTCTACTTCTACTTCTTCAATTCATGTACTGCTGAAAACAGCGCCCTGAATTACGACGTAGGCCCCATCTTCTTTACTACTTCCCTGGCGGATTCACGCCCCAGCGGGTCCCTCACGTACTCGCGAAAAATAATGGAATCGCTGGTGATTTTTTCCACGCTTCCGTTAAATACCTGATCGTTCTCTCGCAGGGTATACGTACGGCGGTTGCTGGTGGAAACCACTGCCAGCATTTTGCCGCTGATGTCGCGCACCGTGCCTTGCAGAACGAGTTCGGGAATGGAGAGACAGCGTTTGCCGCTGGTGCAGCTCGAGGTCGGCGCCACTGCGCTTGCGCTGCGAATCGGGCTCACAAACGGGTCACGCCTGCCTGCGGCTCCAAGCAGCTTGGCCGGGGTTCGCAGTTTCTGGTGCGGCTTAGGCGCTCCCTCCACTTTGGCCACGCTGGGCCTGGATGGCCTGCGTTCACTTCCGGTGTGCCTGGCTCGGTGCTGCTTGGCAGTAGCCGCACCGACTTTCGGCTTGGCACCCGCTTTGGTCACCGGCCTGGCAGCCGCTTTGGTCACCGGCTTGGCCTTTACAGGCGATTTCGCCCGTTTCGCTTGGACTGCACGCACATGTTTGCTTCTGGCGGCGCCGGCCTTTTTCTTGGCGGGAAGGCTTCCCACGGAGACTACCGGCTTGGCCGCAGTGGCCCCGCTCTTTCTCTTTGCTCCCGGTGCGGCCACCCGCTTCCCGGCAGTTTTGCCGGCAGTGTGGGCGCTCTTACTTCCTGTCGCCTTCCGTCGCGCAGCCGTTTTCCTGGAAACCGGATGCGCGACGACCACGGGAACCTTGGCAGGAGCCGTACCTGATTTCTTTCCAACCGGCTTGGTATTAGTCGCGCCGGTGGTCTGCCCCGCGGCTGCGGCCGCCATGGCTGTTGTAAGCGCGAGAATCTGAATCAGCTTCATCGTAATACCCTTTGCTCCATTAACGCTTCACCGGAACCGGTGGCTTCTGCCCTGGTTTACCCGGGGCAGCCGGAGCCGGCTTTTCAGGTTCATGGCTGAAAAAAGTCGTGGCTATGCAACTGGCCACCACGGTTTCACCCGGAGCATATTTATAGTGGCCTTTTACCTTGGCCGGACCGGTTTTCTTGGTGTTCGTCATCTGCAGGTTGTCAATGTTCACGATCCGCTCCAGCTCAGACACACGCTGGAAGAATTTCAGAACGGAGTAATAGGGACCGTCGATGTCGATGTTGAAAGGAACGTCGCTATAGAACTCGTGATTGGCGACCGGCATCGCCGTGTAACGCCGGATCTCGATTCCCGCCGTCGCCGCCGTATCGTGCAGCAGGCGGATGAACTGGTCGGAATTCTTCTCGTCGGGAACAATCTTCTTCTGGATCTCCATCTGCTGCTGCAAGATCGCCGTTTGCCGGTTTAACTCCGCCAGCTTGGGCTCATACTGCCGAAGTTGCGCATTTTCGCGCTGCTTGGCTTCAAGCCTGGCCTTGAGCTGCTGGTTGGCCTGCACTTGCGGACCGAGATAGAGGTAATAATAGACGGCCCCCACCATCGCTCCAGCCAGCAACAGCACCAGGAACCTTGCGCCAAACGACATTTCAGTGAATTTCGCCATAAAACAAACCCGTCCCTTACGACTGTTTCTGCACTTTGTTGGAGAATCCCTTTTGGCAAATCAACTCAAACTTGAAAGCCTGCAGTTCCTTGACCTGCGAGTCCTGCGATGTTTCCTTGATCTCCACCGACTTGAAGGCGCCCGTTTTTCGAAGATTCGCCATCAAATCCGCCACGGCATCCGCGCTCAGGGCCATCCCTTTGAAATTGATGTTTTTGCCGTCATCGGTCATGGATTCCAGCCATACCGCGTCTGTCTTGTTGACCGTGTCAGCCACCATGTTCAGCAGCCTGACCGGCCCTTTCTGCTTTTCCTTCAGATCATCAATGACCTTGAGGCGGCGCTCAAACATGTCAGCCTTGCGCCTGCTGGCTTCATACTTGGCCTTCACCTCCGCCAACCGCGCGTTTTCGACCATCGCCTTCTGGTACTCTTTCTGCAGTGCATCATGCTGGCGCGTCACCCAGACGTAAGAACCACCCATTCCAACTGCCAACAGGAGGATCACGACCAAAACAGCAACCACCGTGCTGGAGCCTTCTCCCGGCACGGACACTGCCGCGGCGCGCCGGCCGCGCGTTTTTCGTGGAACGCCAAGCAGGTTAATGCGGATCATAGGTCTTCAAAGCTCCTCAGGGCCAAACCCACGGCCACTGCCAGTTGCCCCGGGTTCTCTTCCAGAATTTCGCTTTCCAACGAATCGAGCGGCGGAATGATGCGCTGGAACGGGTTGAGAATTTCCACAGGCAGAGAAAACTCCTGCCGTAACGCCTCCACCAGACCGGGGACTTTGGAAGAACCGCCGGCAAGGTAAATGCGCTCAATGTGTTCGCCGGAGGCCGTGGCGCGGAAGAAATCAAACGTCTTCTGAATTTCCAGCACGATGATTTCCGTCACCTGCTGCAGGATGGGCTGCTTGGCGTCTTCGCTGACCGTCCCTATGCGACGGCCCAGCTTCAGCGCTTCCGCGTCCTCAAAGGTGAGATCAAGCTCTTTCTGCAGCGAGTCCGTGTACTGGTTGCCGCCCACACTGACATCGCGCGTAAACAGCGGTGTGGCGCCCTTCACGATGTTGATATTCATCACGCTGGCGCCCAGGTTGAGCAGCGCCACCGTGGAATCGTAGGAGGGGCTGTAGTTGTACTCGTAGCAGTTCTGCAGAGCAAATGCGTCAATGTCCACAATCGCCGGGGTCTTGCCCGCCAGTGAGAGGACGTTGGTGTAGTTCAGGATTTTGTCCTTTTTTACCGCCACCAGCAGCACGTCCATTTGCGCGCTGGTATCGTCGGGATTCAGGATTTCAAAATCCAGGTTGACGTCGGCAATATCGAACGGGATGTGCTGAGAAGCTTCCGTGGTGATGCCCTCCGCCAGTTCCGCTTCGCTCATGGGCTGGACCTTGATCGGCTTCACGATCACGGAATGCCCGCTGACCGCGGTGGCCACGCCCCTGGTCTTGATATTGTTCGCGCTGAAGATCTTGCTGATAGCGCTGGAGACGCTGCCGGAATCAACGATCATGGAATCCACCACAATGTCGCTGGCCAGCGGTTCCACGCCCATATGAGAAACCATGATCTCGCCTTTGGAGCGTTTCAGCTCGATCGCCTTGATGCTGCTGGAGCCGATGTCCAAGCCCACAACCGATTTTCCTGAACCAAATCCAAACATGCCGTCCACCTTCTTATCTGTTCCTGAGTCCCCGTTCCGAAAAAACTTACCTTCCTCCGGCCGCCTTGGCTGCTTTCGGCTTCTTCTTGGCGCCGCCCATGTTCATGGTGCTCTTCTGTTCCATCCACTGGTCAAGAATCGTCTTCTTGAATTTCCAGCGGTTCCCGAGCTTGAAGGCTGGGATCTTTTCTTCGGTCACGTATTTGTACAGCGTGTCAGGACTGACTCCCAGATACTGCGAAGCCTGTCGAATGTTCATCACTTCACGCGAATCTGCCGCCATAAACGTAAGCCTTTCCCAGGTGGGTTGTTGGCCTCACCAAGGCCTGTTGGGAAATCCTTTTGTCTTCTCGGGGGGAAAACTTCAGGTCGATGCGAGTTATATCTGGGTAAATGCAGGAGGTCAATAGGTAACTTCCGGTTTCTACCCCTGTTTTCGGTATGTCTTTCGGACAAGTACCATTTTTTATCGGGACAATTACTCAAAATCCTGAGCTGAAAAGGCCATGGCACCACAAGTTATTGTGGTGTTGATGCACAAAGTTCACGATTTTGCCTGAAGAAGTTACTAAGGGGGTAGGACCGCGCTCAGGGATTAAACCGAGGACGATGGAAAATCATGCGCCCAAAGCTCCCTGCAGACGCTGACGCCAGCAAACTCAACTCGACAGCACATATCCCGAAAGCTCTTCTGGCGCATCGCTTTTTCTGGCGCATCGCAGGGAAGATGGCGAGGGCGGCAGCCTTCACGCCAGATCGAACAACAGCACTTCACCGCCGCCGCTGCCGCCAATCAGCCTGATGCTCTGCTCTTGGGCTATGGCAGCGCCGTCGCCGGCCTGGAGCAGGTTGCCGTTCACCTCGGCCGAACCGCGCGCCACCTGCACCCACGCGTAGCGATCCTTATCGAGTGAATGTTCGACCAGCTGTCCTGCGCCAAGTTCGCTGGCGAAGAGCCGGGCATCCTGGTAGAGCGTGACCACGCCGTTTCCATGGCCACCATCGGGCGCTGCCACCAGGCGCAGCTTACCCCTCTTCTCTTCCGCCGGAATGGCCTTCTGCTCATACATCGGCTGGATGCCTTTCTTCTCCGGCAGGATCCAGATCTGATAGAGATGCACCAACTCCTTGTCAGAGTGGTTGAATTCGCTGTGCCGGACACCCGTACCCGCGCTCATCTTCTGCACTTCGCCGGGGCGGATCACCGAGCCGGTTCCCATGCTGTCCTTGTGCTCCAGCGAACCTTCAAGCACATAGGTGATGATCTCCATATCGCGATGCGGATGCGTGGGAAAGCCGTAACCCGGCTTCACCCAGTCTTCATTGATCACCCGCAGGCTGCGGAACCCCATGAAGCTGGGATCGTAGTAGTCGGCAAAAGAAAACGTATGATACGTGTTCAGCCAGCCGTGGTCGGCGTGGCCCCGTTCTGAGCCACGCCGTACCTGAATCACTGTCCCCCCGCGGCGGACCTGGTCCGCGACGCCGGTCGGCCCAGCGAAGACACCACAAGAAGTCCGCCCATGATCGCCAGGTTCTTCAGGAAATCGATCATCTGGGCCTGTTGCTGCTGTCCCTGATAAGCCCAGAAGTTGTGGAATACCAGGGTCACCGGAACAAGATAAAGGGCGATCACCATCGCCGCATATTGCGCCTTGAATCCGGTGAGCAGAAACAACCCGCCGCCGATTTCAACCAGGATCGTGACGACCAGCGCAACGGTAGCCAGAGGTATTCCCTTGGAAGCCATCATTCCTGCGACGGCGCTGAACTGAGTCAGTTTGACAATCCCGCTGAGAATGAAGATCGCGCTCAAAAGCACCCGTCCCGGCGCAAGACCCCATTTATCAATGCTCATTTCGCCCTCCTGCGGTCCTGTTTGGGTCCGCTTGCCTTTAGATGCTTTGATATCGAAATAGTTTCATGAACTCACGGGCACTCTCTAGGGTTTCTCCCACTTGATTTGCTCTTTCTTGAGCAGGGGAAGCAGGCTGTTGAAGTCGTCTGTCCAGGGCCGCAGGCCAGGAATGGTCCGGATCGGTATGGTGGCATCGGCGATTTCCTCGAGGAACTCGCGGTTGGCTGTTACCAGCACCCAGTCCGCCCCGTAGACACCGGCGTCATCGTCTTCATCAGAACTGATCAGCGCAGCCTGCAGGCCCGCGTGTCCGGCCAGTTGCTCCAGTTCCGGAGACAGGTCCAGATATCTGTTGGAAACGTGAAAAGCCAGGATGCCGCCGGGCTTGAGATGACGCAGGTAAAGCTCAATGGCCTGCTCGGTAATCAGATGAACGGGAATGGCGTCACCCGAAAACGCATCCACCAGCAGAACGTCATAGTGCTGCGGAGGTTCCGCGGCGAGCGACAGACGCGCATCGCCTGTGACAATCTCGATCTTCGCTTCCGACTCGCGCAGGTAGGTGAACAGGTTGTTGGCCACGCGCTCGACCAGCGGGTTGATGTCATAGAAGCGGAAAACGTCACCCTTTCTGCCATAGGCGGCCAGCGTACCGGCGCCCAGCCCGATCACGCCGACACGTCTGGGTTCCGTTCCGCAGCACAGGTCCAGTGCCAGGCCAGCCCCTGAATTGTGCCCGTAATAGGTAGTGGGAGCTCTGCGGAGTTTGTCCGTAAATGTCTGCTCGCCGTGCAGAATCGTGCCGTGAATGAGGGTGCGGGTGTAGCTTCCGGACGGCGGTACGAACTGCTGGGTCACCCGCAGAGTCCCGTAAAAATTGCGCAACTGCACGATCGCGTCCTTGCTGTCGGCGCGGGCATGAAGAACGGCCAGCGTAGCCATCGCTACAAGCCCCGCGGACCAGAGCAATCGCCAGACCACGCCCAGTCTCCAGGTTGCAGCCAGGACCGCAGCCACGGTCAGCACAAGTCCGCATGCCAGCTCATAATTGGCCCTGAAAACCAGTGGAGCCACCACTCCGGCAAATATCGCGCCCAGAGCGCCGCCGGCGGCAATCGAAAGATAAAACGGCGTCAGGTATCGGGGGGCCGGCCTGAGCCGGTAGAGTTCAGCATGGCACACCAGGCAGCTCAGCAACAGGATGGCGCAGAACACAACGATGGTCCACGGCATGGGAAGGAGCAGCCGCTTGTCCACCGGAACAAACTGTTTGTCCCATAGCTCATAAGAGACGGCGGCAAGCACAGCCACGAACACGCAAAGCATGGGCCGGCGCGGATACAATCTGGCGCCACTGAAGGCCCAGATAAAACTCAGCAGATAAGCGGTGAGCGGGAGGATCCAGAGGAGGGGGATCGCCGCGATGTTCTGGCTCAAATGACTGGTCACGGCGCACAGCAGAAGTGACGCACAGGCAGGCAATAGGAGCCAAAGTACGCGGTCGCCAAGCGCGGGACCGTCTGCGGAACCGCCGGAAACACTCTGCTCGTCTCTCCCTGTGCCGGAGGAATTTCTGATTCGCCACATGATGCCGGCGCAGGAAAGCGCGAATATCAACAATCCCGCCAGCCACAGGGCGCTTTGCGCGCGCAGCGTGAGGTACGGCTCCACCAGCCAGGGGTAGATCAGCAGCGCGAGCAACGAACCGAAATTGGACACGGCAAACAGGCGATAAGGCCGGACGTGCCGGCCCTCTCCGGCATCGCCTTCACATTCCCGCACATACCATGACTGGAGCAGCGGATTGGTGGCGGCAAGCACCACAAACGGGAATCCAATCAGAACAGCCAGCAGAACAAACACGCTGACGATGGGATGAAACGTGGAAGCATGCAGTCGAGGACTGAGGCCAAACACGCCCTGCCCCAGCCCGAGAAGCAGCAATGACGAATAGGCCAGCGCCTGGCCTCGCGGGCGCAAACGCGTAGCCAGCCAGTGCGCGCCCGCGTAACCCAGAAGCAGCGCGGACTGAAAGAAGACAAGGCAGGTGATCCAGACTGCGGACGAACCTCCCAGCAACGGCAGGAGCCTCTTCCCTACGATGGGCTCCACCAGGAAGAGCAGAAAAGCGCCGAGAAAAATCGCGGCCGCATACAGGATTGTCACAAGGGGCATGGGCGGATAAAGATAGCACGCCTTTCCCGCCGCCTCTATTCCCTACTCTTCGCCTGTGCCCAGCTTGCGGCAAAGCCGCCCCAGCTGTTCCTGCTCCGCAACCGTCAGGCGGCCCATCACTTCAATAATGCGTTGCGAATGCCGGGGGAAGATCTTAGCGATCAATTTGCGGCCGGCCGGTGTAATGGAGGCCCGGACAAAGCGTTTGTCCTTCCCCTGCTGCTGGCGTTGGACCAGCCCGCGTTTTTCCAGGTTATCGATCACCAGCGTGAGATTACCGCTGCTGGTGAGAATGCGCCTCGCCAGGTCGCCCAGGCACAAGGGACCTACGTGGAACAGCGCCTCCAGCACCGCAAACTGGCCGGACGTGAGGCCTGCGTTTTCCAGCCCGATGCGGGCATAACCGATGGCGCTGTTGGCGGCGCGGGCCAGCTTGATGTAGCTGTTCAGGGCGCGTTCTTCGCGAGGCGTACCTTTGAAATTCTTGCTCATGGCAGAGAAGGTTCAACCGCAAAGAACTTCGGGGGGCGGTTCTTTGCGGTAAAACTTTTTGCTCTTACTGAATATCGAACTGCTCCGGATGCAACAGCGGATCCGATTTCACCAGGATGGTCTGCCGCGTCAGCTCTTCCATCTCCTGCAGCCATCTTCCCCCGTTCGCTTTGAGCGCCTTGGCCACTTCCGGATTCACGCGCAGCATCACATCGCGTTCAAAGTGCCGGGCCATTTTACGCATCTCCACGTAGACTTCATTGCAAACGGTGGTTACGGACTTGATCATGCCCGTGGCCTGGCAGGTGGGGCAGGGCTGTCCCAGCGTGCGTTCCAGCGACTGCTTCACCCGCTTGCGCGTAATCGCCACCAGACCAAAATCGTTGAACTGCAGAACCTTCGAGGGCGCGCGGTCCGCTTTCAGGGCTTCTTCCAGTGCCTGCAATACTTTCTGCCGGTTCTTGCGCTCATCCATGTCAATGAAATCAATCACGATGATGCCGCCGAGATCGCGCAACCGGATCTGGCGCACGATTTCGCGGATGGCATCCAGGTTGGTCTTGACGATGGTGTCTTCCAGCCGCGCCGTCTTGCCCACGTACTTTCCGGTGTTGATGTCGATGGCCACCAGCGCTTCCGTCTGGTTGATGACGATGTATCCCCCGCTCTTCAGCCAGACCTTGGATTTGAGCGCCTTGTTGATCTCGTCAGTAATGTTGAACTGTTCGAACAGCGGTGTTTCCTTGCTGTAAAGCTTTACGCGCTTCACCAGCGAGGACTGGAAGCGGCTGACAAAGCGCAGAACGCGCTCATATTCCTGTTCCGTGTCCGCCCAGATGTGCGAGAAACTGGTGGTCACCTGGTCGCGCAGAATGCGCTCCACCAGGTTCAAATCGTGATAGATCAGGGCGGGCGCCTTGGCCTTTTCCGCGCGGCTCCTGATTTCATTCCACAGGTTGATCAGGAAACGAATATCGGCGCGCAGGTCTTCTTCGTTCGCTCCGGCAGCCGCTGTGCGCACGATGAAGCCCCCGTTCGCCCCGCTCGCTCATGACGATCCGCTTCAAACGGTGCCTTTCTTCTTCCGAGGCGATCTTTCGAGAAACGCCGGTGTGATGCACCGTCGGCATGTAGACCAGGTAGCGACCCGGCAGGGCGATGTGACTGGTGATACGCGCACCCTTCTTGGCGATGGGCTCTTTTGCGATCTGCACCAGGATTTCCTGACCTTCTTTCAGGAGGTCCGTGATGGCCGGCAACTGGCGCTGGAATTGTGGACGGCGGCCAGGACGCATGCGACGCCCGGCGCGGCGTCCACCGCGGCGATCGCCCGACCGGCGACCCGTCCGTTGCGGCTGC
>OBLQ010001132.1_pt1 | contig 10075 bp, 8 predicted proteins | sample 1519881 | NCBI WGS metagenome assembly OBLQ01 (sample SAMN01911456, study PRJEB22533) | soil metagenome | biome: Soil | place: Malaysia | collected 2012-04-30 | depth DG_metagenome m | reverse complement strand
GCTTGCAGCTTGGAAATCGAAAAATTAGTTGCCCATTAGCGCCGAGCTTTGGAGACTGAGACTCGTTCTCAGGACGCAAATATAACTTCAGATTGCGGTTCTATGGCATTGCCTCCTTGGATTCTTGAACATCGGTTATATGTTCAGCTATGTCCAAACGCTGGCCAGTTCCGGCCTCAATCATTGACCTCCTCATTCGAAGTGCAAAGCCACATGATTCACGCACGATCAATCGGGGAGGCAACTTCCTGATGATACGTGGCCCGGACTTATGCTCAATCCGGTTCAGCAAGAGTTTTGCCGCTTCGGCTCCAACCTCGTACTTTGGCAAGGCAATTGCCGTCAAGCGCGGATGGAAGCCATCCAACCACGAGTTATCATCAGAGCTCACCAAACCGAAGTGCTCGGGGCACTGCATTCCGATTTCCTCGGCTGCTTTCAAAAAACCTGCGGTCATCGGGTAATTGGCAACGTAGACTGCCTCCGGCTGGCGAGGAAGCAGAGCGAGACCCGCGCGATATCCCGAATCGAAATGGTAGTTTCCTTCGACCACGAGATCTGGAAGATAGGGCAATCCGTGAAACTTGAGGGCCTTCCGAAAACCCTGCGAGCGGGTTCGGCCATTACTGATGTTCAGAGGACCACCCACGAGAGCGATTTTTCGGTTCCCCATCCGTGCCAGATGGGATACAGCCTCAAATGCTCCCCGCAGGTCATCGGTGAGCACGGTGTCAGCCTTCAAGCCGGGGCAGGTGCGCATCACCTGCACGATCGGCACCTGAGAGTCTGACAGCATCTGGAGTTGCTGGGAAGTGAAGGGTCCGGGGGCCTTGGTAAGCAGGATGCCATCCACACGCTTCGACAGCAGCAGCTCCAGGTATTGCTCTTCCTTATCCTGGCTATTGTCGCTGTTACAAAGAAGGATACTGTAACCCCTTCGCTGAGCTGCATCTTCGGCGCCGCGAATGACAAGTGGGTAAAATGGATTGGCGATGTCGGGCACAATGATCCCAATCGTGTGACTTTGCCTCTTCGCTAAGCTCCGGGCAGGCAAAATAGGACGATAGTTCAGGTCGCGGACCGCTGCTTCAACACGTCGTCGCAAGGTTGAGCTCACTTGATCGCTCCTGTTGACAACTGCGGAAACCGTGAAAACTGAGACTCGCGCCTTTCGTGCAACGTCATAAATGTTCGGTGATTTTCCCGACTTCCGTTTTCGTCTTTTTTCAGGACCCATATTTCTTCAAATCCTTCCATTTATCTGGGCCTGCCCGGATTCGTTGCCTTGCTTGCGGCAAGGAGCCTTGTAACCTCGTCAAGACGCGGCATGGCATCTGAACAGCTCACTCGACTGACGACGACTGCCGCGGCGGCATTGCCGTATCGCAGGCACTCTTCACACGGAAAGCCACGGTCGAGAGCATAAAGGAAACCCGCCGCGAATCCGTCACCGGCGCCAATTGTACTGACTACGTCGACTGGAACGGGGCTGACCGACCACGATCCTTCACCCGTACAGGCCATTGCCCCCTTCGCTCCGAGCTTGCAGACAACAATCTTTACACCGTGAGACATAGCGGTTTCCGCTTGTCGCGACGTATCAGACTCAGCGGTCAGCAGAAGCAATTCATCTTCATTACCCAATAGGACTTCTACCCATGGCAAAGCGCCGCGAGCCACCTCGCCAGCGCTGGCAGACGAAGTCCACGAACTTGCACGATAATCAATGTCAAAAACGGTGCACATACCCGCTTCTCGAGCCGTGGAAAGGGCCCGGAGAGTCGATTCGCGGGAGGGCGATGCGCACAAGCTTGTCCCGTTGGTCACAAACATCCTTGCCTGCCGGACATAGGCCAGTTCGGCTTCGCCCAAGACAACCTGCGAATCGGCAGGTTTACTCCGGTAGAAAACCTGAGGGAAATGATCGGGCGGTGACACCTCCGTAAGGCAGAGAGATGTATTATAGCCTTCGACAAGTCGAACGTATTGTCTGTCGACCCCTTCCCGCGAAAGAACATCCAGTAGATAATCCGCCAAGAGGTCATCGCCGAGGCATCCAATAATTCCAACTCCTAACCCCAGACGAGCCAGGCCAATTGCAATATTGGCGCTAGATCCGCCCAGGTCCCTCGAAAAATGTTCCACTTGAGGGAGAGGACGATTGTGTTCTACCGCGTACAAGTCATAGCCTATCCTTCCCAAGACACACACATCCATCATGTTTCCTTTAATAGCTTATTGACACCCTCCGCGAAGTTACCTACCCCGGGGAGGGGAATTTGAGCTGCGCATCTTAAGGTTCGAAATCGCTTCTTCTAACATGACACCGCGGTGGACCATTGCGGTCAAGGCACGACACATTGGCAATGGGTCCTCTTGTTTTCCAGGAAAAAGCAAGTTGCGACCGATGATAGCGCCGCGGACGCGAGTACTCGAAGCAAACCCGTCTGAGAAATCCCGAAGCGCGTCTGCCGGTCTCTCGCGCGGAGGTCCTCCGAGCAAAAGAATTGGTACCGTGGTTGCCCGCCCCACCGAACCATAATTCTCGCAATACGGGAGCTTCAGCCACAGATTGGACGAGGATTCACCAAGGGCCGTGGCAATGCCGCACTGTCGAACGAGGGTTGCAGCATCCGTTTTCATGCGATAACCGTTCTCGTCCCGAACAACCTCAAGTGGTTCCAAGAATGCAGCCAAATGGCACGCTCGCAATTCATTCAATGCTCGAGAACACGCCAGAATGGTCCGGCCAGATGCAGGGTCCGTCGGATCCAAACGGTAGAGCATTTTGCCACCGTCACAGCCCAATTCAACAAGACGTTGCACCGTGATGGAAGTGAAACTGTCCTCCATTTCAAAGACGCATCCTGCCAGGCCACCTCGATTCATGCTCCCAACGATGACCTTCGAGTCGAGGAACGTCTGTCTCCTTCGCTGACGTTCGAGAGAACTTAAGAGCAGGAGCTCGTCTAGCACGTCACTTGCGGCCACAATGCCGTCGAGGTCTGGATCCGAGAAAAGACGATGCGCCCGCGCCAACAATTGGTAACGGTCGCCCATCGCGAGATCATCCTCACGTATCCGCGTAACTCCCCGCGCGGGATGGTCCACCGCCACCAGAACCAGCTTCCCATCCCGAGTTAGCTGGGGGCGCCGCTTCCTTCGTTGAGCCTCCTGTTCGATCAATTCCGGATGATAGATCCGGAGGTCTGTGATCTTTTCGAACAAACTCGTTGGTAAAGATGTTTCTGCATTAAAGCTACGGGTCTTCCAATCAGATCGCCCGGCTTGACCTAAGCCTTTCATCATTCCTCAGTATCCCAGTTGCGAAAGAACACGCCTTGCAACAGTGGCGTTAGCCAATGGTGTATCGGCCCCTCGTCCTCCAGCAAGCACATCCTGCTCAACGACGGCCCAGCCTTGGAATTGCAGATCCCGCAGGGCGTCAAGAACCTTTGTAAAATCAATGTCCCCGTCGCCGAGACGAGCAAACACACCGTGTCGGACCCCTGCGTGGAAGTCCAGGCCCATCGATCGTGCCGACCTCAGCTGACTCGCAGAGACATCCTTGAGGTGTACGCAGCGAATCCGCTCCCCATACCGTCCCAGGACATCAATGGGATCTCCCCCTCCGTACAAGTAATGGCCCGTGTCCAAACACAATCCTAGTTCATCAGCGGAGAACATCGCTAGCATCCGCTCAACTTCATCGTTCCAACATGGTGATGAAAGGCGACCTTCAATCCATGCCCGGCACATTGCCGAATAACTTCCTTGACCGCCCGCTCTGCGATTTCCCATTCAGGGTCGGTCCAGGAAAGTTGCGTGGCTTCTTCCAGACGTCCGGCGGTGGCGGAACGGTCAGCACAAACTTCGTCCGAAAGAATCAGCAGGCGGCAACCCACTTGGCCAGTCAGGATGGCGGTTCGGTCGACGTGAGCGAACCCGTCGCTATGCGCTGCCGCCCTCCCCAGAGGAAAGGCGACAAAGGCCGAACAAAGCGTCAGGTTGCGCTGCTCCAGTTCTTGCCGCAGGGTCACCGGGTCGGTAGGCAAAAAACCATACGGGCCCAGCTCGGTTGCGACATACCCTGCCTCGGCAATTTCGTCGAGCACACGTGGATACGGATACTCCGGCGGAAAAGCAATCGATTCAGTAATTCCCCAGCTCACAGGAGCACTCGCGATTTGCAGTGTCATTCTACAATCTCCCGGTCCTAAACTCTAAAGGGATTCATATACTAGCCACGCTTGCTGGTCCCGCCTCTTGGGTAACTTCCACCGGACGCGATTCTCGAAACGATTGTTCCGCCGCGAGAGCAGCGAGCAGAGCCCGCCGCCCGTCTTGGCCTGTGACGCGCACCGGCTTGCCGTCGATAACGTTCCGAACAAAGTCACGCATCTCTTCCATGTAGGCGTCGGCAAAGCGAACCAGCCAATGGTTTACGACGTCGTGCCTGATGCCATCCCTAGTCAAAACACGAAAGGCGGTGTGGCGCAGGTAGCCCACATGCACAGCGCCTTTTGTTCCCAAAACCTCGGTGCGAATGTCATAGCCGTAAGTCGCCTTGCGAAAGGCCTCGATGTTCCCGATCCCTCCACGGGAAAAACGCAGATTAACTAATGTCGCATCAACGTCGCCGAACGGGGCAAGCTCAGGACAAGCCAGCACTCCGGCGTAAGAGTGAATTCCAACTACTTCGTCTTTCATCATCCACCGGGCCAGGTCGAAATCATGGATGGCCGCATCGCTGAAGATAGTGCCGTTCACACCTCCCTGAAAAAAAGCTGGCGGAGGCGGTTGCTGATCGCGCCCCACTGACTTGAAGATGACGGGATCCCCAATTTCTCCTGCTTCGATCTGCTGTTGGGCCGCGGCATATGCCGGATCATACCGGCGCATGAAACCGATTTGGAGTTGCACTCCTGCTTTGGCTACAACAGCCAGCGTTCTGTCCGCATCCTCCATCGACAAGGCCAACGGTTTCTCAGAAAAGATGTGCTTCCCGTGAGCTGCCCCTGCTTCAATACCTTCTCCATGGAATTTCGAAGGAGACGCTATAACGATCGCCTGAATATCTTTGCGTTCGAGGATGCCGCCTAGGTTGTCATAATAGTGTGGAATTTCCAATTCAGCCGCCACCCGTGCGGCATGTCCGCCGTCGGCATCGGCCACGGCGATGAGTCTCGCCTCCGGAACCTTTCGCCGGAGGTTTTCCGCATGCCGTTTGCCGAGCGTCCCCACTCCAACCACGGCTAGACCTAATTGCTCCATTGCGCCTTACCTCCTTTACCCATATTCGCACACACTCTAACCGCTTAGGTTTTATCAAACATACCAAACATCGGCAGCCCTTTTCAACAGTTATCCCCTTTGAAGGATTGGCATAATAATTTATGAAAACCCTGTTCGTTTCCACAAAACCCACCCGCAAATCACTAGGAACAGTAGCATGGCAAGGATCAGTGCAAACATCCAGCCAATGTTCATTCCGATCGGTGGAATTTTCGCAAGATATCCCAGCCAGATAAAGACCAACACAGCGGCAGTCACAATCAGTCCGTCCCACCATCGGCGAGCGGGGACCTCACGGGCAACAATGTCTTCCCCTCTCTGGGAGGCCTGCGCATCTTCCAGACTCAGGTTGTACCGAAAACACTCGCGCGCGATGGCTTCTTGAGTTGAAGCCTGTTCAGCTTCCGGTGCCGCGGCTAAGCTGATCGCTGCCGCCCCGACGATCATGATCAAGGAGCCGATAAGAACCAGCAAGCGTGTCGCGTTATTACCTCCACTGAATTCTCCAAATACAAGAGCGCCCCAGGCGAGCCCCCAGAGCTGGTTCGTATTGGAGAGGGGAACACCCCGGCCGATGCCAATGTATTTGGCAGCGTAATTCTGGAAAAGGTCTCCCACTACCCAACAGAACCCTCCTAGAAACAGCCAGAAAAGATCAGCCTGCGCCACCTTGAGATCACTCAGAACCGGCCCCACGCCGCCGAGAAATGTGAGCGCGAGCGCGGACATGGTAATGAGCTCGCCAACCGTGAAAATGGTTACGAACGAAATCGGATTTGTGCCACTCAAATATGCTTTGCGATAGGGAATGTACATGGTTCCGAACATTAAACCAGCGCCGACCGCGAAGGTGATTCCAAGCAGCGCCCTGTGAGGGGAGGACGTGGTTCCATGGGAGGAGGCGTAACCAAGAAGGACGGCACCGCCCAGAACCGCGACTGCCCCTCCCACGACTTTGACCCAATTTCCAATTCCCGCACCCCGAAGTTCTCCGAAGAAGAACCATCCCCAGAATACGCCCACTAGGCTGTTGATATTCCACAGCGGAAATGCAATGGAGAGGCCCACATCCCGGACTGCGAATACAGTCAAGGTGTTTCCGACCGCCCAGAGCGATCCAGCCAGAACGGCCCAGATCATCAGGTGCGCCCTTTGGCGCAGATCGAGAAAGACATAAGCTGTGCCTTTGAGGACCGTCGGTAGCGTCCACCGGGCGACGAATACGCCGGAGACCATCGCCAGCGAAATCAGGAATGGGGAAAGGCCGACCGTCACCAGCTTGGTCGGTGCCTCCGCGCCAGCCAGCCACGCGGCCGCGGCCAACCCGCACAGTACACCCAGCCCGTGCAAAGTGCCCGTCTTATTCCCCAGCCGCTTATCAGTCAGTATCGTCACAAAAACACGCCTCAACTTGCAAGATTCCTTGGCTGCGAATTCAGGCCGAGAAGGCCTGGACGACGTTGTGCAGACTTCCTCATAAGGTTTGTCACTGAAAGAAGGTCAGCAAATCGATAGCAATCGCCAAAACTACAGCAGACATCCAAAGCTGACTTTATGTGAAGATCGCTTTTGCGAGTGCCGCTTTGGATTCCATGTCTTTCCCGATTCGTTAGTAAGAGGTTGGCCTCATCGACTCCAGCCCTTCAAGTCGCCATCGGTTCCTGGCGTAGCGGAGTTTTATGTGAATCGATATGGATATTAGCAATCGGGACGCGTACTGGCGCCAACGTTCACTGTTTCCATCGCCGCGAGGAAACAGTGCTAACCACAGGTCTTTATAAACGGTTAGGAAATGTTGTTCTCGAGGCGACACTATGATTATATGGGGTTTCTATAGATGTCAAGCCTTTTTCGGGTTCATTCTGCGTGAATCAACTAAGCGTATTGGGAATGCAAAAATGAAAGTCGGACACTGCATACTTGTGATATAACAAGCACATCTCCGTACCCGTAGGAGGTTCATTATGACTTATCGGCTGACAACTGCACAGGCGCTGATTGCATTTTTAAAACAACAAAACGTCGAGAAGGACGGTAAATCACATCCGTTCTTCGCAGGCTGTTTTGGAATTTTCGGGCACGGCAATGTGACCGGCATCGGCCAGGCACTCCAGCAGAATCCGGACTTTCCCTATTATCTTTGCCGAAACGAGCAAGCCATGGTCCACACGGCAGCGGCCTTTGCCAAAATGAGCAACCGTTTAAGAACGCTCGTTTGTACAACATCGATTGGGCCCGGCGCCACCAACATGATAACGGGCGCTGCCGCGGCCACCGTCAACCGCCTGCCGGTTCTTCTCCTGCCAGGAGATATTTTTGCACGGCGCAATGTCGCGCCCGTACTCCAGCAGTTGGAGTCGCCCGGCTCGCAGGACATTTCAGTCAACGATTGTTTCAAACCCGTCTCCCGGTATTGGGATCGCATCCAGCGCCCGGAACAAATTATGACTGCGTTACCCGAAGCGATGCGAGTCCTGACTTCGCCCGGCGAGACAGGCACTGTTACGCTGGCTATGCCCCAGGATGTGCAGCCGCAGGCGTTCGATTACCCCACTGAACTTTTTGAAAAGCGGGTCTGGGGAGTGCCGCGTCCGCGTGGGGATCGTGAGGCCGTTCGGATCGCCGCTCAACGAATTCGGTCCTGCCGCTGGCCACTGATCATCGCCGGTGGCGGTGTAATCTATTCCGAGGCGACGGACGTGTTGTCACGATTTGCCGCGCAGACTGGAATCGCGGTTGTGGAAACTCAGGCCGGAAAGGGTTCGCTGTGTTACGACCATGGTCAGTCACTCGGGGCAATTGGCGTGACGGGTACTCCGGGTGCCAATATTTTTGCCCGCGAATCGGACCTGGTCATCGGCCTTGGTACTCGTTACAGCGATTTTACAACTGCCTCGAAGACCGCCTTTCAAAATCCCAATGTCTCTTTCGTCAACATCAACGTCGCCGAGTTTGACGCTTACAAGCAAGCGGCGCTTCCAATCGTTGCAGACGTCAAAGTGGTCTTAGAGGAATTGAGGCAGGCCCTCGGCAATTTTCACGTCGGCCCTGACTACGGCTCCCGTCTCGAACGCCTGAAAGCCGAATGGGAGCTGGAGGTCGATCGAGTTTACAATCTGCACCATGGCCCGCCCATTAGCCAGGGAGAGGTCATCGGGGTCGTCAACAGTATCGTTCAGCCGCGCGACGTCATTGTCAACGCCGCCGGAAGCGCTCCCGGGGACCTCCACAAGCTTTGGCGCTCTCGCGACCCAAAGGGTTATCACCTGGAATACGGCTACTCGACCATGGGATACGAAATCGCCGGAGGGCTCGGCGTCAAGATGGCCGCTCCAGACCGTGAAGTCTACGTTCTGGTGGGAGATGGCTCTTATCTCATGATGGCCCAGGAAATCGTCACATCCCTTCAGGAAGGTTACAAACTGAATGTTGTGGTTCTCGACAACCACGGCTTTTCGAGCATCGGTGGGCTCAGCCGCGCCTGCGGCAGCGGGGGCTTCGGAACCGAGTACCGCTATCGACGCAACGGCGGCCTCGACGGCGACGTGATGTCGGTCGATTTTCTCGGGAACGCCGCCAGTCTGGGAGCGATTGCGTTGCGCGCCCGGACGCGGGAAGATCTCGCCGCTGCCCTTGAGCAAGCGCGCTCCGAATCCCGCACGACAGTTATTGTCGTGGAAGTGGACCTCAACCAGCGAGTCCCTGGCTATGAGTCCTGGTGGGACGTGCCGATTGCGGAGGTATCCGAAATGGAATCCGTGCGGGCGGCTCACGCTGCTTATGCCGCTGCGAAAGAGAAAGAACGGTGCTTCCTATAGTAATTTCAAGAAGTGTAATGCGGAGTGGCGCGGGGCAGACTGTACCGGAACAGTGAGTGATCGCATTTCGGATGGGGCATGCCGCCTTTCTCCTAGCCTGGTCCGCAATGTTCGATTGTCCTTCATCGCCTGAGACAAAAAGTGAACCTACTAGCTCTGGTCTTGATACTTGTTGCGGCGGTTTGTCACGCTACCTGGAACTTAATTTATAAGCAAGCCAGCGGCGGCCCGGAATTTGTCTGGATGCACACGTCGGTTTCGGCAGTGCTTTTCGCTCCACTGGCCCTAACCGTCGTCTTGCTTCAATGGCAGCAACTCACGAACAAGACGGTATTCGCCATCCTGGGAAGCGCCCTTATTCATGCCGTCTATTTTTCTCTGCTCCGCAAGGGTTACAAAGTGGGCGATCTCTCGCTGATTTATCCGCTCGCGCGCGGAACGGGACCTGCGCTGGCAACAGTTGCTGCAGTCTTTCTTCTGGGAGAGCGACCGACGGGCATAGCCCTCGTAGGATCTCTTCTGGTCGTCGCTAGTATCCTTTTGTTTATTGGTCCTCTTACTGGTCGTCATCCCTGGCATGCAACCCTCTTCGGATTGCTTACCGGAGTTTCGATCGGATGCTACACCGTGTGGGACAAATATGCCGTCAGCAGAGTTAGAGCCGCGCCACTGCTGATGGAATGGGGAATTACACTCGGATTGGCGTTTTTGCTAGCACCCTTGGCAGCAAGCCGGCGGAACGAAGTGCGCCACCATTGGCGAATGCAACGAAAGCGGATCCTGGGGGTGGGTCTTCTCTGCCCACTCTCTTATTTGCTGATCCTGACAGCAATGGTATTTTCTCCCGTGAGTTATATTGCACCTGCAAGAGAAATAAGCATCCTGATCGGCGTGATGATGGGAACTCGTGTCTTGGCGGAAGGGCACCCCAACCGTCGACTGGTGGCATCAGCCATGATGGT
>OBLQ010001131.1_pt1 | contig 10078 bp, 8 predicted proteins | sample 1519881 | NCBI WGS metagenome assembly OBLQ01 (sample SAMN01911456, study PRJEB22533) | soil metagenome | biome: Soil | place: Malaysia | collected 2012-04-30 | depth DG_metagenome m | reverse complement strand
CATCAGCCGCCCTACCGGATTGCGGTCAAAACAAGCCATGTCTTGTTTCTGCAAATGAGAGAAGACTTCCATGCGCAGATCGTGCATGGCACGCTGGCCAGTAAGCTCCGTGGTGTAGGTCTGAACGAACAAACAGAAAAAGCCCAATACCACCACCCCAAAGTAGGCCCAAACCATGAGATCCAGCCCATGGATATCGTGGTGGGCGATGTAGCGATCGATGGCGATTTTGGTAATGTACGGGCCGAGGAGTTGCGTCCCCGTATGCAACAGAAGAAAAGAAAAAGAAACCGTCAGCAGCTTCCAGTACGGGCGCAGGTAGCGCAGGATGCGCGCCATCAAGCGGGCGTCATAGGCTTTTCCCAGGATTTCATCTTCCGGTAAAAGCTCTTCGCTCACGGCCGTCCTTCCTCGTGCTTGAGAGTTTCCACTTCGCGAATCAGCCGCTGCCGCCGATAGAGCTGGTAGTAAGCGCCTTGGCGGGCGATGAGCTCGTCATGACTGCCTTGCTCGATGATTTCTCCCGCACGCAGATAGATGATCGTGTCCGCCTCGCGCACGGTCGAGATGCGATGCGAAATGAGCAAAGTGGTTCGGCCTTTCATGAACTGTTTCAGTTGTCGTAAGATCTCCTCCTCGGTCTCGACGTCGACGCTGGAAAAGGCATCGTCAAGGATCAGGATCGGGGGATTTTTGATGATCGCCCGCGCCAACGCCGTGCGCTGTTTTTGCCCGCCGGAAAGGCGCACGCCGCGCTCGCCGATCACGGTATCGAATTGCGCGCTGAAAGAAAGCACCGTTGGCAGCAGCTGTGCAATCGCCGCCGCTTCCTCGATTCGCTGCATTTCGCCGTTTTGCACACCGAAAAGAATATTGTCCCGGATTGATCCCGAGAAAAGAAACACATCCTGCGTCACAATGCCGATCGCCTCTTCTAATTGCCTCAGAGGCAAGTTCTTAATATCGACGCCATCGATCAAGATCGTGTTGTCCGGCGGCTCGTACAACCTGAGCAGAAGATGGATCAGCGAGCTCTTGCCGGAGCCGGTTTCCCCGACGATGCCGCACACGGTGCCCGCCGGAATGGCCAGGTTTATATTTTTCAGCACCGGGGGCTGGCTAGGGGCGAAAGCAAAAGTCAATCGGCGCATCTCGATAGACCCTTTAATCACCTGCGACGGAGTTTGCGCGCCCGAAACTTCGTAGCGCGGCGCAATCGCGACATCCAAAACTTCGGCGATTCTGCTGAGCGCGGCCGTGCCCCGCTGGTATTGATTGACGACGTAACCGATAGCCATGAGCGGCCAGGTGAGCATCGCGAGATAGCCGTTGAAAGCCACGAACTCGCCCAACGTCATCGTGCCTTGCAAAACCCGGCGCCCGCCCAGCCATAGAACAATGGTCGCGGCAATGCCTGCGAGCACCTGCATCAAGGGCCAAAAAATCCCCCAAAGTGTACCCAGCCACACCATCTTTTCGCGGTATCCCGAACTGATTCCCTTAAAGCCGTCGATTTGATTTTGCTCCTGCGCGTAGGCCTGGACCACCCGAATGCCCGAAAGATTTTCTTGAACATAAATGCTCATCGTGCCGAGATGATCCTGGGCCGCGCGCGACCAGCGGAAAATATGCCCGCCGAAATACCGCACCACCACGGTGATGAGCGGCATGGCCATCATCGACCACAAAGTGAGCCACGGATCGATGGCAATCATCACGCTCAGGCTGAACACGATCACCACGATGGCGTCCACAATGGCAAGCGAGCCGAACCCCATCAACTCGCGCACCGCCTGGACGTCATTGGTCAGGCGCGACATCAGATCACCGGTCTTGGTGTACTGAAAAAAACTCAGCGGCAGTTTTTGCAGGTGCGTGAAAAGCCGATCGCGCAGGTCCGCCTCACAGCGGCGCGAAAAGCCGTGAATGTTGACGCGCCAGGAATAGCGAAACAACCCCTGGAGAACGGCGGCGCCCAGGATCAGCACGGGGTACTGGAGCAAAGAAACAGCGCGGCCGCTTTTGTACACGGCAGCGTCGACGCCGCCCTTGATCAACCAAGGAAGCGCCATCCCGGACAAATCGGTAGCGACCAGTGAGAAAATTCCCAGGATCAAAAAGCGGCGGTATCGGTCGATCAGGAATTTGACGCGGCGGTAATGACGAAGAATCGATCTGTCCTTTTGTTACGGTCTTCTGCTCCGTGCTCGACCCGGAGGAAAGGATCGTAGCATCGGCGTATGAGACTCAATCCTTAAATAAACCGAATTCCCGGATGGCACCGACCCACCCTCCCCCCATGATCCGGTCTACCAGACTTTCTAGTGCGACAATCGGCACGCGGATTTGTTGCATCGTGTCCCGGTCACGGACCGTGACCTTTTCGTCCGCGACCGACTTGTCATCGCCGACCGTTTGCACGTCGACGGTGACGCAGAAAGGCGTGCCCACTTCATCCTGGCGCCGGTACAAACGGCCGATCGACGCGGTGTCATCGTAGACGGCATGCCAGCGCTTGCGCAGGTTGGCGCAGATTTTCCGCGCCGTTTCCACGATCCCGTCGTTCTTTTTCAATAGCGGCAGAACGGCGATTTTGATCGGCGCGAGCTCGGCGTGAAATTTGAGAACCACGCGTTTCTCGCCCCGCACCTCTTCTTCATGATAGGCATCGACCAGAAATGCCAGCGTCGCGCGGTCGGCGCCGGCCGACGGCTCTATGACGTAAGGAACAATGTTTTGCTTGCTCTCCTCGTCAAAATACTCCAGCGCTTTGCCGCTGAAGTGAGCATGTTGCTTGAGGTCGAAGTCGGTGCGGTTAGCAATGCCTTCGAGCTCGCTCCAGCCCATGGGAAAAAGATATTCGATATCGGCCGTGCGCTTCGCGTAGTGCGCCAGCTCTTCTTTTTCATGCTCGCGCAGGCGGATGTTCTCTTCGCGCAGCCCGTATCTCGGGTACCAGGCAAACCGTTCGTCGATCCACCGTTGATGCCACTCTTCATCGGTTCCCGGCATGACAAAGAATTCAATTTCCATCTGCTCAAATTCCCGCGTGCGAAATGTGAAATTGCCCGGCGTGATCTCGTTGCGGAAGGATTTGCCGATCTGCGCGATGCCGAAGGGGAGTTTGAGCCGCATGGATTGCAGCACGTTGTCGAAATTGACGAAGATGCCCTGCGCCGTCTCGGGCCGCAGGTAGGTCACTGCAGCCTCGTCCTCGACCGGGCCCATGAAAGTCTTGAACATCAGGTTAAATTGGCGCGGTTCGGTCAACTCTCCCTTGCCGCACGCCGGACACAGCGCGCGCAGGTGGTGGCAGTGCTTGCAAGCCTCGCCACCCGGTATAATGAACTTATTTCCCTTGGTCGCTTCGCAGTAGTGGACCCACGCTTCTTCATCTAGCTTGTCGGCGCGAAAGCGGCGCTTGCACGCGCGGCAATCGACCATCGGATCGGTGAAATGATCTAAATGGCCGCTCGCCCGCCAGACGCGAGGATGCATCAAGATCGAGGAGTCGAGTCCCACCATGTCGGAGCGCGATTGCACGCTGTCGCGCCACCAGGCGCGCTTCACGTTATTTTTGAGTTCGACGCCCAACGGCCCATAGTCCCAACACGACCCGGTGCCGCCGTAAATCTCGCTCGATTGAAAAATAAATCCGCGCCGCTTGCATAGCGACACAATCTTGTCCATATCGACCATGTACAGGTCCTATCTGTAAATTAGCAAATACCGACAATGTAATGGATGGAGGAGGCAGAGTCAAAAAGACTTACAGGTTGGTCAGCAGCTTGCCATTTGAAAATGCGGTCAGCTCTCTTCAACGAGCGTGATGGCATCGGCTTCAACTTCGATGAGCCAGTCAGGATCGATAAAGGCGCTCACCTGAGCGACCGTGGTGGCCGGCCGAACGTCGCGAAAAAACTGGCCATGGACTTCGGCCACCAATTGCCAATCTTGAATGCGGGTTAAGAAAATGCGCGTTCGGATAACATCCGGCAGACCCGACCCCAACTGTTCAAGGGCGGATTCGATGATTTCGAAGCAGCGCCGGGCCTGCGCGGCCGGATCGCCTTTGCCTATGGTCTTTCCATCCGGCCCAAGCGGCGCCGTTCCCGTCACCGCAATGAATCGACCGTCACGAACCGCCCGGCAAACACCGATTCTTTTTTCGTAGGGACTGCCGGTAAAAACATAGCGGCGTCTGGAAGCCATAAATTGAATTCTTCCTCAACACCGAGCGCACAAAGGAAACGAAGGTTTCGGATTTCTTCTATAAAACTTTCTTAACTTCGTGATCTTCGTGACCTTCGCGGTGAGCACGTTTTTATTCTAACATGCGCCTTCTACAGCTCCAGCACATCCTCCATACCGTAAAACCCGGGCTTTTGTTTAGCGAGCCAGCGGGCGGCGCGGAGCGCGCCTTGGGCGAAAGTTTCGCGGCTGTGCGCGCGGTGGATGAATTCCAGGCGCTCGCCGATGCCGCCGAAGATGACGGTATGATCGCCGACAATGTCACCCGCGCGAACCGAAAGCATGGCGATTTCTTTCTTTGTCCGTTCGCCGACGATGCCCTTGCGCCCATTGATTCCGACTTGATCGATATTGCGCCCGAGCCCTTCCGCTGCGGCACGGCCAAGTGCCAGTGCGGTTCCGCTCGGGGCGTCTTTCTTGAAGCGGTGGTGGGCTTCGATGATCTCCACGTCGTAGTCGTCCCCCAAGGTCTTCGCGACCTTCCCCAGAAGACTTACCAACAAATTGACGCCCAGGCTCATGTTGGCGGAAAGTAGGATCGGTGTTTGGCGCGAGCGTTTCTTGATCTCGGCGAGCTGCGCTGGGTTCATTCCCGTCGTGCCGACGACGATCGGGACTTTTTTCTTAGCCGCAAGCCTGGCATGTTCCAAGGTGGCATCCGGCGCGCTGAACTCGATTATGAGAACTTGCCCTTTTAGCAACGGCTGAAGCTCCGCAGTTATCGGTATACCGATCGCGCCTACTCCAGCCACATCGCCCGCATCTTTATTTATCTGCGGATTGGCCGATGCTTCGACCGCGCCCACGACTTTCATGGACCCGCTCTGGTGAACGAGACGGACTATGGTACTGCCCATCCTACCGGCCGCCCCGCAAACAATCACACCGTGCATCTTTAGCCTCCGAGCAGACCAAAATCGGCCATGGCTTGCTTGAGTTTCTTCAGAGCGCCTTCGGACATGGGTGTCAACGGTAGGCGGAGCTCCGGACCGCACTTGCCCATGAGCGAGAGCGCGGTTTTCACCGGAATGGGATTGGTTTCGAGAAAAACGCTGCGAATCAGCGGCACGAGCTTGAATTGCAGCTCGCGTCCCTTTTCCCAACTCCCCTTCAGGCAGGCCTCAGCCAATTGCGCCATCTCCTTGGGCGTGATGTTGGCAACGGTCGAGATCACCCCTTTGCCGCCGAGAGCCATAAGGGAAAAAGTAAGGCTATCCTCGCCCGAATAAACCGCCAAATTGTCGCCGCACAGGCGAATCACGTCGATGGCTTGATCCACCGAGCCGGTGGCTTCTTTGACTCCGGCAATGTTCTTAATCTCGGCGAGGCGAGCCAGGGTCTCCGGCTCGATTTTCGATCCAGTGCGTCCCGGAATGTTATAGACAATGATCGGGATGCCGACTGCGGCGGCGACTTTTTTATAGTGCTGGTAGATGCCCTCTTGCGTCGGGCGATTATAATAGGGCGAAATCATCAGCGCCCCGTCGGCGCCGGCCTTCTCAGCGGCGCGGGTAAGGCGCACCGCTTCTTCCGTTGAGTTCGACCCCGTCCCCGCTATCACCGGAAGCCGCTTGTTAGCGGCTTTAATCACGGCTTCGATGACCTGGTCGTGCTCTTCATGGCTCAAGGTCGCGGACTCCCCCGTTGTGCCGCACGGCACGATTCCGTGAGTGCCGTTTCGGATGTGGAAGTCAACCAAGGTTTCCAAACTTTTCCAATCGACTTTGCCGTCTCTGAACGGCGTCACCAGTGCCACCATGGAGCCGCTAAACATGATACCTCTCCTAGGAAATTCTTACCTGCCCGTGAAACACCTCTTCTGCCCCCCCCGTCATATAAACGCGGTTGTTGTCGCGCCATTCGACATAGAGATCGCCGCCTCTAAGGTGCAGCGTTAGTTTCCGCTCGGTCTTGCCAGCAAGGACGCCTGCGACGGTCACGGCCGAAGCCCCTGTGCCGCACGCCCAGGTTTCGCCCGCCCCGCGCTCCCAGACTCGCATCCTCACCTCGGTCGAACTTATGACTTTGACGAATTCCGTGTTGACGCGCTTGGGGAAAAAGGAGTGATGCTCGAAGCGCGGTCCAATTTTTTCCAATTCCAAAGTCTCAATGTCGTCAAAATAGATCACGCAGTGCGGATTGCCCATTGAAACGCACGTGACCACGTAAGTTTTGCCGTCAACGATCAGCGGCCGATTAACGATCCGCCCATCGGCATCCAACGGGATTTTACGCCCTTCGAGAATCGGCTCTCCCATATCGACTTCGACCCGATCGCCGACGATGCGCGGCCGTATGATGCCGGCGAGCGTTTCCACCGTCAATTCCTTTTTCCGGGTGAGGCCGTGCTCATACACATATTTGGCAAAGCAGCGGATGCCGTTGCCGCACATTTCCACCTGGCTGCCGTCGGCATTGTAGATCTCCATCTTAAAGTCGGCGATGGCCGACGGGTGAACCGTGAGCAGCTGATCGGCGCCGACACCGAATCGGCGGTCGCAGAGTTTCCCCGCCACCGCAGTCAGGTCAGGAATATCCTTCTTCAGGCAATCGAGAAAGATAAAATCGTTTCCGCAGCCGTGCATCTTGGTAAATTCGAGTTCCATGGACCTTGAACTTGTGAACTCTTGACCCTTTGAACTTTTTATTGCAACGTCTCCGGAATCGTTTCTCCGGCGATCAGGTCGTCCAAAGTCTCTCTCTGCCGCACCACATAGTATCGGTCGCCATCGACAAGCACCTCGGGCGGTTTCGGATGAGAGTTATAGTTGGACGACATCGTAAAACCGTAGGCGCCGGCGCTCATCACCGCCAAGAGATCACCGCGCCGCGGGCGCTCCACTTCGCGGTCCTTGGCAAAAAAATCGCCGCTTTCGCAAATCGGGCCGACGACGTCGGCGACAATCTTCTCGCCACCGCCTTCAACCACCGGACGAATTGCCTGGTAAGCACCATAAAGCGCCGGACGAATGAGAACGTTCATGCCGCCGTCAACAATGATAAATTTTTTCGCCTCGGTTTCCTTGACGTACTGCACTTCAGTGATCAGTATGCCGGCATTGCCGACAATGACCCGCCCCGGTTCCAGAATCAGCGTGACGTCCAAGCCTTCGAGCCCTTCCACGATCGCTCGGGCGTATTCCTCCGGATGCGGCGGCATTTCATCGTTGTAACTGATTCCCAATCCGCCCCCCAGGTCGAGGTAATGAATATGGGCGCCTTTGTTCTTCAATGACCCGACAAGCACCCGATCGAGATATTCGCGCACACGCGCGAGCGCGTCCACAAACGGAGAAACCGAAGTCAGCTGAGAGCCGATGTGGCAGTCGATCCCCACGACTTCGACGTGGGGCAGCGCAGCGGCTTTCTTATAAGTTTCCACCGAGCTCTTAATTTCGACTCCGAACTTGGCTTTTTTCATCCCGGTAGAAATATAGGGATGCGTTTGCGGATCGACATCCGGATTGATGCGCAGGCTGATGGGTGCCTTCTCGCCCATGGCGCCGGCGATCTCATTGAGCACCAGCAGTTCCTGCTCGGATTCGATATTGAACATGAGGATGCCCGAGCGCAGCGCGAATTCGATCTCTTCCTGTTTCTTTCCGACCCCGGAAAAAACGATTTTCTTGGGGTCGGCACCCGCTTTTAGAGCGCGAAAAAGCTCGCCTCCGGAAACGATATCGAATCCGCTTCCCTGCCGGGCAAATGCCCTGAGCACAGCAATATTCGAATTCGCCTTGACCGAAAAGCAAATGATGTGCGGCACCGCGGTGAAAGCCTCGTCGAAAACGCGGAAGTGACGCTCCAGGGTCGCGAGGCTGTAAACATACGCCGGTGTCCCAACTTCCCGGGCGATGCGTTTGAGCGGCACGCCTTCGGCAAACATTTCGCCGTTGCGGTATTCAAAATAATTCACTAGGGCCCCCGTACAATCTCGACTTCGTTCGACGGCGCGCTGAGCGTCCCGTCAAACAGCTGAGACGAGACACGATAACGGTAAATGGTATTGGACTGCACTCCGGCGTCGATGTAGCGGTATTGCTTCTGCTTGATAAACCTCTCGCGGTCCTCTACGTAGACCGTCGTCAGCGGCCGGTACGGCGCAGGGCAGTCGCGGCAGGCGGCCGAGATGTCTTTGCGAAATATAACGAAGCTTGCGAGATCGGTGACTTGGCCTCCGCCTACGTATCTTCCCGGTCGGTCCCACGTAAGCACGATGCCCGGGCGCTCCTGCCGCGCGCTCAGGTCGTTGATGGGCTCCGGCGTCGTGAGCTCAGGTGCGCGGGGATCGCCCTTCTTACCGCAACCGGAGCCGATGATGACTACGAGAAAAGCAGCAATGACCAGACGTTTCATCTAGACCCTCAATTCTTTCAACCGACGCAGGACGTTCCGTCGTGCGGTGCCGCCAATGGCCCGGCGCCGTCCCACCATGGCCTCCGCCGATAAATAGCGGTAAACATCCTTGTCGATCCGAGCGGAAAACCGTTTCAGCTCCGCAAGCGGCAGCTCTTCGATGCGCCGGCCCTGGGAAAGGCAGTGACGCACCACTTTGCCGGCTGTTGCATGGGCGGCGCGAAACGGCACGCCTCGACCGACAAGATAATCCGCTAGATCCGTCGCGTTCATGAAGCCGTCCCTAGACGCCGCCAGCATTTTGTCCTTTTTCACCTTCATCCCGGCGATCAGTTCACGCGCCATGTGTAAACTGGCTTTAACCGTGTCCACCGTGTCAAACAGAGGTATTTTGTCTTCCTGCAAATCCCGGTTATAGGCCAATGGCAACCCCTTTACGACCGTCAGCATGGCATGGAGATGACCAAACACCCGCCCGGTCTTGCCGCGGATCAGTTCCGGCACGTCCGGATTCTTTTTTTGCGGCATCATCGAGCTGCCCGTGCAATAACGATCGGGGAGTTCGATGAACGCGAATTCCTGGCTTGACCACAACACCAATTCCTCGGCCAAGCGGCTCAAGTGACCAAATAAGATCGCGGCGGCGGCGAGAAATTCAAGAATGAAATCACGATCGGCGACGGTGTCGATGCTGTTTTTCGATACTTCGGGAAAGTTCAGCAATCGGGCGACGTAGCCCCGATCGATCGCAAATGTCGTCCCCGCCAGCGCTCCGGCTCCCAGAGGCAGCACGTTGATGCGTTTGAGGCAGTCGTTAAACCGCGCGCCATCACGCCCAAACATGTCGTAATAAGCCAGCAGATGATGGGAAAACAACACCGGCTGCGCTCGCTGTAAGTGGGTGTAACCAGGCATGATAACATCCAGGTGCCGCTTCGCCGCGCGCGCCAATTCGCGCTGGAGCGCTTGTAAAGCTTGAACCATCAGCGCCACCTCTTCGCGCAAATATAGCCGCATATCGAGTGCCACCTGGTCGTTGCGGCTGCGCGCGGTGTGGAGCTTGCCGCCGACGGCGCCGATTTTTTCAGTCAGGCGCCGCTCGATATTCATGTGAATATCTTCATCCGCTTGGGAAAAAACAAACTTGCCCGCTTCGATCTCGCGCTGCACCGCCCTGAGGCCACGCACGATCTTGCGCGCATCGCGCGCGGGAATGATCCGCTGGCGCGCCAGCATCTTGGCATGCGCGATGCTCCCGGCGATGTCGTGCCGGTACAGTCGCGAGTCGACGTCAATCGAAGCGGTAAAGGCGACCACAGAATCGGCCGTGTCCGAAGTGAACCGCCCGCCCCACAGCTTGGATTTATTTTCCGTTGACTGTTTCAATTCCAACCCTAAAGTTGCCGTAACCGCCGCAGCCTTAGTCGCAGCGTGTTGAGCCTGATGAAACCCTCGGCGTCGCTTTGATGGT
>OBLQ010001130.1_pt1 | contig 10087 bp, 9 predicted proteins | sample 1519881 | NCBI WGS metagenome assembly OBLQ01 (sample SAMN01911456, study PRJEB22533) | soil metagenome | biome: Soil | place: Malaysia | collected 2012-04-30 | depth DG_metagenome m | reverse complement strand
CTGCTGCGCTAGCCTGGGGCGATCCGCAGCGCGCCCCGGCTGGACTGCGCGGGCACCATCGACTACGGTCTCAGGAAAACGACGCTCCGCCGTAGCCTTCCGGCGGCATTCGACAAGGAGGAACCACCTTGGAATTCAAGCTTCCCGATCTGCCTTACTCGAACGACGCCCTGGCGCCCCATATCAGCGCCAAGACGGTCGACGTGCACTACGGCAAGCACCACCAGGGCTACATGACCAAGCTGCGCGCCGCCATCGAGGACGGCCCGCTGGGGAAGAAGAGCCTCGAGGAGCTGGTGAAGACGACCGAAGGGGGGATCTTCAACAACGCGGCGCAGGTCTGGAACCACAGCTTCTACTGGAAGAGCATGAAGCCCGGCGGCGGCGGCAAGCCGGGTGGGACCGTGCTGCAGCGCATCGAGAAGGAGTTCGGCTCCTTCGACGACTTCAAGCGCCGCTTCGCCGAGGCGGCGTCGACCCACTTCGGCTCGGGATGGGCCTGGCTCGCGTCCGGAGACGGCAAGCTGCAGATCCTCAGCACGCACGACGCCGGCAACCCGATGCAGAAGGGCATGACTCCCCTCCTGACCATCGACGTCTGGGAGCACGCTTACTACCTCGACTACCAGAACGCCCGGCCGAAGTACATCGAGGGCTTCGTCGACAGCCTGATCAACTGGGACTTCGTCAAGGAGAACCTCGCGAAGGCCTGAGGCCGTCCGGCCCGACGCTCCGCCGCCGGACCCCGCCCGCGGGTCCGGCGGCCAAGCTTCCCGAGCTCCCCGGAGATTCCGTGCAGGCGGATGAAGACCGCGGAGGGACCGCTCCCTCCCGTAGCGGGTGGATTTCGTGGATGGGATGGGTCGTCGCCGCGGCGGCCATCGTCATCCTGTTCGTCTTTCCCCCGGGCCCCCGCAGCGGCGACGAACCGCGTGTGACCGGTGTTCCTCCCGTGCGGGTCATCCTGCCGGCGCCGGAAGATTCGGCGGTGCCGGTCCGCGTTCAGGTCCCGCAGCACGTCCGGTCGATCCAGCTCTTCTTCGACACCAGCCTCGCCGACGAGGACTTCCCCGTCGTGCTCCGGGTGGTCGCCGCGACCGGCGCCGAGATCTTCCGCAGCCGCGAGGTGACCCGGGACGAGCTCCTCGGAGGCGTGGAGATCCCCTTCGCCTGCGATCGGCGGGACTGCCCCGACGGCGACTACACGGCCCGGGTCATCACTCGCGATCCCGCCGCTCCGGTCGTCGCCTACAGCTTCACGCTCGTCTCCGCGCCGCCTTCGCCCTGACCCTCTCCCCGGGGAGAGCGATCCCGGAAACAGTGCCGCGCACGCACCCTTCCCCGGGACCCTGCCGCTCCGTGACCGGAAGGCCGCACCCGGGGCCGTGGCATTCACGGCGCTCGGGGTGGAGATCCGCGTCCCTCTCGCTCCCCGCCCCCCGCTGCCACGAGCCGCCCTCAACCCGGAATAGAATGCCCTTCACGACGCCGGTGGCCTGGTGAGGAGGTGACAGGATGACGAAGTGCCGATCGAGCGCCCCTCCGGGCGTGCAGACGACCCATAAGAATGGAGGCGCGGGTGCGCTTGCCCGGGCGGTGCTTTCGAGGCTCCCCGCCCTGGCCGCTCTCACCGCGCTCGCGCTCGTCGCCCCCGCCCGGGCCGAGGCTCCGGCCGCCACCTCCGCCACCCCCTACGAGAAGGTCTCCGGCCAGATCGCTCTCGCGGTCCGCGCCTTCGAGCCTTCCGACGTGCGTCTCCTCGACGGCCCCTTCAAGAAGGCCTTCGACGACAACACGAAGTACCTCCTCTCGACAGACCCGGACCGCCTGCTGCACCGGTTCCGGGTCTACGCCGGCCTCCCCCCGAAGGGAGACGTCTACGGCGGCTGGGAGTCGATGGGGCTGTCGGGCCACACGCTCGGCCACTACCTCTCCGCCTGCGCGCTGGCCTACGCGGCCTCAGGCGACGCGCGGCTCCTCGAGCGCGTGAACTACATCGTCGGCGAGCTCGAGCGCGTCCAGAAGGCCCGCGGCGACGGCTACATCGGCGCCATCCCGGACCAGGACACGCTCATCCGCGACATCGAGCGGGGCGACTTCTTCGACGTGCACCAGAACTACTTCAACGGCTTCTGGGCCCCCTGGTACACGATCCACAAGATCTTCGCCGGACTCCTCGACGCCCACCGGTGCGCCGGTAACGACAAGGCTCTCGATCTCGCAACGCGCTTCGGCCAGTGGGCGGTCCGCACGACGCGGAACCTCGACCACGCCGCGTGGCAGAAGATGCTCTACGCCGAGTTCGGCGGGATGAGCGAGGTCCTCGACGAGCTGTACGCCCGCACGGGGAGCCGGGAGTTCCTGGATCTCGCCCACCGCTTCTACCACGAGGAGGTGCTGGATCCGCTGGCGGCCGGCGAGGACAAGCTGGACGGGTACCACGCGAACTGCCAGATCCCCAAGATCATCGGCGCGGCGCGGGACTACGAGCTGACGGGCGACGAGAAGATGCGCCGCGTCGCGACCTTCTTCTGGGAGACCGTCGTCCACGAGCACACCTACGCCAACGGGGGCAACAGCGAGGGGGAGTACTTCGGGCCGCCCGGGAAGATCGCCGGAAAGCTGACGAGCAGCACCTCGGAGACCTGCAACACCTACAACATGCTCAAGCTCACGCGCCATCTCTTCACGTGGGAGCCGAAGGCCGAGTACGCCGACTACACGGAGCGCGCTCTGTTCAACCACATCCTCGCCTCCATCGAGCCCGGCACGGCGATGAAGTGCTACTACATGCCGCTCGCCGGCCAGCCCAAGGAGTACAGCACCCCCTACGACTCCTTCTGGTGCTGCGTCGGGACGGGGATGGAGAACCCGCCGCGCTACACGGACTCTATCTACTTCCACGACGAGGACACCCTCTACGTGAACCTCTTCGCCGCCTCCCGCGTGGAGTGGCGGGAGAAGGGCGTCACGATCTCCCAGGAGACGCGGTTCCCCGAGGAGGAGGTCACCCGGCTGAAGGTCGTCGGCTCTCCCGCGCGGTTCTCGCTGAAGATCCGCCGCCCGCACTGGGCCGCCGCGCCCGTGACTGTGACGCTCAACGGCAAGCCGCTGAAGGCCGGCGGGACAGGCCCCTACATCAGCATCGACCGGCAGTGGAAGGACGGCGATCTCGTCGAGGTCCGCCTGCCCATGGGGATCCGTCTCGAGGCCACACCGGACGATCCCGACACGGTCGCCCTCTTCTACGGTCCCATCCTCCTGGCGGCCGACCTGGGCCCCGAAGGGAAGCCGGCGGCGCCGACGCCGGTGCTCCTTGGCGACAACCGGACCCTCGTCTCGCATGTGCTTCCCGCCTCCGGAGAGGATTCCCTCCGCTTCAGGACCTCCGGCATCGCCCGCCCGAACGACGTGGGGCTTCTCCCTTACTACGAGGTCCACCACGACTACGACCCCGTTTACTTCGAGAGAATCACCGAGGACGAGTGGGCCCGGCGCGAGAGGGAGCGGAAGGAGACGGAAGAGCGCACGCTGGACCGGATCGAGGCGGGAGACGACGCCTCGGGCGCCGCTCACGCGCTCGACACCGCCGGCGCGCCGGTCGAGATGCCCATGGGGCGGCCCGCCTGGAGCCTCCAGGACGCGCCCTATGCCTACGTCCACTTCCGGCTCGACTCCGGCGGCGCCCACGACCCGGCGCACGAGGAGGAGGAGGAGGACCGCGAGGAGGATCCCGATCGGGGTCCCGGTGAGGCCCGCGGGAATCTGGAGCTGCGGCTCGAGGTCTGGAGCGGGCGTGAGGGGAGCTTGGATCTGACGGTGAACGGGATCCGGGTCGCCAAAGCCGACGTGAAGAGGGAGAAACCTCTCCGACTGGAGGAGCTGGCCTATCCCCTCCCCCGGAACGTGACCGAGGTTCCCGGAAAGCTCGACATCTGGATCATGGGCCAGCGAGGGAAGCCGGGACCCGCACTGTTCGGGGCGGCGCTGCTTCGATCCGCCCCGGCACCGTGATATCGTGCGCCCACAGAGCTCATGGCCCGACCTGCACCGGTTCCGGGAAACACTGCCCGGTCCGGCCCGCCGCCGGGCCCATCGACCGAGGAGAATCGCTCATGCCCCGCTACCTCATCATCGTCCCCCACCGGGATGACAAGTCCGGCTGCGTGAAGGCGCTCAGCGCCCTGGACAGCTACGGATCCCACTTCGTGACCAACGCGGAGTTCGGGTGCTCCGACGGCACGCACACGGGCTGGCTCCTGGCCGACCTGGAGAGCCGCGCGCAGGCCCAGCAGATCATCCCTCCGGAGTTCCGCGGCGACGCGAAGATCGTGGAGCTGCAGAAGTTCACCCGCGAGGAGATTCATCGCCTGATGAAGGAGGAGGAGAAGGAGTGACGGCCGGGGGAACCTCGACGGAGCGCCTCCATGAGTGAAGGCTCGGCACCGCTCAAGCGGCACCCCGCGCTGCAGCCCTTCTCGAGGGATCACCATCACGGCCTCCTGCAGGCGAGACGGCTGAGCAACTCCGTCCCGGCCCGCCCCGACGAGCGCCGGCGCGTCCTCGAGGGGTTCCACCGGGCGTGGACGGAAGAGCTCGAAGACCACTTCGAGTGCGAGGAGCGATGGCTCGTTCAGCTCATCCCCAGGGATCGGGAGCGCACGAGGCTCCTGAACGATCATTCGCGGCTTCGGAACCTCGCCAGGCGGGCCGCCGAGGAGCGCACGGCGGAGGAGCCCGCGCCGGAGGTGGCGCGGGATCTCGGGGGAACGCTCCACGATCACATCCGCTGGGAGGAGAGGATTCTCTTTCCGGCCATCGAGGAAGCGACGGACCCCGAGGCTCTGGACGCCCTCGCCGAAAAGACCGCCGGGATGGAAGCGCGACGCGACCGACGGCCGCAGAAGAGCTGAACGGCCTGCCCACTCTCCCGTAACCGCTTCCCAGCGTTATACTTCCCGCGGCCGGGGTGGCGGAACTGGCAGACGCAGGGGACTTAAAAGCACCTGTTCGAAGCCTGTATCTCACTGGTGCTTGAAGACATACCTCTGCGTCCGGGTGCCGTGGTGACCGAATGGTGACGGAGCTGCTCGCCACCAGACGCAACCAGAATCAAGCGGCCTGCATCGGCGTTAACGCGCCCAGCTCTATACGCCGTGGCTCACGGCTTCTTCTTCGGGCAGTAGACCGGGTGTGACGGCTTCTCCGTCCATTCCGGGTGCGGCTTCTCGGCCAGGACGATGGGATTGTAGAAGTGACCCGGATCGATATCGAAAGTGTCTCCAATGGGGAAGTACTTCATCTTGCCGATCCGAATGAACCAGACAGCAACAGGAGCGAACACGTCGATTCCTGCGTCAGGTGACGTAATGGCGGGAAGGATTATGTTCGGATCGTCCTCGAGCTGCACCTGCACGAACCAGATGGGTCCCTGCAAGACCGTCGGGCCCGAGATGATGCGGCCAAGGCAATGAGGGTCGCTTGCCCTGTGCTCGAACGCGGGCATCCGCTCGTCGGCCACCGGCATGGTCGCGTGGGCGCATGATATTCCGGCAAGCAGGAGCATCAATCCTGTCAACCGAACTCCCAAGCCACGGCTCCCCCGCTCGAACTCCCGTGATAGGCTCATTCGCAGCCTACCTCCCCTGTCCATCGATGGTCCACGTCGCGCGAATCACCCACACTTAGAAGAACAGGCCAGTGACACCGACCATCCTGCTTCCTCATGCAGGCGCTTGCTCCAAACTGAGCGTCCCGACACATCGAGACGGCCAGGAGATAACGACTCCATACCGCCTTAGTTCCTGCAACAGTCCAGCGTCCGCTTTCAAGGGGAATAACCGCTTCGGTCCTCCTCCTCCGGCGATGCAAGTGTCGGCGCTGACAAGGCAGCCCACGTCAGGATCCGAGATCAAGATACACCACCTGGACCCGAGAGTAGACCTCAAGCACCTGAACGTAATCTGTCCCCCCGGCTGTTGCGTGGGCTGACAAAACTCGCAGGGGAGCGTTTGCGTCGATGCCGAAGAGGACGCGAAGCATAGCACCATGGCTGACGCGACCAGAATCATGCAGGTCTTCATGCCTATCTCCAGATCGAGATGTTGTGCTCGAAGATGCGGGCAATGCGGCCATCGGCCAGGACCTTCCCCGCAACCAATTCGTTGTCGTGAATGCCCCGCGCAACGGGACTTCCATCCTTCTTGAAGACATCAGTGAGTATGGTGCGTTGTTCGACAAGGTAGTAGGTATTCAAGACATACTGTCCATGGATGACGGTGCCCACGCTCGTGGCCGGAGCAGGCCTGATTCGAAACGTGAGGGGCTTTCCTGCGATACTGCTGCCCGGCTTCGGCTGCGGAGCTCTGAACTCGGGCGCATCGGAGGCCACGACCGTTTGCAGTCCTTTATCGGTCATTCTCAGGATCTCGTATCGGTCGAGGCGCGATATCCACAGCGAGTTGTCCTCTGGATCGAGTGTCAGGATTATCGAGCTCATTCCTTGAGGCACTTCCGGATCGGCGTCAACTGTCGACTCGAGGTGATGCCCCGCCTTGTCGAAGCGATGAAGGAGACGCCCATCGAAGTAGGCTCCGATGTAAAGCTCTCCGGATTCGGGGTTGCGCACGAATCCATTGAGGCTCCACAGGTCGAACCCGAAGGGAACGATCTTCTCCGGTTCAAGACGTGAATCGTAGAAGATGAACCGGTCGTTCAGGCTGTCGGCGAGGATGACGCCGCCATCCACAACGACGAGGCGGTTCGTTTCGACGGTATCGGCATTGCTGCCGGTTGGCAATGGAAGGTATCTGTCAAGTGAGCCATCGGACTTGAGAATTGCTGTCAGGTGACCGTCCGTGACAATGAGCCTGCCGTCAGGAAGCGCGTCCACATCGGTCACGAAGCCGAGTGTGGCTGGTGCCGTGACCGTGACGAGGTCTGTCATCTTCGGGATCGTCGCCTGCCTCTCCGAAGGCTGAGACAGACTCCCAGCGGCCGTGGCAATAAGGAGGACGGCCGAGAGGCACAACAGCGGATGTCGGCATGTGGGCATGGAGGATCTCCTGTTCGTTTTGAGGCGAAGAGTCCATGTCGACTAATCATGTTCGGGACGCGGGAGCGGTAGCGCAGGTTCGATGGCCCGCGAATCCGAACTGGACGACGTCGGGTTGGTGGAATCGACTCTCGAACGTGAGGCGTGGGGCACCGCTGCCGGAACGCGTCGCGATCGGATGTCTGTCGGATCCGGGTCTTCAGACCCGTGATCGGGATCGGGGCGATCGTGACTCTGGCCCCAGTCGCAGATCCCAGGGGGGGGTAACGTGTCACGGGAGCGGCTTGGCAGCATCGATAACGTCGACCAAGGAGGAGGGCTGACGGCATCTGCAGCAAACCGTATGCCCGTACTCATCTCTAGCGGAGATTGACGCCGAGACGCCCTGATGAGGGTACTGAGTTCTCACCGTTCGCGTCCGGACCCCGCAGGACGCCGGGCGAACCAGCCGATCTCGAGGCTAAACACCGAAGGACCCGTGGAACTCTCCAGATCTTCGGTACCGCAAGCAGCCTTGCGTCGGTTCACCCGGGAGGGCGCGGAGAGTCACTCATGGACAAAATGCCCGATCCATGCGTCTGGCAATCGCGGAAAGTGGTGACCAAATGGAGACGACAATCGGAGGCGATCTGTCCTCTCCGACATGGTTCGGACGGATCCCTCCATCCCGGACCGGCTTCGAAGCAAAGGTACTTAGGTCCAGGATTGTCGTCGTCGGGCATGAACGAAACCCATCAACAGGGGATTCCCAGTCCCTTGAACACCCTACCTGAGGGTCTCCCGTAACTTCCTGAGGGCGTTATACTTCCCGCGGCCGGGGTGGCGGAACTGGCAGACGCAGGGGACTTAAAATCCCCTGTCCCTAACGGGACGTGAGGGTTCGACCCCCTCCCCCGGCACCAGTTGCTTTCAGCGACCTTCGGAACCCTGGGAACGAAGGGGAGGAAGGGGCCTCGCAGGGGCCTTGTCCATTCGGGAGTCCATGATCTGCCCCACACCGATAGGCCCAGCGTTAGAACGGCCATCGGAAGAACCCCAACGATCCGCATGCTGCCCTCTCCGAGTTCGTGGCGCATGACGGCTGGCGTCGAGCAGCGAGGACCAGTAGTTCGACGACGTCATGACCGTCCCGCGTTCGCACCCAGGGTGACGAGAAGGTCGTCCAGCTGCTCGAACGTCTCGCCCATCGCATCCTCCGCCCCGTGCTCGGCGTCGAACGCTTCCTTCGAGGGATAGAGATCGTGCACGACCAGCTTCGTCTTGCCACCTTGGTCCTCGAAGGTCACCGTGGTGACGGCACCGTTCTCACTCTCCGCGTTGGTCCAGACGAGGCGCGAGTGCGGTGTCACCTCAATGTACTTTCCGTGGAACTCCAGGGGCGTTGGGTCGTGCGCGAACACCAAGCGGTACGTGCCCCCGGTGCGAGCATCCAGCTCGCAGGAAAGCAGCGACATGCCTAACGACTTCGGGACCCACCACTGCTTGAACAGCTCGGGCTTGGTCCAGGCCTCGAACACGAGGCGCGCCGGGGCGTTGAAGATGCGCGTGACCACGACCTCACGCTCGGAGGTTTTCTCGACCGTCGTGCGGCTCTTCATGGGGCTGGCCTCACTCTCTCTTCTTGCGTCCATCGACCTTCTCCTTCCGTTTCAGTTCTTTGACGACCTTGTCCAACTCGTCGAATCGTGACTCCCAGCGCTGGCGGTGGCTCTCGATCCACGCCGTCTCGTCCTCCAGCCGGTGCGTCCCCAGCCTGCATGTCCGCACACGCCCGACCTTTTCCGTGGTGACGAGGCCGGCCTGCTCCAAGATGCCCACGTGCTTCCTCATGCCCGTGAGCGTCATGCGGAACCTCTCGGCAAGATCGGTGATCGAAGCGTCCGCACGTCCGAGCTGCTCCAGAACGCCGCGTCGGGTGGGGTCCGAGAGCGCGGCGAACGAGGCATCGAGGCGGGCGTTCGAATACTGAACCATATGGTTCAGTTATACCGCATGACTTGACCGAATGCAAGGGGGAAAAGAGGTCGCGGCGGCTCAGCAAGAGAGAAAGGACCTGCGTCGTCGAAAATCCGGACCAAAGGGCCTCGTAGTTGCTGGGGCCGGGATGTGGCCACCCCTTCCCACAAGGGTCCATGATTCGCTCGCTTCGGGAAAACGGTCCTCGGTCAGCAGCAGGTGTCCATCTGGGTGTCCATAATCCTCGAAAGACACGGTCGCTCCCCGTAAGCCTAGGAACCGGGAAAGGGCAACGAGTTGGTAACTTACTGATTTCATTACCCTTCCCGCTTCGACTTAAAATCCCCCTTCCCGAGAGGGGCTTGTGGGTTCGAGTCCCACCCCCGGCACCAGGAGGCTCGCGCCGACGGATTTCAGTTCGCGGACTTCACTCCATCGTCTGTTCGCAGGTGTCGGCGTGCCCGGTTCCGCTGCCAGCGCGCATTCCAGGTCCACGGCGGAACGATCCGGCTGCCGGGACGAAAGCCGCTGGGAACGCGGACGGTAGTCCTCCTTTCCCGCCGATCGCCGGAGTTCCGCGTCCCCGCCTGGCGGCAGGTGTCGATGTGCCGGAGGACCGGGAGTCGAAGACTCGGACGGCGCCGGCGATGGACCCGGAACATGCCCAGCGGCCGCTAGAGCCAGATCCCCGCGGTGCTACGCTCACGCGAGTCGTCGAACGGCTCACACCGAGGAGGATGGGATTCATGAAAGTCACTGCTCTTGCCGCCGGCCTGCTGCTCCTGGCCTCGCCCGTGATCGCGAAGGGCGGGTTCGGCGAGGTCCGCTTCGCGAACTCCGGAGCGGCGGCGGCGCAATCCGACTTCGAGAGCGGAATGGCCCTCCTCCACGACTTCGAGTACGACAGCGCCGCGGCGGCCTTCCGGCGCGCGGAGAAGATCGATCCGGGCTTCGCCATGGCCTACTGGGGCGAGGCCATGACGTTCAACCACCCCATCTGGATGCAGCAGGATCTCGAGGCCGCCCGGGCGGCCTCGAGGTCCTGCTGCATCCAGATGGGGTGGTTGAACGTCATGG
>OBLQ010001129.1_pt1 | contig 10089 bp, 11 predicted proteins | sample 1519881 | NCBI WGS metagenome assembly OBLQ01 (sample SAMN01911456, study PRJEB22533) | soil metagenome | biome: Soil | place: Malaysia | collected 2012-04-30 | depth DG_metagenome m | reverse complement strand
GGATGTCCAGCAAATGCTCGCCCGCCGCCTCGATCTTGTCGAGGCGCTCGCCTTGCTCCGCCGTGACGCCGGAACGCCGCATGAGGCCGACCATGCCAGTGATGGCATTAAGCGGCGTGCGAATTTCATGCGACATATTGGCCAGGAACGCGCTCTTGGCCAGATTGGCCGCTTCGGCCGCCTGGCTCCTGCCCTGCACGCGCAGCGTATCGAGGCCAAACGCCAGGTTTCGGCTCAATTCCTCCAACAGGCTTACCTCGGCATCATTGAACGCTTCGGATTCAGCGGCATACACCACCAGCACGCCCATGGTCTGTTGATGGATGATCAACGGCAGTGCGATGGCGGACTGATAGCCACGCCGCATGGCGGCCTCGCGCCAGGGCGTCATGTTCGGGTTCGCCAGGGGGTTCTGCAGCACCTGGGTAATGCCGGTGCGAATGGCCGTGCCGGCCGGGCCGCGCCCGTTGGGATGATTCTCGTCCCAGGACACCTGGAACCCCTCCAGATAGGCCTGCTCATAGCCCGATTGGGCCACCAGCCGAATTGACTTCGCGACATCCTGTTCCGGTACCCCAACCCAGGCCATCATGTATCCGCCGGTCTCGACTATGAGGCGGCAGACGTCATTCAGCATCACGCTTTCCTGCTCGGCATGCGCCATGATCAGGTTGCAATCACTCAGCAGGCGCAGCGCGCGGCCGAGTCTGTGCTGCTCGAACTCGGCGCGTTTGCGCTCGGATACATCGCGCGTCACGACCGCGATGCCCACCAGTTTTCCGCTCTGGTCTTTCAGAGCCGCCCAGGAAGATTCCGCCCAAAACTGCGCCCCGCCCTTGCGCACCCTCACGCCCTCGACAAAGGCTTCCCCCTCCTTCTTGACGATTCCAAGCAAGCGGGCTCCCACGCCATCGGCATTCTCGGCCGGCGTAAAAAAGTCGGTATAGGGTCTGCCAAGGATCTCCCGGGCGCTGTAGCCAAAAATGCGCTCGGCACCCTGATTCCAACTGGCGATACGGCCTTCCGAATCCAGCCGCAGAATGGCGTAGTCGCTCACCTCGTCCACCATCAGGCGTGCGATTTCCTCGCTATCCCGCAGGCGGCGATACGCGCTGTCCAGACGGCGATGCATGCCGTTCAAGGCATTGACCAGCTGGCTCAGTTCGTCCGTGCGCTCATAGATCCTGTTTTTCCTGTCTAGGGCCAGATCCGGATAGCCTGCGCCAGCCTCAGCCGATTCGGTATGCTGCGCGATCTTTTGCAGATGGCGCCCCACCATGATTTGAAACAGGAAAAGAATGAACAGGGACACCAGGAAGGTCTTGACGGTCTGGCTGATCAAAATCACCACGACCTTGTCCTTGAGACGCTGATAGGCGCCGTTCAGGCTCGCCACGGCAATCAATTTACCCACCAGAATCTGCTTGCCCCGATGCACGAAATAGAGCGGGGTTTCCTTGCGCAGGACCTGTTCCTTGCCAGGCGGATTGCCCGCCTGGCCCATGATCTGGCCGGTATCGGTCCTCACCTCGAGATATTGCATATCCGGAAGACGCAAAAGACCGTCCAGCTGCAGCTGCACCCCGTCCTTGCTGACCACCCACAGGCTGCTGGCGAGGCTGCTGGAATTGCTCTCCTCGATCTGGTCCAGCAGGCGCTCGATGCCGAGCACGTCGCGATTGAACTCGATCGTCAGCTGCAGCGCCACCAGTGTCAGCGTGACGATGGAGCTGAAAGCGAGGATCCAGAGCGCAAAGCGGCGGCCAATACCTGCTCGCCCCAGGAAGCTCCAATGCAATATTTTCATCTTCAAACCCGCCCCCAGCCTCCCTCGCGCGCTTCAAGCGCAGCGTACTTGTCCGCCACACCCTGTTTTATTTTTTGGCATTTTCCACCTTTGGGTGGCCAATGCAGCCGGGAGAATCGGCTCAGGCTATTGCGGCAGTCCCTGCTAGTCAAGCCACGGCGATATAATTTCGCATTTTCCCAGAACACCAACATGCTCAGTTATCGCCACGCCTTTCATGCCGGCAACCACGCCGATGTGCTCAAGCACATGCTGCTGGTGCAGCTCGTGCGCTATCTCGGCCAGAAAGACAAACCCTTCTGGGTGCTCGACACCCATGCCGGCGCGGGCGTGTATGCATTGGAATCGGAGCACGCAACCAAGCTTGCCGAATTCGACGCCGGCATTGGCAGACTCTGGTCGCGCCAGGATCTTCCACTGCCCGTGGCTGAGTATGTGGACCTGGTGCGCGAATTGAATCCGGATGGCAAGCTGCGCTTCTATCCCGGCTCGCCCTGGCTGGCCCTGCACACGATGCGCGAACAGGACCGCCTGCGCCTGTTCGAACTGCACACCACGGATGCTGCGCTGCTGCAGGAAAATTTCCGCAGCGCCGGCCGGCAGGTGAACATATCCGCCAGCGACGGTTTTGCCGGTCTCAAGGTGGTGCTGCCACCGCCCCCGCGCCGCGGCCTGATCCTGATCGATCCCTCCTATGAATTGCGCGAAGACTACGGGCACGTGGTACAGGCGCTGAAAGACGGACTCACGCGCTTTGCCACCGGCACCTATGCCATCTGGTATCCGCAGCTCGGCCGCGCCGAATCGCAGCAGTTGCCGGAGCGCCTGAAGGCAGCCGCGGGCAAGAACTGGCTGCACGCCGCCCTGTCGGTTCGCAGCGCTGCCAGGGACGGCATCGGCATGCACGGCAGCGGCATGTTCGTGGTCAATCCACCCTGGACGCTGCATGAGATGCTGCGCAAAACGCTGCCTTATCTGACCTCGGTACTGGCTCAGGATGGTGGCGCGAAATTCCTCCTGGAGCAGAAATCCGATTGATGGGTCGGGTTAAACTATGCTGAAAAAACCGGATGCTTCATTTGGAGATATCCCATGACTCCCGCCGAGCAAAGCGACCCGCGCCGTTTCACCCGCCTGCTGTTCCAGGCCCCGGCACGCTTGACGACCCCGCACCTTGCGCCGCGCCTGGTCCAGGTGCAGGACATTTCGCTCAAGGGCGCATTGATTCATCTGCCGGACGCCTGGCAGGGCGCGCCAGGAGAAAACTGCACACTGGAAATCCCCCTCAGCCCAGGCGAAGCACTCATCCGCATGGAAGGTCGCATCGCCCATGTCGAAGGCAAGTTTGTCGGCATTCATTGCCTCAGCCTTGACCTTGACTCCATCACCCACCTGCGCCGACTGGTGGAACTGAATCTGGGCGAGACTGCGCTGCTGGAACGCGAAGTCGCTGCACTCGTTTCTGAATGACGATCAAATCTGTATGACAAACAAACACAGCCATTCCCGCCGGTTTTTCGATACGCAGTTTCAGCGCCAGGTGGCGCAGGGAGACTACGCGCTCAATCCGTTTGAAGCAGCGATCCTGCCCTATCTGTTTGGCGATGTGCTGGACCTGGGCTGCGGTCTGGGCAATCTTGCGCTCGCCGCGGCGGCCAGGGGTTGCCGCGTGACGGCGCTGGACGCGAGCGCGACGGCTATAGAGGATCTGTCCCGTCGCAGCCGCGAGCTGGGTTTGCAGCTCGAAGCGCGTCAGGCGGATTTGCAGCACTATGACACCGATGCCCGATACGACTGTGTCGTCTCGATCGGGCTCTTGATGTTTTTCCCTCAGGCGGCAGCCCAGTCAGGATTGCACGCCCTGGGCGATTGGGTGCAACCGGGTGGGATTGCGGCGGTGAACGTCCTCATTGAAGGCACGACCTTCCTGGACATGTTCGAGCCCTCGGGACATTACCTGTTTCAGACAGATGAAATTTGCCGCGCCTTCCCCGGCTGGAAACAGGAGTATGCGCAGATTGATACTTTTCCGGCGCCGGGGGATACGCTCAAACGCTTTCAAACGGTCGTCATGCGACGACCTTCGAACTAGCCTTCAACTGTTCAGAGGATCACCTGTTTCCTGGATTAGCACCCAGGGAGCAGTAACCACTGCCCAGAAAACGGGCTGGCGCTCGTTCCAGTCGGCGGCATCCTCGGTCGAGGCGCGGACAATCTGGCCAGTGCTCATCCAGCGCTCGACGCTGGCCTTGTCATCCTGGGCGATGCACGCCGCCACGTCCACCAAGTCCAGGCCGCGTGCCACCTTGATCACGACGCCACGGGCGAAATGACGCTCTAGTTCCTTCCAGGCCAGCTTGCCGGTTTCACTGTTGAGATGGGTACGCAGCATTTCGAGGGGGTCGGTCATGGTCAGACATCCGGGCAAAACCAGTATTTTACCGGACGGAGGCAAGGAGACATGGGTATGATTGGGGGCTCCATCCCGCTACCGAGGTGAACCATGCGCACATTGTCTGCCCGATTGGCTCCACTGCTGGCTCTGCTGTTGTCCTCCTCCTGCGCCTTCGCCGGCCCGGGCACGGCCGATGTCGTGGGCGTCAAGGCAACCGGCCAGTCAGGGCACTATGACTTTTCTGTCACCATCCACAGCCCTGACCTAGGCTGCAACCAGTACGCGGACTGGTGGGAAGTGCTGGATGAATCCGGGCACCTGCTCTACCGCCGCATCCTCTTCCACAGCCATGCCGACGAGCAGCCCTTCGAACGCTCCGGCGGCCCTGTTCCCATTGAGGCGGATCGCATGGTATGGGTGCGCGCCCACATGCATCCCGGCGGCTATGGCGGCAAGGTCTACAAGGGGTCGGTACGTACGGGATTCCAGGCAGTTGCCGTTGCGCCAGGTTTTGCCCGCAATCTGGAACAGGCACAACCTTTGCCGGACGGCTGCGCCTTCTAGTTTTTTCTGCTGAAGAGGGGAACCGAGGGCAGTTAGGGAGGTCAACGTCTAACGCACTTGCGCGTTGATAGCATTGCCCCTTTCATCCTTCCTTCCCGTCATGCCACCTTACGTAGAATCCCACCCCCGGCACGCGCCGTCCCGGACGCCTTCCTTTCCATCTCCTTCTGCAAAAGGCGACTGGCTGTTCAAGGCATGCATCCTCCTCGCCCTGGGGGTGCTGGTTTACCTGACTGTCTACGGACGGATATTTCATCCGCTGCTGCAATCGGCCTCGCTCAATCATTGGACACATAGCATCCTGCGTCCAAGCGCGATCTGGATTGCCATGGGCACCCTGCTGCTCCTGTTCCGCACGATACTGCTGTTCCGCTATCGGGAAGCGGCCCCGGCGACACGCCAGGATGCCCCCATGCTCACGGTCATCATTCCCGCCTACAACGAAGGGCCGATGGTAAGTCAGACCATCGATTCCATCGCCCAGGCGGACTATCCGCATGATCGGCTGGAGATCATCGTGGTGGACGATGGCAGCCGCGATGACACCTGGGAACACATTTCTGCCGCAGCAAAACGCCATGGGAACCTGGTCACCCCTCTGCGCTTTCCGGAAAACCGCGGCAAGCGCGCTGCCCTTGAAGCCGGCTTTGTGCGGGCAAAGGGGGAAGTCGCCGTCACCATCGACTCGGACAGCGTCATCGAGCCGCAAACCCTGCTGGAACTGGCCGGCCCTTTCCGCAATCCGCGCGTCGGTGCCGTGGCCGGCAAGGTGGCCGCTTTCAACCGCCGCAATGGCATCATCCCGCGCATGCTGCACGTGCGCTACATCCTGTCCTTCGACATGCTGCGCGCGGTACAGTCCACCTACGGCACGGTCTATTGCTGCCCCGGTGCCCTCTCCGCCTACCGGATGTCCGTTGTGCGCCAGGTGCTGGAGCAATGGCGGCACCAGACCTTTCTCGGCGCGCCCTGCACCTTTGGCGAGGATCGGGCCATGACCAACCTCATCCTGGAACAGGGTTTGGACACGGTGTATCAGCGCCGGGCCATCGTCCACACTCTGGTGCCGGAAACCTATGGCAAGCTGGCCAAGATGTATCTGCGCTGGGAACGCAGCTATGTGCGGGAGGAATGGAAGTTTCTGACGCGGGTGTTGTGGCGCCGGCCCTGGCGCACGCGCTGGATTTCGTTCATCGATGCCCTGTTCACCAACCTGCGCTTCCCCATGATTTATGTGAGTCTGGCGCTGCTGATCAGCCTGATGATTTTCGACCCCCTGACCCTGCCACGGGTGCTGGTGGCAATCGGCATGATGTCCGGTTTCTACATGCTCTATTATTTGCGCAGCGAACGCTCGCTGGATTTCGTGTATGGCATCGTCTATGCCTACTTTGCCTTCTTCACGTTGTTCTGGATCTTTCCCTACGCGGTGATGACGGTGCGTGCGCGTTCCTGGCTCACGCGCTAGGCAGGCTCTGCGCAGTACTTCTTCAGAGCTTCCTCAATCTTGACTCGTGGCGGGCGGGCATCCCCCGCCGTCGCTGCGCAGGGTGGATTGCAGATAGCAGGTGAGCGCGCTGGAGCCGGCGGCAAACAGCCAGAACATGAGAAAGCCCACCGTATAGGCAGCCAGGCGGTTGTTGAACAAGGGCTCATCGTTATATATCAGCCCCAGCGGGTCAAAGGTGGAAAACACCACGCCATCCATGGCAATCGCCACCAGGAATGAAGGCCACAGGACCCACATCAAGCGCTTCATCATTGCCATCCCCTCCTTGTTGTCTATTGCACGGGTGCCAACGCGGCTTCGCTGCTCCCCGCTTCGATATGACCGGCCAGTCGCCAGGTCTTTTGTTCATCTTCCAGCAACACATCCCACTTGTTTGTGCTCGACAGCCTGCAGGTACCCGCGTAAAGACCGTTCGCCTGCATTGACTGCAACACGGTCTGATCCATCCCGGCGCGGGTGGGGTGGAGTATGCGCAGGCGCAGCTTCTCCGGCCACTGCTGCACCTTGCCTGCCAGCGCCAGCGTCACCTCACCGCCACCTACACTCAGTTTTGCAGACAGCCCCATTGCCGCGGCCGCCCGGTCGCGCGACAGGGTGCGGTTGATGCTCATGCCCTGCTTGTAATAGTCGTCCTCCACCACGCCATCGTTATTCGTCGCGGCCACGTAATAGGTCATGATGCCGCCGATGACGGCGGTAAGGGGAAAGACCATGACGAACCAGGGCCAGAATTCCTTGTACCAGGGGCGGGAAGTTTCCATTGAGCTCTCTCAGCGCGCGAAGAAGGTGGATTTTTGCGTGCGCGTCAGTTTCGGATTTTCTGTCGCGGTCAGCTTGAATTCTATCTTGCTGGTGCGCCCAGTTATCGTAGCAGGATCCGCCTGCAGGCGCAGCGAGATCAGCCGCGAGGACAAGGCAGGGACATGCAAGGGCTTGGCATCCGTCTCGATGACCACATTATCCAGGCCACTCACGTCCAGCTTGTAGATGTGATCCTCGCTGTCCATATTGATGATGTTGAGCCGATAGGCATTTTCCACCAGGCCCTGTGAAGTTTCCCGAGCCAGGGCATTGCGGTCTCGGATCACGTCAAACTGCAGCGGCATGCGCAGCGACAGTGCGACGAACAGCGCTGCCGTCACACCGGCCAGAATCACGCCGTAAACAATGGTGCGCGGGCGGAAGATATGCGACTTGATGTCCCTGTCGGCATACTTTCCGCTTATCGCATTCTCGCTCGAATATCGGATCAGTCCGTGCGGATAGCCCATCTTGTCCATCACCTGATCACAACCGTCAACGCAGGCGCCGCAGCCGATGCATTCGTACTGCATGCCATTGCGGATGTCGATGCCGGTCGGACATACCTGTACGCAGATGCTGCAATCGATGCAATCCCCCAGTCCGCGGGCCCTGTGGTCCTCACTTGCCCTCCTGGAACCGCGCGGTTCCCCCCGTTCTTTATCATAGGACACTATCAGCGTGTCATCGTCGAACATTGCGCTCTGGAAGCGCGCATAAGGGCACATGTACTTGCATACCTGCTCGCGCATCCAGCCGGCGTTGCCATAGGTGGCGAAACCGTAGAAGAAAATCCAGAAGGTTTCCCATGGGCCCTGGGTCCAGGTCAGGAGCGCATGGCCCAGGGTAGTGATGGGGGTGAAATAGCCGACGAAGGTAAAACCGGTCCAGAAGGCCACGGCAATCCAGGCAGCGTGCTTGGCAAGCTTGATGCCCAGCTTGCGCGCGCTCATGGGCTGCTTGTCCAGCTTCATGCGCTTGGCCCGGTCGCCCTCGATCATGCGTTCGATCCACAGAAAGATTTCCGTATACACCGTCTGCGGGCAGGCATAGCCGCACCACAGGCGGCCGGCAATGGCGGTAAACAGGAATAGCGCTAGCGCGGAGATGACCAGCAGCATGGTCAGGAACACGAAGTCCTGCGGCCATAGTACCAGGCCGAAGATATAGAACTTGCGCGCACCGAGATCGAACAGGATGGCTTGCCGGCCATCCCAGCTCAGCCAGGGCAAGCCGTAATACAGCAGCTGGGTCAGCAGCACCACCGACCAGCGCAGATTGGCGAACAGGCCGGTGACGGCACGGGGATAGATTTTCTGCCGAACAGCGTAGAGTACCTGCTCGACTTCCTGTTTTTCAGCTTGCTGGTTGGGGGCTTCGGACAATGCTGATCCTGAAAGTGGCTTGATTTATTGGTCCGGAAAGTGCGGCAGGCTTTGCGCCTGCCGCGGTTCGTTGCTTAGTGATTGGACAGGCTGTACACGTAGGCCGCCAGCAAGTGGATCTTGGCCTCGGACAGATTGTCCTTCTGCGCCGGCATCTGCCCATTGCGGCCCTTGGTGATCGTTTCCATGATGGTCGCCAGGGAACCGCCATAGAGCCAGGTCTTGTCAGTCAGATTGGGCGCGCCCAGCGCCGGATTGCCCTTGCCTTCCGGACCGTGGCAGGCGGCGCAGACCACAAACTTGTCCTTGCCGGCCGCTGCGAGCTGGGCGTCATGCGGGCTGCCGGACAGGGACAACACAAAGTTGGCCACTTCCTTCACCCCCTGCTCGCCGCCTATCGCTGCGCCCATGGGCGGCATCACGCCGTTGCGGCCGTTGGTGATGGTGGTCTTGATGGTCTCCGGCTCGCCGCCATACAGCCAGTCATTGTCGGTCAGGTTGGGGAAACCCTTGGCGCCCCGTGCATCCGAGCCGTGGCATTGCGAGCAATAGGTCAGGAACAAACGCTCGCCCATCTGGTGCGCCTCGGGATTGGCGGCCACCGCCTTCAGGTCCTCTTTCAGGAACTTGTTGAAGATCGGGCCATAGGTCGCTTCCGCATCCGCCTGTTCCTTGTCGTACTGGCCCTGGGAACTCCAGCCGCCGGCACCCTTGTAGGAACCCAGACCGGGGTAATACGCCAGGTAACCCAGTGCAAACACGATGGTGATGTAGAACAGCCACATCCACCAGGCCGGCATGGGGTTGTTGTATTCCGCCAGGTCTTCGTCCCAGGTGTGGCCGGTGGTGCCCGGCTTCTCACCCGCTGCCAGCTTGCGCGTGCTCATCGCCTTGAGGAAGACACCGCAGGCGATCACGCTCACCAGCGCGATGATGGTAATGTAGGAGCTCCAGAAACCGCTGATAAAGTCCGCCATTTGCTTTCTCCTCGCTTCTTATTGGCGCTTGGCCGGGTTGGCGTTGCGGAAGAATTCGTCCTCGTCATCGAACACGAGCTGGGCCGCCTCATCGAATGCAGCCTTACGGCGGCTGCTCCAGGCCCAGATAACAATGCCGACGAAGGTCAGGAAGGAAATCCCGGTCATGATGCTGCGCAGATCATTCACGTCGATGTTCATGGCTCACCTCGAATTCTTCAGTGCAGTGCCCAGGCTCTGCAGGTAGGCAATCAGCGCGTCTTCTTCCGTCTTGCCCTCCACTGCCGCTTTAGCGCCGGCAATATCGGCATCGGTATAAGGCACGCCCACCGTACGCAGTCCGCGCATGTGATCCGCGATGGTGTCCGCATCCACTTTCCGTTCTGCAAGCCAGGGATAGGCCGGCATGTTCGACTCGGGCACCACGTCGCGCGGCATCTGCAGGTGTGCGCGGTGCCAGTCATCGGAGTAGCGGCCGCCCACCCGCGCCAGATCGGGGCCGGTGCGCTTGGAGCCCCACTGGAAGGGATGGTCATAGACGAACTCTCCAGCCACCGAGTAGTGGCCATAGCGTTCGGTCTCGGCGCGGAACGGGCGGATCATCTGGCTGTGGCAGTTGTAGCAGCCTTCCCGCTCATAGATGTCACGCC
>OBLQ010001128.1_pt1 | contig 10089 bp, 9 predicted proteins | sample 1519881 | NCBI WGS metagenome assembly OBLQ01 (sample SAMN01911456, study PRJEB22533) | soil metagenome | biome: Soil | place: Malaysia | collected 2012-04-30 | depth DG_metagenome m | reverse complement strand
TACATATCTCCGAGTGCGTTCAGAAAATTGAAGAGTATGTCCAAGGAGACAGCAGCTCTTTTTTTTCGGACTCGATGATGCAGGACGCCATCCTGCGCAATTTTGAAGTTATCGGAGAGGCCGCCAAGAATCTTTCGGAAAATTTCAAGAAAGAATATTCTCAAGTGCCGTGGAAAAAAATCGCCGGGTTTCGAGACGTTCTTATTCACGACTATATGGGGGTCGATTTGAGCGAAGTATGGAATATTATCGAGCAAAACCTTCCTGACTTGAAGCAGGAAATCGGCAATCTTTTAAAAATAATCTGAAACTATGTACGAAGTCATCATCACCCAACCCTTCGTCGCCGCCCACCGGCTCAAGCTCTACGGCGGCGAGTGGGAACCGCTGCACGGTCATAATTGGAAAGTCGAAGTGCGGCTTGCCGGTCGAGATCTCGACCGGATCGAAGTTTTAATCGATTTTCTGGAAGTGAAAAAACAGGTGCAAAATATCTTAAAGGAAATCGACTATACCTACTTCAACGAAAACGAGCGCTTCTCCGGTCATAATCCTTCCGCCGAAATCGTCGCGCGTTGGATTTTCGGCAAAGTGCAAGCGGCTATTTCTCATCCGGTGGCCCGAGTCCAAAAAGTCACGGTGTGGGAAACCGAGGATTGCGCCGCCAGCTATTCGGAAGCTTAACCATGTCCAACTATGTTGCCCTTTTGTCCGGCGGACTCGACTCCACCGTTTCCGCCTTCGCCGCCCTCAAGCAAGGACCGGTGGGGATTGCCCTAGTGATGGATTACGGCCAGCGCGCCGCCAAGGCCGAGATCCGAGCAGCTCAAAAAATCGCCAAGCGCCTTGACGCAGAATGCCGCGTCATTGACCTGCCTTTTTTAAAACAAGTGACGAAAACGGCATTGGTCATGAATGATAAGATTATTCCTCAGCTCAAGATGAGCAAACTCGACGAGCGCAGCGCTACCGAGAAAAGCGCCCAAGACGTTTGGGTTCCGAACCGCAACGGCCTGCTCCTCAACATCGCGGCCGCAGTGGCCGAAGGCGAAGCTTTTTCGCACATTGTGGTGGGGTTCAATGCCGAGGAAGCCGCGACTTTTCCGGACAACAGCGCCAATTTCGTCGAGCGTATCGAACGTTGCTTCGAGCTTTCCACGCGGGGTAAAATTCAAGTCTTCGCGCCCACTTTGGGTGTCAATAAGACCGAGATCGTCCGCCTTGGACTGGAACTTGACGTTCCTTTCGAAGATATTTACAGCTGCTATCAAGGCCGAAAACGGCAATGTGGGCGCTGCGAATCTTGCCTGCGCTCGATGCGGGCCTTTCAAAATGCGGGCATTTGGAGCCGGCTCCAAACCCGCTTTGAAACGCTTTGAAACGATATGCTGACTTACTTTCATGAAGAAGATTTGGCTTACGACGGCAGCCAGCTCTCCAGTCACTTTGCGTACCGGCGCTTCGGTTTGCTCGGAGACAGCTGCGTGGCTTTTCTCGGAGCTTGTGAAGTGAAGCTCGAGGCTTTGGTCGATTTGGAAGACGCGAGGCGCCATGCCCCGATTTTCAGCCGCCGCATGCTGCATTTCATCGTCGAGAGTTTCAGCTTTGACCTCAAGGGTCTGGCGGCTTTCCAGCGCGTCATGGTGGCGCGGGTCCGGGAAATTTTGCAGAGCTTGGGCGTGGCCGAGCTTGAGCGACGCGGCGACGATTTGTTCCTTCAAGAAAAGAAACTCAGTGTGTCCATTGCCACGGCGTCCCCGGTTTCCACTCTGATTCATCTGGGTCTCAACGTCATCGGTGTCGGAGCTCCGGTGCCTGCGGTCGGTTTACAAGATTTAGGGGTGGATTCGGTCCAAGTCGCGGGAATGGCTTTGGGAGGCTTCCGCGAAGAGTACGAAGGCATCCTCAAAGCCTCACGAAAGGTTCGGGCGGTGAATTGATGAAGCAGGCCCAGACGCATCTCATCGAAATATTTTCCAGTCTGCAAGGCGAAGGCCCCTACGCCGGCGAAGCCATGGTTTTTGTGCGCTTTCAAGATTGCGCTCTGTCCTGCCGTTTTTGCGACACTCCGGCCTCTTTCGAACGGCATGCTTCATTTCGCCGCGAAATCACTCCGTTCCGCGCCGATTTTGAATTTCATCCCAATCCGGTAGATGCGGAATCTTTGACGCGTTGGGTGTCGCTTCCCGGAATTTCGATCTTAAGCCTGACCGGAGGCGAACCCTTGCAGCAAGCCGAGTTTCTGCAAAGCTGGTTGCCGCAGGTTCATGGGAAATTCCGCATTCTGCTCGAAAGCAACGGAGTGCTTCCTCAAGCCTTGGTTCGAGTTCTGGATTGGGTCGATATCGTGAGCATGGACATCAAGCTGCCCTCCGTGACGGGGATGCGCGCTTATTGGAAAGAACACGCCGAATTTCTCCGTCTCGCGCGCCGCAAAGAAGTCTACGTGAAGGTCGTGGTCGGCAATCCGACGGACCTGAATGAACTTAAAACAGCCATCGCCATTGTCGAGGCCGAAGCGCCCCAGGTGCCTTTTATCTTACAGCCGGTGACTCCTTTCGGGCAGGTACGGGAAAGCATTTTGGAGCGAAATCTTGAAGAGATGTACGATATTTCCAAAACCCGTCTCGCGGACGTGCGCGTCATTCCGCAGTTGCATCCTCGCCTAGGAATACTTTAAACAAGTGCCTAAGTGTCGAAGTATCGGAGTGTCTAAGTTGGAAGAGTTGGAGGATGTTTTAAAAAATAGAGATGTCGCGCCGAAAAACTTAGACACTTACGCACCTCGACACTTGTTCTTATGTTACAAACTCGTCAAGAAATCGAAGCTTGGGAAAAACAATCTCTCGCGCCTTATGCGAGTTTGAGCGCTGAATCGATGGGGCGGGAGTATCCTCAAGAAGAACATCCTTACCGCAGCCGCTTTCAGCGCGACCGCGACCGCATCGTGCACAGCAAGGCCTTCCGCCGCCTCGAATACAAAACTCAAGTTTTCGTCAACCATGAAGGCGACCATTACCGCACGCGTTTGACGCATTCACTTGAAGTCGCGCAGATTTCCCGCGGGATCGCCCGCATGCTGCGCTTGAACGAAGACTTGGCCGAAGCGGTTTGTCTTGCCCACGACTTGGGACATCCGCCTTTCGGTCATTCCGGTCAGGATGTCATGAATGAATTGATGAAGGACCGAGGCGGCTTTGAGCACAACCGCCAGTCGCTGCGCATCGTGACGGTGCTCGAAGACCGTTACCCGCAATTTCCGGGCCTGAATTTGAGTTTTGAAGTTTTGGAAGGCATTTCCAAACATTTCACCGACTATGACTTGCCCGACGGCAGAGGTTTTCACCGCGAGGGCCAAGCGAGTCTCGAAGCCCAAATCGCCAACTTGAGCGACGAGATCGCTTATAACAACCATGATTTGGACGACGGCTTGCGCAGCGGCATGATTAGCCTGGAGCAGTTGCAAAAAGTCGAGATTTGGCAAGAGCTTTACGAAAAAGTCGATGCGGAGCTTCCGCAAATCCGCCTCAAAGTGAAAGTGCATGAAACGGTGCGGCGCTTGATCAACCGGCTGGTGACCGATCTGGTGGAACAAACGATGCGCAATATCGAAGCGGGAGCCGTCCACAGCCTGGAGGACGTACGGAAGGCGCCGCATTCCTTGGTCGGCTTCAGTGAAGAGCTTCGTCCCAAGAATGCCGAGCTGAAGAAGTTTCTTTTCAAAAATCTTTACCGGCATTACCGCGTGGAGCGGATGGCCGACAAGGCCGAGCGGATTTTACGGGATTTATTCCGGGCTTACACGAACAATCCCAAGATACTGCCGCCCTGGATTTTCGAGCGGGCCGGACGCGAGGACCCGCTGCGCGCGATCTGCGACTATATCGCCGGCATGACGGATCGCTTTGCCTTGGAGGAACATCGAAAATTATTCGATCCTCATGCGCGGGTTTAAGTATCGCTTGTCGATCTCAAGAGCGTCTCTAAAAAGAATTTCATTTTTTCAGAATGAGAAAGGTTAAAATATGAAAGGCAACAAAGTCGAACTATTACTCAATACCCCCATCTTGGTTGAGATTCCTGAAGAAGGCGCAGACAAAAAACATCTCGAAACCATCGCTAAAATTCAGGGCAGCGTTCTCGAATCTCAAGAAGGTGGAATCACTTTAGAGCTGATAGCTCTCTTCAATGACAGAGGTCATAAGCTCGGTCCAGTGCGGCGTTGGGTGTTTGTCCCTTTTCATAAGATCGACCATGTGTTCAGTCTTAGTTGATATTTAATTCGTTCCGATCCAGACACACTTCAGAGGAGGATTAAGTTTCGCTTCCGGTGTCGAGGGAAAATCCGGGGGCGGCGGGGGAGTTTCCAGAATTTTTCGCCCCATCGCTTTGGCGACGGTCTTCAATCTCTCTTTAAATTCCACAAGAGAAAAGCTTTGAGTGTTCAGGCAAGCCAGTAAACGGCCTTGCGGAGCCAGGACTTGCAGACAAGCTTCCGTCAGTTCCCCGTAGTTATTTTCAGTCGAAAAGGTTCCCTGTTTCCCACGGGAAAAAGTCGGCGGGTCCAAGACAATCCAGTCAAACGAAGTTTTATTTCTTTGGCTCCGGCGCAGGTATTCCATGGCATCGCCCGCAATGCTTTGATGGGCGGAAGCAGACAAATCGTTGAGCCGAAGGTTACGCTCCAAGCATCCGAGATAATTTTTCGAAAGATCGACCGAAATCACTTCCCTGGCGCCGCCGGCCAAAGCCGCGACGGTGAAGGCTCCGGTATGGCAAAAAAGGTTGAGTCCCCGCGAGTCGGCGGCGAGTTTGCGGAGCCGAGAGCGATTTTCCCGCTGGTCGAGAAAAAGACCTGTATGCAGACTTTTGCCGAGTTGGACTTCGAAACGAAGTCCTCCTTCCCGCACGGTGAAACTTTCCGGTTCCGCCGTATTCAAAGCTTGGCGGCATCCCGGCCAATTGGCATTCCAAAAAAATCGGGGAGACACTGAGGCGCCGAATTCGGGATGAAGCCGACATAGCTGAGACTCCACATTCGCCCGCTCTTGCAGCCAAGCTTCGGAAGTCGCGCTGAGCTGGTAGCGCCCGGCATAAAAATCCACCGCGAGGCCGGGCAGGCCGTCGGCGGCGTCATTCACCAGGCGGAAAGCTGCAAGTCCGGCCGCGCGAACATAGTCGCGGCGGGCCTCCCAGGCTTTTCTCCAAGTTTCAAAATTGCTTTTCAAACTCCTCCTTGATCTCCGTGTGAGCTTTGGTTATTTGCCCTATTATGAGCACTCCTCATTCCAATAACAGCTTTGGCACGCAGCAGACTCTTGAAGTCGGCGACCAAAAATACGAAATTTTTAGCCTAAAATCTCTCAGTCAACAAGGTTTCAGCGCCATCGAACGCTTGCCTTTTTCGCTGAAAGTTCTTTTAGAAAATTTACTGCGCTTCGAAGACGGCAATTCGGTGAAGCGGGCCGATATCGAAGCCTTTGCGAAATGGGAAGCCAAAGCCCAGCCAAGCAAAGAAATCGCTTATCGTCCGGCGCGGGTTTTGTTGCAGGATTTTACCGGCGTTCCCGTCGTCGTCGATTTGGCGGCGATGCGCGAGGCCATCCAAAAAATGGGCGGTGATCCCAAGAAGATCAATCCCTTGCAGCCTCTGGATCTGGTCATCGACCATTCCGTCCAAGTCGATAGTTTCGGACAGAGTGGATCTTTCCAAAAGAACGCCCAGCTCGAATTCGAACGCAATCAAGAACGCTATCTCTTTTTACGTTGGGGACAGAAAGCTTTCGATAATTTCCGCGTGGTGCCGCCCGACACCGGCATTGTTCATCAGGTCAACCTGGAGCACCTCGCGTCAGTAGTTTTTACCTTGAAGCTGGGTCAAGCCTGCGACGGGAAAAAATTCGCCTATCCCGATACCTTGGTCGGTACCGATTCTCATACCACGATGATTAACGGTTTGGGCGTGGTGGGCTGGGGCGTCGGCGGCATTGAGGCCGAAGCGGCCATGCTGGGCCAGCCGATCTCGATGTTGATTCCTCAAGTCGTCGGTTTCAAGCTTCACGGCAAATTGGCCGAAGGCGCGACCGCGACCGATCTCGTTTTGACCGTCACTCAAATGTTGCGGAAAAAGGGCGTGGTTGGAAAATTCGTGGAATTTTACGGAAGCGGACTCAGCAGTTTAAGCCTGCCCGACCGCGCTACCCTCGCCAATATGGCTCCGGAATACGGCGCCACTATCGGCTTCTTCCCGGTCGACGCCGAAACCTTGCGCTATCTCGAATTCAGCGGGAGAGGGCAGCTCGTGCCCTTGGTGCGGGCTTACTCCGAGGCGCAAGGCATGTTCCGCAGCGATTCCACTCCCGACCCGGTTTTTTCCGACACGCTTGAGCTCGATCTCGCCACGGTCGAGCCTTCGCTCGCCGGACCGCGCCGCCCCCAAGACCGAGTGCCTTTGCGTCAAGCGAAGCGTTATTTCCGAGAAGCCTTGCATGAACAGCTTAAGGGGAAACTCAACGGCCTCGATTCGCGGCGCGTGGAGAACTGGCTCGCCGAAGGCGGTTCGCAAACCGAGACCGAAAATTTGCAATTCAAAGCCGACGAGTTGGGCGAACTCGGCAAATCGGCTCCATTTCATCACGAAGAGAAAGTTCACCATCTCGAACAAGGTTCGGTAGTGATTGCGGCGATCACCAGTTGCACCAATACTTCCAATCCTTCGGTGATGCTCGCCGCCGCTTTGGTGGCCAAAAAGGCGGTGGAAAAGGGCCTGCAAGTGAAACCGTGGGTCAAAACCAGTCTTGCCCCCGGCTCGCTGGTCGTCACGGAGTATCTGAAAAAAGCCGGACTTTTGCCTTATCTGGAAAAGCTCAATTTCCATCTGGTCGGCTACGGCTGCACCACTTGCATCGGCAACAGCGGCCCTTTGCCGGAAGCCGTCGCCCAAGTGGTGGAAAAAGAAGATTTGGTCGCGGCGGCGGTGCTTTCCGGCAACCGTAATTTCGAGGGCCGGATCAATCCCTTGGTGCGCTTCAATTATTTGGCTTCGCCGCCTTTAGTCGTCGTTTATGCTTTAGCGGGCCGAATGGATATCGACCTTTATTCGCAGCCGCTGGGGAAGGATACCGAGGGCCGGCCGGTCTATTTGCGCGACATTTGGCCCAGTCAGCAAGAAATCAATGCGGCCGCGCGAAGCTCCATTCAACCGGCGATGTTCGAGCAGAGCTATGGAGAAGTTTTTAAAGGCGATGAAAATTGGCGTTCTTTGCAAATTCCCTCCGGTGAAATTTTTGCATGGGACCCGAAATCGACTTACGTGAAGCATCCGCCTTATTTCGAAAATATGCCCGCCCAGCCGCCGCCGCTCGCCGACATCCGCGGCGCCCGCGTGTTGGCTTTGCTGGGCGATTCCGTCACGACGGACCATATTTCTCCCGCGGGTTCAATCAAGCCGACTTCTCCGGCAGGGCAATACTTGCAGGCTTTGGGCGTCGCCCCGGCCGATTTTAATTCTTACGGCGCACGGCGCGGCAACCATGAAGTGATGATGCGTGGAACCTTCGCCAACATTCGTCTGAAGAACTTGATGCTTCCGGGAACGGAAGGCGGAGTCACTTTGCATCTTCCCGACGGCGCCACAATGTCGATTTATGACGCGGCGATGAAGTATCAGGCCGAAAAAATTCCTTTAGTTCTATTTGCGGGCAAAGAATACGGTTCCGGTTCTTCCCGCGACTGGGCGGCCAAAGGACCTTGCTTGCTCGGTGTGAAGGCCGTGATTGCCGAAAGCTTCGAGCGCATTCACCGAAGTAATCTGGTGGGAATGGGCGTGCTTCCTTTACAATTCGAGGCGGGTGAAACTTGGCAGTCCCTGGCTTTGACCGGGCGCGAGCAGGTTACGGTGGAAGGAATTGCCCAAGGCTTGAAGCCCTTTCAAAAATTGCAGGTGAGAGTTCAAGGCGATTCGGGTGAGAAAAAATTTCAAGCAACCTTAAGAATCGATACCCCCGACGAAATCGAATATTACCGTCATGGCGGCATTTTACAGTACGTCTTACGCCAGTTATTGGCATAATGTCGATTGTCGGTTATCTAAGTGAAAAGGAGTGTCGAAGTGTCGAAGTATCGGAGTGTCTAAGTTGGGGTTTTGGGAGATATTTTGAGAATGAATTTTGGCGCCTAGAAACTTCGACACTCCGATACTCCGATACTTCGACACTTAGAATAATGGGCGTCGTCGTTAAAAATTTAAGTAAAAGTTTCACCAGTCAAAAGACCGACTTTGCGGCGGTGCGGAACGTGAGCTTTGAGGTGGAAGAAGGCGCTTTGGTCGCCTTGCTCGGCCCCAGCGGTTCAGGAAAGAGCACCATTTTGCGCATGATTGCCGGCTTGGAGCAGCCGGACCAAGGGCAAATCTTTCTCGGCGGCGAAGAAGTCACGCGGGTGCCGACCCAGCAGCGCGGCGTGGGTTTTGTTTTTCAAAGCTACGCACTCTTCAAGCAGTTGACGGTTTTTCAAAACATCGCCTTCGGTCTGCAAGTGCGGCGTGCCGCCAAGTCCCGCGTCAAAGAGCGCGTCAATGATTTGTTGGCTTTGCTCGGCTTGGAAAAACTCGGCGCCCGTTACCCTCATCAGCTCTCCGGCGGCCAGCGTCAGCGCGTGGCCTTGGCCCGGGCCTTGGCGCCGGAACCCAAGGTGCTTTTGCTCGACGAACCCTTCGGTGCGATCGATGCCAAAATCCGCAAGGAATTGCGCGAATGGCTGCGCAAACTGCACGATGAGGTGCATGTCACCAGCCTATTCGTGACTCACGATCAAGAGGAAGCCTTGGAAATCTGCGATAAGATCTACGTGATGAATCACGGCGTCATCGAGCAGGCCGGGCCTCCGGAAGAAATCTATAAAAATCCCGCCACCGAATTCGTCGCTAATTTCGTCGGCCTGATGAATATTCATGACGCGGTGGTGCAGGGCGGGAGGTTGGCCTTCGGTCCCTATGTATTCCCGCAGAACGGCACGAGTGACATGCGGAACGGCGACGTCATCCGGATTTTTTTTCGTCCCCAGGATATCTACATTTCCGGAGTCTCCAACGCCTACGCCTTGCAGGCGCGGATTGCGCGGCGTTCTTTCTTGGGCATCAACATCAAACTCGACATCGAGGCGGAAAACGGCTTCAATTTCGTCGCGATCATCCCTGAGCATATTTTCTATCAAGAGAAATTATCCGAAGGCTGCCGGATTTCTTACCAGATTGAGGAGTTCAACTATGTTAATCTGCGCGCCGGGCGGGGGATGAGGAAGCTGGTGTTTGTGGATTATGAGATTTAAGAAAATCCACGTTACGACCTTGTTGCTGCACGGCGCTCAAGGTACAGTGTGACTGCTTGGCGTAATACTTTTTGAATCTCTGATTTTGTGCGAAAAATCTTTTGGCCACGTTTCTTTGAGTTTAGTTCCCGTTCCCCTATATATTTTCCTATAAGCAGACGGTCGGTTTCCTCGCGTCCAAGTCGCACGAAAATGCGGCCGATGAGGTTGATTTGAGGAGCTTCGCTTCTCAGGTCTTCCGAGCTGAAGCCGACGACGGCATCCACATCTCCATTGGATATGGATCTCAGCTCAGGCAATTGCAGGACTTGAGAGATAAAAAGCGGATTTTTGAAGAGGTGGTTGAGGAATTCGTCGCGATGTTCCAAATAAGCCGTTTTTATTCGATTTTCAAGAGTCTGTAATACATGCGCCGGGCTTAAACCCAAGGCTAAGAGTGTGGCGGAGCGGTATAATTCTTTTTGGATTTTAATTTCACCTCGAGTGTTCATATCAAGCAGATAAGTCGCTTTATAAATTGCTTGAGCTTCTCCCGTCAACATGGTGGAAAGGAGACTCTTCATACTGAAAATTTGGGGATATCGATGGATCGTTTGGTCGACTTGATTACGACGAAGTTTTCTTATTTTACTCTTCCAAAAGCTCCAAAAACCCCTTCGTTGGTATTCGGAAAAATCTTTGCCGGAAATATCCATTCTACCTTTTTGACCTGATTTATCGGTAAATTTGATTTCATATTCCATTAAATCTTTTTGGAACAAG
>OBLQ010001127.1_pt1 | contig 10094 bp, 8 predicted proteins | sample 1519881 | NCBI WGS metagenome assembly OBLQ01 (sample SAMN01911456, study PRJEB22533) | soil metagenome | biome: Soil | place: Malaysia | collected 2012-04-30 | depth DG_metagenome m | reverse complement strand
CAATAGCTACACAGTGTCCTTGAACATTTTGATCGACTCGAACGCCACGATCGTCAGCGGCACGGATGACCACATCAAGTCCGTGGGCGTGAAGTTCGCTAGCGATCTTGCGTCCGGCTCGCTCGACACCCTCAACTCCTCGAACATTGGCGGTGGATGGTCAACCGGCTTCGACTCGACCGTGGACAACAGCGGCTGCAATACGAATGGCGGAGGCGGTTTCGTCTGCTCGGTCCAGTCCGGCAGCGGCTTGGCGATTACCCAGGGTGGTAATTACACCTGGGTTTGGGACGTTACAACGGCCAACGGAGCGAACCTCACGGACGCCATTACGATCAAAGCGAACTACGATCCCCACAACGGCTACATCATCTCGCAAGCCGTGAACGTTCCCGAGCCGGGAACGCTGGCGCTCTTGAGTGTCGGACTGTTCGGCCTGATTTTCGTCCGTCGGCGGCTCTTCGCCTAGTTCGCAACTCCTCCTGATCTCCAATCCCGGCGCGCATCGCGCCGGGATTTTTTTTGCCTCCGCACCACGAAGCCTCGCAATAGCACCGCAGCACCCTCACGGTCCGCGCCGTTCGCGTGGCACCACCCTTTCGCTCGACGTCTTTATAGCGGGCAGCCCAGGCGCACGGCAACCTCCCCAGCCCTCCGCGATCGTCGGCAATCGCCTGTCTACGCGAACAACCACTTGAAACTCTTCTTCTCCTGTCACATGCTGTATCTGTGAAGTCGCGGTTTTCGGCCGAGGCTTCAGCTAGCAGCCCTGGCAGCGCCGCTAACGTGGGGTGCACAACTTGAGACACGCTGGTACAACCCGAATCGGGCCGTCGCACGGAGCACCGCATTCGCCCAGGTCTCTCCGCGCCCTCGGCTTGTCTGGGGCGTGCTTTCTGCCTCAATTTGACTCATTCCAGCCCGGTACACCCGTGCGAGCTGAGAAAGCCCTAACTCATTCAAAACAAAGGATCGCCCACTGGCCAGCCCGGTACACTTTAGCAGTTGGGCCGCACGTGGCGGCACCGCGCTGCCACCAGCGTTTCGCCGCAGCCTGCTCCGCCGCACCCATCGCAACTCAGGGAGGAAACTAGCGTGGAAGCCAAAGCCTCGCCCGCCGCAAAGGAGCCAACCCGCATGGAGTCCGACAGCATGGGCAATATCGAGGTCCCCGCCAACCGCTACTATGGAGCGCAAACCGCTCGCTCGCTGATCCATTTCGATATCGGTCGCGACACCATGCCGCCCGAGCTGATCCGCGCGCTGGGAATTCTGAAAAAGGCGGCCGCGCTGGTGAATCAGGACCTCGGAAAACTCTCCGCGGAAAAAGCCAAGCTGATTGTCCAGGCAGCCGACGAAGTCATCGCCGGAAAGCTGGACGAGCATTTTCCTCTGCGCATCTGGCAGACCGGCAGCGGCACGCAGACGAACATGAACGCGAATGAGGTGATTTCCAATCGCGCTATCGAGATCGCCGGCGGCGTCATGGGCAGCAAGAAACCCATCCATCCGAATGACGACGTCAATATGTCGCAGTCCTCCAACGACACGTTTCCCACCGCCATGCACATCGCCGCCGCCACCCGCGTAGCCGAAGTGCTGATTCCAGCCGTTGAGCGCCTGCGCGTTGCGCTCGACGAGAAAGCCAAGAAATTCGCCGGCATCGTCAAAATCGGCCGCACCCACCTGATGGACGCAACTCCGCTTACCGTCGGGCAGGAGATGTCCGGCTGGGTCAGCTTGCTCGATCGCGACGTGGCGCGGCTTCGCGAAGCCCTTTGGGGACTCTACGACCTGGCCATTGGAGGCACCGCCGTCGGCACGGGGCTCAACGCCCATCCCGAAGTTGCGGACCGAGCCGCCCGCAAGATTGCCGTTCCGGTCGCACCCCAATAAATTCGCCGCGCTTTCCGCGCACGATGAAATCGTGTTCGCCAGCGGCGCTTTGAAAACCCTGGCCGCGTCGCTGATGAAAATTGCCAACGACATTCGCTGGCTCGCTTCCGGCCCCCGCGCTGGCCTCGGCGAGCTGAAAATTCCGGAAAACGAGCCTGGTTCTTCGATCATGCCGGGCAAGGTGAATCCCACGCAGTCCGAAGCCCTGACCATGGTTGCCGCGCAGGTGTTCGGCAACGACGCTGCCATCGGCTTCGCGGGCTCGCAAGGGAATTTCGAACTAAACGTCTTCAAGCCCGTGATGATCCACAATCTCTTGCATTCGGTGCGGCTCCTCGCGGACGCCTGCCGTTCCTTCACGGATCACTGCGCCACCGGAATGGATGTGAACCTCGGTCGCATCGAGCAGAACGTTAAGAATTCTCTAATGCTCGTCACCGCGCTCAGTCCCAAGATCGGTTACGACAAGGCTGCGGAGATCGCCCACAAGGCCTACCACGAAAATTTGAGCCTGCGCGAGGCGAATCTCAAGCTCGGCTATCTGACGGAAAAGGAATTCGACGAACTCGTGCGTCCCGAAACGATGACCCATCCGTGAACGTTCGAGCGCATGTGACTCACGCGCATTTTCATTTTGGTTCACTTCTTCAGCGCGTGGTTGTCAAATTGTGGCGCAGCATCTGAGAATTCTCACTTCTCGAACAACTTTAACTCTCCGATGAAGGTTTCTTTTGACTCCGCGTCTGCGCGTATTTAAATTCGTAATTTCCTTGGGAACCTCTCTCAGTTCTCCCCTTCCATAGGAGCAGCCATGCGCATTCTCGTCGCCGAAAGCGATCCGGCCCTCGGTGCCTTTCTCCGGCAGGGTTTCGAAGCCGAAAACTACACCGTCGATCTCGCTCCAGGCAGTGAAGACGCGAAAATCCTGGCCCGGGACCGGGACTACGATGCCGCCATTCTGGATCTCAACCTGCCGCAGCCGGATGGCCTCGAACTTTTGCTGAACCCCCGCGCCCGCCGCGAGCAACTGCGCATTGTGATCCTCACCAACCGCGTGAGCCCAGAGGACCGCGTCCGGGTGTTCGACGCAGGCGCCGACGATCTCGTGCCCAAGCCCTTTGCCTTCTCGGAGCTTTCCGCCCGCCTGCGCGCGCTGCTGCGTCGCGGCGCCCGTGCTCCCGACGTCGCGCTGCGCGTCGGCGACTTGGAGTTGAGCCGCGCCGAGCGCACCGCTAGGCGTGGCGGGCGCAAGATCGAGCTGACTCCGAAGGAATTCGCACTGCTCGAGTACCTGATGCGCAATTGTGGCCTCGGCGTCACGCGTGCACAAATTATCGAGCACGTCTGGCATCTCTCGTTCGGCACGATGACCAATGTCGTCGACGTCTACATCAACTATCTGCGCAAGAAGGTGGACGGAGCGTGCGACCGCAAGTTGATCCGCACGATCCGTGGCGTCGGCTATCGGTTGCAGGCCGAAAACACGCACAGCGTCGGCGCATGAGGCGGGGAATTTTGAATCGTTTTGGGGATGAGCGGCTCGATCTGCTTGACGCTCAATAGGGGGAAAGAAGATGCCAGCGTTCGGTCTAGCGCTCGCGGCGAACCGGCGGGGCAAGGTTCTCGTGGCGAGTTCGCGCACCGAATTTCGCGCGAAGGTGCTGCAATTTCTTGCGCCGGAGAGCTTGCCCGTGACGGAAGTAGCCGGCGGTGCCGAGGCCCTGATCAAACTCGGGGAGAATGACTTTCGCACGCTGGTTCTGGACACGCAGATCCGAGATCTTGAGGTTGAAGAACTGGTCGCAACCATCCGCGCGCGCTATCCGCAACTGAACGTTGTGATGCCGGACCCGGAGAATGGAGACGAAAATCCTTCGGTTGGGCGGTCTGGCGACCGATCCGCTGCCGTGAGAGGCGATGTTAGCGCGGAAGAATCGCCCGTTGCGAAAGCCGCGTCGGTTACGCGGGGACATCTCTCCGAAGCCGTGTCGCGGGCGGGGGAAGCGCCGGCGGCGGAGATCGAGCCGTTTCCGGGGATGATAGGCGCGAGCTGCAAGATGCAGCAGGTGTACCGCCTGGCTCGCTTGGTGGCGCCCCGCGACACCGTCGTACTGATCGTGGGGGCCACGGGAACTGGGAAAGAATTGGTGGCGCGCGGCATTCATGCGCTCAGCCGGCGCAGCGATCGCCCCTTCGTGGTGGTGAATTGTGCGGCAATACCCGAGAGCCTGCTTGAAGCGGAGCTGTTCGGCTTCACGCGTGGCGCCTTCACGGGAGCCGTTCAATCGCGCTTGGGCCGCATTCATGCGGCGCACGGCGGCACATTGGTGCTCGACGAGGTGGGTGAGCTGCCGCTCAGCATGCAGGCCAAGCTCTTGCGTTTTGTTCAGGAAGGGGAAGTGCAGCGATTGGGAAGCGCAGACCTGTTTCGTGTGGACGTGCGATTGATTGCGGCCACAAACGCCGATCTGCTGCAGCGCGTCCGCGAGAAGCAGTTTCGCGAGGACCTCTACTATCGGCTCTCCGTTTTTCCGCTCGAGTTGCCTCCGCTGCGCAATCGCGCCGAAGACATTTCCTCTCTGGCGCAGCATTTTCTCGAAATCCTTTGTCGGCAGGCTGGTACACCCCGAAAAATTTTCAGCGCGGAAGCTGAGTGCATCCTGCGTAAGCGCCACTGGCCGGGAAACGTTCGCGAGCTGCAACACGCGATCGAACGCGCCTTCGTTCTGGCGGAAGCGAGGGAGCAAATCCGCAGCGAGGACCTCATCATGCCTTCCGACGTGCCCTGTGGTTAGAAGATTCTAAGAAGCGGGCGGTCCGGGTGGAACTCGCGTTGCATACTCCCGCGTGCCATGCCCGCGCCAGAGCTTGAAGCCAGGCAGCACGATCAGCTCGTGCTCGATCACCTCGATCAGGTTCGTTTCGTCGCCCGGCGACTCCACACTCGCTTGCCTCCTCAGGTGCTCCTGGAAGACCTGGTCCACGCAGGAGTGCTCGGTTTGATGGACGCGGTGCGGAGGTACGACCCGAGCAAGAACGTTTCGCTCAAGCACTACGCCGAATTCCGGATTCGAGGCGCCATCCTCGACAGCCTGCGCGAATTCGACTGGGGGCCACGCTCCCTGCGCCGTCAGGCCCGCCGCCTGAAACAGGCGATTGCAAATTGCAAAGCGGAATTCGGACGCGATCCCAGCGAGCCCGAGATTGCCGCTGAACTCCAGATCAGTCTCGAAAGCCTCCAGCGACTCCTAAGCGACTTGCGCGGCCTGGAAATCGGGAGCCTGCAATCCAAGGCCGAGGAATTCGGGGAGGGAACGCGGAGCTTGCCTCCCGCCGGCCCCGAAGAGGAGGACCCTTTTCAGCAAGCGCTTCGATCCGAGATGTCGGGCCTGCTTGAACAGGCGATCGGCGAACTACGGGAGCGCGAACGCGAAGTACTCGTCCTGTATCATTTCGAGGAATTCACGATGAAGGAGATCGGCGCAGTGCTGCGCATCGGCGAATCGCGGGTTTCGCAGATCCGCACGGCGGCGCTGCAGCGTCTGCGTGCGCGACTGCTCGAATTGCTCGGAGAGGCTCCGTTTCGTGAGGCGCCGCGCCGCTGCGATTCGGGCTGGCCCCGTCCGACGAAGTCTCTCCATCGGGCTCGCTTGGACGCCGGCACGCCCGCGATCAACCTCGTCGAGGCGAACTGAAATACTTTGACTCGTTCGATGAGAGGTCTCCCTCCCCACGCTGGCGCATGGAAAAGTCGAGAGGTTCAGCACCCAGCGTCGTCACTAAAGTCCCCTCTTCCGCAGCCGATAAGCTCATGTAGCGACTGAATCAGCTCGAGAGACACGATGTCCGTCGAATCCCAGGGACCGTTTGACGGATCCGGTTCCGCAGCATTTCCGGAGCGAGACGCGAGCAATATTTCGGAATCGGCGCTGCGACTGAACAGCCTGCTCGGCTCTCCCCCAGTGCATCTGGCGCGAATGGGAAAAGAGATTCATGCTCAACCGGACCTAGAAGCACTAATTCTGCGGCTCGCCCGCACGCTTGTATTTTCCGCGGGAAGCGCCGCGTTTAGGATGGAAGAAGCAGCGGTTGCCTTGGGCACGGATCGTCTTCGGGTGCTCGTCTACATGTGGTCGCTGTTATCGGATGGTCGTCACGCGGAGGAATCCTTGGAAACGGGCGAATTCCATTCGACTGGCCCTGCTGGTGGCCCACCGACATTATCCGAGGTTTTCCAGGCTTGGAATACCGAAGCGCTTTATCTCGCGTGCTTCCAGCGTTGGCTGGGCTTGGAGTCGTTGGCTTCCGTCAAGTCCCGAGAGAAGCCACCGTGCTTTGCGGCTGGGTTGCAAAGTGAAGACATGCCGCGATTGACCGCGCTGCTGATTCGAGATTTCGTCGCGCTGATTCCGGTTCTTGATCCGGCGATCTCGAGATTGCGGCAACAAGCCGTTGGGGCGGAAGCAAGCTCCAAGCCCGACAAGTAGACCGCGTGAGCCCGGAACGCTCGCCGATCACAAAGCGCGAATGGACGCCCTGGGACGCCGCGTGGACGCGGACGGCCGCTGCGCCGAGCATCCTAACAGGCCGGTTTCTTGGAATGTGTTGCGCTGCCTTCTGCAACTGGCGAGGTTTACTGGCGGATCGTCTTCGATGGTGAAGCGGGAGAAGAAGTGCCGGACCGGATCTCGCGAACGATGTTTGCGGCGAGTTGCTTGCTGGTGGAGCACGACGAATCGTTGATTCGGCACTGCGCGATCGTAAGGTCGCATCCGCACGTGCAGGTTTCGGAGTTCATACGCTTGAGCGCCGCGCGCTTCTGTTCGGGCGTGAGACCCGCGAAGTCAACGTCCGGGAGTTCCGTGGCGCGGGCGGCGTTTTTCAGGAAGATCTGCCCAGTGTCTTCAAAAGTTTCGACTCGTGCGTTTACCGGCAGGCCGAGCAGCGCGCGGATTTCGCTCTCATACACTTCCGGCGGGTACAAACCTACGTGTTTTTCGACGATACGGCCGTTAGGGTCCGCCACGAAAGATGTGGGTAGCGCGGGTACTCCGCCATACTCAGCGGCAATCGCGTGGCTACCCATCACCACCGGGTAGTTGATCCCCGCAGCTTTCGCAAACTCTCTCACTTCCTCCGGCGGCGCATCGTCCATCGATACTCCGATGACTTGCAGGCGATCCTTGTAGCGGTTCGCCAGCGCGATCATCTCGGGGATTTCCTCGCGGCACGGCGGGCACCAGGTAGCCCAGAAATTCAGCAGCACTACTTTTCCCTGCAGCGCTGCCGTCGAGACGATGTTGCCGTCGAGGTCGTTCACTAGAAACGGCGGAATTGGGGAAGGATTGCTCGCGAAGCGTATGATTCTCACCGCTCCGGCATCGGCCGCTTCGCCGGGCGACTTCAATGAAGCGGTGGCCGCTGCCTTGCTCGCGGCAGAAAACGCCTTGGATGCCATCACGCGGCGCTCATGGGCCCCCTCGATTACGATGGCGAGCAGTGCGAGCCCGACGGCCGCGGCAATCACCACAATGTGGGACTTCCTCATGGCCTTCCAATCACCCGAACTCCATTATGCGGCAGGGAAGCGCGCGACACAACTCATGGATCAAATCAGACTGTGTAAGTTGGGATAATTCCGAATCGCCGGCCTCTCGGCCGTCCCGAACACGCGTTCGCGAGCTGGCGGCTTCGCCGCCGTCATCCAATTTCGACCTTGGCGCCAAGCTGCTCCGCCAGGTAATCACGGTACGGCCCGTCGGTGAGGAAGATCAAGAAAGTCTCATGAACCAGGTGGACGAGCCGCTGCAAGGCGTAGGCGTAGTCCTCGTCTCTCACAGCCATCGTCAGAGAGACGTCGCCCCGCCGGTTGGCGCACCGGACGCGGACTTTGGATCGTTCGATCCGCCGGTGATCCGGCAAGGTTGTCGCATGGTGCGACTCAACGAACGCCCTGAAATTCTTGTACAGCGGCGAGCGAGGCGGCACGCCAGGCAGGACCTCGGGTATCAGGATGCTTTTCTTACGCGTGTCCACGATGAGATCGAAGACCCGGTCGTGGTGCCAGATCACTCGAAACGCGGCGACGCCGTGGCGGACTTGTTGAATGGTGACACCACGGAAGACCCCGCGTTTGGCGTAGTCTTCCATGAGATCCCGGACCGCGGACAGGGGCGACGCTGCCTTCTTGGAGGCCAAATGCTTTCACTCCGAGCGTAAGGAATCAGGACGGCGGCTGCGCTTCGATTCGCCGCCCGGCCCTCCCGGGCCTGAGGGATCAGTGGCTCACGGCTCCCACTCCCGGCTCGGGCGCGAAACTCAGGCCTGGAGGATAGAGCTTGTCCACATTGAACTCCTTCATGCCTTGGCAATTGATCAGTGTCGAATAACCCTGCTTCGCGGCCGCGTCGTAACCTCGCCGCAAGGCGGCGCGCAATTCCTCCGGAGTGCGAACGTACTCGCCGCGCGCGCCAAGTTCCTCGGCCATCTTGTCGTAGCGAATGCTCTCCTGGAATAGGTACATGTGCATCGCGCGCGGCGTGTCCATGCTCAGCGCAAACGGGAACGTCCCCCAGGCGTCGTTGTTATACACGATGCAGATCACCGGAATCTTATACTTGGCGAAAGTATCGAGCTCCAGCAGGCTGAAGGCCATGCCGGCATCCCCGGTCACCACCACCACCGGCGCCCCCTTGTACGCGGCCTGGGGACCGATGCCTCTTTGCACGGCCACGCCGGCTCCCATCATCATCGCCAAATCGGGGCCCATCGGTCCGAACTGGTAGACGACCGGGATCTCCTGTGCCGGCCGGTTGGCGCGCAGCCATCGCATGGCGCAGAATCCGATCATGTTCCCGCCCCAGCCTGTCAGGGTCTGCTTCGGGTCGATATCGCCCTTGTACAGGAAATCGTGAACCTCCTTGAGCAAAACGAAGGGATGGAGAGTGTTGGTGTCGCGGCTATACCTGAGGAACTGACCGTAGAGTTCGAGATTCGCTTGCTCTCTTTTCTGGCGGTCTGCGGCAACTTCGTCGACCCAGGCATCCCGCTTTTTGGGCGGCAGCCCGTTCGCCAGCGCTTCCATGAAAACTTTTTCGTCGCTGACGATTCCCAGGTCCACCGGCCAGTTCCTTCCCAAGTCTTCCTGCACGGGATGCACGCGAATGGTCTTCACTCCGGGCGGTAATGTCCATTCCCCCGGGTTCGGCATCAGATACTGGCCGACAAAGATCACCAGATCCGCGCTCATGAGCGCGCCATTCGACAGGCTTCCCGACAGCCGGTGATCGTCGGGGAAGTGCCCTCGCACGGGTCCCGATCCGACCACCGCCATCTCATGCTTTTCGGCAGCCTGCAGGAGCGAGTCCCAGGCTTTGCGCGCGAAAATACCTTGTCCGGCAATGAGCACCGGGCGCTCGGCCTTGCTGATCATATCCATCGCTTGTTGCAGTTCCTTGGCTCCGGGGCAAGGGCGAGACTCGCTGCGGTACCGTTCCTTGTTATAGAGACAGCTGAGCTTGGAGGAATCCTGAAAGCGCTCCGCCGCGACGTCGATTGGAAAGTCGAGGTGCACCACGCCTGGCACGCCGGATTTCAGATTCCGGAACGCATATGCGCCGTATTCATATACCCGGTTCGGCGCAGTGATGCGCTTCCCGTACTTCTTGATCCCCTCGGTGGTCGGCTGCTGATACATGAATTGGATCCGCTTCCAGTTGTCCTCCTGCTGAATGGACTGGTTGCTGGCGAGGACCAGAACGGGACTGTGAGCAAAGTGCGCCGTGGCGATGTTCATGATCATGTGCGCGAGCCCCGGGCCCTCGGTGCCAGAGCAGGCCGCGACCTCGCCTGTCGCCCGCGTAAAGCCGTCCGCGGCGGCGCACATCCCACCTTCCGTCCGACCTCCGTAGCAGGGAATTCCCACCTGGGCAATTTCGTTGATGATGTAATAGTTCCCGGCCGCACAGAACAGCGCAGCCAGATCCTCGTCTTTGCAGAGGTTCGCGAAGACCTGCGCTCCGGTCATGCCCTTGCCGGAGAAGTCCGCGCGCCGTGGCGGCGCAGCCAAGGATTCCGTTACGGCCTTCGGAATTCGAATCGAAGGAATCGAGGTGTCAGCGAAAAGTGGTTTCGATTGCAGGAGCGCTCCTGCGGCGGTGGCGGCGGCTCCCCCGCCGAGAAAAGCCCTGCGCGGCGAC
>OBLQ010001126.1_pt1 | contig 10102 bp, 17 predicted proteins | sample 1519881 | NCBI WGS metagenome assembly OBLQ01 (sample SAMN01911456, study PRJEB22533) | soil metagenome | biome: Soil | place: Malaysia | collected 2012-04-30 | depth DG_metagenome m | reverse complement strand
GAATGAATTCCTCGGCGATTCGATCCAAATCGAGGGTCGTCACTCCCGGCTTCACCGCCTCGGCAACGCGTAAAATCGTTTCGGCAACCACTTGTCCGGCACGGTGGATTTTAACAACTTCATCCTTGGACTTTAGGGTAATCAAGCCAATACCTTTCTTCTACACTCCTTCTACCATGCCACAGAGACGTTGAAAGACTTCTTCGGTGGAACCCCTTCCCTCACTGGTTTTGAGCAGGCCCGATTTTTGATAATAGGCCACCAAGGGCGCGGTTTGCTCGTGATAGATTTTCAAGCGCCTGAGAATCGTGGCTTCTTTGTCGTCTTCCCGCTGTATCAATTTTGTTCCGCAGCGGTCGCAGATTTGATCGCGGCGCGGCGGGGAAAATTTCATATGGTAACCTGTTCCGCAATTCGGACAGGTACGGCGTCCCGTGAGCCGTTCGAGCAATTCCGAGTCGGGGACCTCAAGGTTCAGCACCGCACTCAAGTTCCGTTTCAGTTGACGCAGCAAAGTTTCCAATTCTTGCGCCTGCATGACGGTGCGAGGGAAACCATCTAAGATGAAACCCTGTTCTGTATCCGTCTCCGCCAAGCGCTCCCGAATCAATCCCACCACGACTTCGTCGGGAACCAGTTTACCGGCATTCATAAATTTTTCCGCCTCGAGACCGAGCGCTGTCTTGGCTTGCCTTGCGGCCCTCAACATATCGCCGGTGGAAATTTGGGGGATTTTGAATTTTTCCTGCAGAAGTTTCGATTGGGTGCCTTTGCCAGCTCCCGGCGCGCCGAGCAAGATGAGATTCAGAGCCTTGGTCACGTCGCCCTTCTCGCCTTGAACTTTCCGGCCTTGGCGCCGAGAAAACCTTCATAATTGCGGGTCAAGAGATAAGATTCCATTTGCGCGACCGTATCCATGGCCACTCCGACCACAATCAATAAAGAAGTACCGCCAAAAGTCACCGCCAAGGATTGTGGAATTCCAAAACGGGTAATCAAAATCTCGGGAAGCACGCAGATCGCGGCGACATACAAAGCACCACCCAAGGTGATGCGCGACAAAACCCTGTCGATATAATCGGCGGTTGATTTCCCGGGACGAATGCCGGGGATGAAACCGCCGTATTTTTTAATGTTGTCGGCGACGTCCGCCGGATTGAAGCTGACGGCCGTGTAGAAATAACAAAAGAAGATAATGAGTCCGATGTAGAGCGCGGTATGCAACCAACCGCTTGCCAAGCTGCCGGCCAGAGCCTGAATCTTGGGATTTTTCACGAACTGGGCAATCGTGGCCGGGAACAGGATAATCGAGGAAGCAAAAATCGGCGGAATGACGCCCGCGGTATTGATTTTCAGCGGGAGGTGACTGGTTTGTCCGGTGAACATTTTCCGGCCGACGACGCGCTTGGCATACTGGATGGGAATACGGCGCTGGCCGCGTTCGCAAAAAATAATGGCTCCGATGACGACGACGATGAAAGCGATCAAAAGCAAAAAGCCGAGCAAGCTGCCGAATTGCTCTTTGGTATTCCAGGCGTCGCGCATCGCGCCGGGAATGCGCGTGACGATGCCGGCGAAGATAATCAAGGAAATGCCGTTGCCGATACCACGCTCGGTAATCTGCTCGCCCAGCCACATAATAAAAGAAGTACCCGCGGCCAAGGTGATGACCGTCATAAAATAAAAGGAAATGCCGCCCGTACCGGGAAGCAATACACCCTGCTGCTCCAAGCCGTAGCTGATGCCGAGGCCCTGGACTACGCTCAGCACAATGGTGCCATAGCGCGTCCATTGGGTGATTTTCTTTCGGCCGGATTCACCTTCTTTCTGAATTTTTTCCAAAGCGGGAATGACGACGGTCAAAAGTTGAAGAATAATCGAAGCGCTGATGTAGGGCATGATGCCCAGCGCGAACACCGAAAAATTCTCCAGTGCGCCTCCGGAGAACAGGTTGAAGATGCCGAAGACGGTTCCTTGCGAGACAAGCCGCTGAATCGCCTCGGGATTCACTCCGGGGCTGGGGACATAGACACCGATGCGATAGATCCCCAGCATGAGAATGGTGAAGACGATTCGCTTGCGAAGCTCAGGAAGTTTAGTGATGTTGCCGAGACTGCTCATTTAGACTTTGCGGTTCCACCGGATTTTTCAATTTTTTCTTTGGCCGAAGCGGAGAACTTATCGGCCACTACGGTCAAGGCGACTTTGAGTTCGCCCTCACCCAAAACCTTAAGCCCATCGCGTAAACTTCGGAGCTTACGGCTGTTCTTGAGGTAAGCCGCGTCGACGACGGTACCGGCGGGAATCCCCTCGAGATCGGTCAAATTGAGGATGGCGTATTGTTTTCGGAAAATATTGTGGAAGCCCCGCTTCGGAGTGCGCCGCACCAAGGGATTTTGTCCACCTTCAAAGGTCGGGCCCTTGTGATAGCCGCCGGCCCGGGCGCGTTGTCCTTTGTGTCCCTTCGTGGAGGTTCCACCATGGCCGGAAGCATCGCCTCGACCGAGCCTTTTTTTCTTTTTCACCGCGCCGCGAGGCGCTTTCATTTCGCTTAAAAATTTTCCCATGGACTAACCTTTGGATTTTTTCGTTGTTTTTTTGACTGCGGGCTTCACGGCTTTAGCGGCTTTCTTCACGCTTGCCTGCTTCTTGCCGGCGGCTGCTTTTTTTTGATCTCCCGAAGCAGCGGCTTTTTTAGCCTGAGTTTTCGAGGGTGCTTTCGCCGCCGCAGTCTCCGGCTTGGGGCCGAGACGATAAGTCACCGTTGCTTCCCGCTTCGGCAAGGCAGCGGAGGCGGCCGTCTCGTAACGGACCAAGTCGAAAACTTTGCGGATCATGCCGCGAATCGCGGGAGTATCCTGTAAAATTCGCTGCTGGTGGCGACGCCGTAAGCCAAGGCCCCGGAGGGTGTCTTTTTGCCTTTGGTCACGGGCGATGGCGCCGTGGAGAAGTTCAATTTTTAAGAATTTCGACATAAATGGAAGTTCAAAGTTTAAAGTTTAAAGTTCAAAGTGAATCCCTCAAATTGAACTTTAAACTTTGAACTTTAAACTCGATCTTCCCTCACCTGTTCCATGGAACGAAGGGAAGCTAATCCCTGGATCGTTGCCTTCACGACATTGTGCGGGTTGTTGGTACCGATACATTTGGTCAAGATATTATGAATGCCCGCCGACTCCACGACCGCGCGAACCGCACCGCCCGCGATGACGCCGGTACCTTCGCCGGCCGGCTTGAGCAAAACATTGGCGGCACCGTAATTGCCGATCACTTCATGGGGAATGCTGCCCTTCACCACCGGAACCGCCACCATGTTTTTCTTGGCTTGCTCGGTGGCTTTGCGGATCGCTTCGGGAACCTCATTGGCTTTGCCTAAGCCTGACCCTACTTTGCTTTTGCCGTCGCCCACGACGACCAGAGCGCTGAAGCTGAAACGCCGTCCGCCCTTCACTACTTTGGCGACCCGATTGATGCTGACCAAACGCTCGGTCAGCTCCGATTCGCTATTGTCTAATCTTCTTGCCATAAATCTTTCCTTAATGCTTCGTTCGGCTTCCAGCTTCCGACTTCGCGATGCGGGAAGCCAAAGGCCGGAGCCGATATCAACAGACTCTTAAGCGCAAAATTGTAAGCCCTAACAATTCCCTCCCCTTTGCACGGCGCACATCACCCATGCAACGTTCTACCTCCCCCTGTCCCCCTCCTTGCAAAGGAGGGGGTAATTATTCATCGCCTTAAGGCCGGGGAATCCAGACCCCGGCTTCAAAATGGGATCTCAAAATTAAAATTGTAGTCCCGCCTCGCGGACGGCATCCGCAAAAGCCTTGACGCAGCCATGATAAATGTAACCGTTACGGTCGAATACGACACTCGCCACTTGGGCGGATTTCGCCTTCTCGGCGATACGCTTGCCGAGCTCCGTGGCATTGCTTTTATTGCGGCGTCCACCGCTTTGGCCTTTTTCGTTGGTCGAAGCGGCACAAAGCGTACGTCCCGTCGTATCGTCGATGACTTGCGCGTAAATATGCTTCGAACTCCGGTAAATGGTGAGCCGGGGCCGTTCCACCGTTCCGGTAATTTTTTTTCGGATTCTTTGCTTGCGTCGGAGACGACCTTCGATTTTCTTGCTCATATAATCTCTATTCTTACTTGCTGCTGGCCGCGGTTTTGCCGGCCTTACGACGAATCACTTCATCGGAATAACGAATTCCTTTACCTTTATAAGGCTCGGGCCCACGCAGGTCGCGGATATCGGCGGCTACTTGGCCGACCAATTCTCGGTCTTGGCCTTTGACGACCAAATGCGTCTGTTTATCCACCTGGATCTTGATGCCGGCCGGAATCGGAAAAATTACCGGATGCGAAAAGCCCAAAGCCAAATTAAGGTCATTGCCTTTCACCTCCGCGCGATAGCCGACGCCGGTAATGTCGAGCTCACGGGTGAAACCTTCGCTGACCCCCCGGATCATATTCGCCACCAAAGCCCGCGTCAGGCCGTGCAGAGAGCGCGTCACCGGCTCATCGTTCCCGCGAAGAAACTCAAGAGCCTTGTCTTTTTGCACTACTTGAATGGCGGGATGAAGCGAACGTTGCAGCTTACCGAGCGGTCCTTCGACTTCGATGCGGCCGTCCGCCAACTTGACCTTCACTTTATCCGGAATCGGAATCGGTTTTTTACCTGTTCTTGACATCTGTATTTACCAAACGCTGAGTAAAAGTTCTCCACCCACTTTTAATTCCTTGGCTTTCCTGTCGGTCAACACGCCCTTCGGGGTGGAAAGAATGGCGACGCCCAGACCGTTCAACACCGGTTGAATTTCTTCATAACCTACGTAGACCCGCCGTCCGGGTTTGCTTAAACGGCGCAGCCCGATGATGCAAGATTGATTTCGTCCGCGATACTTCAGGGTGACGAGAATTTTTCCCTGATTCTTGTATTCCACGGTGTGGAAATCCTTGATAAAACCTTCCTCTTTGAGCAAAGCCGCCACGGCGAGCTTGAGCTTGGAAGCCGGTATCTCGACCACTTCGTGCCGCGCCTGAACGGCGTTACGGATACGGGTCAGCATGTCAGCAATAGGATCAGTCATTTTATTCGATCTCCAAATCAACAGTTGGGGCCGGAATAATCACCAACTCGCCTTCGTGACGCCGGGGATCTCACCCTGCCGCGCCAACTTTCGAAAACACAACCGGCACATTTTAAACTTTCTCAAAAAAGCTCGGGGACGCCCACAAATCGGGCAACGGTTGTAAGCCCGCACTTTGAATTTCGGCTTCCGAGCCGCTTTAACCATCAATGAAGTTTTCGCCATTATCTTTACCTAATTTTTCTGGTTTCCGGCTTCCAGCCTCGAACCGGATAATAAAAACAAAATGCTCGACACTAATTTCTAAAAGGCATTCCCATATGCTTTAGGAGTGCTTTCCCTTCCTCATCGTTCTTCGCCGTCGTCACGATCGTGATGTTCATGCCTCGAATCTTATCGATACGGTCGTAATTGATTTCGGGGAAGATAATCTGTTCGGTAATGCCTAAAGTGTAATTACCTCGGCCGTCGAAAGCACGGCCGCTGATGCCCTTGAAGTCGCGGACTCGAGGCAAGGCGATATTGCAAAGCCGATTCAAGAACTCGTACATCCGCTCACGGCGCAAGGTGACCATCACGCCTAACTTTTGCCCTTCGCGCAGCTTAAAAGAGGCGATCGACTTTTTTGCACGAGTGATGACCGGCTTCTGTCCGGTAATGATCTTGATTTCCTCGGCGGCGGCATCGAGTACCTTGGCGTTTTGCAAAGCGTCGGCGAGCGACATATTGACGACGATTTTTTGAAGCTTCGGCACCTGCATGGGATTTGCGTAATTGAAATCCTTCATCAGGGCGGGAATGACTTCTTTTTCGTATCTTTCTTGGTAAGAGGACTTTGCCACGGTTATTATTCCTATTTTTTCGCGTCAATCGCCTGTCCGCTTTTTCGCGCCACGCGGATTTTTTTCCCATCGGCCATTTTCGAGCCGATCCGGGTTCGTTCGGAACTCTTCGGGTCCAGCAACATCACGTTGGAAATGTGAATGCTGCTCTCCTTATCGATAATGCCGCCTTGGCGGTTTTTCGCCGACGGCTTGGTATGCCGTTTGACCATGCTGACTTTTTCGACGACGACACGATCTTCCCCGGGAAAAACGCGCAATACCCGCCCTATCTTTCCCTTGTCTCGACCGGCAATGACCACTACTTGGTCGTTTTTACGAATCCCTGCCATGCTTACAGCACCTCCGGGGCGAGTGAGATGATTTTCATGAACTTCTTGGCGCGAAGCTCGCGGGCCACCGGCCCGAAAATACGCGTACCGATGGGCTCGCCTGCATCGTTAATCAGCACGATGGAATTTTGGTCGAAGCGGATATAAGAACCGTCGGCTCGTTGAATCTCCTTGCGGGTCCGGACAATTACGCCTTTTTTCACATCGCCCTTTTTGACTTTAGAATCCGGCAAGGCTTCTTTCACCGAAACGACGATGATGTCGCCGATGGTGGCGTACTTGCGCCGCGTTCCGCCCAGCACTTTGATGCACATCAAGCGCTTGGCTCCGGAATTGTCCGCCGATTCGAGAATGCTTTGTTGCTGAATCATGTCCTTACTCTCCCGCTCCCGCCGCTTTCTTCAAAATAGACTGAACCGCCCAGCGCTTGGTTTTGGACAAGGGTCTCGTCTCAATGATTTCGACTTGGTCGCCGACCTGACAAGCCCCTTTCTCATCGTGCGCCTTAAAGGTCGAACGGCGCTTATAATACTTCTTATACTCGGGATGCATCACCAAGCGGTCCACCGAAACGGTGACGGTTTTCTTCATCTTATTGCTGATGACGGTTCCCACTTTAGTTTTTCGTTTACTTGCTTTTTGAACCATAAATCGGCGTGAAGCGTGAAGTGTGAAGCGTGAAGCGTTTTTCTCGTATTGAACGCTTCAGGTTTCACTTGATCACGTTTCACTCTTTCTTTTTTGCCTCGCTATCGTGAGAACCCTCGCGATATCGCGCTGTACTTCTTTCAAGCGGTGCGACTTTTCCAGCTGTCCGGTAGCGTTTTGCATTTTTAATTTAAAAAGCTCGTCCTTCAGCTCTTTTTAGGCGCCGAGTTCTTTTTTATTTTTCTCGCGGATTTCACTAGGCGTCACGGTATCCCTCCCGCGTCAAAATTTTGGTACGGATCGGCAACTTATGTTTGGCCAAAGTGAGCGCTTCCATCGCAATATCCGCGGTGACTCCTTCCATTTCATAAATGATTCGGCCCGGCTTGATGACCGCCACCCATTCTTCGGGATTGCCCTTGCCTTTACCCATACGGGTTTCAAGGGGCTTCTTCGTAATCGGCTTGTCGGGAAAAACCCGAATCCAAACTTTACCGCCGCGCTTGATGCAGCGATTGATCGCAATGCGGCCCGCTTCGATCTGACGCGAAGTAAGACGTCCGCAATCGGTGGCCTGAATCGCAAAATCACCGAAGTTCAAGTTGCAGCCGCGGTAAGCTTTGCCGCGCATGCGTCCCTTCTGTTGCTTTCGATATTTAACCTTCTTGGGAATCAACATAAATTCTTTTACTCTCCAGCCGGAGCGGCGGCCAAGGGCGCCGTCGAGGCGTTAAAAGGATTCACCTGAGTCTCCACCGGCCCTAAAATTTCACCTTTGAAAATCCACACCTTAATACCGATCAGCCCATAAGTGGTGTGTGCCTCGGCGGTCGCGTAGTCGATGTCCGCCCGTAAAGTCTGCAAGGGAACTCTGCCTTCGCGGTACCATTCGGTACGGGCGATTTCGGCGCCGCCCAAACGGCCCGCCACCATGACCTTGATGCCCTTGGCGCCGAATTTTTGCGCGGACTGCACGGCTTTCTTCATGGCGCGACGGAAAGCCACACGGCGCTCGAGCTGCATGGCGATGTTTTCCGCAACCAGCTGAGCGTCGATTTCAGCCTTGCGGACTTCCTGAATATCCAAGAACACCTCGCAAGCGCTCTTTTTTTGCAGCTCCGCCCGCAGCGCATCGATGCCGGCGCCCTTCTTGCCGATGACCAAACCGGGCCGGGCGGTGTGAATGATGACTTTCACTTTGCGGGCGGCACGCTCGATCTCGACTTTGGCAACGCCGGTCGAATAAAGCTTCTTTTTCACCTCGCGGCGAAACTGAATATCCTCATGAAGGTAGTCGGCATAGCTGCGTTTGGCATACCACTTGGAGAGCCAAGGCTTCGTGATGCCAACGCGAAATCCATAGGGATGAGTTTTTTGACCCATAGTTCCTACTTTTCTTCCAAAATCAAGGTGATGTGGCTGGTTTTCTTCTCAATCTTAAAGGCCGTACCGCGCGCCCGCGCTTGGGAGCGCTTGAGTGTCGGCCCTTGATCCACCATCACGGTCTTGACGATCAGGTTATCGGGGTCCATTCCGCCTTTTTGTTCGGCATTCGCCAGAGCGGAGCGGATCAGTTTGCGAAAATCTTTTGCAACGTAGCGGTTGGTGAAAGCGAGCCGATCCAGCGCCTCTTGCACCTGCTTGCCGCGGATCAAATCGGCGACGAGACGCGCTTTGCGCGGAGCCACCCGCAAATAACTGATGTGTGCCGAAGCGGACATGGCTACTTGGCCTCCTTGCCGGGAGCCGCTGTTTTGCGGTCGCCGGAATGAAGATGGAAGGTGCGCGTCGCGGCAAATTCACCCAATTTATGTCCCACCATATTTTCCGTGACAAACACGGGGATAAATTTGCGCCCATTATGCACCGCAAAGGTCATACCGATGAAATCGGGCGTAATCATCGAACGGCGCGACCAAGTCTTGATGACCTTTTTGCTTTTTTGATCTTGCTGGGCGTCCACCTTCTTTTGCAGGGAAGGATCGACCCAAGGACCTTTTTTTAACGAGCGGGGCATATGTTTTCCTAAGTGTCGGAGTGTCGGAGTATCGAAGTGTCTATTTTCTATTGCCTAAGTTTTTTAGAGAAAACGTTGAATAAAAATCAACTTAGACACTTACGCACTTCGACACTTCGACACTTATAGCTTACTTCTCCGATCTTTCACGATCATGCTTTGCGTCCGTTTGTTTTGACGCGTTTTATATCCTTTTGCCGGCGTTCCCCAGGGGCTGGAAGGATGATTGCCTCCCTTGCTGCAACCCTCACCACCGCCGTGCGGATGATCGACCGGGTTCATCACCATACCGCGCACCGTCGGGCGAATACCGCGCCAACGAGTTCTTCCGGCCTTTCCCCAGGTGACGTTTTCAAATTCGGGATTGCTGACTTCACCGACCGTCGCCATGCAATCAATCAAAACCTTGCGCACTTCGCCGGAAGGCAACTTCACCAGGGCGTATCGACCTTCCTTCGCCATCAACTGAGCGAAGGTTCCTGCGGAGCGGGCAAGCTGACCGCCTTTGCCGACTTTCAGCTCGATATTATAAATGTTGGTGCCGACCGGAATATTCTTCAGAGGAAGGGCATTTCCCGGCAAAATATCGGCGCTCTCGGAAGCCAGGACTTCTCGACCCACCGCAAGAGATTGCGAAGCGATGATGTAACGCTTTTCGCCATCGACATAGCAAAGCAGCGCGATGCGGGCATTACGGTTAGGATCATACTCGATCGCCGCCACCTTTGCCGGAATATCGAGCTTATCGCGGCGAAAATCGATGATGCGGTAACGTCGCTTGTGTCCTCCCCCAATGTGGCGGGTAGTGATGCGCCCGTGATTATTGCGGCCGCCCGAACGGGAACGCTTCCCGAGCAAGGATTTTTCAGGCCGCTGCTTGGTGATTTCGGTAAAACTGAAACCATTCATGCCACGGCGGCCTGGAGTAATTGGGTTGTATTCTTTCATCGCCATAAATCAATTCTAAGTGTCGATTGTCTAAGTTTTTTCGAATCGAATCAAACTCCCTCAAAGAACTCGATTTTCTCGCCCTCGCGGAGCGTGACGTAGGCTTTTTTCCAGTTGGAACGTTTTCCGATATTTTGGCCCACGCGTTTTATTTTTCCTCTTACATTGAGCGTCTTCACATCTTCGACGTGAACGCTGAATAATTTTTCCACCGCTCCCTTGATC
>OBLQ010001125.1_pt1 | contig 10104 bp, 8 predicted proteins | sample 1519881 | NCBI WGS metagenome assembly OBLQ01 (sample SAMN01911456, study PRJEB22533) | soil metagenome | biome: Soil | place: Malaysia | collected 2012-04-30 | depth DG_metagenome m | reverse complement strand
CCACCTGCCGTTCCTGCAAACGGTGCTCGGCAAGTTTCGGCTTGTGCCGCTCTGTGTCGGCATGGCGACGCCATCGCAGGTCGCCTCAGTCATCGATGCGCTCTGGGACGGCGACGAAACGGCTATCGTCATCAGCAGCGACCTCTCCCATTATCACAGCTACGACGAGGCCAGGCTGCTCGACCAGGCCACCGTCCGGGACATTCTCGACAATGCAGGACCGCTGAATCACGAGCAGGCGTGCGGAGCCACCCCCATCAACGGCCTGCTGGAGCTTGCCGGTGGCAGGCACCTCGAAGCCAGCCTCCTGGACTACCGCAATTCCGGCGATACGGCCGGCGACCGCGAGCGGGTGGTCGGTTACACATCCATCGCCTTCCATGAGCGGTGACCGCGGCAAACTGCTCATCGCGATCGCCAGGAGCGCCATATCCGAGGCGTTGGGAATCTCTCTGGACGGTTTTGTGCCTCCCGCCCCTGATGCCGAATGGCTGCAGGAGCGGGGAGCCTGTTTTGTCACGCTGAAACTCGACGAAAGCCTCCGCGGCTGTATCGGTTCGCTCGAAGCGTACCGGCCGCTGCTGGAGGACCTGCATGCGAATGCGGTCAACGCAGCCTTCCACGACCCCCGCTTCCCGCCATTGACGGCCGGGGAGTTCAGCAAGGTACGTATCGAGGTTTCGCTGCTCGGGCCGCTCGAACCGCTGCCACCGCACAGCAGCGAGGAGGCGATCATCGCCATGCTGCGCCCCGGCACCGATGGCATCGTATTCAGCTTCGGCCCGCACCGCGCCACCTTCCTGCCGCAGGTATGGGAGCAGCTCCCGGAGCCGCACAGCTTCCTGGCCCATCTGAAACTGAAGGCGGGCCTGCCGCCCGATTTCTGGCACGACGATGTGCTAATCTCCCGGTATCAGGTGCACAAGTTCGACGAAGCACCTGCAACGGAGTAGGTCATGGCCAACGAGCATTTCCCCGGCCGTTACTGGCACAAGCTCGACGACGGTCGCATCCAGTGCGATGTCTGCCCGCGCGATTGCAAGCTGCACGACGACCAGCGCGGCCTTTGCTTCGTACGCAAGCGCGAAGGAGAGCAGATCGTGCTCACCACCTACGGCCGCTCCTCGGGCTTCTGCGTCGATCCGATCGAAAAGAAGCCGCTGAACCATTTCCTGCCGGGCAGCAGCGTCTTTTCCTTCGGCACAGCCGGCTGCAACCTGACTTGCAAGTTCTGCCAGAACTGGGATATCTCGAAATCGCGCGAATGGGACCGGCTGTGCGACGAGGCGTCGCCGGAGATGATCGCCGAGACGGCCAAAAATGCCGGCTGTGACAGTGTCGCCTTCACCTACAACGATCCGGTGATCTTCCTCGAGTACGCCGTCGATACGGCGAAGGCCTGCCACGCACTCGGCCTGAAAACGGTGGCCGTCACCGCCGGCTACATCCATCCGGAAGCACGCCGCGAGTTCTTCGCCCACATGGATGCCGCCAATGTCGACCTGAAGGGTTTCAACGAGAAATTCTACCATGACCTCTGCACCGGCCACCTGCAGCCGGTGCTGGATACGCTGAAGTACCTCGTGCATGAAACGGAGTGCTGGACGGAGATCACCACGCTGGTGATCCCCGGCCACAACGATTCGGACGACGAATTGCGGCAGCTCTCGGAATGGATGGCGACAGAACTCGGTCCCGACGTGCCGCAGCATTTCTCGGCCTTCCATCCCGACTGGAAGATGCTGGACGTGCCGCCCACACCTGCCGCGACGCTGCGCCGCGCCCGCAACATCGCGCTGCAGGCCGGTCTGCGCCATGTCTATACCGGCAATGTGCACGATCCCGAAGGCGGCACGACCTTCTGCCCCTCCTGCCATGCAAAGCTGATCGTCCGCGACTGGTACGACATCCTCGACTACCGGCTGACGGACGACGGCCATTGCCCGGATTGCGGCACGGAAATCGCCGGCCGCTTCGGTCAGTACCACGGCAGCTTCGGCAACCGCCGCATTCCGATACAGGTCACACCCTAAGAAGCACTGATCAATTCAGCGCTTCCGTGCGGACCATGGATGGCTCGCCAAAATCATGTGCATAAGTACTTGATTTTGTGAGCACAGGTAATACGACGCTTTTACCTGTGCGTGCTGATTTTTGCCAGGACGGCAATAAATCAGCATCTATCTAATCAGTCGCCGTTGCCGTTCTTGTCCGGCGGATAGAGTTCCTCGATTTCCGCCGCATAGCGGGCGGCAATCATGCGCCGCTTCAGTTTCAGGGTCGGTGTCAGGAGTCCGTCGGCCTGCGTCCACTCCTCGTTCACGAACCGGAAGTTGCGAATCTGCATGTAACTGGGCAGATCATGCTCGTCCCAGCGCAGGCGCGACTGCATCCACATGTGCACGGTTTCGTCACTGCGCCAGTTGACGGGCAGTGGCCGTTTCATATCGGCCGTCCAGGCACTGGCCAGGCCTGCCGAGGCCGGCACGATCAGTGCCGCCACATAGGGGCGATCCTCGGCGATGACCATGGCCTGCAGGATAGTGGGATCCTGGACCAGATGCTGTTCGACCACAGCCGGCGGCACGTTCTCGCCGTTGGAGAGCACCATGATCTCCTTCTTGCGGTCGACGATGCGCACGAAGCCGTCGTTGTCGATCACGGCGATGTCGCCCGTATGCAGCCAGCCTTCGGCACCGATCGCCGCCGCCGTCTCGTCGGGTTTGTTCCAGTATCCCTGCATCACCATCGGGCCACGCGCCAGCAGTTCGCCGTCCTCGGCCAGCTTCAGCTCCACGCCCGGCAATGCCGGGCCGATCGACTCCGGCTTGATGTATGCGGCACGGTTGACCGTCAACACCGGCGAGGCTTCGGTCAGGCCGTATCCCGGCAGCACGGTGATGTCGGCGGCAAGCAGGAAGCGGGCGATCTCCGGGTGCAGCGCCGCCCCACCCGACACGAAGGAGCGCAGACGGCCGCCCAGCTTCTCCCGCAATTTGGCATTCACCAGCCGGTCCATCACCTTCCAGAGCAGCGCCTTAGTACCCGCCAGGTCTCTCCCTTCGCGCCGCAGCAGGAAACGTTCCTCACCCAGCCGCTGGGCCAGGGCGAACAGCTTCCGTTTGATCGCCGGCCCCTGCATCAGCTGCGCCTGCACACCGTCGTAAATCTTCTCGTACAGGCGGGGAACGGAGATCATCGTGGTCGGCCGCACTTCCATCATGTCGCGCATCAGCGTCGTCACATCCTCGGCATAGGCGATCTCGGCCCCGCTGGCGACGGGCAGAAAATGGCCGACGGTACGCTCGAAGGCATGCGATACCGGCAGGAAGGAAAGGAACAGGTCATGCGACCAGATCGGCACAGCACCTAGGCCGGCGGCGACATCGGAGAGCAGGTTGCCGTGGCTGAGCATGACCCCTTTCGGCCGGCTTGTGGTCCCCGAGGTGTAGATCAGAGTCGCCAGGTCGTCCCGAACGGGGCGGGCGACGGAAAGTTTGCCGTCCCAGGCACTATCGTCGACGACGGAGGCGATGCTCGTGCCCTCGCCCCGGAACGGCAGGAAGGGAACCTTCAGCCAGCCCGCAAGCTTCTGCTGCTGCTTGCCCGGCTCGACGAAGACCATGGAACAGCCGGCATCCTCGAAGACATGCTGCACGGCCTCTTCCGGGTCGGTGAAATAGGCAGGCACAGTCACCGCACCAAGGCGCAGGATGGCGAAATCGGCCATGAACCACTCGGGACTGTTGTGACCGAGGATGCCGACCCGGTCGCCCGGACGAATCCCCTCCGCCTCCAGCCAGGCGGCCAGGCGCAGCACCGCCTGCTGCACGCCGGCGCGGGTCCACTTCCGCCAGCTGCCGTCCGCCAGGCGGCCACGCAGCAACGGCAGGTGCTGCCAATCCTCGGGGGAGTCGAAAAGCAGGTCGGAAAGTGAGCGGGCCGACTCGGCCAGGCCGCGACCCGGACAACGCTCTACCTCAAGCGAACGCATCGAGGACATCGAGGTTTTCGGGAATCGGCAGGCCGAGATCGCTGATCTTCTGCCTGAGCTCGCCCTTCTTCCGGCCGGCGAAGTAACGCAGCAGGCCGCCGCGGAACGGCGGGAAACCGATGCCGTAGACGAACGCCGCATCGATATGCACCGGATCGTCGACGAGCTTGTCGTGCAGGCAGGCCAGTGACTCGACCAGCATCGGCAGCAGACAGGCATCGACGATCGCGGCGTCCGCCATCGGCGCTGCCGTCGAAGCGCCGATATCCGCATCGCCCTCGTGTTCGCCGGCCACTGCCGTCGCCAGATAGTTGCCGAGCGCCGGATTCAGCCGCCCCTGCTCCTCCGCTCCCTTGTTCTTCTCGTAAAGGAAAAACCCGGCTCCCGATTTCGCGCCGAGCAGGCCGTCCTTCACCATGCGGCCGAACCATTCGGGCATGGCGAACCGCTCGCCGAAGCTCTCGCCGAGATGGGCGCCGACATGTTCGCAGATATCCAGCCCGACGCGGTCGGCGAGCTCGATGGCCCCCATCGGCATGCCGAAGCATTTCAGTGCACCGTCGACATGCCCGGGCTTCTGGCCGTTCTCGATCAGTTTCAGGGCGGCGACCATATAGGGCATCAGGCAGCGGTTGACCAGGAAACCCGGCTTGTCGCCGACGACGACCGGATACTTGCCCCAGCCGGCTGCCAGCGCACAGACCGTATCGACCGTCTGTTGCGTCGTGCGGCTGCCCGGGATCACCTCCACCAGCGGCATCTTGGGCGCCGGATTGAAGAAATGCAGGCCGGCGATACGCCCCGGATGCTTGCGCCGCTTCTGCATATCCGAGATCGACAGCGACGAGGTGTTGCTGAGCAGGAGCGCCTTGTCGCTGACCAGCTTCTCCACCTCGCTCCACAGGGCATTCTTGACCGCCAGCTCCTCCAGCACCGCCTCGATCACCAGATCGCTGTGCACCAGCCCCGAGCCGTCAACGGTGGGGCGGATGCGCGCCAGCGGCCGGGGGTCGCGGCCGGCGAGCTTCGCCAGTCCCTTCATCCCCCTGGCCAGCGCCGCCTCGGAGACCTCGTGCAGGTCCACCTCGCAGTTCTTGGCAGCCACCCAGGCGATGCCGCTGCCCATCACGCCGGCGCCGTAGACGGACGCATTGCGGATGGCGGCCGCCGCCTCGCGGCCGCGCTTCACGGCCGGCTGTTTCTTCAGCGCCTCGCCGAGCCGGAAAACGCGGATCAGGTTCTTGCAGGTCGGCGTCACTGCCAGCCTGCCGAGCGAGGCCGCCTCTTTCGCATAGGCCTTCGCATCGTTCATGCCGACGATGCTCTCCAAGAGCTGGATGGTCGCCGGCACGGCCGGATAGGCCTCGTCGATCTCCAGGTGTTTCAGCCGGGCATAGGCCTGCTTTTTCACCTGCCGGAACACCAGCCAGCTCGCCGGCCATACCCGCAGCCAGGCGGGATTGAGCGGCCGGAAGCCGACCTTGCCGGCAGGCAACAGTTCGCGGACCACCGCCTCACATTGCCCGTCGTGACAGACGAGGCTGGCGAGCCGGATCTTTTTGGCCTTTTTCGCATCGACGGAACGGCCGGTCAGGATCATGTCGACGGCGGTCAGCCAGCCGACCCGCTTCGGCAGCCGCACGCAACCGCCGAAACCGGGGTGGATACCGATCCTGATCTCCGGCAGCGCCAGCTGCGTCTTGTCGTCCTGCACGGCGACAATGTGATCGCAGGCCAGCGCGATCTCCAGACCGCCGCCCATGCAGGCCCCCCTCACCATGGCGATGGAGACCGCCGGCAGCTTCTCGATACGGCTGCACAGCCGCTGGCCGCGTTCGGCGAGCTTCGCCGCATCGCCGGCATCCGTCACCCCGGCGATGACATCGAGATCGGCGCCGGCGATGAAACAGCCGGCCATACCGCTCTCCAGCAGCAACAGCTCCGGCGGGGTCTGCTCCAGCGCATCCAGATGCGCCTCCAGCTGCTGCATGCAGGCCTCGTCGAGCACATTGACCGACTTGTCGCTGCGCTCGAAATGCAGCCGCGCCACCTTGCGCCCGTCCAGCTCCTCGCGGAGAAGTGTTACGACTTCCATGGATCGCTCCCGACCAGTACGGCGCCGCCCTGGCCGCCACCCACACAGAGGGTGGCGACACCGAGACCGCCGCCAGTATCACGTTTGAGTTGCCGAAGCAGCGTCAGCACCAGCCGCGCCCCGCTCATGCCGACCGGATGGCCCATGGCGACGGCGCCGCCGTGCACGTTCAACTTACTCATATCCGGTGCACCGAGCGCCGTCTTGCGGCCCAGCTTCTCGGCGGCGAACTCCTTCGACTCCATCGCCGTAAGGCAGGCGAGCACCTGCGCGGCGAACGCCTCGTTGATCTCCATGCGCACGATATCCTTCATCGACAGCCCCGCCTGGGTGAGCAGACGATCGGTCGCCAGCACGGGACCGAGCCCCATGCGGGCCGGATCGCAACCGGCGTAGGACCAGTCGTAGAGGTAGCCGAGGATCGGCCAGCCGCTGGCCACCGCCTTGTCGCGGTGGGTCAGGATCAGCATCGCCGCACCGTCGGTGATCTGCGAGCTGTTGCCGGCCGTCACCGTACCGAGGCTGCGCTCGAACACCGGCTTGAGCTTGGCCAGCGCCTCCATGCTCTGCCCGGCGCGGATACCCTCGTCGCGATGCACGGCCGTAAAACCGGGCGGCGGGAATACCAGCATCGCCTCTTCGTCGTACCAGCCCGACTGCCATGCTGCCTCGGCACGCCGGTGGCTCGAGAGCGCGAATTCGTCCTGCGCCTTGCGGCTGATACCGAACTCGCGCGCCAGCACCTCGGCCGTCTGCCCCATGTTGAGATTCACCGTCGGATCGGTGAGCCCCTCCAGCAGCGACACGCGCGGTTTCCACGGCGCCCTGGCGATCTCTCCGAACACCGAGAAGCGTTCGGAGAGGCTTTTCGCCCTGGGCAGTTTCGCCATGGCGGCACGGAAGCGGTCGTGGAACAGCAGCGGCGCATGCGTCATCGATTCGACGCCGCCGGCCAACACCACCTCGGCCCGGCCGGCGGCGATCTTCTCGGCGGCATCGGTGATTGCCTGCATGCCGGAAGCGCAGTTGCGGTGCACCGTGTGGGCCGGCACCGATTTCGATAGCCCGGCCATCAGCGCGATGACGCGACCGATATTGGCGGCTTCCGCCGGCTGGATGACATTGCCGACGATCACCGTATCGATGTCGTCGCGGCTGACCGGCGAGCGGGCCAGTACTTCGCGCATCGCCAGAACACCGAGATCGACGGCGGTCAGGCCATCGAATACGCCGCCGGCCTTGCCGAGCGGCGTGCGGATGCCGGCGACCACCACGATCTCACGTCCCGGATTACTGCCTGTCTGTCGCCGCGCCATCGTTTTCTCCCTTGCCAGTCATGTAGCCCAGTCCCCCCGTTCCCGCAAGCCATTGGCTTGCCGGAGCCTCAGTGGCCGGGCACCCCGCGATGCGTCGAATATTCGCTCGAGAAGGCCTCGCCCGGCCGGCACACCTCGAAGGCATGCCGCACCGCCATCGCCGCCTCGTTGAAACCCGCCAGGATCAGGTCGCACTTGCCGGGATAGTGGCAGAGATCGCCGATCGCATAGACGCCGGGCAGATTGGTCTGCATGGTGGCGGGCCCCACCGGTACGAACCCCTCGTCGACGACCACCCCCCAGTCCCTGAGCGGCCCGACATCGCTGATCACGCCGAGCAGCGGCAGCCAGTAGCGGGCCCTGCATTCGACCTCGCCTCTCGGGGTCGCGATGGTCAGCGCCGCCAGCTCGCCGCTCTTCTCGTCTCCGCTCAGCCTGCGCACCTGCCCGGGCACGAACATCTCCGCCTTGCCGGCCGCCACCAGGGCGCGGAACGCCGCCACCGTTTTCGGATGCGCGCGGAACTGGTCGCGCCGGTGCACGAGACAGACATGCGCGCCGATCCCCGCCAGGTGCACTGCCCAATCCAGCGCCGAATCGCCGCCGCCCTGGATGACGACACGCTGGCCGACGAACCGCTCCGGCTCGGTCACCGAATAGAAGATGCTGCGGTTCTCGAACGCCTCGATCCCCTTCACTCCCGGCTTGCGCGGCTCGAAGGCGCCCTTGCCGATGGCCAGGAATACGGCAGTGGACTCCAGCATACCGCCATTATGGGTATGGCAGCGCCAGCGCTTGCCGACACGTTCCAGCACCTTGACCCACGATTTCAGCACGACGTTGGGAGCGGCCGGCTGCATCTGCTTCTCCAGCTGCCCGACGAAATGGCGGGCCGAGGTTTCCGGGAAACCGGGCAGGTCATAGATCGGTTTGTCGGGATAGAGGGCGGCGAGTTGCCCGCCCAGCTGCGGCAGCGCATCGACGAGATGACAGGAGAGATCGTGCATGCCGGCTTCGAACACCGCGAACATGCCTGCCGGTCCGGCGCCGATGACGGTGATGTCGCGAAAGGCAGGCTTGCTCACATCCCGTATCTAAGACGCCGGCGGCCTGTTGCGCAACCGGCAACGGCGGCGGTTTCTGCCTATACTCGATGCTGACGATGCGTCACGGGAGGCTGATATGAGCAAGCCACAGCAGGGCATCCTGGCACCGGTACCGTCGCATGGCCGGCATCTGTTTTTCGACATCGACCGTGCCGAGGCGCTGCCGGCCACGCTGCGCCGCTTCGCCGACATGTCCGACGGCCTGCAGATCGTTACCGGCCTCGGCCTGCCGCTGGTCCACACCCTCGGCCGGCGCCTCGACGGCCTGCACACCTTCCCGGCCTTCAGCGGTGCGGGATTCAGTATCCCTTCCACCCCCGCCGCGCTGTGGTGCTGGCTGCGCGCCGAAGACCCCGGCGAGCTGGTGCACCGGGCCATGCAGCTCGAGGATGCGCTGGAACCGGCCTTCTACCTGCGCCAGTCGATCGAGGTGTTCCGCTACGGCAGCGGCCGCGACCTCACCGGTTTCGAGGACGGCACCGAGAACCCGGAGGGCGACGAGGCGGTTGCCGCCGCCATCACCCACGGCAAGGGGAAAGGTCTGGACGGCGGCAGCTTCGTCGCGGTGCAGCAGTGGCTGCACGACCTGTATCGCTTCGGTTCGCTGCCCGAACAGCAGCAGAACGACACCATCGGCCGCCGCAAGAGCGATAATGCGGAGCTGGAGAACGCGCCGGCATCGGCGCACATCAAGCGCACGGCACAGGAGGATTTCGATCCGGAGGCCTTCGTGCTACGCCGCTCGATGCCATGGAGCGATCCGCGCCATGCGGGGCTGGTTTTCGTCGCCTTCGGCAAGTCGCTGGATGCCTTCGAGGCGCTGCTGAAACGCATGACGGGCGCCGAGGACGGCGTCACCGATGCGCTGTTCAGTTTCACCCGGCCGCTGACCGGTGCCTACTTCTGGTGCCCGCCGATACAGGCCGGCAAGCTCGATCTCTCTGCCGTAGGACTCTGAACGATAGCGGCACGGGAGAAATGCATATGCACAAGAACGAACTTGAGCCCAATGCCTTTCAATCCCCGCCGCCGGGCAATATGCAATACATCTTTGTCAGCGGCGACGGTTTTCTCGAGGTGAAGACAAGCGGTAGTGCCAACCACAACGCCTTGGCGCGCATGGTTGACGACATTCTCCGCCATGCCGACTGGAAGGCGGGCGGGTCGATTCTGGTCAATCATTCGGATCTCAATCCTGGCCGGCTGACAGTTGGGGAGATCCGCTCTATCGCAAACATCGTGTCCCACAAAAAGGACGGCTTCGGCCAGGCCAGGGTTGCCCATCTCGTCACGCAGGATCTGCAATTCGGACTTGTCAGGATGTGGGAAGCGTTCATTACAGGGAACTGGGATGCCAGCACGAGGTGTTTCAGGTCCCGGGACGAAGCCATCGCATGGCTGAAAAGCGATGAGGAATAGTCCATCTGGCGCCTGCTTCCGGTGCCCGCCGATGCAGGCCGGCAAACTCGACCTCTCCGTCGTCTGACTTTAATAAGATGCCTCATCGGATAGACATATTCCGGGTTTAGTCCTATATAGGGCTTCCGCGCACAAATCTGTGACAGTTGGGGAGGGGAAATGAAGAGGTTCACC
>OBLQ010001124.1_pt1 | contig 10109 bp, 6 predicted proteins | sample 1519881 | NCBI WGS metagenome assembly OBLQ01 (sample SAMN01911456, study PRJEB22533) | soil metagenome | biome: Soil | place: Malaysia | collected 2012-04-30 | depth DG_metagenome m | reverse complement strand
AATCGGAGATCACAGTATAGATTGAAGCGCGTAACTCCCACGCCTTGACGAATTTAGGGTCCTGTTCGACCGCGCGCGCCAGAAGCGCGTCCGCCTGAACCAGATTCGCCCGCGCCTGAACCATCGGTCGCGCCTGGAGATAAAGGTCATAGGCGGTAAGATTATCGGTCGCCGGCGCAACGGTGACTTTGGGCGCCGCCGCGACGCCGATCAGCTTATCCATGGCGTTGACGATCGCCTGGGCGATCTGGTCCTGGATGGTGAAGACATCATCCGTCGTCAGCGGCCGGTCGAAGGTCTGCGACCATAAATGGCGGTCAGTCTTGGTGTCGATCAATTGCGCGGTGATGCGAACGGTCGTTCCGGCCTTCCTGACCGACCCTTCGAGGACGTGGCGAACATTCAGTTGCTTGGCGATTTCGGGAACGCCGATTTCGCGGCCCTTGAACTGGAATGATGAGGTGCGCGAGGCGACGGAAAGGCCCGGCACATTGGCGAGAACGTTCAAAACCTCCTCCGCCATGCCGTCGGCGAAATATCCCTGGTCGCCCTGCGGCGAGAGGTCCTCGAATGGCAACACGGCGATCGAGGCGTCGGACGGCGCAGCGACGGCGTTGGAGTCGTCTATTGCAATGGCGGTCGTTTTCTCCGGCATGAGCCGGTTCGCGACAATGGTGACAACGACAAGCGTGAGGCCAGCGAGGATGGCGTAGTCAAGCTTGCGTCCGGTCTTCGCCGCAATACTTTCGCCTTCGGCGACATCCTTCGTCAGCTTCACGCCTTCGGGCGTCACCTCGAACGCCCAGGCGAGGATGAGAGCCACCGGAAATCCGGCGAGTACGAGAACGACGAAAAACGTATCGGTCCATTCCGGCAGATGCAGCGGCGTCTTGATCGCGACGATCACCTGAATGAGCAGCCAGCCGATGACCGCATAGACGCCCGCCACGCGGAAGACATTACGACGACGAAGTTCTGCAAAGAGCTTATTCAATTCGTCGTCCCTTCACGCGGAAAAGCGGCGAGGTTCTTGCGTCTGGTCTCCCACATGGCTTTGAGCTCCGGTTGACCGAGCGCGGCCTGAATGCGCGGATCGTCCGGCCAATCTTCGGGAACATACCAGAGGTAATCGCCGGCGAAATTCCAATCGTGGGCCGCGACGGCGCGCCGAATCGATTGCGCGGCCGCGGCGTAATCCCGGAGGAGGCATTCCTCCTGCGCAATGAAATAATAGAGCTGGTCGCCCTTCTCGGCGCGGCTTTTCAAGGTTGCGACTAGATTGCGCGCATCATCAAGCCTGTTTTCGGCGACGGCGACGCGAATCTCAGCATCGATCATAAGAGGATCGCCCGGCGCCAGTTTTGCGTATTTATCGACGGCGGCATGCGCGCCCTTGATATCGCCGACGCACAAAAGGGCTATCGCCAAACCACCGTAAGCCAGCCCCTGACCGGGATCGGCCTTCAGCGTTGCATCATGTTCGGCAATCGACTCTTTGCATTGGCGCATCGAATAATAGAGATAGCCGAGATCGAGGTGGTTGATCGGCTGCAATGGGTTGAGTTCGAGCGCGCGTCGCTCCCAGATGAGCGCGTTCTTGAAGTCGGCGGCGTATCGGTAGGCGTCGCCGGCGAAATTGGCGATTTCGGCGTCGTTCGGCGCATACTCGATTGCAAGGCGCGTCTCGTCGACCGCTTTCTCGAGGTCGAAACCCTTTGAACCGGCGTTGATGGCGACGACGGAATGCGCCTCGGCGTTTTCGGGATTAAGCGCCAGCGTTTTGGCGGCGGCGTTTTCCGACCGTGCGAAATAGTAGCCGACATCGACGCCGCCATTGTAGCTCGTATAGAGCGAATTAGCCCGGGCGTCGGCGGACCAACCCAAATCGAATTCCGGGGCCAGCACCGTGACGGCGTCGAAAAGCGTCACCGCCTGACGCATCGATTCCGGGTTGCGCGTCGCAAATAACTGGCGCGCGCGCAGATATATGTCATAGACCTGCGGATCGATGTGACCGACAAGATCGGGGCCGGCGCGCTTCGTGATCTTCATCGCCAGCGCGTCGGCGATCGCCGCGCTGATTTCATCTTGAACGGCGAAGATGTCGGTCAGATTGCGGTCGTAAGTCTGCGACCACAAATGGAACCCGTCCGACGCCTTGATCAGCTGCGCCGTAATGCGAACGCGCTCACCCTGCTTTCTGACCGAGCCTTCAAGGATATTGGCGACGCCGAGCGCCTTGCCGATCGTTGTCAGATCGTCGTTCTTGCCCTTGAATGAAAAAGACGAGGTGCGGCCAGCGACCTTGAGGCCGGGCATCTGCGCGAGAACGTTCAGGATTTCTTCCGAAATACCGTCCGAAAAATAACCTTCATCGCCTGACGCACTCATATCGACGAAAGGCAGAACCGCAATCGACGTTTCGGTCGGCGCGGCGCCAGCGTCATTCTCTGTCCCGACCGAAGGAGTCGTTGCCGGCATTTCCGTCTTCGGCAGGAAGCGGTCGGCGACAATCATGATCGCGACAAGCGCGAGCCCCCCGAGGATGGCGTAATCGAGCTTACGGCCAGTTTTCGCCGCGATACTTTCGTCTTCGGCCACATTTCTCGTCAGCTTCATGCCCTCTGGCGTCAATTCAAACGCCCACGCCAGCACGAGAGCCACCGGAAAGCCGGTGAGGACGAGCACAACAAAGAAAGTGTCGGTCCAGTCGGGCAGATGCAGTGGCGCCTTAATCGCGACGACCACTTGGATGAGCACCCAGCCGACGACCGCGTAGACCCCCGCCACGCGGAACACGTTGCGTCGCTTTAGCTCGTCAATGAATTTCAAGACCCTCTCCCCGTAGAAGATTGAGGCTACCACGCTTCCTCCAGACGGAAAAATCGCGGCGAATCAGGGGTCTTGCGGTCCCAGATCAGTCGAGTTCGACATTCGAGAATGCGGCGTTGGCGGTCGGCCGCCCGCCTCCGGGCAGGGCGGCCGGCTTCTTTGATTTCCGCAGGCTCAAGGCAGCCCTTGATAAATTGGCTGAGGAAAATGATAGCGAGACGTCGATGCGGGGTCTCGCGTCTTGATCGCTACGGTTGAATGAACGCCGCTTAGGAATAGTCCGTCGAGGAACGGAGCCGCCGAGCGCTCCTTAGCAGATCACGATCGACATCGCAGATTTCGCTACGTGCGTTCGACCTCACAAACTTATTATCGGCTCAGCGTGTCGCGACTAGCCGCCGCAATCGCCGGCGCGCCGCCGGGTCTTTGCCGCGATTTTCAACAGGTCGCTGCGAAGATGTTTCGCGGCGCCGACTGTCATGATAAATTCATAGTAGGCGAATCGCCAGGCCGCGTGGGGCTTTTGTTTTTTGTATCGTGATGGGCCAGCGGCCGACGTCCGCGACTGCAGGCGCAAGTGACGCTCTGCTTGTGGATGTTCCGCAACTGATAGGGGATCTATGCATAATCTACGAATCACCATGCCCAGAGCTGTCTTGTTTTGCGGCGCCTGCGCGTCGGCATTGGCGTTCGCCGCGCCAGCCTTCGCTGCGGACGACGACGATCGCATCGTCGTCACCGGCACGCGAGTTACAGGAAAGTCGCCGGTCGAATCGCTGTCGCCAATCGATCTTCTTAATGGCGACATCCTAGCCGATCAGGGCGGCTTCGATTTGACGAACCAGCTTACCAATATTGCGCCGTCGGTTGACACGCAGCGCTTCCCGATCTCCGACGGCACGGCTTTCATCCGGCCGGTTAGCATCAGAAACCTGCCTCCCGACGAGACGCTGGTTCTCGTCAATGGCGTGCGCCGCCATCGCTCGGCGCTGGTCAATCTGCAGGCCGAGCCGTTCGGTACGATCAACCAGGGCGCGCAGGCGGTCGATTTCGGCCTCATTCCTTCGATCGCGATCAAGCGCCTCGAGATCCTGCGCGATGGCGCCTCTGCGCAATACGGCTCTGACGCCATCGCCGGCGTCGTCAACGTCATCCTCAAGGACAATGCGCACGGTCTCCAGGTCGATGGGCAATATGGGCAGTATTATAAGGGTGATGGCGAGAATTATCGGCTCGGCGCCGATCTCGGCCTGCCGCTCGGCGACAATGGTTTCTTCAACGCCGCCGCTGAATATGTGAACTCGGACATCACCTCGCGCGGAAGCGCGCGGCCCGATGCGGCCGCCGTCGCGGCCGTGGTCGGCGCCGCGAACGTTCCCTTCAACGGGCTCGGCCAACGCTGGGGCGATCCGCATGTCGAAGGCTTCCGCCTCTTCTTCAATTCGGCGGTGACCGTCGGAGAAAACACCGAGATTTATGGACATGGCAGCTACGCCGATCAGCAAAATCATTCAGGCTTCTTCTATCGCGCGCCGTTCGGCATTCCGGGCGTCAGCCCGCGTGCGACGCTCTGCGTTTGCGACAGTAACGGGGTTCCGTTGCCGACGCCGCAGTCGATTGTCGACGGCATCATCAATGCCGGCCTCGACCCGGCCGACTACTTGACGGCGGACGCTTCGAGCCCGAGCGGGTTCGTTTCGCTGAACCCGATCCACACCAAGTTCCCGGGCGGCTACAACCCGACCTTCGGGGCGGACATCACCGACTATGAAGGCGTCGTCGGCGTGCGTGGCGAGACCTCGTACGGCCTCAAATGGGATTTTGACGGACGTTTCGCGCAGAACCACATCATCTATACGCTTACGAACTCAATTAACCCCGGCCTTGGAATCAATTCGCCGCTGTCGTTCCGGCCGGGTAATCTCCAGCAGCGCGAGCTCGGCGTTAACGCCGACTTCGTCTATCCGTGGCAGGTCGAAGGGCTGGCCTCGCCGGTCAACGTCGCCTTCGGCGCCGAATATCGCCGCGAGACTTATGTTATCGGCATCGGCGATCCTGCCTCATTCGAGTTCGGCCCGACAGGACTCCTTTTCGGCGTCGGTTCGGACGGCTTTCAGGGCGACGCGCCGTCGGCCGCCGGCTCCTTCCGCAGCGGCAACTATGCTGGCTATCTAGATGTCGAGACGGACCTGACGCCGTGGCTCAGCTTCGGCGGGGCGGTTCGCTATGAGAATTTCTCAACGCTCAATGATGACGATGTGAGCTGGAAGGTTTCCGCCCGCGCCCAGGCGACGCCGTGGCTCGCCTTCCGCGGCACCGTCAACAGCGGCTTCCGCACGCCGACGCCAGGCCAGCTCAACACGCTCGACGTGACGACGACGGCGGACTCCTCTGGCAATCTCATTCCGCAGGGGACCTTCCCCGTCGATAGCCCGGTTGCGCAAATTCTCGGCGCCAATCCGGTGAAGGCGGAGACGTCGTTCACCTTTGCCGGCGGCGTAATCTTTACGCTTGCGAGCAATTTCAATGTCACGGTCGACTACTACAATATCGACGTCAAACACCGCATCGCGCTCGTCAACAAAGCGGTGACGCCGGGCTCGGCGGAGGACTTGGCGCTGATCGCCGCGGGCTTCCCGGGCATCCGCCAGGCTTCGTTCTTCCAGAATGCGTTCGATGCGACGGTTCAAGGCGTCGAAGTCGCCGTGCTGACGGGCGTCGATCTCGGCGAGCATGGCCGGATCAATTTCGACCTCCGCCACAGCTACAACAAACAGACCGTCGATCGCGTAACGCCGAACACGATCAGTTCGGAAAACGTTTTCGACTTCGAGAATCAGCTCCCGAGTCATCGCTCCGTGCTGACGGCGACATATGATTCGGGGGGCATGTTCGGCGGCTATGTGCGCCTCAACCGCTATGGCTCTTGGCAGGACATGACATTCGGCGAGACCGGAAACTTCAGCTCCGAATGGCTCGTCGACTTTGAGGCGAACGCCAAGCTCACTGACCACTTCCAGCTCGCTGCAGGCGCGCAGAATATCTTCAACAACTTCCCCGACAATGAGACGAACAGCGTCCTTAGTTTCCTTGGGGCGACGCGTCCGATCTCATCGCCGTTCGGCTTTAACGGCGGATTTTGGTATGTGAGGCTCCGGGCGACTTACTGATAACGCCAGGGCTTTAGGCGACGGCGGCGCCATGGCCGCCGTCGCTTCCTCTCCAACGGGATAACGGAATTTCGCGAGGACGGCCCGTGCAACGGCCGCAACATGGCCTTCACGGGGAATGTTTTCCCGCTCCGATCTCGAGACCCAAATTGCCGCGCCTAAAACGCTGGCTCGCGCCCCTCTATCAGAGGGGCGCGAGTTCATGGAACGACGACCGCGGGCGGCCTGCTAGGCGCATTGGGCCTGCAGCTTGGCGTTTAGCGCCACTGCGCGCGAAAGATTGTAGAAATTCGGCGAAGTTTTCATCACAGCCTGATGAATCTCTTCGAACTCCTCCGGCGAGGCGTCGCCTTTGATGCGTACGGTATAGTCGAGGTTCTCATATCCCGGCGCAACCTTATCATCGAGACCGAAAAAACCGCGGAGATCGATGTCTCCTTGAACGTCGATTTCGAGACTGTCGATGCGGATGCCCTCGAGCGAACACAAGGCGACATAGCCGACCATCATGCAGGAGTTCAGCGCGGCAAGAAGATATTCCTGGGGGTTCGCGAACTTATTGCCGCCGCCCAGCTCTTCCGGCTCGTCGACGTCGATGGCGAATTCCCGCTTCACTTCTTCGCCGCCAATGTTGAATGACGAAACGGTCGAACGGTTATGCGTTCGGCCCTTCCAAACGCTCGAGACTTTCCAGCTTGTGGCGCCGCTGGCGGGATCCTCGGCGACGCGTTCGATGAGCGCCTTGAGGTCGTTGACGTTAAGGCCGTTGACGACGTGTGGTTTAGTCTTGTCCAACATGATATTCTCCTTTTCCAAGTTGGGGTTTTCAGAAGCCGCCCGGCGACCGGCCGAGGGCGAAGACAGGGCGAAAGTTTCGTCGACCGGCGAACCGATCCGATCATTGCAATGTCGACAGTGCGGCGGCGATGCGCGCGCCTTGTTCTTGCGTGATCATGCCCGACATGACGCTTTGAAATTTCGGATGCGCCGCGCCGGAGTGGATGTATTGCCAGCGATAAGCCCTGAGGAACTGCGCCTCGATCAGGCTCGCCTCCTTCGCGTCCACGACGCGTCCGCAGGCTGATGAGAAATACGCCGCGTCGTTGCGGGACTGGAGTTGCAGAATCCCGTCGACCGCCGCGACAAGACCGACAAAGTCGTCAACCGCGTGATCGCGCTCCTCGCCCGAAAGGGTCTCGTTGCAGCGCTTCAGCTCGAGTTCATCGAGGATGGCGTGCTGGCTTTCCTCTTTCCAATGAAAGAGGAAGACGTCCTTGAACAACGTCGAGAGCGCGGGGTCGGCGTCGATGCTCTGACGATAGTGGAGCTGCGTGAACAGCTCGATATCGAGCGTCAGGGCCAGCACCGACCAGGTCGACTTTTCGAGGACGGCGCCGGCGACGGCGTCGGGCTCGACATCGAAGCGATAGCCGGCCGGCAGGACGTCGCCGATCAATTCATCGATGCAGCGGAAGAGCGCCTGATGTTTCAGCTCCTCATCGCTGAAGCGGACGAGCGCTTCGAGCGCGACCTGATCGCCGAGCCAGTATTCACGGCTGATCTCAAGGACCTTGGCGTTGATGAAACGCTCAACGAGCCCGAAAATGTTCGCGTAGGTGCGTCCCTGAATTTGGCTTACGAACCGCCTCTCGTCGGCCGAAAGCGTCGTAAACTCGGGAGCGAGCGAGAGGCCGTCAGGCAAGTACTTCTCGCTTCGGTCGAAACGCCGACCACGGATGACATCCTCCTCGATCTGCCAGCGAACGCGTTTCGACGCAGCGATGCACTGGGCGTATCTTGTGCTGTCTGAATGGCGAATGATGGCTGTCATTGGGCTCTCCTTTTTTCGGTTCCGGCGCGAAGCCGGCTTGAGAGCGTGAACTAGGCAATCGGGCGGCGGCCTTCTATGATCGGTCCGCTCGGATACATGACCGAAACGCCGGATCGCGGCGGGAGACGGGTAGGTGGACGCGCTTTCGGACGTCTTGCGAGCGTCGCGCCTCACGGGAGGCGTGTTCCTGCACGCTGAATTTTCAGCGCCCTGGTGCATGGTGGGACAGCTCGCCCCGGAGCTCTGCACGCCCTTTATGGGGCCGGCGCCGCATCTCGTCTGCTATCATTATGTCGTCGAAGGACGCATGCGCGTGCGCACCGACGACAACGCGCCGATCGATCTCGTCGCGGGCGATCTTGTGCTGTTGCCGCGCAATGACCGGCATTTGCTCGGCAGCGATCTCACCGTCCGGCCGGTCGAGGGCGCCGGAATCATTTGTCCGCCGAACGACGGCGGGCTTTTCACGATCCGCCATGGCGGAGGCGGCGAGACGACGAGATTAATATGCGGCTTTCTCGGCTGCGAAGAGGCAGCCAAGAACCCCGTGATCGCAGCGCTTCCCTCGGCCTTTCGTTTGAGCGTCGAGGATGCGGGCGCCGCCGAATGGATTCGCTCGACATTTCAGTTCGCCGCCGGCGAAGTCGAAACCGGCCAGCCGGGCTCAGCGACCGTTCTTGCAAAACTATCGGAGCTATTATTTGTCGAGGCGGTTCGCCGCTATCTGGATACGCTGCCCGCAGAGCAGACCGGCTGGCTTGCGGGGCTGCGCGATCCTTATGTGTCGCGCGGGCTTGCGCTCCTGCACGGCGAGATCGCGCGGGAGTGGACGGTCGATGACTTGAGCGCCGCTGTCGGCCTGTCGCGTTCGGCGTTCGCAGACAGGTTCACGCGCCTCATAGGGCTGGCGCCCAAGCAATATCTGGCGAACTGGCGCATGCAGGTCGCCGCGCAAAAACTGCGCAACTCGAGTCTCTCCCTTGCGCAGATCGCCGCCGACACCGGTTATGAGTCGGATGCGGCGTTCTCGCGCGCCTTCAAGAAAACCTATGGCGCGGCGCCGGCGACCTGGCGGCGCGAAAATCAGGTCTAGGCGAGTCCGAATTTCGCGAGCGCCGCCTTGGCGATCGGTTCGCCCCATTCCTGAACGAAATGCCCGGCCTCGGCGATTTCCATCGGTTCGGGGCAGTTCCGGATGAATTTCCTGAGGCCGTGCATCGCTGGCGCGCCGAGCACCGGATCAGCCATGCCGATCGCCATGAACGACTCGCCCGTCCACTGTTCCGACCAGAACTTCCGGGCGCGGAGCGACGTCTCGACGCCATCTTTCGAGAGCGGCGTCAGATCGGCCGCGCCTTTCTCTTTCAGCATGACGAGTTCCGGGAAGCGCCGGACGCCGCCTTTGTAGGATATGTCGGGAAAGGGGGCGGCGTAGGCTGCGGCCTCCGCGTCGGAGAGGATGGGCGTTGCGCGCTTCATCAGGCTCGCAACGTCGAGATCGGGCTGCGAGCGCGCAAAGGCGCGCCAGGCGCCGAAGCCTTCGGGTGCTTCTTCACCGGCGGGGAGCCCCGTGTTCATGACGATGAGCCGCGTATAGCGCTCCGGGGCTTCGAGCGGCAGGGTGAGCCCCAACAGCCCGCCCCAGTCCTGCACGACGAGGCAGACATTCTTGAGGTCGAGCTTCTCAACGAGCGCGAGCAGGTGATTGCGGAAAAAATGATAGGTGTACGTCTCATCGTCGGCGGGCTTGTCGGAGCGCCCGAAGCCGAACATGTCGACAGCGACGGCGCGCCCGCCCGCCGCGGTGAAGACCGGGATCATCTTGCGGTAGAGATAGGCCCATGAGGGCTCGCCGTGGAGGCAGAGGAAGGTTGCGCCATCCTTCGGCCCCTCGTCGACATAGTGCAGCCTTAGCCCCTCAAAACCCGGAAGATCGTCGACATAATGCGGTGCATAGGGCCAGCCGGGGAGATTCTTGAATCGCTCGTCGGGGGTTCGTAGCGCCTCGATCGGCATCGGCTTTCTCCTCGGTTTCATTCTGCGCGGGGGCCGCTATAGTCGCGCCGATTTTGCGCGGGCGCTACGGCGCGCCGCAGTTCCCTGACGGCGAAGGACTGACCCATGGCGGAAAAGACGTGTGACCTTTGCGTGATCGGCGCCGGGCCCGGCGGCTATGTCGCGGCGATCCGCGCCGCGCAACTCGGGATGAAGACGATCATCGTCGAGCGCGACCGGCTCGGCGGCGTCTGCCTCAACTGGGGCTGCATCCCGACGAA
>OBLQ010001123.1_pt1 | contig 10115 bp, 3 predicted proteins | sample 1519881 | NCBI WGS metagenome assembly OBLQ01 (sample SAMN01911456, study PRJEB22533) | soil metagenome | biome: Soil | place: Malaysia | collected 2012-04-30 | depth DG_metagenome m | reverse complement strand
CAAGGCGCAGGGCCTGTACGACCAGCGGCACTACGAGCAGGCGGCGGCTGCCGCCGTGAAGGGAGCCGGCTCGCTGACCGCCGCGGCCGCCGGAACCTGGGTCAACGTGGGACCGGCACCCACGGAACGGAAAGCGGTCGCGGGGTTCCCCGAAGCACACTGGTCGGGCCGCGTGGCGGACGTCGCCGTCGATCCTTCGGATCCCGATCACTGGCTGATCGCGGCGGCATCCGGCGGCGTCTGGGAGACGCGCGACGCGGGCACGACGTGGGCAGCCCGGACGGACGACCAGCCGACGCTCGCCATGGGCTCCATCGCCTTCGCCCCGAGCGATCCAAACATCGTCTACGCCGGGACGGGCGAGGGGCCCGTCTGGGGAGGCGAGGGGCTGGGCATCCTCAAGTCGCTCGACGGCGGCACGACGTGGAGCCACGTCGCCACGGCGCCCTTCGAGCGGGCCGGCATTCCCGACATCAGGGTCGATCCATCGAACCCCGACGTCGTGATCGCCATCGACGAGCAGGGCGCCATCGGGAAGTTCGGCGACACGTTCAGGATCGCGCTGGCGCAGGGGCCCCGCACCGGCGTCTACAAGTCGGCGGACGGCGGCTTCACCTGGACTAGAGCTCTCGACCTCGGCGGCACCGACCTCGAGGCGGACCCGCGCGGACTCGGCCGCTTCTACGCCGCCCTGGCGCCGAGGGAGCTGGTCGAGGATCCGAACAATCCCCCGTTCACGGCGCGCCCCGGGATCTACCGGACGCTCGACGACGGCGACACATGGACCCGCGTCGCCGGCCCCTGGGAGGCGCAAGCGAACGCCATCGACCGCGGCGAGATGGCCATCTCCCCCTCGCAGCCGGACACGCTCTACGTGAGCATCTCCGATTATCTCGGAAGGACGCCCGAGACGATGCTCGGCCTGTGGCGGAGCGACAACGCGTGGGATCCGTCACCGGCATGGACCGAGATCGACATGAGCGGCGCGGACACGGTGGACCACTCGGGCATTCACGGCTACTGCGAGTTCCTGTGCGACTACGCCAACGAGATGATCGTCCACCCCGCGGATCCGAACATCCTGTTTACCGGGAGCCTCTCGCTGAAGGAGTTCGATGGGACCTCGTGGAACCTGTCCGTCCTCGACGCCACCGTGCACGTCGATCAGCAGACCATGGCCTGGGCCGGGTCCCGTCTCCTCCTGGGCAACGACGGTGGCGTGTACAGCACGCCGGATCTCGGAGCCACGTGGGAGAGCCACAACACGAATCTCTCGATCACGCAGTTCTACTACGGCGACGTTCATCCGGAAGGGAAGAACGTCCTGCTGGGCGGGTCGCAGGACAACGGCTCGCAGATCAATCGCAGGACGGGACTGGACCCGACGTGGCAGAACGTCCTCAGCGGGGACGGGGTCGAGCCCGCTTTCTCCCCGTCCAGCCCGGATCAGCGCTGGGCCGTCTCCGCTCAGGGCGCCCTCATCGAGCGGACGCTCGACGACGGTCTGAGCTTCGAGAACGCCGGAGCCCCCTCCGGCCTGTTCCTTGCACCTTTCAGGATCTGTCCCTACGACGAGGACGTCGCGATCGTGGGGAGCGTCTTTCGAGTCTCCAGGACGGGGGATTTCTTCAGCGCGCCCGCCGGAACCTCCCCCACGTGGCGCATCGATGATGCCGCGCCCGGGAGGTTCCTGCCGGCCGCCGCCCTGCGTTTCGCGCCCGCCGACCCGACATGCGCGACCTACGTGGCGGGCGGGGCGACGATCGTGTCCCTGACCGTGGACGGCGGGCTGAGCTGGAACGTCATCGAAGACACCTTCTCGACGGACATCCCGGATCGCGCCATCACGGACGCCAGCTTCGATCCCCGTGACTCGAACGTCCTGTACGTATCGCTCTCCGGCTTCGACGACGGGACGCCGGGCTTCCCCGGTCACCTGTTCAAGACGACCGACGCGCTCGATCCCGATCCCAACTGGATCGACGTGAGCCCGCCAATCGACGCGCCCAGCAACGCGATCCTCGTCGACCCCCACGCGCCGGACGTCGTCTACGTGGGGACAGACTTCGGCGTCTGGAGAAGCCCCGACGGAGGCGCCACGTGGGATCACATGGGGCCCGCGACCGGAATGCCCGACGTCATCGTCCACGACATCGAGTCGGCGCGGGACACCCACCGGATCGTCGCCTTCACGCAGGGCCGCGGAGCCTTCCTGCTGATCCCCGAGGGCGCCTGCCCCTCGGGGCCCGGCCCCGACTTCGACGGGGACGGCGTCGGCGACGCCTGCGACAACTGCCCGAAGGTCGCGAACCCGGGCCAGGTGGACTCCCACGGCAACGGAACGGGTGACGCCTGCCAGTGCGAGATCCCCGGCGCGGATCCCAGCCTCGACCTGAACGGCGACGGCTGTCCCGACACGATCTCGCAGCTCCGCGACTACCTCGTCAACGACAGCCAGCTTCGGGACAGCCAGCTCCACCCGCTCCTGAACAAGCTCGACGAGGCCCAGAGGGCCGTGGACGCGGGCCACATCCACGCCGCCATCAACAAGCTGGAGTCCTTCATCAACTCGCTCAAGTCCGACGCCTACGGCGTGATCAACAAGGGGGACATCGACGTGGCCACGGCGCGCTACCTCATCGACTTCGCCGAGAGCGTCATCGCCGTGCTGCAGACGCTCTAGCTGATTCCCGCCCTGTCGGGGGCCGTTCGGCCCCCGGCGGGGCGCGTCCCAGAGACCGGGCGCGGCCGTTTCGGGCTCTCGTTTCACGCCGCGACGATCCAGCGCCGGCCCGCGCGCGGCATCGCTTCCGTCACGGCGGGCTCTCCTTTCACCGCACGACGATCCGGTACGGGTCAGCGCGGAGGCCTCGCCCGGACCCTCCCGGTCACGGCAGCCCCAATCCCCTCCCGGCGAAGCCTATAATCGCCCACCACGTCTCCATCCTCGGGTCTCGGGAGACTCGGCATGACGCTCCAGCCCGGCCAGACGCTCGCCCACTACCGCCTCGTCGACAAGCTCGGCGAGGGAGGGATGGGGATCGTCTGGCGGGCGGAGGACACGAAGCTCGGCCGGCAGGTCGCCATCAAGGTCCTCCCGGCCTCGGTGAGCGCGGACGCCGACCGCCTCGCCCGCTTCGATCGCGAGGCCCGGGTCCTCGCCGCGCTCGACCACCCTTCCATCGCCGGGGTCTACGCCTTCGAGCACGCCGAGTCGCTCCACTTCCTCGTGATGCAGCTCGCCGAAGGCGAGGATCTCAACGAGCGGATCGCCCGCGGACCCGTTCCCCTCGACGAGGCCCTTCCCATCGCCGTCGACGTCGCCTCGGCGCTCGAGGCCGCGCACGAGAGGGGCATCGTCCACCGGGACCTCAAGCCGCCGAACGTCAAGATCGCCCCGGACGGCCATGCGAAGGTCCTCGACTTCGGGCTCGCCAAGGCGCTCGGTGCCGGGGATCCCGACGGGAGCGCCGGAGATCTCTCGCTCACGCCCACGGTGACCACGCCGGTCACCCGGTCGGGCGTCATCATGGGCACGCCGTCCTACATGAGCCCCGAGCAGGTGAAGGGGCGCCCCGCCGACCGGCGCTCCGACATCTGGGCCTTCGGCTGCATCCTCTTCGAGATGCTCGCGGGCCGCCGGCTCTTCCGCGGCGACACGATCTCCGAGGCGCTCGCGTCGGTCCTCCGCGACGACGCGGATCTCGCCGCCCTGCCCCAGGCCACACCGCCTTCCATCAGGCGCCTCATCGCCCGGTGCCTCGACCGCAACCCGCGCACGCGGCTGCAGTCCATGGGAGAGGCCCGGATCGCTCTCGAGGCCCTGGCCGCCGGGAAGGAGCAGGAGGAGGGCCTCGCGGAGGCCGCCGGCAGCGAAGCTCCCCGTCGCGGGCGATCGATCGCGGTCGCGCTCGTCCTGATCCTGGCCGGGTTCGGCACCGGGGCGATCACCTTCTGGCGTCTCGGGGCCGGCGAACCGAAAGGTCGTCCGCGCCTGCGCACCTTCACGGAAATCACTCCCGCGCGAGGGATCGCGGATCCCCGCGCGCGCGATACGCCGGCGAGACAGGCCATCTCGCCGGACGGGCGGTGGATCGCGTACGAGGCCGGCGGCACGCTCTACCTGCGCGACCTCGGTGAGCCGAGCGCGAGGGAGATCCCGGACTCGGCCGGGGCGCGCGGGGTCTTCTGGTCCCCGGCCAGCGACGCGGTCGCCTACGCGGTGGGCGACCGGCTGATGAAGTTCTCCGTCCACGGAGCGGAGCCGGTTCAGCTCTGCCGGCTCTCGGGCGGCGACTTCACCGGCGGCACCTGGAGCCGGGAGAAAGGCATCGTCTTCTCGCTCGCGCGCGGAAACTGGAACGGGGAGGTGCTCCACGTGCCGGAGGAGGGCGGCGACCCCGACACCTTCGCCACGGCGGATCCGCAGAAGGGGGAGCGTCGCCTCTTTCAGCCCCGCTTCCTTCCCGACGGACGCTCGATCCTCTACACCGTCGTGACGCCCTCGTCCAACGACGGGGAGATCGCCGTGGAACGGGACGGGAAGCGTGCCCTCATCGGCCTGGGAAACGGCACCTCGGAGCCGGCCTGGTCGCCGAGCGGTCATCTCGTCTACACCCGCGCCTCGGGGCCGGAAACCGAGCTGTGGGCTCTTCCCTTCTCGCGCGACACCCTCACCGCGACAGGCGAGCCCTTCCGGATCGTCGAGAACGGGGCCGGAGCGAGCTTCGCTGACGACGGCACCGTTCTCTACGAGGTGAGACGGCCCGACATGCAGCAGCTCGTCGCGGTCGATCGGACGGGCCGGCTCCTCGCCTCGATCGGAGAGCCGAGTGCCTCGTCCATCTGGACTCCGGCCATCTCACAGGACGGCCGCCGCGTGGCCGCTTCGATCGACTGGCACTCCATCTCGGTATGGGACGTTGCCCGGGGCGTGCAGACCCGCATCACCGGCGAGTCCGAGATAACGATCTTCCCCGAGTGGATGCCGGGAGACGAGGAGATCGCCTACATGCGAATGGGGGGATCCGGTGACGCACTCGCGGCGCGTCGCGCCGATGGCAGCGGTGACTCCCGGGTTCTCCTCTCGATGAAGGGCATCGCCGCGCCGGACTTCTCGGCGGACGGCAAGTGGATGGCCTTCTACGTCGTGGATCCGAACACCCAGAGAGATCTGTGGGCCGTGAGGACGGACGCGCCGGACAAACCCGTCCTTCTCCTGCGCACGCCGGCGAACGAGGCGCTGCCGCGAATCTCCCCCGACGGCTCGCTCATGGCCTACCAGTCGGACGCCTCGGGAAGGTGGGAGGTCTACGTCCAGCGCTTTCCCGACGGCGACGGACGGTGGCAGGTGTCGGCCAGCGGCGGCCAGACCCCCAGGTGGAACCCTCGCGGAGGCGAGCTCTTCTTCGTTTCGGGGGACAGCCTGGCGGTCGCGAAGGTCACGACGAAGCCCGAGGTCCGGGTCGACGCTCCCAGGATTCTCTTCAGCGAGCAGAGTGTCGGCACCAGGCTCTCCCTGCCCCGCCACATGGAGAGCTTCTACGACGTCGGGCCCGACGGAGAGCGCTTCGTCATCGCCAAGGGAATGGGAGAGGGCACGAGCGAGCTGGTCCTCACCGAAGGGCTCCTCTCACACGGCGAGACCGGAACGCGATGAAGAGACGCCCCGCCGCCTTCCTGATTCTCACCATCCTCGCCGCTTCGTCACTCCGGCCCGGAATCCTCGCGGCGGAGACGGCGGCGGAGCCCGCCAAGAAGACGACCGGGGAGAGCGTCCGGCGGATCCTGTGGGAGGACGGCGTGAAGAACGCCTACCCCCGCTGGTCCCGGGACGGCTCTCGGATCCTCTTCCAGTCCGACCGAAGCGGGAAGTGGCAGCTCTACGTGATGAAGGCCGACGGCACCGGCACCCGCCAGCTCACCGAGGGGCCGTCGAACAACAACTTTCCGGACTGGTCGCCCGGCAACGAGTCGATCGCCTTCGTCTCCGATCGCGACGGGAACGAGGAGATCTACGTGATGCGGATGGACGGATCCGGCCTGCGGAGGCTCACGAGCAATCCCGCGGAGGACATCCATCCCTACTGGTCGCCGGACGGGAAGGCCATCCTCTTCAGCTCGACGCGTGACGGGAGCAGGTTCCAGCTCTACGAGACGACGCCCGATGGCGCGCCGGCCCGCCGTCTCGTCACGAGCCAGGACGACGACACCTGCGCACGCGTCTCGCCGGCCGGCGACCGGATCGTCTACCTCACGAATCTCTCCGAGGGACGCGACGACGTCATCGTGAGGAACCGGGACGGGTCCGCGCCGGTCAACGTAACCAACGATTCGCCGCAGGACGGCTGGCCGGTCTGGACCCCGGACGGGAAGCACATCGTCTTCTCGTCGAAGCGAGCGGGCGACTTCGCGCTCTTCATCATGAACCCCGACGGCTCGGGCCCGCGCCAGCTCACCTTCCCACCCGAAGGCTGGCTCGACGCGCGGCCCAGCGTCTCGCCCGACGGCCGCCGGATCGTCTTCAACCGCGAGCGGGGGGAGACGATCGGAATCCTCGTTCTCGATCTCGATCCTTCTGGGGTCGTGGCCGCTCCCCGCTGACGGCCCGAGGCGCCATCGGGCGCGACCTCGAACGCCCGCCCTTCGCATCCTCCCCTGCCCTCACCGCCCCGTAGACGCGCAACGGGGCCCACCACCAGCCGGGCTGCTCGCGGCCGCTGCATGGTCTCCAAGCGCGAGAAGCGCCTCAACCCGCGAGCGCGACCAGCCCGGAGGACAGGGCTCCCGGACGTCCCGCGCCTCCGGCTTCTGATACCCTCCACCTCCCATGGCGATCGAAAGCGGCACGAGGCTCGGCCCCTACGAGATCCTCGGCCCCCTCGGGGCCGGCGGGATGGGCGAGGTCTACAAGGCCAACCTCCGCGGGGAGGACCGGACGGTGGCCGTCAAGGTCCTCCCCGCGGAGGTGGCGGGCCGGCCGGAGCTCCGCGAGCGCCTCTCCCGCGAGGCGAGGAGCGTCTCGAGCCTGAACCACCCCCACATCTGCGCCCTCTACGACGTCGGCCACGAGGAAGGCACCGACTACCTCGTGATGGAGTACCTGGAGGGCGAGACGCTCGCGGCCCGGCTGGAGAAAGGAGCCCTTCCCCTCGCGGAGACCCTCGATATCGCCACCCAGATCGCCCGCGCGCTCGCGGCTGCGCACCGGCAGGGGCTCATCCACCGGGACCTCAAGCCCGGCAACATCATGCTCACCGCGACGGGCGCAAAGCTGCTGGACTTCGGGCTGGCCAAGAGCCTGGAGGGAAGCGAGGCGGCCACGAGCATGACCGCGGCAGTGACCGCGACCAGCCCCCTGACCGCGAAGGGGACGATCGTCGGCACCTTCCAGTACATGGCCCCCGAGCAGCTCGAGGGAAGCCCCGCCGACGCGCGCAGCGACATCTTCGCCTTCGGCGCGGTCCTCTACGAGATGGCCACCGGCCGGCGCCCCTTCGAAGGGAAGACCCAGGCCAGCCTGGTCGCCTCCATCCTCAAGGAATCGCCGCGCCCGATGACCGAGCTGGCTCCCATGAGCCCGCCGGCCCTCCATCGCCTCGTGGCGACGTGCCTGGAGAAGGATCCGGACGCCCGGCGGCAGACCATGAGCGACGTCCTGCTGGATCTGAGGTGGATCGCCGAGGGCGGCTCGCAGGCCGGCGTCCCCGTGCCGGTCAGCCGGAGGCGCAAGAGACGGGACTTGATCCTCGCCGTGGTCGCGCTCGGGGCCGCGACGGCCGCAGCGGTCTTCGCCTTCCTGTGGTGGCGGGCCGTCTCCGTGCCTCCGACCGTGATCGTCTCGTCCATCACCGCGCCGCCGGGCTCCACGACGTATCCCGACGACGGCTTCGCCCTCTCCCCCGACGGCAGCATGCTCGTCTTCACCGCGGGACCGGAAGGGAGCAAGAGGAGCCTCTGGCTCCGCCGGTTGGACGAGGACAAGTCTGTCCCCATCCCCGGAACCGGCGGCGGGTTCTACCCCTTCTGGTCGCCCGACAGCCGCCAGGTCGGGTTCTTCGCCGACGGCAAGCTGAAGAGGGTGGACGCCCGTGGCGGCCCCACCCAGGTCCTGGCGGTCGCGCCCGACGGCCGCGGGGGAACATGGGGCGCTTCGGGATTCATCGTCTACGCCCCCAAGTTCAATGGCGTGCTGGAGCGGCTCCCCGCCGCCGGTGGAGACCCCGAGCCGATCACCGAGCTGGACGTCAAGCGTGGAGAGAGCAGCCACCGCTGGCCCTGGCTCCTTCCCGACGACCGGCACGTCCTCTTCCTGTCCCAGACCGCCGAAGGGGGCAGCGCCGACGACCAGAGCCGGATCGAGCTGCTGGATCTGGAGACCCGCGAGCGACGGGCGCTCTTCCTGGCCAACTCGTCCGTTGCCTACTCGGAGACGGGACACATTCTCTTCTGGAACCAGGGGGCGCTCTACGCCCGGCCCTTCGATGCCGGGAGCCTCGAACTGGAGGGCGACCTCTTCCCGGTCGTGAGCCACGTCCTGTACACCCAGAACGAGATGGCCGGCTTCACCGTGGATCGGAAGGGCACGCTGATCTATCAGTCCGGCGTGGGCGTCACGGGCCTCTCCCGGATCTCGTGGATGAGCCGGACCGGCGACGACCTCGGGGCCATCACCGGCGAGGGGATCGTCCTCTCGCCGAGGCTCTCTCACGACGGCACGCGCATGGCCTACGTCGATGGCGGGGACATCTGGGTCCACGACCTTCGCCGCGGAACCTCCACGCGCCTGTCCTTCGGCGGGCAAGATGACTTCTCGCCCTCCTGGTCTCCGGACGACCAGTGGGTCGCCTACGCCTCCAGCCCGGGGAAGCAGGGGACCATTTTCCGCAAGCAGGCCTCGGGTCTGGGGAGCGAGGAGGTGGTCTTCAAGACCGAGAAAGGGAACACCTATGCCAGCGACTGGTCTCCCGACGGCCGATCGCTCATGGTGGGCATCAACAATCCCGACACGGCGTGGGATCTGTGGAGCGTGCCGCTGGACGGCGGGGAGCCGGCGGTCCTGGTGCAGACTCCTTTCATGGAAATCGACGGCCGCTACTCACCGGACGGAGGGTGGATGGCCTACGACTCGACGGAATCGGGCCGCGACGAGATCTACGTCGTGCGCCTCGCCGAGGGCGGAGGACGCTGGCAGATCTCCACCGGGGGAGGGACCTTCCCCACCTGGCGCGCCGACGGCAAGGAGATCTTCTTCGTCGCGTCCGACGGGGTGATCATGGCCGCCGACATCACCCTCGGCGAAGAATTCCAGGCGGGCATTCCCCGGGAGATTTTCCAGGCCCCCCTGCGCCGTGGGGTCTTCTTCCCGTACGCACCGGCCGCGGACGGACAGAAGTTCGCGGTGGATCTCACGAAGGAAACCACCGGCTCCCTCCCCCTGACGCTCGTCCAGAACTGGACCGCGACCGTCTCCGGCCGGTAGCGGCGGGGCCGGGCCGCGGGGCGGCTCCGGCACCCGAGGATCGTTGCAGCCGCCGGTGCACCGCACGGTTCGCCCTGCTCCACCTCGTAACACGGCAGGCTCCGAGGCGTGTACCCTCTGCCCCCGAGGGCGCCCGCCCGCGAGCCCTCGAGCTTCCACGGAGATCGGGGGGACAGATCGATGATCGAGAACGCGGCCCGCGGGACACGACGGGCGAACGCGATCCTCCTGGGCCTCGCCTTCTTCTACTTCCTCCTCGAGTGGATCCCGGCCTTCTTCGGGACCTACGGCTACTTCATCGACGAGCTCTACTACATCGCCTGCACGCACCGGCTCGCCTTCGGCTACGTGGATCACCCTCCCCTGTCGATCCTCCTGCTGTGGCTGGTGCGCGTGGGGATCGGAGAGTCCCTCCCGGCCCTGCGCCTCGTGCCCTCGCTGGCCGGCGGGGCGACCATCCTCGTGATCGGGCTGCTGGCGCGCCGCCTCGGCGCCGGGATCTTCGGGCAGGCGCTCGCGGCGGGCTCGGCGATGGCCGGAGCCATCTATCTCGTCTTCTTCAGCTTCTACTCGATGAACGCCCTGGCGCTCCTGATGTGGGCGGCGGGCTTCTGGATCCAGAAGCCCGCCGCCC
>OBLQ010001122.1_pt1 | contig 10115 bp, 7 predicted proteins | sample 1519881 | NCBI WGS metagenome assembly OBLQ01 (sample SAMN01911456, study PRJEB22533) | soil metagenome | biome: Soil | place: Malaysia | collected 2012-04-30 | depth DG_metagenome m | reverse complement strand
AGGTACGGCGGCTGGAAAAGGAGCCGGAGTTGCCGCCCCGTGATCCGCCGATCCGCTTCCGCAAGAATGTCCCTACGGCATGGCTGGAAATCGCGTTGACGGAAGGTCGCAACCGGCAGGTGCGGCGGATGACGGCCGCTGTGGGTCATCCTACGTTGCGACTGGTGCGGGTGGCGATCGGTGATTTGCGGCTGGAAGGTCTCAAGCCGGGAGAATGGCGCAAATTGTCGAAGAGCGAGGCTGCGCGGCTCAGTCCTTTTTCGCGGGAGCAGTGAACGAATTTTCCGGTGCCTCTACCTCGCCCGGCAGAATCTCCCGCAGCGCCCACTGGATGCGGGCCACGGCCTCGCGGATCATCTGCATCTGCTTCTCCTGTTCGGCATAAGGAGCATAAGAGATGGCTTGCAGGGCATTGCGCACGTGGTGGTTCATCGAGGCAATCACGCGGACTTTGTCCATGGTGGCGCGATACCGCCTCTGCTCGTAGGCGAAGGCGATCACAGCCGCCATGACGCCCACAATAATGTCATCGAGCGATTCAGGATTAAAAACAGAATGGTGGTCGAAGATGGACTCAAGTGTGGTGCCTGAGACCGCGATCACAAACCCGATCAGAACGCTCACACCGACTCGGCGTGCCAGCGTCGGAACCCGGGGATTTTCGTGCATGTTTAGTTCTTAACACATCTTTACGCGCGTGGGAAATGGAATCGCGAAATGTTACTTAGTTCTTGATGAAATCGGGCTTTACCGGCCTGCTTTGTCTGGATTTTCGCACTTCTGTCATTTAATCTTGCCTGCCTGCTCGCATCATTCACACAAGGGGACACCCATGTTTGCGACTTTACGCCGCTCCGCCGTTATTTTCATAGCCTTGCTGGCCATCAGTGCGCCGGCGCAGCAGACCCGCGCACAGCGCGGGCTCGCCGACGACATGCGCGAACTGGTGGAAACGCCGGCAGTTTCGGGTTTCGAGCACCAATTGGCCACCCGGATCATGGCGCAACTGAAAAACCGGCGGCTCAAGACCGACAACCTGGGTGACGTAATAGTGACCATGGGTTCGGGCGCACCGCACCGGCTGATCGTTGCCCCCATTGACGAGCCTGGCTTTGTCGTCAGCCACATCACGCCGGAGGGGTATCTCCAGCTTCAGCGTCTGCCCCAGGGAGGCAATCTGCCGCTGTTCAATGAGCTGTATGCGGCCGAGCCGGTAAAGATTCAAACCCCTAAGGGAGCATGGATCAACGGGGCGGTGGCCGGGATCAGCATTCATTTGTTCCCGCAGCGTCAACATCCGCCCAGCATGGCCGATCTGGACAATATGTACGTTGACGTGGGCGCCGTTTCTGCGGCCCAGGCGCGCACCGGGGGCGCGGATGTTTTGAGCCCGCTGGCGATTGACCGCCGTTTCTACCGGATGGCCAACGGGCGCTGGGCTTCGCCGGCCATCGGCGACCGCTTTGGCGCGGCCGCATTGCTGGAAGTGTTGCGCAGTCTTGATCCGGCGAAGGTCAAAGGCACGGTCACCTTTGCCTTTGTCACCGAACAGTGGTTGGGCGCGCGCGGCCTGCAGCGCGTGGTGGAAACCCAGAAACCCGACGAACTGATTTACATCGGGCGCTTGATGCGCCTTCCGGCCGGCAGACCAGGGCGTGAAACCCCGCCGGAATTCACGCAGAACCCGGGCAGCGGCGTGCTGATTGCGGCGGGAAAACCGGGCGCGGACCTTACCGGGCTTGCTGCCGAGTTGAAGCAGCTCGCCGCGCAAAACAAGATACCGCTCACGACTGACGTTTCCGCACCGTTGCTGCCGCGTGGCGGCTATCTGGCACAAGCCAAACTGCCGGAACGCACAGTGCATCTGGCGATCGCTACGGCATGGCCTTCCACGCCGGCGGAATTCATTGACGCGCACGATCTGGCGGGCCTGATCGAACTGCTTGAAGCGCATCTGCAGGGACAGGCAGCCAAAACCAGCATCGCCGGCGCGCAGACCTTTCCGGAACCGGTGCTGGGAAAGAAATCTGCGACAGCGCCTTCCAATGAGACCATCCTGAAGACCCTGATTGAAACTTATGGCGTAAGCGGCGGGCATGAAGCCAACGTGGCCGCGGCGATCAAAAGACTGCTGCCACGGTGGGCCAAAACGGAAACCGACTCAGCCGGGAACGTGATCCTGCATTGGCAGGGAAGCCCACACAGCAAAGCGCCGCGTATTGCCGTGGTCGCCCACCAGGACGAGATCGGTTATGAGGTCCACGCCATTCTGCCTGACGGCAGGCTGGAACTGCAGCCCAAAGGCGGCGGCGTGCTGGCGTATTTCCTGGGACATGATGCGCTGGTGCACTCGGCCAACGGCATGCATCCCGGCGTGCTGGAGCTGCCTGAAGGCTGGGAGAAACCGGACTTCCGGTGGCCGCGCGGCCGCGGCATGATGTTCCACATGGACGTGGGCGCGCGCAGCCCTGAAGATGCCGCGCAACTCGGCATCAAGACCGGCGACTACGTCACCATTCCCAAGGAGTACCGCAAGCTGCTGGGCAAACGGGCCAGCGCACGTGCGTTCGACGACCGCATGGGGTGCAGCGCGCTGGTGTCTGCCGTATGGGCGCTGGGGCCGGACCTGAAGGGGCGCGACGTGACTTTTATCTGGTCCACCAGTGAGGAACTCGGGCTGCTGGGCGCGGCAGTTGCGGCGAAAAACCTGGCCGCAGCAGGTCATGCGCCCGACTATGTTTTTGCCGTTGATACCTTTGTCAGCGCGGATTCGCCGCTGGAATCACCGCGCTTTGGCGACGCCCTTGTGGGCCACGGCTTTGTCGTGCGCGCCGTGGACAACTCCAACGTCGTGCCGCGCCGCCTGGCGGAAAAAGTCGTTTCCCTGGCCCGCGCCGCAAAGATTCCCGCCCAGTATGGCGTGACCGGCGGTGGCAATGACGGTGCGGCTTTTCTGCTCTACGGCTCCACGGATATCGCCCTGGGCTGGCCGCTGCGCTATTCGCACTCACCCGCGGAAGTGATCGACGGGAAAGACCTGGACGCGCTGGCCCGGATCATTACATCGGTGTCGCGGAACTTTTGAGAGGCGCGTTAGACGAAAAATGAAAGGCGCACGGCGTCACACGGCGTTGAATCTGCGTGATGAGCCGGGCTGGGGTACGGCGGGGATTGATGACTTTGCCCAAACCTGTTTTCTTGCTCAGTTCACATGGCGCCGCCGCACGCCTGGATCCACATCCCCAAGAACTGGACCAGCTCTTCCGGCGGACGGATCCACATCTGGGCGGCCGTGAAACGGCTGGAGGTCCGTACCAGCACGGTCAGCCCCCTGCCGTTCAACGTACGGAATGCATCTTCATCGGTGGGATCGTTGCCCAGATAGGCGACGGGCACCTCGGCGCCATGGCTGGAAAGCACTTCACGTACAACGTCGCCTTTATTGCGCGTGCGCAAGCGAAGCTCGATGCCACCATCGAATTCTGAGAGCAACAATTGATTCGTTCCCACGAAGGGTGAGAACACGCGGTAGGCTTTTGCCCTGACCTCTTCCATCCTTGACCGGCCCAGGGTGCGCCAGTGGACGGCTACGGCGCCTGGTTTCTGTTCAACCAACTCCTCCAGCCCTTGCTGCTGGAGCGCGGCATCAGCTTCCGCCAGCGCCTGGCGGGCGCCGTCTCCCACCTCGGCGAGTGAATACTTCCCGCTTGAGTCGAGCCGCTCAGTTCCGTACGAACCCCAGATTTCCGGGTGGGGATTCAGGCCGAGAAGCGGCGGAATCTCTTTTGCGGCGCGACCGCTGATCAGGGCAACGCGGGTCCGGCATGTGCTCATAATGGAATCAATGAGTTCGGGCACGGCCGGATACGGGAAAGCCTGATTGCGGTTGACTGAGAACGGAGCTATCGTGCCATCGTAGTCGAGAAGGAGAATGCGCTCCCGGCTTTCCGGCAGCCGGTCGAAAAACTTGGAAGGTATGCTCGCCGCCAGAGCAGACCTGATGGCAACGGTAGAAATGCTCATTTCGTTTCGTTCTCCTGGTTATTTCCGGACGCTCGCATGCCGGGAACGCGGTCCGTCCCCGGTCCCTGCCGGGGAAAAGTGAGCGGCGTTAGAGGAAGTAAGCCACAAACAGGTCAAAAGGTCCCGGCAGGGGAACGCGGCCCGCGTTCCCGAGCTTTCAGGTGGATCCCAGGTTCGAGATCACCTGTCGTTTTCAGTATGCCCGCCGTGGTCGCAGTGGGGAATACCACCGTGAGGGTATTTGGAGGCAAAAATCAGGGTATGCAGTCCCAAAAGCCGGGGAGAAGTCTTTTCGCAGGGCGCCAAGTCACGCGAATGCCATCACTTGCGGAATATTGGGGTTGACGGCCTACCGGTGGCGGAAGTACTTTGAATCGATGTCTCGTCGTGCGCAGCTGACTGCAGCGTTGTTGCTGCTGATCGCACTCGCGTGCGCGTGCGCCTCCTGTCACCGGGACACCCCGTTGTTCACGGCGTTCCGGGTGGAGCAGGCGGTGGCGGCAATCGGGATGGTCCTGGCCATGGCAGCCGGCGTTTTGAGCGCACGACACGCCCGGCGTTCGCAGATACTCGCCGTTATTATGCGGCCACCGGTCCTGGCTGCATGCAGCAGACCCACCGTAGTGCTGCTCTGTTGATCACTCCGCTCCAGGAACTAGTCCATCCAATAGGACTGGCATTGCGGTCGAGAGGCGCGTTTCCAGAAATCATTTTGGAGGTATGAGTGAAGGTTTCCAGGTTCATCTTGCTGGTGGGGCTTGCTGTGGCAGTAGCTTTGGCGGCGTTGTCGTATTTCCTGCGGCGCCATGCGGAACAGCAGGTTGTAGTGCAGTCGGCGCCGGCGCCCGCGGTTGTGGTGGCGCCGAAGGAAAAGGTCACACGTCTGGTCGTGGACCGTGGCGCAAACATGGGAACACTCCTGCAAGATGCCGGCGTGGATGGTCCTACGCTTCAGCAGATCATTGACGCGGCGCGGCCGCTGGTGAACTTTCGCCGTCTCCGCCAGGGGCAGGAAGTGTTCCTGGTGCGGCGCGAAGGCGAAGTTGAGTCGCTGCGCTATCGCCCCGGTGCCGCGGAGGAAATCCACGTTGACCGCGAAGGCAACAAGTTTGAGGCAAAGCTGGAAAAAGTCCCGCTGACAACGCAAATCGTGACGGTCAAAGGGACCGTCAATGATTCCTTGTTTGACGCGGTGATTGCCGCCGGAGAGAGCCCGGCGCTGGCCGTGCGGCTGGCGGAAATCTTCGCCTGGAACCTCGATTTTTATACCGATACGCGGCCGGGCGACACCTTCCGCCTGGTTTTCGAAAAGAAAAAGTACCAGGGCCGCGATGCGGCGCAGTACGGACAGATCTTCGCGGCCGAATATGACAACGCGGGCCATCCTTACCAGGCGGTGTTGTTCCACGACCGCTCCGGCCGGCCTGCCTACTACGCAGCCGATGGGCACTCGTTGCAAAAAGCCTTCCTGCACTCGCCGCTGAGGTTTGCGGCCCGCATCAGTTCGCATTACAGCCTCCATCGTTTCCACCCGATCTTGAAGCGCTATCGTGCCCATCTCGGCACCGATTACGCCGCGCCGGTGGGAACGCCGGTGCAGGCGGTTGCGAATGGGACCGTGGAATTCGCAGGCAAACTCGGGGGCGACGGCAACATGGTGCGTCTGAAACATGCCAATGGATATGAAACCTACTACCTGCATCTCTCGCGCATCCTGGTGCGCAAGGGAAAGAGGGTGGACCAGGGTCAGTTGGTCGGATTAGTGGGTGCAACCGGGCTGGCCACGGGCCCGCACCTGGACTTCCGCGTGCGGAAAGCCGGAAGGTTCATCAACTTTGAAAGAATGAAGCTGCCGCCGGCCCAGGCAGTGGCGCGGGCCGACCGGCCGGACTTTGACGCGGTGCGCGACAAGTGGTTCGCGCGGATGACGGGAACCATGCCGGAACTGGCGCAGGCCGCCGCGCCGGACGCAAACCGTACGGGTACGCCATGAGCCGGGGGTAGTCTGTGTGAAGTGGCGAACCAAACAATGTCTCTGGGCGGCGCGAGTTCTGGGATTGCTGGCATTGTCCTTGGCGGCGCACGGCGACACGCAAGCCGGACGGGCCGCAAGGATCACCAGCATTCGCGAATTGAGCGCAGGCAGCAGCCGGCGAATTGTCATCACGCTGGACGGTAATGCAGAAATAAAACAGGCATGCCTCGCCAGGCCTGACCGCGTCTATTTCGATTTCCGCCATACGCGAATCGCGCGGCCGCTGCGGATGAACAAGCGAGCAGCAAAGCTCCGGACAACCCACCGCCTCCGCCTCGGCCATCCCGTCCCGGACACCGTTCGTGCCGTGCTGTCGGTCAGGGGCGTGGCGCACGTGGTTGCCTATAAGACGGGAATACCGGCGCGGCTGATCGTAGAACTCTCGCCGGGCGGCAGGCATGAATCCCTGTGCCGGAACGGCGCCCATGAAAACCTGGTAAAGCTGGTCGATGCGCCTGTAGTCGTGATCGATCCGGGGCACGGAGGACCTGACAAGGGAGTCGTGGGCGCGGCCGGCAGCAGTGAAGCGGAGGTGGCGCTGGCTGTGGGCAAACGGCTTGCCGCGCTGCTGCGCGACAGCGGCGAAGCCGATGTAGTGCTTACCCGCTCGGACGACCGCTACCTTTCCCTGCGGCAGCGGACAGCGATCGCAAAACAGGCAAAGGCTGACCTGTTTGTCTCGCTGCACGCTGAGGCCGGACCGGACCCGGAAACGTGCGGCCCGCGCACGTATTACCTGGCGCTGACCACCTCAAAGCCTGTGTTGCGCATGGCATCGCGCGAGAACGCCGGGTATGACCACACGGTTTATGAGCTGCCGGAGTTGATCGATGCCATCATGCGCGACCGGTACGCTGAAGAATCACGCAAACTTGAGGCAAGCCTTGCGGACGCGCTTTCGTCGCAGAGCCAAAACTCTGGTCAGGATCCGAAAGAAGCCGCGCAGGCGCCGCTGGCTCTTCTCATGGGGCTGGACAGCCCCGGCGTATTCGTCAGCTTGGGATGCCTGAATAGCCCTGAGGAAGCCCGGAGGCTGCGCTCCAGCGCTCATGAACGGAAGCTGGCGGAGGCGCTGTACGCGGGAATCAGCGACTTCCTTCGAGAGAAGCGACGGACGGAACTGCAACAGGCAGGCCGCTAAGCGAGCTGCATTTCAATCCTGTTGGCCTGGGATGGCCCGAAGCAGCCCCCTGGTTGCTGACGGCGTTCTGCTTTCAAGAAATGGTAGGCCCGTGGGGACTCGAACCCCAGACCTCTACCGTGTCAAGGTAGCGCTCTAACCAACTGAGCTACGCGCCTACAACGGTTGGCAAAAGTTATTTTACCACTCCGGGCTGCTCTGTCTGGGCCGCTGATTGACCTGCCGGCAAGTGCTGCCCTGCAGAGCGGTGATTATGGGAATTTGCTCATCGCTCTCTGATGGAGCGCTGATTTGGAGCGGGAAAATGTCGCCTCCCGGTGTTACGATAAAAGGCCCTCTCAAAATCCATAAGGAGTTGACGTAAATTGTCCTTTAGACGTTCCTGCCTCGCGGCTTTCAGAGCGGGGCTTGTCGTGCTTTGTCTTCCGCTGTTTGTTTGCCTGGCCAGCGCGCATGACAGCGAGCCCATCAACACGGAATTTGCCACCCCGCTGGCGCCGCGGACCGCCAACCTGAATTTTAATCTTCAGCATTTCCGCGGAGGCTTCGACTCACCCCTAACCGGGATCGACTTTGAATACGGAATCGCCAAACGGATGCAGTTCTCACTGGGCATGGGATTGAATCGGGTCAGTGTGCCCGGCGGGTCGATCACGGGCGCGGGAAATCTTGAATTGGGCTATCGCTTTCTGCTTGCCGGCAGCAATGAAACGCCATTTTCCATCTCTTTCAATCCGGAAGTCGAGCTGCCCACCGGCAACCCCGGCGTTGCCGAGCAGGCCTATAGCGTTGGAGCCGCGATCAACACGGACGCCCATCGCGGCGAGTTCTGGGTGCATTCCAATTTCGGCTATGAAACTCCGGTAGCCAATTTTGATACCAAGGACAAGAACTTCACTTATGCCGTGGCCGCCATGTATGAGATTGCGGAGAAATGGCATCCCACAGTGGAGCTGTATGGCCTGCATGACTACAACAGCGGCACCACCGTGACGTTCGTGGCGCCGGAGATGATCTACGCCATCGGCAGGCATTGGGAAGTGAAGGCTGCCGTGCCGCTGGGGGCCACGTCAGACACGCCTTCCGTCGGTTTTCAGTTCCGGGTGACCTGGAAGATTGGCCACAATAATGATCGTCACCATGACTGAAGCGAGGATGGCCTCCAAGACCGTGTTAGACTGAAGCCCTTTTCAGCGCCAGATTTAGGTTTATTTATGCAGGGCCCGCTGTCGCCCCTGGGCGCATAAAGCGTTGCAAGGCGAGGTTTGAAGGATGCGCAGAATCGCGATAACTTGCGTCACAATCACGCTCTTCTTCACCATTTCTGGCTGTGCGATGAAGCATGCCCCGCCACCGCCGGCGCCTCCGCCTGTCCCGGAAACGATCCTGGGTTCAGACAACGTTCAAGACTCCCTCTTCAAGGGTGATCAGGCGGTGCTTTCAGACCAGGACATCGCCAGGATTCTCGGCACCCAGATCAAACTCGCAGATCGCCATCATCTGGCGATTCTCAACCTGAACTCGGACTACTACTGGTCAGAGGACCTTGCCGAGGTTCAGGCCAAGAACTTTGCCGCCCTCATCCGTGCGCTTAAAGCCGCGCCACAGCTCACTCAAGTCCGCCTGCTGCCCTCGCTGCTGGTGCCGGAGAAGCGAACCGTGCCTTATCTGAGGGAGGCGGCGGCCCGAATCCAGGCGGACCTGCTGTTCGTCTACACCTCCCGGATCCAGTCGTTCCGCCGCGACCGCTTCTTCAAATCCGATGAAGTTCATGCACAGTGCGTGGCCGAATCGGTCCTGTTGGACGTGCGCACCGGAATCGTGGTCCATACCGGGCGCGCCACTGAGAATTTCGCGCTTCAGAAAACCTCCGCTGACCTCAATTTCGAGGAAACTGTTGCCCGGGCAGAGTCGGAGGCCCGGGGGAAAGCTGTGCTTTCCCTGGCGAACTCCCTGACCGCGTTTCTGGAGCAGGCAACAAAGGTTGCGCAAGCAACAAAGTGATTTTCAAACACTGACTGCCCAGGCCTTACTTCGCGCCGGGTCCCTTCAAGGCTCGTCCCGCGTTCACGCCCGTCAGCTTTCCATCGGCGAAGGTGAGCCGGCCGTTGACCAGCACGTATTTCACGCCCTGTGAGAGTTGCGTCGGCTGGGCATAGGTCGCCCGGTCGATGATCGTGGCTGGATCGAAGACCGCGATGTCAGCGAAGAAGCCTTCTTTAATCAGGCCGCGGCCGGTGAGATGTTCGCGCTGTGCGGGCATGGAAGTGATCTTGCGTATGGCCTGCTCCAGCGGAAGCAGATGCAGGTCGCGCGAGTAATGCCCGAGAAAACGCGGCATGCTGCCAAAGGCCCGTGGATGCCCGTGCGGCTCGTAAAGCAGGCCATCGAGTGGCTCTTCGTTGGCGTCCAGTCCGATGCTGGTGAAGGGCTGCTTCAGGCCGTATTGCAGGTCGTCTTCACCGGCGATGAAATAGAGCGCGCCGGATTGGCCGTGGTCGGCCAGAACGAAATCGAAGAGCGCATCTAACGGATCTTTCTGCTGCATGCGCGCGATTTCTTCCACCGTCTTGCCAGTGAACTGCTTCAGGTCCTTGTTGAAGACGGAAGCCACCATCACGCCGGAGGCGCCGCCGGATTCAAGAAAGAGATTTTCCCAGTTCGCGTGTTGTTCCGCCATCTCGGTCTTGATGCGGGCGCGAATGGCCGGGTCGTGCAGGCGTTCCAACAGCTTGTCCAGTCCGCCATCGGCCACCCATGGCGGCAGCGCCGAGGCCAGCGCCGTGGCGCCAGCAAGATAGGGGTACATGTCCGCCCTGACGTCGACGCCCGAATCACGCGCTGCCTGGAGTTTGGCGATGAGTTTCCGCATGCCGCCCCAGCGCGACTTGCCCGCCACCTTGAGGTGGAAGATCT
>OBLQ010001121.1_pt1 | contig 10120 bp, 7 predicted proteins | sample 1519881 | NCBI WGS metagenome assembly OBLQ01 (sample SAMN01911456, study PRJEB22533) | soil metagenome | biome: Soil | place: Malaysia | collected 2012-04-30 | depth DG_metagenome m | reverse complement strand
TAGGCTCGCTCAGCGCCGGCAACGTCCTTCAGCGCGTAACGGCTGTTGCCGATGCCAAGCTGTGCCCCGAGGCTTTCAGGCCAGCGCACCGCCGCCGCGCGGTAAGCGCGGGCGGCCTCCTCCCAACGCCGTACCCGCTCTAGTCCAACGACCGCCTGCAGGTATGCCGTTTCTTGTGCGGTGCGCGGAAGCTGGTCGGGTGGCATAACGACCACGGCCCAGTAGCCGCCGCGCCGCCAGGTGCGTTCGAACGTCGCGAGCGCGACGACATGGCGGCGCTCCAACCCGGAGCGCAGTATCACTTCATCGTGTGCTATGTCGAAACCGACAACGACGGCGTAGTGCCACTTCGGATACCAGGAGAACGCAAGATTCTGAAGGACAATAACCGGATGGCCTGCCTTCAATTCGGTAAGAAGATCGTGGATCGTCGGGCGTAACACGTAAGGTACGGCGCCGTGGCGCCGCGCGGCGGCAAGCATCTCAAGCTGCAAGCTACCCTGACGTGCCGGCAGATAAACTTCCGGCACGAGTGCGGCAGGCGTAATGTCGATGCCGGCCCAAGTGAGCGCTGTCGCCAGCGCGGCCGGACCGCATTGGTACTCTTCCTGTGGAAAGAATGCCACCTCGTTCAATTCGACCGGCTCTGGAAACGCTGCCGGCGACAACCGATCCGACTGCAGCGGCGTGGCGCAACCGCCGATCAACAGAGCGGCAAAAAACAAAAAGCCGCCCGCGACGGCGCGGGCGGCTTCGGTATGGACTCTCACAATGGTCAGCGTCGGACCGGCTTTTTCACGAACGGAAAGACGTCGGTAAACCCCAGGATGTCCGTAATCAAGAGCACAATAAAGACGAATACCAGAACGCCTAGTGCGTCGCCACCGGCTGGGAACTGATCGATCTTAGCGGCGAGTTGATGTATTTCCCCGTCGCTCAGTGCATCGACGCGCGCTGAAACTTGGGTGGGATCGACACCGGCGGCGAGTAATCTGTCTCTTACCTCGGCGCGGCCGAGCATATCCTGCACACGCGCGCGGTCGATTTGCGCCTGCTGCGCGCTGACCACGGCTTCTGTGCCGATTACGGCGGCATGCGCGGCAGGTAGGTGTACGCTCAGAGCGAGAACGCCGAGCGTAACGATGTAGCTAATGGGTCTCGCAAGGCGACGAAGCTTCTTCATCATCAGTGTCTCCGTAACGCGAACATTGTGAGTCATTCAGTTTCCCCTGGTTCGGGCCGCAGCCTGGTCTGTCGATCGGAGGCGCGCAGGCTGTAAACGCGTTCAAGCGAAGTATAACAGTGGCGGTCGGCGCCTCCAGTGCCGGGGGCCCTTGTTTGCGGCATAATGAATCCATGGACATGAAAATTTTTGAGCAGCGGCGCCGGGAACTCATGCAGCACATGGAGGGCGGCGTGGCGATAGTGCCGACCGCGCCCGTTCGTCTGCGAAATCGTGACGTTGATTATCAGTATCGACCGGACAGTGACTTCTATTACCTCACCCACTTCCCGGAACCCGAGGCCGTGGCAGTGCTGGTACCAGGCCGCGAGCATGGTGAGTACATCCTCTTTTGTCGCGAGCGCAACCCGGAAAAGGAAATCTGGGACGGCCGTCGCGCTGGACTCGACGGCGCTCGGGAGATGTACGGCGCCGATGACGCGTTTCCGATAGAGGATATCGACGAGATCCTGCCCGGCTTGCTCGAGAACCGAAACAAAGTTTTTTACTCGATCGGGCGTAATGCCGAGTTCGATGCGCACCTGACGGCCTGGGTCAACGAAGTACGCGCGAAGAGCCGAAACGGCGTACACGCACCCGGTGAGTTCGTAGACCTTGACCATATCCTGCACGAGATGCGCCTCATCAAACGCACCGAGGAAATCAAGGCGATGAAGCGCGCCGCGAAGATTTCGGCGACTGCCCATCGGCGCGCGATGCAGGTCTGCCGGCCGGCAATGAAAGAATACGAGCTCGAAGCGGAGTTACTGTATGAGTTCCGCAAGGGCGGTGCCGAATTTCCTGCGTACTGGCCGATAGTCGGCGGCGGGGCGAATGGATGTGTTCTGCACTATCGCGAGAATAACTGTGTCTTGAACGACGGCGACTTGGTGCTGATCGACGCGGGCGCAGAATTCGACTGTTATGCGGCCGATGTTACGCGGACATTTCCCGTGAATGGGCGCTTTCGTGGAGAACAGCGCGCAGTGTACGAGATCGTCCTCGCGGCGCAAGCAGCGGCGATGGCCGAAGTGCGCGTCGGCAAACACTGGAACGAGCCGCACGATGCCGCCGTGCGCGTATTGACGCGTGGACTAATCGATCTGGAGCTGCTGAAGGGTGATCTTGACGGCATCATCGAAAAGGGCGATTTCAAGCGCTTCTATATGCACCGCACCGGCCACTGGCTCGGTATGGATGTTCACGACGTTGGCGACTATAAAGTTGCCGATATGTGGCGTGAGTTCGAGCCTGGAATGGTGCTGACCGTGGAACCGGGGTTGTACATCGCTGCCGCCGCGGACATTTCTGAAGGTTTCCGCGACATTGGTATCCGCATCGAAGACGACGTACTCGTTACGCGCAACGGCTGCGAAGTATTGACCCAGGAAACACCGAAAGCGATCGACGAGATCGAAGCACTGATGCGAGGGTGAGGCACGTGAGATCGGGAGTGCGATCTCACCCGCTCACGATCTCGCGAGCTCCCGGTTGTCTATGATGAAAACCGATTTTGACATTCTCATCGTGGGCGGTGGCCTGGTTGGCGCTAGCCTGGCGTGCGCGCTGCGCGACAGCCGCCTCACTGTCGGAATGATCGAGGCGGCATCATTGCCGCTGTCCGAACAACCCCATTTTCACGATCGCACCTTGGCACTTGCCTATGGGTCGCGCCGCATCTTCGAGGGTTTGGGCGTTTGGCGACATATCGCCGAACGCGCCGCTCCGATAAAGCGCATTCATATTTCGGATCGTGGACGTTTCGGATTTACACGGCTGGAATCGCGCGATGTCGGTATCGAAGCGCTCGGCTACGTTGTTTCGGCGCCGGTACTCGGCACGTCGCTCTATCATGCGCTAGCGGGTCGATCAAATATTCAGGTGATCTCGCCGGCGACAGTTCAATCGGTTGAGATCGAGAAGACGGCCGCGTGCGTGCGCGTAAGCATCAACGGCGCGACACACGATTTGCACGCGCGACTAGTTGTTGCGGCGGACGGTGCAAATTCACCCATTCGGGAAGCGGCCGGCATAGAGGCCAGCCGTGTCGACTACCGTCAGACCGCGATCGTAAGCGCCGTGGCAACCGAGCGCGCACACGACGGAACGGCCTACGAACGCTTCACGAAGTCGGGACCGTTGGCGCTGCTGCCGGCCGGTCCGGACTACAGTGCCGTCGTGTGGACGGTGGCGGCCGACAAAGTCGAGACGGTGCGCCAATGGGACGATGAAACGTTCCGCACGGAACTACAAGCCGCCTTCGGCGAGCGACTCGGGCGGTTTTTGCGGGTCGCGAAACGTCAGGTGCATCCGCTCGCGCTGACGCGGGTTCGAGAGCACGCGCGTGAGCGGCTGGTTGTAATCGGAAACGCGGCGCACACTGTGCACCCAGTTGCCGGCCAGGGTTTCAACCTGGGCTTGCGCGACGTCGCGTCGCTCGCCGAAATTCTCGTGAAAGCGGACGCCGGTAGCCGGGACTTTGGCGATCTGGAGATATTGCAGCGGTACGCCGATTGGCGGGTGCGCGACAACAGGGTTGTTTCGACGTTGACACACTCGCTGGTTCGTATCTTTTCGAATGACTACCTGCCGGTTACCTGTCTGCGCGACGCCGGTTTGGTTGCCGTCGACCTGTTGCCCCCGGTAAAGCGAGCCTTGATTCGTATTACAAGCGGTGTGGCAGGCCGATTGCCCCGTCTGGCCTGCGGGCTGCCGCTCCGGCCGCCGGCACCATGACCGCGCGGCGAAAACAATCCGGATCTGCCTACGATATCGTCATCGTCGGCGGAGGCATGGTCGGCTCGCTGGCCGCGTGTGCGCTCGGTGACTCTCCGTTGAAGGTCGCCGTCATCGAGCCGCGTCCGACGTCGGAACCGAGCGGCCCCGAGTTCGACCTTCGTGTCAGCGCGTTAACGCTCGCGACACAGACGATGCTGGACTCGGTTGGCGCGTGGCCCGGTATTGTCGGCCGGCGTTTAGCTCCGGTACGTGCGATGCACATCTGGCAATCGGACGGTGTGGGCGAGATCGAATTCAACGCCGCCGAGATCGGTGAGCCGTGTCTTGCCTATATCGTAGAGAACGGCGTCGTTGTAGCCGCACTACGCGAGCGACTGCACCAGTTTACCAACGTTCACGTCATTGACAGCGCCGTGACCGAGTTTGCGTTCGACGACCTGGCGCAGGTCACGTTGGCCGACAATCGACGCATGAATGCGAAGCTGTTGGTCGGCGCTGACGGCGCCGATTCCGCCGTACGCGGGCGCATGGAAACGCCGCTACGCAAGCTTGATATGAAGCAGCTTGGAATCGTGGCAACCGTGCGCACGGAACGCCCGCACGATGATGTCGCGAGGCAAGTCTTTCTGCCGACGGGGCCGCTCGCGTTTTTGCCGCTGCCCGAGGCGCACACGAGCTCGATCGTCTGGTCGGCTGACCGGCCACGGGCCGAAACTTTGATGACCCTCGATGACACAAAATTCACCGAAGCGCTCGCCGGTGCTTTCGGTAATCGCTTGGGTGCTATTCAGAGCGCGCGCGCGCGCGGGGCATTTCCGCTGGCTCTCGCACACGCGGATCGCTATGTCGGACACCGAATGGCGCTGATCGGCGACGCCGCGCACACGGTGCATCCGCTCGCGGGACAGGGCGTGAATCTGGGTTTTCTCGACGCCGCCACGTTGGCCGAAGTCGTGCTTGCGGCTGTCGAGGATCGACGAGACATCGGTGCTGAGCACGTGCTTCGCCGTTACGAGCGCTGGCGCAAGGGCGATAACCTCGCGATGATTTCGGTCAAACCAACTGCGGGCGCTCGGCATCTGGCCGATTGGCCGCTGGTGTCCGTTGTGCGCGGTACCGGCCTCGCGCTTGCCAATCGCGTCGCGCCGCTGAAGAATTTCATCATGCGCCGCGCCTCGGGACTGGAAGGTGATCTGCCAGTTATTGCGCGCCGAGCCGGCGCAACCTGAAAGAAAGCTGCCGGTTCTCGGCCGGCGGCGCGGCTTGGTTAAACTTCTGGGTTAGTAGTAGTAGAGGCTGTTCTTCAGCAACTTCCCTAGACCGGCGTAGTCTTCACCTCGGGCCGGAACCAGTTCTTCGGCGTTGTGAGCGGCACGCAGCTTTGCGGTAGCAATTTTGCCTTGCGGGGTAAGCAGCGCTTGTCGAATCTTTTCTTGCAGCTCCGGCGATATTCGCGGACCGGCGGAAAGCGCGCTATTCGGCATCGCGCCGTGGCGATACAACACCTTCACCAATTTGCGATCGATGCGACCGAGTTGCTGACGCGAGATGATGGCGCCATCGCATTTGCCTTGGCTCAGATCCCTATACGTCGCGTTCCAGCCGTTTGTCTCGACGATCACAGGTTGGCGCGCAGGGTTTGTGAATTGAGACAAGATCGCAAGTGTTGCCACGTCCGGTGGCGGCGGGGCGCAGACACCGCGGCCGGCCAGATGCTTTAGCTCACGAACCTTGGAATTGTCGGGACGTCCAACGACCAGGTACACGGTTTCTCCGGAAAGACGCAGCAGCGGCGTGTGATTGATCCGTTCGATTCGCCAGCTGTTGAGCGCGGCCGCGTCAAAGGCGAGATCGAAGTCTCCGTTGGTCATGTCTCGGCTGTAGGTTAGCCAATTGTCGGAGTATTGAATGACGAAGCGCTTGCCCGTAACGCGCGAGAGAAATTCTACGATCGGTTCATAGATCGCCCTCTGCTCGGCATAGGGCTTACCCGGCGGTGCGCCAAAGACGTACTCGCCAGCGCTCTTGCGTTCAGACAGCGGGCGGATCGCCAGCGGGCCTGGTGACGATTCGCCAGAAGGGATGTGGGCGACCTTGGTGACCTTGGCCTTCTCCGCGCCGATCGCTGCCGTGTGAAATGTGCCTAGACACAACGCGAGACCGACCACGGCCCTCATGAAGGATTTGTTTGAATATGACATGAAAACTCCTTGTTGACGTTCTTCCAAGGTTCTTTCTTCTTCAATGCCGGGGGTGGGGAGGGCTCGCCGCCGGCCTTCCAGACCGTAGCCGGGAGATCGAGCATTTCCACAGGGTCTGGCGCAATCCCGCACTTGTGCCCGACCAGTGGCGGGATTCTTGTCGCCAACGGTTTCGTCACGCGCCGAGTTGTTGGCGGGACGGTGTCTCGGCTCGCGATGCGGTCAGACTTGGCGCTTCAAGCCAGGCTCAACGGCGTGTGCTATATTTTTGCCGGCTAAACAGGGAGCGTGGAGCTAAGTGATTCCTGCCGTCGCGATTCCCTCCTTTGTTGCGCTGGTCTGCAAGGTGGTGCTCTTGGGTTATTCAACGAGAGCGCCGGCTAAGAATGCGACGATTCGACTCGTGCAGTTGCTGCTAGTCGCGCTCGTCTCGCAGAACTCGATCGAATTCATCGGCTTCAATCTATTCGAATCCGGAGTAATCACGCCGGCGCTAACGGAAATCGGCATCGCATACTTGGTGCTAACTATCATCGCGGTTGCGTTAGTTCTACACGTTTCTATGCGTCTTAGTTTTGATGCGCCGCGGGCTGACATGCGCGAGCGACGACAGTTTTGGGTATACGCCCCAAGTATCATCTTGGTAATTCTATTGGTTGCAACCGACCAGCTAGTCGCCGGTTTCCAACCCTACGGGAGTACTGTGCTGCGCATCCCTGGGCCACGGTACATCCTGTTCGAAAGTTACATCGTTCTTTATCTGTTGGCCGCATTGGCGTGCTTGGTCTACGGGGCGCGCCCATCGCGTAAATCGCCGAAAGGTCGTTCGAGAAACAGACTGTTGTTGTTTTCTTTGCTTCCATCGGGCCTCTTGTTTCTATATCTGATCGTTGCGAATCATTTCGGTATGGCAAAGATTACATCAACAATCTACCTGCCGATCCCGATGACAGTTTTTCTCGTGGTGGCGACATACGCCACTCATCGCAGCCGTCTACCCGATCTTGCGTTTTTCGTCCCGGGCTCGAGAGTTCGACGACGCAAGTGCGCACTTTACGACCGCGTGCAAGAGATGATAGCCGAAGTGGAACATCCATATGCGGACGACACGCTCGCTAAACGACTAGCTGAAACGTTCGGTTGCCCAGTAGAGATAGTCGGTCGAGGAGCATCGCCGTCGCGATTTCCGCCTGGAGTATTGCAGAGTGTGCGGCAGATCGTGGTGGCGGACGAAATCGAAGAAGCGGATCCGGAACTACGCGCTTTGATGAAGCTGCACAAGGTCGAAGCGATCGCGCCCTTTAGATCGCATGGGACGGGATCGACGTGCTGGGCATTGTTCGGAGAGCGCTTCGGTACCGAAGTTCATACGCCGCTCGACTTCAAGTATGTCGAGACTTTGTTTCGCCGGATCGAGGAATGTTTTGGCGAAAATGTGCTGCCATTGCGATCGCAGCTCGATGCGGCGGTGGCGAAGTTGGACGAATGCAATCGTCAGCTCGCTATCACTTGGAACGAGATCGAAGCGCTGCGCCGCAATCTCGATCTGGTTCAAGCCGAAAATTACGAGTTGAGTCAAAACGTGGACTGCAATGAGCGGGATGCACCGAAGTTGTATCTTCCTGAATCGGTCGCATCTGGCACAAGAACGTTGCAGGAATATTTGCACGACCGCGAGGCGACAATCGTGGAGGCCGCGCTCCGGGATAGCGGAAGAGACCAAAAGAAAACAGCGCGCTTGCTTGGGATAGAGCGCGAGACGCTGAGCTTCCTAATTCATTTCCATAAGTTGGACAGGAATGACACGCTGGAATAGATTGCCCGGCAATTCAGTAAACGGCCGGTTCGACTATTGACCAGCAGGTCGGGGGCGCGAGCCGTAACTGGACCGGAACGATTGGTTTCGGCTCTGCTCAGAACTAAGTCTGTTCGGGGGGCACGGCTCTTTGAAACGGAAGCAAAACCGTGTTGGAATGCCCAGATGGAGTGGTTCCCGGAGTGCTCCATGCGTGGTCTTTGTATATCCGAGACGCGTTTTCCGGGACGCGAGTGAGAGCGTCCGTCTTACTGGCCAGGAGCGGCCGGGGTGACCTCCTGGTCGACTTAACAGGAGGTCCTAAACATGTCCAAGTACCGAGTTCCCACTCTTGGCAGTTCCGACAATATTGTCATACGGCAGACGGAGGATAAAGGAGAAATCGAAGGTGCGAATCGCTTGATCTTCGGCAACTATGTTTCGGCCAAGTATTGGGAAAACGATGCCAAGAATCTTCAGAATAAGTTTTTGCATACTCCTATGCGAAAAGTGATTGTTGCCTTGGAAGACAACGAACTCATTGGCACCATTAGCGTCATCCTGGACTCGCCGATCGGGTTGCCTTCGGACTGTGCCCAGCAACCCCTGATGCAGCAGCTACGCATGCTAGGAGGTACGTTTGCTGAGGTTTCAGGCTTCGCTATGGAAAAGTCGAAGACCGCTCACCGCAAGATGGCGTTGTTCATGATGAGTTACATGTTTCAGTATGCTTACCATTACGCGGGGGTGGATCGGCTAGTTGCTTCGTGCATAGCGGCTCATGCCAAGTTTTATGAATCTTCGGTCGGGTTTTCAAGAGTCAAGAGAATTAGCGGTCCAACACGCTATGATCAAAGAAGTGTTTCCCCATTTCTTTACCTACTTACTTTAAATCTAAAAGAGGTCTGTTCATGGCACGCGGAAGACAACTTTTATCGGTTCATGTTTCAGGATCCGCAGGTGTGCCAGCACTTTCCGCCGGAGCGGCTAATTGAGAGGCCGCGCGAAATCAACAGGATAGGGTGTCCTATGGTGGAAGTTGCCTAGAAAGTACTTGATAAAGCGGACAGGCTGATCATATCTTAATTCCTAGTAGTTTCATGGAAGAAAGGAAACCATGTCTGCTTGGGTGAGAAAGAAGGGCGGCCGTACGGAATAAGCTCGTATGGCCGCCCTCGCTATCCCAGCTTCAATCGCCTTCTTATTTAAAGTGGCGCTGTTGATCTATGCGCTGCGAGCGCCCCGGCGCGATTCGATCACGCGACTCTTTATGGTGTTCCTTGCTCTCTTTGCAACTCACAATCTAATCGAAGTATTGGGGTTCAATTATTTCGACAGTTACGGGTTAAACTTCACGACGAAGGAGTACGGCTTCGCCTATTTCGCAGTCGTTATTCTTTGTATCGTGGTTGCGTTGCATGTGTCGCTGCGCATCAGTGTGGACCACTGGGAAAAGGTGCGGTCTATTGTGCCTTTGATTTACTTGCCGGTTCCGATTCTCGAGTACTTGCTGCTAGGCACAGATAAGCTAGTTGCCGGCTTCCAATCATTTGAGGGCTATAGTGTTCTACGAATACCAGGGTCGTTGTACGTCCTGTTCGAGGTTTACGCGATTCTTTACCCGCTCGCTATTCTCGTCTATCTCATTTACGGAGCACGCCGCTCACGTCCTTCCGTCGTCGCGAGAATTCGTAACCGGTTATGGTTGCTTGGGTTATTGCCACTCTTGCTACTTCACATTTATTTGATCGTTTCGAACCACTTCGGAATCGCGAAGATATCCTCGACTGTTTCCGTCCCGATTGCGTTAACTGTTTTCTTGGTAGTAACAACCTATGCGACGCATCAATACCGCCTCTTCGACATTGAATTCTATATTCCGTGGTCCAAAGTCCGTAAGCGTAAGACCGCGTTCTATCGCCGTATTCAAGCAACTGTCGCCGAGATCGCCGAACTTGGATCAGTAAAAGAGATCCTTGACATGCTTGCCAGCGCCCTGCGGTGCCAAGTGGCGCTGATCGGCGGGCTGCGACCCGTGCTCGCTCTAGCGAACGGACAGCAAATGGACGTCAAGACTGATTTGTTGGTCTCTGAGTTCCCGCGCGAGGTGCTTCGAAACGTCGATCATATCGTCGTGGCGGATGAGATCGAGCGCCGCCAGCG
>OBLQ010001120.1_pt1 | contig 10122 bp, 7 predicted proteins | sample 1519881 | NCBI WGS metagenome assembly OBLQ01 (sample SAMN01911456, study PRJEB22533) | soil metagenome | biome: Soil | place: Malaysia | collected 2012-04-30 | depth DG_metagenome m | reverse complement strand
AGGCGCTCGGCATGCACCGGTTTCACACCGATGGACTCACACATCTCTACCAGCTCAGCAGGACTCATGCCGAAGATGCTGGTTTTATGCAGTTGCTGGTTGGCGGTTTCAATCATGCCGAAAACAAAAGCGCATGCGCTGGACGGGCCGACGCATGCGCTTTCCGTTCGGGGAGAGCCGGCTTAGAGGCCGTACTTCGCCTTGTTGGCGGCCACCTCTTCGGCGCTCGGCGGGGTGTGTTCCTTCACCTCGGCCAGCTCGAAGGCGTCGCGGTCGGTATCGGCCTTCTCGTTCAGGGCGATATCGGAAGCGAAGACCTCCGGCACGTCCTCTTCCGGGAAGATCGCTTCCCACGGGCACTCCGGCTCGCAGACAGCGCAGTCGATGCACTCTTCCGGCGAGATAAACAGCATGTTCGGGGTCTCCGCAGAAACCTCCTTCGGCTGGTAGAAGCAGTCGACCGGGCAGACCGCGACGCAGGCGGTATCGACACAATCCTTGCAAAGCTGGGTAACTACAAATGCCATCTTCAACCTCTCATCCGGCGAAACTAGGGAGCGAAGCATAGGGAGCAGCCGAAAATTGCACAACCCGTTGCAACAGCGCGGATACTGCTCCCGGTTCCTGAACGGGCCGGCTTGTCAGGGGTGCATTGGTGGTGGCAGGCGGCTATGCTGGCGGCATGCAATTCGCGCCCTTCGTGCATCTCCACGCGCATTCCGATTATTCGCTGCTGGCCGGCACGATGCCGGTGAAAAAACTGCTGAGCAAGGCTGTGGAGATGCGGCAGCCGGCGGTGGCGCTGACCGATTACGGCAACCTGTTCGGTGCCGTCGAGTTCTATTCGCAGGCGATGAAGCTCGGCATCAAGCCGATCCTCGGCTGCGAGGTGTTCATCTGCGACAACATGCGCGAGCGCGTCTCCGACGGACCGAGAGGCCCGAAGCTGGCGCAGCTGGTGCTCCTGGCGCGCAACAACCGCGGCTGGAAGAACCTGCTGAAGCTGGTTTCCGCCGCCTACCTCGAAGGCTTCTACTACAAGCCGCGTATCGACAAGGCGCTGCTGTGCCAGCATGCCGACGGCCTGATCGCGCTCTCTTCCGGCTGGAACGGCGAGGTCGAGCAGGCGCTGCAGCGGGGCGACAAGTCGGCGGCCAGGGGCCTGGTTACCGAGTACCGCGATATCTTCCACGAACACTGCTATTTCCTTGAATTGCAGCGCACGGGTGCGGCCGGCCAGGAGCAGGTGAACCGCGCCCTGATCGACATCGCCCACGAACTTGATGTTCCGCTGGTGGCCAGCAACAACGTGCACTTCCTGGCTCGCGAGGATTTCCGCGCCTTCGAGGCGATGCAGGCGCTGCAGCAGAACCGTACGCTGCAGGACGACGTCTCCGGCCACTTCAATCCCGAGTGCTACCTGAAATCGCATGAGGAGATGCGGGAGCTTTTTGAGGATATCCCCGAGGCGATCGAGAACTCGGTGCATATCGCCAACCGCTGCAACGTCGACCTGCAGTTCGGCCATTACCAGCTGCCGGACTTCAAGGTGCCGGAAGGGATGGAGCTGAAGGATTTCATCCGTGAGAAGGCCGCCGAAGGGCTCGATGCCCGCTGGCCGGCCATCCTTGCCGGCCGGCCCGAGGCACCGCGCGAAGAGTACGAGCAGCGGCTCGCTTTCGAACTCGACGTGATCGAGAAGATGGGCTTCCCCGGCTACTTCCTGATCGTTTCCGACTTCATCATGTGGGCCAAACACCACGATATTCCTGTCGGTCCCGGCCGCGGTTCCGGTGCCGGCTCGCTGGTGGCCTATTGTCTGGGCATCACCGATCTCGATCCGATCCGCTACGGCCTGCTGTTCGAGCGCTTCCTCAATCCCGAGCGCGTCTCGATGCCCGACTTCGACGTCGATTTCTGCATGAGCCGGCGCGACGAGGTGATCAAGTACGTCACCGAGAAGTACGGCGAGGAGCGGGTGGCGCAGATCATCACCTACGGTTCGATGAAGGCGAAGGCGGTGGTGCGCGACGTCGGCCGCGTGCTGGCGATGCCGCTGCCGCGCGTCGACGAGATCGCCAAGCTGATCCCCAACGACCTCGACATCACGCTCGAAAAGGCGATCGTCGCCGAGCCGAAGCTCGCCGCGATGCTTGCGCAGGACGACGACGTCAAACAGCTCTTCGAGATCGCCCTGAAGCTCGAGGGGCGCAACCGCCATGCCGGCAAACATGCCGCCGGCGTGATCATCGGCCGCGAGCCGCTGGTCGAGATCGCACCGCTCTACAAGGACCCGCGCGAAGAGGGCAAGGTGGTGCAGTGGGACATGAAGAACGCCGAGAAGGTCGGGCTGATCAAGTTCGATTTTCTGGGCCTCAAGACCCTCACCGTGCTGCAGCTTGCCGTGCAGCTGGTGCGTCGAGGCGGCAAATCAGAGGCTGAACAGCAGTTCGATCTCACCACCATTCCGCTCGACGATGCGAAGACCTACGATCTGCTGAAACGGGGCGACACCGGAGCGGTGTTCCAGCTCGAATCCTCCGGCATGCGTGATCTCTTGCGTCGCATGCGGCCGGACTGCTTCGAGGACATCATCGCTCTCGTGGCGCTCTATCGCCCAGGCCCGCTGCAGTCGGGCATGGTGGACGACTTCATCGAACGCAAGCACGGCAAGCAGCAGGTGGTCTATCCGGTGCCGCAGCTGCAGCCGATCCTCGCCGAGACCTATGGCGTGATTCTCTACCAGGAACAGGTGATGAAGATCGCCCAGGATCTGGCCGGCTACACGCTTGGCCAGGCCGACCTGCTGCGCCGTGCCATGGGCAAGAAGAATCCGGCCGAGATGGCTCAGCAGCGCCAGATTTTCATGGAGGGCTCGGCGAAGAACAAGATTCCGGATGCCAAGGCCGAACACATCTTCGACCTGATGGAGAAATTCGCCGGCTACGGCTTCAACAAGTCGCACTCGGCTGCCTATGCGTTGATCGCCTACCAGACGGCCTACCTGAAAGCGCATTTCCCGCAGGCCTTCATGGCCGCCACCCTCTCCTGCGACATGGGCAACAGCGACAAGGTGGCGCGGCTGGTCGCCGACTGCCAGTCGATGGGTATCGCCATGCTGCCGCCGCACATCAACGCCTCCGACTGGGAATTCATGCCGGAGGGCGGGGCGATCCGTTTCGGCCTCGGCGCCGTGAAGGGCGTCGGCGAAGCGGCGATCCGCGAGGTGGTGCGCGTGCGCCGCAAGGATGGGGAGTTCAAGGATTTCGAGGATCTGATGCTGCGGGCACCGGATCGCACGATGAACAAGCGCATTCTCGAGGCTCTGATCAAGGCCGGGGCACTTACGGGGCTGATTCCGCATCCGCATGCAGCTATCGAGGGGCTTGGCGAGGCGCTCGACAAGCTTTCCCGCCGGCGAAAGGAACAGGGAACCCGCCAGAATGCCCTGTTCGAGGTGGCCGAGCCGGAGGGAGCCGGCCAGCTGTTCCCCGAGCTCAGGCCGTGGAATGCCAGCGAGAGCCTTCGTGCCGAGCGCGAGGTGCTCGGCTTCTACCTCACCGGCCATCCGCTGGAGGCCTTCATCGGGCGGGTCACCGGTCTCGGCGATTGCCATCTCGGTCAGCTTGCCGATCTGGAAGACGGTGCGCGCATCGTGGTGCCGATCGGTGTCGCCGGGCTCCGCCAGCATCACGGTGCCAAGGGCACGATGGCCTTCGTGCAGATCGAGGATTTGCAAGGTCAGGCGGAGATGATCTGCTTCGCGAAGATCTATGCGGCCAGCAGCGAGGCGCTGAAAGCGGACAAGCCGCTCCTGGTCGCCGGCCGGGTCGACAAGTCCAAGGATGAGCCGGTGCTGATCGCCGAGTCGATCGCCGTGCTGGAGGAAATTCTGCCGGAGCTGGTCGACGAAGTACGCATTTCGGCGGCGAGTATTGCCTGGGACGAGGTGACGCTGGCACGGCTGAAAGGCGTGACCGGCGGCCAGAATGCGGCTGCACGTCTGGCATTCCATGTCACCCTTCCCGACGGTAGCGTTGCGCACCTGCAGACCAAGCCATGCCTGCACTGGGATGCGAAGCTGAAGGCACAGCTGGAGGCGCGTTTCGGTGCCGAGGCGCTGCATCTGCATTGTCGTCCATGGCAGCCGCCGCGCGAGCAGAACGCACGCCGGGGATGAAGAGGGGTTAAGAATGGCCTATAGTTATCTGGAATTTGAACGTCCGATCGCGGAGCTGACGTCGAAGATCGACGAGCTTTCCTCGATGGGCAAGGGTTCCGGCATCAATATTGCCGAAGAGGTGGAACGATTGACTGCCAAGCGCGACAAACTGGTCGAGCAGATTTACAGCAAGGCAACCCGAGCGCAGGTTTGCCAGCTTTCCCGGCATCCCGACCGGCCCTATTTCCTCGATTACGTACCGCTTTTGTTCGATGATTTCCAGGAACTGCACGGCGACCGCGCCTATGCCGACGACGGCGCCATCGTCGGCGGCATCGCCCGCTTCCACGACCATGCGGTGGTGGTGGTCGGACACCAGAAAGGTCGGGATACGAAAGAGAAGCTGAAGCGGAACTTCGGCATGCCGCGGCCCGAGGGCTACCGCAAGGCGTTGCGCCTGTTCAAGCTGGCCGAGCGCTTCGAAATGCCGCTGTTGACCTTTATCGATACGGCCGGTGCCTGGCCGGGCATCGACGCCGAGGAGCGCGGTCAGTCCGAGGCGATCGCCCGCAATCTGATGGAATTGGCTGCCCTGAAGGTGCCGGTGATCTGCACGGTGATCGGCGAGGGCGGTTCCGGTGGCGCACTGGCCATTGGCGTCGGCGACCGGCTGTTCATGCAGCAGCTATCGACCTATTCGGTGATCTCGCCGGAAGGTTGCGCGGCCATTCTGTGGCGCGATCGCAAGTTTGCGTCCGAAGCAGCCGAGGCATTGAAACCGACGGCCGAGGACATGCGGGAACTTGGCCTGGTCGACGGCATTATCCCGGAGCCCAAGGATGGCGCGCACCGTAACCTGCAGGAGGCAGCCGAGCAGATGGATGCCGTCCTCATCCAGGCCCTGAACGAGCTGCTTGCCCTGCCTGTGGATACCCTTCTGTCCCAGCGCAACCAGCGTCTCAGGAGTATGGGGGTGTTCGAAGGCTGATGCCTTGTGCATCCGCCCATCAATCTCTAAGCTTCGCCGCCCTGCAATCACAGGACTCAACGGAGAGGTACTCGAAGCGGTCATAACGGCACCGACTCGAAATCGGTTGGACGGGTAACTCCGTCACGTGGGTTCGAATCCCACCCTCTCCGCAGAAAGAGAAAAAGGCCCCGTTGGGGCCTTTTTTTGTTTTTTTTCTTGTCTGCGTGGCAAATGCCGTCCTACACTTGATTGAAGAGGGTCTTCAAGACGTTGCTTGTGCAATAGCAGGGGAGGGGGAAATGAAAAAAACGATTCTGGCGATTGCAATGGTTGCTGCTTTTGTTCCTGCAGCCGCGGCTGACGGGTTATATGTCGCAGTCGATGTCGGCCAATCAAACGCCAACGATATGTGCAGCCCTGCGAATTTCGGCGGGAATACGACATGTTCGACCACGGCGACCGCCTTCAGAATTGGCGGCGGTTACAATTTTACGCCCAATTTTGGCGTCGAAATCAGTTATGCCGATCTGGGCAACGTCAATCCGGTTTCCTCTCCCGGTTATTACCAGTCGACCAAGGCCAAAACTTACCAGGTTGCAGCTACCGGTACTTTACCCATCGGCTATGAGCTCTCCCTTATCGGCAAACTGGGTCTTGCCCAGACGACATTCGACCAGTCGTGGACCACTGCCGGCTTGTGCGCGGGTGGGTGCTCAACCACCGCGACCGATACCAATTTTGCATATGGCGTTGGCTTGCAATACGACTTGCAGAACTTTGCCATACGCATGCAATATGAAGATCTGGGCCAGGTCGGGTCATTGCCGATTACGGCTACCGGCGGAACCGGCAGGAGCCGGGTCACCCTGGTTTCAGGCGGTCTGCTGTACCGATTCTGATCTGAATAATCCAAGGGCGAGTCATAACCGGCGTTTGTTTTTCCATAGCTGGTATTAGCCTGGAAACAATGAACCCCGAAAACCTCAGCGCTGAAGCCCTGCGCCTGTTCAACAGGCTGCCACCCGAAGGTCAGCGGCAGGCTATGCGGCTGGCCGAATCGCTATCCGAGGAGGAGGCCGTGTACCTCGCGGCATTGCGAACCATGCCGGAAAAGCAGCGGCGGCAATTCCTGTTCACACTGAGCAAGAAGAAGTGGGGGCTGTAGCGGCTTTTTACCTTGCGGTCAAAGGGCGAGATTCGTAACATCCGCCGCCCTGCGACTCAACGGAGAGATGTCTGAGTGGTTGAAGGAGCACGCCTGGAAAGCGTGTGTACGGGAAACCGTACCGAGGGTTCGAATCCCTCTCTCTCCGCCAGTTTTTTGAACGGCCGGCCATAGGCCGCCTGTTCAAAAAAATCTCGGGATCGAGGTCTTGAGAACCCGCATAAGGGTTCGACGAATCGGCAGGAGCCGATTCGGACGTGCCGCAGGCACGCCCGGAGGGTGAGTCCCATGAAGGGGGCGAATCAATCCCTCTCGTTGTTCCTCTCCCGGATTTTAAGTTTCCACTCCGGTGGAATCCGCGTGCCGACCGGGTCGGGCACCGCACGGCGGCGCTCCGTGAACCCCGTCAGGTCCGGAAGGAAGCAGCGGCAGCGGAATCGACGCGCGTTGCGGACTCGTCCGGCCCGGTTGGCGCACTACCCTTGAAAAATTCCTGGTTGCAAGTGTGGGGCGGGATTCGCCCGGGGGGTTGTGTCAGGTGGCCTGCAGGTCGCCCTGGGCTGCGCCTTCGGCGGCAACTCGCGGCTCCTCTTCGCGTGCCAGTTCCTCGATGCGATAGCTGGAAGGATCGGCAAGCAGGGCGGTCACCAGCTTGTGATTGGTTTCGTGACCGGTGCGGACGCCTTCGAAGGCACCCACGATCGGGTAGCCTGCAAGGCTCAGATCGCCGAGCGTATCGAGAATCTTGTGGCGGACGCACTCGTCCTCGTAACGCAGGCCGCCTTCGTTGACGACGCGGAACTTGTCCAGCACGACGGCATTTTCCAGCGAACCGCCGAGTGCCAGTCCGGCCTTTTGCAGTGCCTCGATCTCGTGCAGGAATCCGAAGGTGCGCGCTCGGCTGACCTCACGCGTATAGGCCTGATGCGAGAAGTCGATGCCAACCTTGCGGTTGCGCAACAGCGGATGATCGTAGTCGATCAGATAACTGACCTTGAAGCCGGCGGCGGGGTAAAGCTCGCAGTGCTTGTTGCCGTCCTCGATGGCAACGCGCTTGAGCACGCGCAGAACCTTCTTGGCCTTCTTCTGTTCGCGGATGCCGGCACACTGGATCAGGAAGACGAATGGCGCCGAAGAACCGTCCATGATCGGCACTTCCGGTCCGCTGACTTCGATGCGGGCGTTGTCGATGCCGAGTCCTGCCAGCGCCGACAGCAAATGCTCGACGGTGGAGATGTTGACGCCATCGCGGCCTATGGTGGTGCACAGGCGGGTGTCGGTCACGTAGGAGGCCTGGGCTGGAATCTCCACGCCCAGATCCGAACGCACGAAGCTGATACCGGCATCCTCGTCTGCCGGGTGCAGGATCAGTTCGATCTTGTGACCCGAATGCAGGCCGATGCCACTACAGCGGATGGAATGATCCAGGGTCCGTTGGGGTATCATGGATATCTCCTTCATTTCGTCGCGACACTATGGACGTCCATGTCCGTGTGTACGTGACCCGCAACACAATCGCGCAACTCGCGCATGCTGAGGACCGCGCATATTGCCACGCTCCTTCAGCTTCTCCAAGCCGTGATCTGCCTGCCCCTCGGCCGATTCATCAATCGGCCTGCCGGCGCAGGAAGGTCGGCACCGCGAACTGGTCTTCGTCGAAAGCTTCCGCGGTATTGAACAGCGGCGCCTGCGAGAAGCTAGGACGGCTCGCGGCCGGCCTGGCTGCTGCGGGCTGGGCGCCTGCGATCGGCAGCTGCGGCATGCGCGGCATGCGGGTCGGTTCGCGTTCGGCATCGGCGATCAGGCGCACCGGCGCCTCGCCGGAGAGGCCCGTGGCCACAACGGTGACGCGGATTTCATCGCCGGCATCGCGGTCGTAGACCATACCGCAGATGATGTTGGCATCCTCGTCGGCCATGTTGTGGATGATGGATACCGCCTCGTCGTATTCGGCGAGACTCATGTCCTCGTTGCCGGTGACGTTGATCAGGATGCCCTGGGCACCGTGGATGTCGACGTCCTCCAGCAGCGGCGAGCTGATGGCCCGCTCGGCCGCCTCGATGGCGCGGTTCTCTCCGCTTGCCACACCGGAACCCATCATGGCGATGCCGCGGGTTTCGCTCATGACCGCCTTCACGTCGGCGAAGTCGACGTTGATGTAGCCGGTATGCGTGATCAGCTCGGCAATGCCGCGAACGGCCTGCAGCAGCACGTCGTCGGCCTTGCGGAAGGCCTCCAGCATACTGGTGTTCTTGCCGACCGCACCGATCAGCTTCTGGTTGGGGATGGTGATCAGCGTATCGACATGCTTGCGCAACTCGGCAATGCCGGCATCGGCCTGGCGCATACGCCGCTTGCCCTCGAAGGCGAACGGCTTGGTGACGACCGCCACCGTCAGCACGCCCATCTCCTTGGCGATCTCGGCGATGACCGGAGCCGCACCGGTACCGGTGCCGCCGCCCATGCCGGCGGTGATGAACACCATGTCGGTGTCCTGCATGAATTCACGCAGGTGCTCGCGTTCCGCTTCGGCAGATTCGCGACCGATTTGCGGGTTAGCGCCGGCACCGAGACCACGCGTGATGTTGGTGCCGAGCTGCAGCTTGACGGCTGCCTGGCTGCGCTGGATGGCCTGCGCGTCGGTGTTGGCGACAATGAAGTCCACACCGCGCAGGTTCTGGATAATCATGTTGTTCAGGGCGTTGCCGCCGCCACCGCCGATACCGAACACCTTGATCTTGGCGGACAGCCCCGAAGTATCCTCAAATGTATACAAAGTAGCCATAATCTCCTCCTAAAACTCCGTTTTATTTAAATTTTTTGTCAATCTTCTCTTCTGAAACTCAACCTGCATCGCCGAACCAACTTCGCATCCGCTGCCAGATGCGTCCGAACGTGTTCTTGTCCGTCGTCTTGATGGTGCGGGCGCTTTGCCGGTAGCGCTGGCCGTACAGGATCAAGCCCACGCCCGTGGCGTAGATCGGGCTGGAGACGACATCCACCAGGCCGCCGACACCCTGCGGGCGTCCCATGCGGACCGGCATGTCGAAGATCTCCTCGGCCAGTTCCACCATGCCGTGCAACAGCGAGCTGCCGCCGGTCAGCACGATGCCGGCCGCGATCAGCTCCTGGTAGCCGGAACGCTCCAGCTCCGCCTTGACCATTTCGAACAGTTCCTCGACACGCGGTTCTAGGATCTGCGCCATGACCTGGCGCGGCATCGGCTTCGGCGGCCGGCCGCCGACGCTCGGGATTTCGATCTGCTCGTCAGGGGCGATCAGCGCGGTCATGCAGGCGCCGTATTTCTTCTTCAGCTGGTCGGCTTCGCGTGCCGAGGTGCGCAGGCCGATGACCAGGTCGTTGGTCAGGTGGTCGCCGCCGATCGGGATGACGGCGGTGTGGCGGATGGCGCCGTCGAGGAACACCGCGATATCGGTGGTGCCGCCGCCAATGTCGATCAGCGCCACGCCGATGTCCTTCTCGTCTGGCAACAGCACAGCCTCGCTGGAGGCGACCTGCTCGAGCACCATGTCGGAGACGTCGAGGTCGCAGCGGTTGCAACACTTGATGATGTTCTGCGCCGAGGAGACCGCGCCGGTCACGATGTGAACCTTGGCCTCCAGTCGCACGCCGCTCATGCCGATCGGCTCGCGGATGCCGTCCTGGTGATCGATGACGTATTCCTGCGGGAGGATATGTAGGATCTTCTGGTCGGCCGGGATGTTCATCGCCCGTGCCGCGTCGATAACGCGCTCGACATCCTCGCGGGTCACCTCGTTGTTCTTGGTGGCCACGACGCCGTGGCTGTTGTAGCCGCGGATATGG
>OBLQ010001119.1_pt1 | contig 10123 bp, 7 predicted proteins | sample 1519881 | NCBI WGS metagenome assembly OBLQ01 (sample SAMN01911456, study PRJEB22533) | soil metagenome | biome: Soil | place: Malaysia | collected 2012-04-30 | depth DG_metagenome m | reverse complement strand
CCGATGCCTCCGATGATCGTCTGGAAGAAGATCAGCGGGCTCAGTTGCGGCACTGTGATCGACCAGAACTGCTGGATCGCGCTCGCGCCATCGATGCTGGCGGCCTCATAGAGTTGATTCGGGATCCCCTTCAGCCCCGCGAGCCAAAGGATCATGCCTCCCGCCGCGCCCCACAGCCCCATCGTGATCAAAGCAGGCTTTGCCCACGCTTCCGAGGCGATCCACGCCGGCGGCAACGTCCCAAACCACTGAGTCAGCGTGTGCTGCCAAACCCAGTTCATCATCCCGCGCGATGGGTCGGCATTCAGGATCCACAGCCACAGGATGATGCTCGCGATGCCGGGCACGACGTTGGGCAGATAGAAGAGCGTGCGGTAGTAGCGTAGCCCGCGCACCCCCGCGTTGAGCAGCATCGCAGTAGCCAGTCCCGTCACCAGCCCGAGCGGCACCCCTACTCCTCCCAAATAAAGCACGTTCATAAACGACTTCGTGATCAGTTCGCGATCCTTGCCGAACATGGTCGTGTAGTTGGTCATCCCGGTCCAGTGCGGCGCGTCGAAGATGTTGTATTGCGTGAAACTCAGATACAGCGAGGCCAGCATCGGCCCCAGGGTCAGTACGACAAAACCGAAGACCCACGGCGCGACGAAGATCAGCCCCCACTTGGCCTCGTGCCGCGCGAGTTTGCCCAGTCTCTGCCGCTTGTACCACCCGATGAGCAGCACCACGCCGAGCAGGAACCCCGCCCCGCCGACCACCGACGGAATCGTGAGGTCCGCCACCGGAAGGCTGTCGCGGTTGTTGACTTCGTCGAGGTAGTCCTGCACGCGATCTTGCCCCGACTGCAAGGCGTCATTGATCGACATCACGTTGAGCAAAGCCATGTCCGTCGCTCGCACGTGCTCGTCCCAAAGTCGCTGCCCCGCAAAGGTCGAGGGCCTAAACCGTGCGACCGGCATCATCGCGATGTGCAGTTGGCTGGCGGCGCGCATGTTGCCGGTCTTCGGCATAAATGCCGCAATCTCCTCCTTGTTCGTCTCGATCTGGGCGGTGGGACGAGGCACATAGGGACGTCCGCGCTCGCGCTCGATACCTGCGAACGTGCTCATCTCCAACATGCGCATCTTCGTCGAAGTGACATGCTTGATGAACTCCCAGGCGAGATCGCGGTGCCTCGCGCCCTTTGGGATCGCCCAACAGAATCCGCCGGTCCAAGTGATGTACCGGTCCTTGACGTCCTTGAACCGACCGCGCTTGTAATAGCGGTCGTCGGGAATTGGCGGTGGCGCGACGCCAAAGTCCAATTTCGGCGCGTAGAGGATGAACCCGGGCATGATCCAGTCGCCGTCGATCTTCATCGCGACCTGGCCCGTGAAGAACGGATCAGACTCGTTGCCGCGCAACGAGGCGCGGAACTTCTCGGCGTTTGCATAGCCTCCGCAGATCTGGTACCCGTCGTACATGAACTGCAGCGCTTCGCGCGAAGCAGGCGTGTTCAGCGTGCAAGTCTTGCCGTCGGGCGACATGAACGACGCCTCGTTCTGGAACGCGTACAAGTAGAGCCACGAATTGCCGAAGTTCGGCATGAACCCTGCACGCTTCAAGGTGCCGTCAGGGTTGAACTCTGTAAGTACCTTGCTGTAGGCGAGCAGTTCGCTCCATGTCCGCGGTGCGCGGTCGGGGTCGAGGCCGGCCTTGCGAAGATCGTTCGCCTTTTGTCTGAATACCGCGCGGTTCCAATACAAGATTCGCGTGTCCGCCATCCACGGGATGCCATATTGGTGCCCTTCGTAGTGACACTCGCTCCATGGCGCCGGGTAGTACTGCTCGGCCGTCGGAGTGTTGGCATCCTTCCCCTCGTCCCGTGAGATCAGGTCGTCGAGCGGCTCGAACGCGCCAAGGTGCGCCCAGTCCGGAACGGAAAACCGATCCTGGAGCACGATGTCCGGCGGCACGCCTCCGACGATCGCCGTCATCAGTTTCTGCGGGTTCATCCGTCCCGCACCCATGCCTAACATGTGGACGGTGACGCCGGGGTGCGACTCTTCAAACCGCCTGATTACCGCGTCCATCCCCTGGTCGTTCGGCCCGAGCTGCATCCCCCAGACGACCAAGTCGGTCGTCTGGCCCTCGCCCGAAGCGACCGCGCACACACACAGCGCGGCCAGCGCAACAAGGACGGTTCGCAGGGTCTTGGTCATTGCAATAAGGGATCCAAAGTCAAACTCAAATTCGATCTTACTTTCCCTGAGTCGGTCCCGACCGGTGACGCTAACAACAAAAATGTGCACGCCGGGCGTACAAATGGCACGCGGAGCCTGTATAATAAGTGCTGGATTGGGCATGCTCGATCCGGTTCCGAGGCCTAATGTCGAGAGATCGACAGCGGGGGACCCGACCTCTGGGGTGAACCGTCCGCGAGGACAGAGGGCTTTTCTTGGGCCCTAACCCGTCAGCTAACCACGTAGGCCTTAGCAAGAAACAGCCATGCGCTGTAGGAGGAATCGAAGAAGATAACTTCTAACTCATGAGCGCTGTGTGCGTTCAAGACGCCGTAGTCAAAGACGTGCGCAGCTTCGATACACCGATGGATGGCGCCGACGCAAGCGGATGCCGTCCGACTGACCAAACCAGAGTTTCGCGGTGCCGGAAAAGGCCTTCATCGAGCCAAACCACACCATTCGGAGCGGAGGCCGCGAAACCTCAATGAGTCAAAGGCGCCGACCTGTCGAGGGCGATGCGGTCGGCGCCTACTCTTGTCAACTCCGCCGGAAGGTTGAGGGCCGCCCCGGCGAACGGTATCATAGGCCCAGGTGCGCGGCGTGAGGGTCGAACTTTCAACTTTGCCAGATCGGAGTCCAACTCTTGGCTGAACGGCGTCGCGAACCGGCCGGAATCGTCATCGGCCTGCTGACCTTCTTGGGCGGTGTCGCACTCATCGTCTTCACCTTCGCGCTAGCCCGCGACCTCTTCTCCCAGTCGCCCGAGTCCGCCGTCGGAATCAAGCCCGGCACCGCCCTCGACACGAACAAAATGGTCTCCCAGGCCCTCAACGTTGCGACGAAGGTCGTCCTTCTGATCGTCATGTCCGGGATCGGATCGATCCTCGCCTCGCGAGGCATCAAACTCTACGTCCACGGAACACAAGGCAAGGACGAAAGGAAGGACGCACCCTAGGCGGTCAGACGCCGACCGGGTGCCAGACGGTCTTCGTCTCAACGAACCGCTCGATCCAACCCAGCCCCTGTGCCTTGTCGCTGAGCCAGCCGGCACGGCTCATTCGCTGGCCAATGCGCACTCGTTTGACGTTCTCCGCGCCCTGTTCCACGAGCGATTGAGCCGCTTCCTCGTCACCATCGCGATAGTCGAGCGCGTTGACGTCCATGTGCCTTGCCAGGTGCGGCAACAGCTCTTCCTTAGAGCCCGTCAACAGGTTCACGACGCCTCCCGGCATGTCCGAGGTCGCCAGCACCTCGGCGAACTCCAAGGCAGTCAGAGGGTAGCGGTCGGAAGCGAGCACGACGCACGTGTTCCCGCTCACGATCACAGGCGCCACCTGCGAGACGAGCCCGATCAGCGGTGTCCCCTCGTCCGCGACGACCCCCACTACCCCCGTCGGCTCGGGGAACGAAAAGTCGAAGTACTCCGTCGCGACCGGGTTGACGCTTCCCAGTACCGCCGTCAACTTGTCGGCCCATCCGCAATAATAGACAAGCCGGTCGACAGCCGCCGTCACTTCTTCGCGCGCAGCAGGCAAGGCGAGTCCCGACTCCGCAGACAGCAGGCGCGAGAACTCGTCTGCACGTGCCTCCAACATCTCGGCCGCACGGTAGAGGATCTGTCCCCGGTTGTAGGCAGTCCGTCCGCTCCACCCTGCAAAAGCCGACCTTGCTGCCTTCACCGCGTCGCGCAAGTCCTTCCGTGATGCATGGCAGTAGTTCGCGATGAAACCGGCCTTCCCGCTCCGCGACATCGAACGTCCGGACTCCGATCGCACAAAAGCACCGCCGATGTACAACTTGTAAGTCTTCTTCACAGCCAGGCGGGACATTACGAAACCTCCAGGTACGGCACGAGTCCGTGCCGGCCGCCCTCACGGCCGTAGCCCGACTCCTTGTATCCGCCGAACGGGGAAGCCGGATCGAACTTATTAAACGTGTTCGCCCACACCACCCCCGCGCGAAGGTCGCCCAAGGTCTTGAAAATCTTGCTGCCCTTGTCTGTCCAAACACCGGCGCTCAACCCATAACAGGTGTTATTCGCCTTCTGCACCGCTTCGGCGGGAGTCCGAAAAGTCATCACCGCCAGCACCGGCCCAAAAATCTCCTCCTGCGCAATACGGTGCGACTGTGCCACGCCCGTAAAGTACGAGGGCAAGAAGAAGTAGCCCTTGCTCGGCAGCTTTTGCCTGCCTTGGAACAGGACGGCGCCCTGCTCCACTCCGCTCTGCACGAGTTCGCAGATCTTGTCGAGTTGCGCTTTACTGTTGATCGCGCCGACGTCCGTGTTCTTGTCGAGCGGGTCACCCACGCGCAGGCTCTGGATCCGGTGGTCCAGTTTCTTAATGAGTTCGTCGTGAACGCTCTCCTGCACGAGCAGCCGCGAACCCGCGCAGCACACATGTCCTTGGTTGAAGTAAATCGCGTCGACGATCCCCTCGACCGCCTGATCGAGCGGCGCGTCCTCGAAGACGATGTTCGCCGCCTTGCCGCCGAGTTCAAGCGTGATGTTGCGCGTCTTCGCCGTGCGCTGGATGATCTTGCCGACCTCCGTCGAGCCCGTAAACGCCACCTTGTCGATTCCCGGGTGTGAACTCAGCGCCGCGCCGGTCGTACCGTCGCCAGTAATGACGTTCACGACCCCTGGCGGCAGGTCAGCGTCCTGGATGATTTCGGCGAGAAGCAAAGCAGTGAGCGGCGTTGTCTCCGCGGGCTTGAGCACGACTGTGTTTCCGGTCGCAAGTGCAGGGGCGATCTTCCAAGCCGCCATCAAAAGCGGGAAGTTCCAAGGGATGATCTGCCCTGCAACCCCAAGCGGCTTCACCTTGCGTCCGGCGAACGCGTAGTCCAACTTGTCGGTCCACCCCGCGTAATAAAAGAAGTGCTGCGCGACCAGCGGCAGGTCCACGTCGCGCGACTCACGGATCGGCTTGCCACCATCGATGCTCTCCAGTACCGCTAGTTCGCGCGAACGCTCTTGGATCAGCCGCGCGATGCGATAGATCGCCTTGCCCCGCTCCTTCGGTGACGCCTTGCACCAGTGCTTCTCATAGGCCGCGCGAGCCGCACGCACCGCAGCGTCCACGTCTTTCTTCGAGCCGAGAGCGACTTTCGCCAGTCGCTTCTCCGTCGATGGATCGATCGTATCGAAGTACTTCCCCTCCTTAGGTGGCACAAACTTCCCGCCGATGAAGTGCCCGTACTGCGCCTTTATCTTCGCCAGAGACCGGCTCTCCGGAGCAGGGGAGTAATCCCACCCAGCGTGCCCGTTCCTTCCGGTCTTTTGTCTCGTCGTCGTCTCCGCCATCCGCTCAGTCCAAAGTGTAATAGTCAGCCGACTGGTAAGCGCCAGTCCGTTGCTTCGTCAGTTGCATCAGCACGTCGTTCAGCAGGCTGCTCGCGCCGAACCGGAACAGATCCGGGGTCAGCCACTCGTCGCCCAGGGTCTCCTTGACCATCACCAAGTAGTGTAGGGCCTGTTTCGCGCTTCTGATCCCTCCGGCCGGCTTCATTCCGACCTTGCGCCCCGTGTCCCACCAATGTTCGCGGATCGCTTCCAGCATCACCAGCGTCACGGGCATCGTCGCTGCGGGACTCACCTTCCCCGTCGAGGTCTTGATGAAGTCCGCGCCAGCCTCCATCGCCAAGTGGCTGGCGCGCCGTACGCTGTCGTAAGTCTCCAGTTCGCCCGTCTCGAGGATCACCTTGAGGTGCGCCGGCCCACACGCCTCCTTCACTCCGGAGATCTCGTCGAACACAGTGCGGTAATCGCCTTGCATGAACGCACCACGGTTGATGACCATGTCGATTTCGTCCGCGCCGGTCTCGACTGCGCGGCGTACTTCGTCTAGCCGTTCGTCGAACGGTATCTGCCCACTCGGAAACGATGTAGCCACGCTAGCCACTTTGACCGTTGAACCAGTCACTGCGCTCTTTGCGACACTTACCAGGCTCGGATACACGCATACAGCCGCAACAGCGGGGACACTCGGGTCGCGCGGGTCCGGCCGCACCGCCTTCGCGCACATCTGTCGCACCTTTCCAGCCGAGTCGCTCCCCTCGAGCGTCGTCAGGTCGGTCATCGAGACCACCATTCTCAGCCCCTGGACTTTCGAGTCGGTCTTGATGCTGCGCTTGGTGAACTTCGCGGCACGAGCCTCCGCGCCGACCTGGTCCACAGGGCGGTCGAACGCGCCAGGCGCCAGCAGGCTCGCAAGGCTCGGTCGTGGCATCGCGGTCGCAGTCTACTTGAGCAAACTGCCGATACGGGCAGTGCGCAAACTAAGATTGCGGGCCCTCTGGACTCCCACTTTTGGGGTAGTTCGAGATTTCTGGAAATCCCATAAATGCGGGATGACAGCATTTCGCACATTGTGCGAGAATCCGAGTGAATATGGGCTCCGGGCAAGCGGGCCTAGTTAGGAGGAACGAAACCTGACGGGAGGGACGTTCGCGCTGATGCGCGGGCGGCCCGTCCTCCAGGTTCAAACGACAACTCCTAGCACTCAATTTGATCTGATAGACTCTTTGCGCTGCGTCGGTTTGCCTATGGCCGTCGCGACAAGGAGCGGCCAAATTGGATAAGGAAACCAGGCGCGTGCGCGGAACGCGCGCCGGCCAAATACTTGAACTAGCCTCCCAAGGGCTTACCGACAAAGAAATTGCAAAGAACCTCGGAATCGCGGTCGGTACCGTCGGTTCCCACTGGAAGAAGATACGTCAAGAGTACGGGATGACTTCGCGCACGGGCATCATCGCGCGGTGGTTGTCTGACAGGTCGCCCCAAACCGCAGAACTCCACGCGGCTTCGGAGGAGCTCCTTCGCACGCACCGGACTCTCGCGGAGGTCGAATCGCTTGCACGGCTCAACGAACTGTTGCACCACACTCTCTTCTGGTCGACGACGTGCTTGTACTCGATGGATCTACATGGAGCCTTCAAGTGTCTCTACATCAGCAAGTCGGTCGAGAAACTAGGATGGACCCGAGAGGAATGGACGAACGGAAGCATTAAGATCGCTGAGATCATCCATCCGGACGATGTCCTCGCGCCGTTCGCCGCCCGGGCGGAGTGGGCCAAAAAGGGAGGGCGCTGCGCCGCTTACCTCTACCGTCTCATGACACCTGCCCGCGGAGACGTTTGGTTTTACGACAGGCAAGGCATCTCCGCCAACACCATCTACGAACCCGGATACTCGCTCGGCCTCGCCACCGACATGACGCCTCTTATCGATAAAGGACTCTTGACGCCAAAGGCAACCTACTGGCTTTTTGACGACGAACTACCGGATTCGTGGTAGCCGCGCGTCTGTCCATGCCCAAAAACTAGGATAGGCCCGGCGGAGACGCACCCACTATCATTGTTAATGTGGGGTTTATGCCGCTTCTGGCCTGGCCACACGGTACGAGGAGCATGCGCTGTCTCGACAGCGGGGATACCATAGGGGGGAGGGCTCCTCGCCTAGATCGTCTTCGCCGGGGAGCACGGCGGCCCTGCTAGACCTCTGCCTCAAAGGTAGAATCCGACTCGCATTCGGGAAGGTCGTAGCTGCGATCGAGACAGCAACAAGAACGAATATCGGGATGTGGCTCAGCTTGGTAGAGCGCCTCGTTCGGGACGAGGAGGTCGCAGGTTCAAATCCTGTCATCCCGACCATCTGCGTCCATCTGTCAGAATCTGGCCGTGATCAGCCAGCCTATCTTCCCCGAACCGATCCAGGTCGCCGGGAACGTCGCCGGCGGCCGATACGGCGAGATTGTGCTGTTCATTCGCAAGACTATGCTGGGGCACTGCGCCTCGGTCGGGCTCGTCTGCCTATCGGCCGTGCTCTTCGGTGAGCCACAGCCCATCAAGATCCTTGCAATAATCTTCGTCGCCAGCCTGCTTGCATTGACAGCCGCCCGCAGGTTCCTGAAAGGAGGCACGCCAGGCAATTTTGCCAGCATTTTGCTTCTGGCCCCCACGATCTGGAGCCTCGGCGGGCTCGTCCGTTACGGGTGGGACGCCGGACTCCCCGTCTGGATCCTGGCCAGCGGGTACCTGTGCGCCCTGATCTACGGGCTCGTTTCGGGAAAGGATTTCAGTTTTGTTGGACAGTTTGTCATTACAACAGTTGTAATGGCAATTATCTTGCCCTCCACTGTACTTCTTGGTGCAGTCCGAGCCTCGGACGCCCTGCTCTGGGGCTGCGTCACGCTCGCCTATGTGTTCTTCTTCGTCTACGACCTGGCGGCGCTCCTCAGCAGGCGCCGCCCTGGCGAAGCCGTGGCGGCCGTTGCCGACCTGTACCGCGACCTCCTCAACTTCGTGACCTACTCGGTCAGGATCGCCCTGCACTGGCGGAGGTTCAGGTTTATTTGATCGTCCGCGTCACCGCCTACCTGCGCTCCCACAGGCTCGAGGACGCTAAGACAGCCGTCTCAAACGTTGGTGTGAACGGGCTCACCGTCACCGACGTCCGCGGGAGCGGCAGTTCCCCGGAGCGGGCTTCGACCCTCGCCGGCCAGGACATCCTGATCGCCCTGCCACTCCGGTCCAAACTCGAGGTCGTCGTGCCCGAAGAACTGACTGAGCCGGTCATCGAGGCGATATTGGGCTCGATTCGGACAGACGAGCCGGGCGACGGCAAGGTCTTTGTAGAACCCGTTACGGAGGTCGTCCGCATCAGAACCGGCGAGCGCGGCCTGGACGCAGTGTGACGCCGCCAGGTTTCTCGCGTCATAATTACAAGCGGGTGCTTTTTGATGTTGAAACGTGTTTTTGGAACAGTCACGCTTGCTTTGTTGGCCTTTGCCGTCTGTCAGGCGCAAATGGTCCTCAACATGGGAACAAAGGACGGCGACACGATCTCCGGCGAGAAGGATTTCCGGGTCACCGTTCAGTCCCAGAGCCGGGTCTCGCAGGTTGAGTTCTACGTCAACGATAACCTCGTCTTCACGGACGACAGCACGCCCTACGAACTGAAACTCGACACCCTCAACTACAATGACGGGCCTCTCAAGGTCACGATCGCTGCCTACAACGCCGCCGGGGAGTCGAAGAAGGTCACCCTGACGCTCAAGGTCGATAACGGCCTTGCCCTGGGCGTCAAGCACCATGTCGACATTGCGGACAAGGACCTGGTCAACCAGAAGTGGGACGACGCTATCGCGGCGCTGCGTGTCGCCCTCAAGATCGATGCCAAAGACAACACAGCCCGCATGGCCATGGCCCGGGCCTACTTCGGGAAAGGTGTCTACGATCTCGCCGAAAAGTACGTGCGTGACGTCATGGAGAGCGACCCGGCCAACCTCGACGCGCAAAACCTCCTGGCCGGCATCAGCCTACGAACCGCCTTCAAGGCGATTGGGGGCGCAGACCGTGACCACACCATCGATACGATTTCCGAGGCGTTCAAGACCGCATCACAAGTCCGCCGCGGCGCGCTCATGGATCGCGTCGCCAAGTTCGGCACCGTCACCGACGACAACCGGATGGCTTATATCGACCTCATGAACGAGGCAGGCCGCTACTCGCTTTCCATCGATCAACTGTCGGCGATGTTCGGCAAAGACGAGTCGGATCCCGAGGTCGCTGACCGCCTGCTTTACGCACAGGTGCGTGCTGGGAGGTTCGTCGACGCACAGGTGACGCTCACCAAGCACCTGCGACGAGGCGAGCCGGACGCGTATGGCTACGCGATCAAGTCCATCATCGACGACTGGTTTGGCGACCAGCGGGGATCGATGGACGCTCAAAGGGAGGCCCTCCTGGACGATCCGACGAACATGGGCGTTCGAACGGCACAGGCTTTCCTCGCACTGAGACATCGCAACTTCAGCGCTTTCAACGCGATCACTTCGGGCCTAGCCGGCTCGGCCGGTTACAGTGCGGTGACGAACTACTACCTCAGTGCGATGTACTAC
>OBLQ010001118.1_pt1 | contig 10125 bp, 9 predicted proteins | sample 1519881 | NCBI WGS metagenome assembly OBLQ01 (sample SAMN01911456, study PRJEB22533) | soil metagenome | biome: Soil | place: Malaysia | collected 2012-04-30 | depth DG_metagenome m | reverse complement strand
GGCACCCATCTCCCGGACGTCACGGTAATCTCTCCCTGCTTCGCCGTGACAATCGGTGCAAAATCAATTAAAAGTTTTGTTGAGAAATGTCCCAAGACCTTCATCCCCAAGTCAATATCGTCGGCGCGGGCTTGGCCGGCTCCGAGGCTGCCTGGCAATTAGCTCGACGCGGCTTGCAAGTCCGCCTCTTCGAAATGCGTCCCGAAAAGAAATCCGAAGCCCACCAGGGTGGAAATTTCGCCGAATTGGTTTGCAGCAATTCCTTGCGCGGTGCTGACCTGAAAAACGCCGTGGGCCTATTGAAAGAAGAAATGCGCCGCTTGGGTTCTTTGATTCTCGAAGCGGCCGACCGGCATGCCATCCCCGGAGGCGGCGCCTTGGTGGTGGACCGGGAAGGATTTTCCAAGCATATCACAGAGACGCTTCGAGGCCATCCCAGGGTGGAAATCGTGCTTCAAGAAGTTGCCGATTTGGCCGCTCTTTCCCCTCCGCTCCTTATCGCGACGGGTCCCCTGAGCAGTCCGGCTTTGGCCCATAGCCTTCGCGGCTTGATCGGAGGGGATTATCTCTATTTCTACGACTCGATTGCGCCCATTGTCGAAGCCGACACGATCGACTTGAACATCGCCTTTCGCGCTTCCCGTTACGACAAAGGCGAGGCCGATTATTTGAATTGTCCCATGAGCCGCGAGCAATATGAGGTCTTTATCGATGCCCTGCTCGCGGCGGAAAAAGTTCCAACTAAAAATTTCGAAGCGCCGAAGTTTTTTGAAGGCTGTCTTCCTATCGAAGTGATGGCCGAACGGGGCAGGGATACTCTCGCTTTCGGGCCGATGAAGCCGGTCGGTCTCATCGATCCCCGGAGTGGCAAGCGCCCCCATGCCGTGGTTCAACTGCGTCAGGATGATCTCCATGCCTCGCTCTATAACTTGGTGGGTTTTCAAACCCGCATGAAATATCCCGAGCAAAAGCGGGTGTTTCGACTGATTCCTGGGCTGGAAAAGGCCGAATTCGCACGGCTCGGCAGCATGCATCGCAATACTTTTATCAATTCACCGGCTCTGCTGGACGATCAACTCGAGTTAAAATCTCATCCTGGAATCTTTCTGGCCGGTCAAATGATCGGCGTGGAAGGCTATGTCGAGTCCGCGGCCATGGGGTTGTACGCCGGGATGGTTTTGGCGGAGCGCTTGCGCGGGAGGCGCCTTCAAGCTCCGCCTCCGGCCACCGCGTTGGGCGCCTTGGTCAGGCATGTCAGTCAAGCGAGTCCAGCCGGTTTTCAGCCGATGAACGTCAACTTCGGCTTATTGGAGATTCCCGCCGCCTTGAAGCGGAAAAATCAAAGGGAAGAGCTGGCGAGACACGCGCTGAGCGTTCTCGGTCAGTGGCGTGAAGCGTGAAGTGTGAAGCGTGAAGCGTTGATGATAATACGTTTCACCCTTCACCCTTCACAGGATAACGATGTCTCGAGTTGAAGAATTTTTAAATTATTTGCGCACTGAAAAAAACTGCTCCGAGCATACTTTAAAGAGTTACCGCATTGACCTGCGCGAAATCGAAGCTTTCATCCGGCAAAACGGCCCGCAATGGATTTCCGAAAATGAAGTGCAATGGGAAAAACTGACGATTCTTCCTTTGCGCGCCTATCTAGGCCGCGCTTACGGAAGGCTCCAGGCCGCTTCGCTCGGTCGGCGCATTGCGGCCTTGCGCAGTTTTTACCGTTTTCTCGCCAAACAGGGCTTGGTCCAAAATAATATCGCCCGTGAGCTGGCTGCGCCCAAGTTACCGAAGACCTTGCCCAAGTTCTTGGGCGTCGAGGAAGCCTTCCGCTTGATGGAAGCCCCCAAGGGCGAAGACGTCCAAAGCTTGCGCGACCGGGCCATGCTCGAGCTTTTTTATTCGAGCGGGCTGCGCCTGAGGGAATTGACCGGTCTCAGGCTTTCCGCCCTGGACCTTCCCACGGGCATGCTTCGAGTCAAGGGGAAGGGGAACAAGGAGCGGCTCTTGCCCATGGGGGGCAAGGCTTGCGACGCTTTGTCGGCTTATTTAGCGATCCGCCCGCAGATTTCGGCCCAAGCCGGTCATGAAGACTTTGTCTTTCTGGGTGTCCAAGGCAAAAAGATCCACCCGCGCGTCGTCGGCCGGCGTTTGGAAGAATATGCGACCAAGCTGGGACTGCCCAAGAAAGTGACGCCTCACATGCTGCGCCACAGCTTTGCGACCCATTTGATGAATAATGGTGCGGATCTGCGGGGAATTCAGGAATTACTCGGCCATGCCAGTCTTTCGACGACGCAAAAATATACTCATATCAGCCTTGACAAGCTGCTCGAGGTTTATGACAAAGCGCATCCGAAGGCGTGAAACGTGAAGCGTGAAATGTAGGGAGGACCTTTAGGTCCGAACCCCTGCGAAGCCGGGATCCGGTTTCGGGCGGGCCTAAAGGCCCTTGCTACGAGAAGCAAAAATTGTGAGAAATGAAACGTTAAGTTTGGAAGGAAAAGGGGTTTTCCTTTGAAAATAGAAGCAACGACAATTTTATGCGTACGGCGCGGCAATCAAGTGGCGATGGCCGGGGATGGACAGGTTTCTTTCAATAATACCGTGATGAAGGCGAGCGCCAAGAAAGTCCGCCGGATGAAAGACGGGAAGGTGGTGGCGGGTTTTGCCGGATCAGCGGCGGATGGTTTTACTTTGTTCGAAAAGTTCGAGGCCAAGCTCGAGCAGTACGGAGGTAATATTACCCGTGCCGCGGTCGAGCTTGCGAAAGATTGGCGCAGCGACCGCGTGCTGCGGCGTCTCGAGGCCATGCTGATCGTCGCCGATCGTGAAAAAACCTTCACCCTTTCGGGCGGCGGCGACGTCATTGAACCTGACGACGGCATCACGGCGATCGGTTCCGGCGGTCCCTTCGCCTTGGCGGCGGCGCGGGCTTTATTAAAGCACACGAAACTCAGCGCCAAAGAAATCGCCCAAGCCGCCATGAAAGTCGCGGCGGATATTTGTATTTATACGAATGACAATATTATCTTGGAAGAACTTAATGGAGAGGTGAAGCGTGAAGAGTGAAGCGTGAAGCGTTTATGATAATACGCTTCACGCTTCACTCTTCACGCTTCACTCGTTCTCATGAAAGCCATCAACTTCACTCCCCGCGAAATCGTCTCCGAACTCGACCGCTACATCATCGGCCAAGGGGCGGCCAAACGTGCCGTCGCCATCGCCTTGCGCAACCGTTGGCGTCGGCAAAATGTCGGTCCCGAACTGCGCGATGAGATTGCGCCGAAAAATATCATTATGATCGGACCGACCGGCGTGGGCAAAACCGAAATCGCCCGTCGCTTGGCCAAGCTCGCCAATGCGCCCTTCATCAAAGTCGAAGCCAGCAAATTTACTGAAGTCGGCTACGTGGGCAAAGACGTCGAATCGATGATCCGCGAACTCACCGAGACCGCGGTCAAAATGGTCAAGGAAGAAGAAACCGCCGAAGTGAAGCCCAAGGCCGAAGATTTGGCCGAGGAAAGATTGCTCGACCTCTTGCTTCCCAAAAGTACGGCCCCCGCTCCCGAAGGCGAGGCCACGGCCCAAGCCACGCGCGACAAATTGCGGCAGATGCTCCAAGAGGGCAAGCTCGACGACCGCAACGTCGAACTGGAAGCCGCGGCTCCGACCGGCGGTTTCATGCCCATGGTCGAGGTGGTCACCGGTCCTAATCTCGATGAACTCGGCTCGAATTTGCGCGAAATGATGTCGGGGCTGTTTCCTAAAGGGAGGAAGCGCAGCAAGTTGAAAGTCCCCGAAGCCCGGCAAATTCTCATTCAAGAAGAGGCCGCCAAGCTCATCGACATGGACAACGTTTCCAAAAGAGCCGTCGAGCGGGTCGAGCAGAACGGCATTATTTTCCTCGACGAAATCGACAAAATTGCAGGCCGTGAGTCGCACCATGGCCCCGACGTCTCACGCGAGGGCGTGCAGCGCGACATTTTGCCCATCGTGGAAGGCAGCAATGTCAACACCAAGTACGGCATGGTACGGACCGACCATATTTTGTTCGTTGCCGCCGGAGCTTTTCACGTCAGCAAGCCCAGCGATTTGATTCCGGAATTGCAGGGCCGTTTCCCGATTCGCGTGGAGCTCGATTCTTTGACCAAGGAAGATTTTTTGCGCATTTTGCAAGAGCCGGCCAATTCCCTCACCAAACAATACGTTGCTTTGTTGGCAACGGAAGGCATCGAAACCGAATTCACCCCCGAGGGACTGAGGGAGATCGCCGAATTCGCCGGCTTGGTCAACGAGCGCACCGAAAACATCGGCGCCCGCCGTCTGCACACCATCATGGAGCGGGTTTTAGACGAGATTTCCTTCGAGGCACCCGACCGCCGGGGTCAGCGCCTGGTGGTGGATGCCGCCTATGTCCGGGAACGCTTAGCGGATGTCGTCAAAGACCAGGATCTTAGCAGATACATATTGTGAATTTTAAAAATTCCCGATAAAAAGTCAGCTTCGTTTTTTCTTTTTCCGACCTCTGTTTTCTGGTTTCCGGCTTCCGGTTTCTGGCATCGGGAGGCCGGAAACCGGATCAAAGGCTGCTATATGCAATTTGACGTTGACCAACTTGTCCAGCGCGCCTCCATCTTAATGGAAGCCCTGCCTTACATCCGCCGTTTTTACGGAAAAGTCATTGTCATCAAATACGGCGGCCACGCCATGGTGGACGAAGGTCTCAAAGAAAGCTTCGCCAAAGACATCATCATGATGCGCTACATCGGGATGATTCCCATCGTGGTGCACGGCGGCGGTCCGCAGATCGGTTCGGTGCTGAAGCAAATGGGCATCGAATCGAAATTTCACAACGGCATCCGCATCACCGACGAGGCCACCATGGACGTGGTTGAAATGGTTTTGGTCGGCAAGGTGAACAAAGAAATCGTCGGCTTGATTAATCAACACGGCGGCCGTGCCATTGGTCTTTCGGGAAAAGACGGACAACTTCTCAAGGCCCGCAAGCTCGCCGAAGAAAAAGTTTCTTTCGACCGCAAGGTGAACGAGATCATCGATTTGGGAAGAGTGGGCAATGTCTCGGAAGTGAATGCTTCCATTTTGACTTTGCTCGAAAAAGACAATTTCATCCCCGTCATAGCTCCGGTGGGAGTCAGCGAGAGCGGCGAGGCTTTGAACATCAACGCCGACCTCGTCGCCGGCGCCATTGCCGGCGCCTTGCAGGCGGAAAAACTTATTTTACTCACCGACGTCGAGGGCGTGAAAGACGCCAAAGGGAAATTAATCAGCGAACTTGGTAGCTCTAAAGCTACCCGGCTGATCGAAGAACAAGTGATTTCGGGAGGAATGATTCCCAAAGTCACTTGCTGCCTGCGCGCCTTAGCCGGCGGCGTCAAATCCGCCCACATCATCGACGGGCGGGTGCAGCATGCGGTGCTCCTCGAGATCTTCACGGATATCGGGGTAGGAACGATTTTACGGGAGTGAAAGAAGTGAAACGTGAAAAGTGAAACGTGAAACGTCAAGAATTTCTCTTACATTTCACGTTTCACGTTTCACGCTTCACCGTTTGTCATGTCAACGCAACAAATTATTTCTCTCAGTGATCGATACCTTATGAAAACTTACGCCCGTCATCCGATCGCTTTCGTCCGCGGCAAAGGCTGTTATCTTTGGGATGCCGAGGGGAAGAAATATCTCGATTTTCTGGCGGGCATTGCCGTGAACGGTTTGGGACATTCCCATCCGGTGATTACGGCCGCCGTGGCGGAGCAGGCGGCGAAGCTCATTCACACTTCCAATTTGTTTTATAATTCTTCTCAAGCCGAGCTCGCGGCTCTGCTTTGCAAGCATTCCTTCGCCGACAAAGTTTTCTTCTGCAACAGCGGAGCGGAGGCCAACGAGGCGGCGGTCAAACTGGCGCGAATTTATCAGAAAGGCAAAAAAGGACCGGATTGCTTTGAAATTCTCACTATGGAAAAAAGCTTTCACGGCCGCACCTTGGGCATGATCGCCGCGACCGGCCAGGACAAAGTGAAAAAGGGCTTCGAACCCATGCCGGAAGGCTTCCGCCACCTTCCTTATAACAATCTTCCGGCCTTAGCGGCGGCGATGAGCGACCAAACTTGCGCCGTCTTGCTCGAACCGGTGCAGGGCGAAGGCGGCGTCAATTATCCAGGCTCCGGTTATTTGCAGGGAGTGAGGGAGCTCTGCCGCAAGCACGGCGCCTTATTGATCTACGACGAAGTGCAATGCGGCATGGGCCGCACCGGGAAATTATTCGCTTACGAACATTCGGGCGTGGCTCCCGACATCATGACGCTCGCCAAATCTTTGGGCGCAGGTTTGCCGATCGGCGCTTGTCTGGCCACTGACGAAATCGCGGCCGCTTTTCAGCCCGGCTCGCATGCCTCCACCTTCGGCGGTAATTTTCTCGTCTGCGAAGCGGCCAAGGCTTTTTTGAAAGTGCTGCTCGAAGGAGGCACTCTCTCTCATGTGGTCAAAAACGGCGCCTATCTTGTAGAACAACTGCGCGGCTTGCAGAAAAAACATCTCTTCGTCAAGGAAGTGCGGGGCAGCGGCTTGATGGTCGGTGTGGAATTGGAGATCCTCGCCAAACCGCTGGTGGAGCGTGCTCTCGAAGAAGGCTTAATCATTAATGCTCCGCAAGAAAAAGTCCTGCGTCTGGTTCCTCCCTTGATCGTCGGCTACAAAGAAATAGACCAAGCGATCGACATCCTCGACGATGTTTTCGGGGAAGTCTCGGGAAGAGGTCCTGCGTGAAGAAATTACGCCATTTTTTGACCTTGCTGGACTATTCGGCGCGCGAACTGAGCGAATTGCTGGCGCTTGCGGCCGAACTGAAGGCGCGTTCCAAAAAAGGAAAAGAAGACCGCTGTCTTCAAGGTAAAATCCTGGCCATGGTCTTTGAAAAATCCTCGACGCGCACCCGCATTTCCTTTGAAGCGGCCATGCTTCAGCTCGGCGGCCATTCCGTCACGATTACGTCCGCCGATAGCCAACTCGGCCGAGGTGAAAGCTATGAAGACACGGCGCGGGTCTTGTCCCGCTACTGCCAGGGCATCGTATTGCGCACTTTTTCCCAGGTGAATTTAGAAAAGATGGCGGAGGCGGCCAGCGTTCCGGTGATTAACGGACTCACGGATTTGTTTCATCCGGTGCAAGTGATGGCCGATTTACAGACGGTTCTGGAGGTCAAAAAAACTTTGGACGGCCTAAAAGTGACTTATGTCGGCGACGGCAATAATCTGGCCAACAGCTGGATCAACGCGGCCATCGTCCTCGATTTCGATCTCAATGTTTCGTGCCCGCCGGGCTACCAAGCTTCCGGCGAAATCCTGCATAAGATCGGCCAGTACCCGAAAATTCGTTTTGTCGATGATCCGACCGAAGCGGTGAAGAGCAGCGACGTGATCTACACCGACACTTGGTTTTCGATGGGCCAGAAAGAAGACGAGGCGAAGCGAAAATTATTCGCGCCCTACCAAGTCAATCGCGAGCTGGTCTCGCACGCGGCTCGTGACGTCATGGTGTTGCATTGTCTTCCCGCGCATCGCGAAGAGGAAATTACCGGCGAAGTGTTGGATGGTCCGCATTCTTATGTTTGGGAAGAAGCGGAGAATCGTTTGCATATGCAGAAGGCGATATTAAAGACTTTGTTAAGTTGATCGAACAAAAATTTTCCCTCCCCTTTGCAAGGGGAGGGTTAGGGTGGGGTAGAGTCCGGCGCTGTTATCCAGTTCAGCGCTCTACCTCCCCCTAACCCCCTCCTTGTAAAGGAGGGGGGAAGAAGGAGAGAGGTCCCATGTCCGATGTCAAAAAAGTCGTCTTAGCGTATTCCGGCGGTCTCGATACCTCGGTGATTATGCGATGGCTCATCGAGAATTATCAGTGCGAGGTCATCGCTTTCGCCGCGGACTTGGGGCAGGGCGAAGAGTTGGCGCCCTTGAAAGAAAAGGCGCTCAAGACCGGCGCCAGTAAAATTTACATCGAAGATTTGCAGGAGGAATTCGTCCGAGATTTCGTGTTCCCGATGCTCAGGGCCAATGCGATCTATGAAGGAGCTTATTTGCTCGGCACTTCCATTGCCCGTCCACTGATCGCCAAAAAACAAATCGAAATCGCCCGGCAGGAAGGCGCCGACGCCGTGAGCCATGGGGCGACCGGCAAGGGCAACGATCAGGTCCGTTTTGAATTGACTTATTACGCCTTGCAGCCCGGCATCCGAGTGATCGCGCCGTGGCGCGAATGGCAATTCAAGGGGCGGGGCGATTTGATCGAGTATGCCGAAAAGCACGGTATTCCGGTGCCTGTTTCTAAATCGAAGCCTTACAGCTCGGACCGAAATTTGCTGCACATCAGTTTCGAGGGCGGCATTCTCGAAGATCCTTGGAGCGCTCCGCCCGAGGACATGTTTTTGCTTTCCAAAAGTCCTGAGGCCGCTCCTGACAAAGCCCTTGTCATTGAAATCGAATATGAAAAAGGCAATCCCGTGGCGGTCAACGGTCAGCGGCTGGCGCCTGCGGCGCTCTTGGCCAAGCTTAATGAGCTGGGGGGCGAAAATGGCGTGGGACGCGTGGATTTAGTCGAGAATCGTTTCGTCGGCATGAAAAGCCGTGGCGTTTATGAGACTCCCGGCGGCACAATTTTACACGCCGCGCATCGCGCCATTGAATCGATCACTCTCGACCGCGAGGTGTTGCGGATTCGCGACAGTCTGATTCCGCAATATGCGGCGATGGTCTACAACGGCTTTTGGTACGCGCCGGAGCGTGAATTGTTGCAAAACCTGATCGACGAGGCGCAAGGGAGGGTGAGCGGTGTCGCGCGCTTGAAGCTCTACAAAGGCAATGTCACCGTGCTGGGCCGCAAGTCGGGCTATTCGCTGTTCCGCGAGGATTTTGCGACCTTCGAAAAAGACACGGTCTATAATCAGAAAGACGCGGAAGGTTTCATTAAGATCAATGCGCTGCGCTTGAAGATTCGGGCTTTGTTGCAAAAAGGCAAATAAATGAAGAAGGCGCTTTGGCAGCCTCGCTATACATTGACCTCCTTCATCGCCCGTCGTCTGATGGAGATCGAAGCGGCCAAGACGGCGGTAGAGCGTACGCCTTTATCTCCGGCGGCGGCGGCCGATTTGCGGCATCAGGCGCGCGTCAAATCCTCCCATTATTCCACCCGCATTGAAGGCAATCGCTTGACCTTGGAGGAAGCCGAGCAGGTCATTCAGAATAAGCCCTTGCGTTTCCGAGGCCGGGAGCGCGACGTCGGTGAAGTGCGCAACTATTGGGCGGCCTTGTTGCGGGTCGAAGAATGGGCCGCGAAAAAAATGGAGTTGAACGAAGCTTTGATTCATCGTCTCCACGCCCTTGTGATGAAGGGACCGCGCAGTAAGGCGAGCGTTTATCGCGGCGGACAAAATGTCATTCGGGATTCGATTTCGGGAGTGATCGTTTATTTGCCGCCTCAAGCGCAAGACGTGCCGGAGCTGATGAGGGCAATGGTGGCATGGGTGGCCAAGGCGGAAAAGGACAAGCTGCCCGCGCCGCTCATTGCCGCGCTTTTGCATTATCAATTCGTCACCATTCATCCTTATTATGACGGCAACGGTCGAACGGCCCGCTTGCTCGTGACCTTTATTTTGCATCGCGACGGTTATCTTACGGCTTTCCGATCCCCGCGCGAGAGAGGTATTGGCTTTGCTCACCCGACAAGAGCAGGTGACCGCTCGGGCAGTCGCGGAGTTGCTTTGTCTTTCCGAGCGTTCCGCCCGTTTGCTGCTCCGAGGCTGGGTGTCGGAGGGCTGGTTGACGGTGCTTGATCCCTCCAACCGCAAACGCGCTTACCGTTTATCGGCAAAGTATCGGCAATACTTGGGGTGATTATCGGCAAAGCTCGGCTCTACGTAGGGTCTTCATTTTTATTTTGATCTTTTGACGCACAATAGCCTTGTCATTTATCTTAACATATTTATAATTCATTCTTTGTCGGGAGATCGAAATGTCTCGAGTACGTAAAACTAAAAGCAATGTTGTAAGGTTAGACGCTCAACTCGAAGTGAATATCACTCGTGAAGACGATTGTTTTATTGCATATTGTCCGGCT
>OBLQ010001117.1_pt1 | contig 10129 bp, 8 predicted proteins | sample 1519881 | NCBI WGS metagenome assembly OBLQ01 (sample SAMN01911456, study PRJEB22533) | soil metagenome | biome: Soil | place: Malaysia | collected 2012-04-30 | depth DG_metagenome m | reverse complement strand
AGCCGCGCCTGTAAGGCAAGAGTCTGACACACCAGGAACTCAGATTGATCCAACCGCCCATTACGCAATCTGAAATTCGCCCTGTCCGGTCACCTGGCGACAGGCGGCGGAGCAGGCAGCGTGCCGCCCTCGGCAAGAATCTTCATGTTCTGCAGAGCCTGGGTGAATCGAGCGCGGCGTGCTTCCCTGTCCGCCGCGCGCGCCGCATCGTCCTTGAGCATCGAGTTGTCGAAGAACAAGGTGTAAACGAGCTTGGACGTGGCCGGCGTCAACGGACGCGCTTCCACCGTGCCATGATAGAGATTGTACGGAACGCCCTCTTTCGGAGTTTGCGCATAGGTGTAGGAAAGCTCCGTTTTGCCGACCAGCACCTCGCCGCCGCCCACGGAGCGCACGGCGCCGAACTCGCCGTCTTTACCGGCTACGATCTTGCATCCTGCGGGCACCTGAAGCCATTCGGCGACGTCGCAATATTTGCCGACTCGCTTCCATACCTCTTCCGCCGGGCGGTTGACGGTGATTTCCATTTGGATGGATGTGTAGGTGGGCGAGGCGACGACGACCGAGCTTGGCGCGGATGCCTGCGCCTGCGCGGCAGTCGCCCAGCATATCCCGGCTAGCGCGAACATAGAGCTTGTAGCCATTGTCCCGAATGCGTTGCGCATCTGCATCCTCCCGGAGATTGGGCTTCGCGTCGTGTTAGTTTCCGACCGCATCTGAAGTGCCCAAGATATTGTTTCGGATTCAGAAGTCCGGCTTGTCCGCAGTCGGGACCTGCGCGTCTTCTTCGGTGCCGTATTTGCGCGGGTTTTCGGCGCAGACCTGCTCGGCCCATTCGACCGCGGGCTTCCCGTAGGTCACTGTCGCGGACCAGGGTATCGTGAAGACGTTCGGATCTTCGACCGTGAACAGGAGCTGAAGGTATTTGCCCCTGTAATTGGCATCCATATTTAGAGGTTGCGCGCGAAAATTTTCTTTCGCGTCGCGTTCCAAACCTTCTTTCGCAACTTCGTAATCCACAAGCCGGTAACGCTCGACAACATGCAGAGCGGAAGTTTGCGGCGTTCCATACCAGTCCACCATGGCGAAAGGTCCGGGCTTGATCGCCACAGTGTCGATGACGAGCGTATCGCCTTCGTAATGGCCGACGGAATCGCCAAAATAGGTTGGCTTCACGTTTGCCGGATGCTGCGCATTCATGCGGATTTGGCGAACCTGATGGTCGAGCTGGTAGACGATCGTGATTTCATCAGGCTGCTGGAGCAGCATCATTCCGACCGGAAAAACGAAGGGCACCCCGTTAGGCCAACACTGGTTGCGCGGATTGTGAAAGCCGAAATAGGCTTTCGACATGTCACCGAACTTCTTCACCGTCGCGGCTGCCTCGGGCTTCAGGATCGGGTTGTTGTAATCGCCGACGAGCTGCAGGATGTTGTTTATGCCGTCGCGCCGTGACAAATTTGTCAGGGAGGTTGGACCCGATGCGAGGGGCTCCATGCCAGGAATGGATGGATGAACCCACCGGCCTGTGAAATCTGGAACGGATGCTGTCGGCGCGAAGGCTTGCCCGAAGCCTGGTGATGCGGCCGCCACCGTCAACGCGACCACCGAAAGGAAATTGAGCGCCCGAATCATGTTCTCCCTCCCATTATGGTTCCACGAGCTACGGCTGCAGAACGCTATACCCTTCGCAGCGCGATTCAAAGGCCGTGCCTTTCTGCACGCCGTAGGACCGTGCATCGAGCGCAAACCTTTCACAGAGCATCATAGTGAATCGGATGTTCGAGCGGCTCTTTTTCGACGTTGGCGTGGCGCTCCGGACGCCGAGAAGCGGTCGTCTTCTGTCCTGCGCTCCAATCGCGTAGACTAACGGGCGGCCCTCACATTGGAATCGACGATGGGAATCATTTCGGCAAGGCATATGAGGCTGGCGGCCAACGGGTTCGTCTCCGCGGCCATGCTCGTTTCCGCCGCGGCGGGAGCGCAGAATTCGGCTTCGATTCCTGAGCTTTCGGGCCATTGGAGCCGCACCAATTTCAATCTTGAACAGCCGGAATCGGGCCCCAAGTTCATCGTCAACATGCTCAAGAAACCGGACGGTACCATCGACGACGACACGGCGCGCATCGGGGACTACACCAATCCGATCCTTACACCCGAAGCCGCGAAGATCTTGCGGGAGCACGGGGAACTTTCCCGTACCGGCAGAGCCATCTCCGACCCGCATAACCAATGCTGGCCGGAGCCACCGCCCTTCACTCTGGCGATTCAGGTCGAGGTTCTGCTGCTGCAGAGCAAGGATGAGGTCACGCTGATCTATGTGAACGGCCAGAACGTGCGCCACGTTCGCATGAACGCGGGCCATCCCGCGCACGTGACGCCTTCTTGGCTGGGCGATTCCGTCGGCCATTACGAGGGCGACACGCTGGTAATCGATACCGTCGGCATCAAGCCGGGCCCGTGGCCCGTCATTGACCGCTACGGCACGCCGCACAGCGACGCGTTGCACGTCGTGGAGCGCTACCGTCTGATCGGCGGAGAAGAAGCGGCGGCGGCGATCCGCAAACACCGCCGCGAATTCACCACGGCTGCCGCGATCCCGCGCTTCGGCATTTACGGCGCGGAATTCGATACCGATATGAGCAAGAAGGGTCTGCAGGTCGAAGTCACGGTCGACGATCCGAAAATGTTTACGATGCCCTGGAAAGGGTTCGTTACATACCGGCCTGCGAACGGATGGCCGGAAATGTCATGCGCCGAAAGCTTGACCCCATCGGCAGGTGTGGAAAGCCACCTCCCGGTCGCAAACAAGCCGGATTTCTGATCGGACGGCCGCTTCACCCCGGAAGCGGACATAGGCAGAATGACTCGGGAGGGCTGGGGTCGACCCGTCCCGACCGTTCGCCCGCCGGAACCTCGCTCTTCGGCGGACCGTACTCGCGCAAGTCCTTCTAATTCGGAACCAGAGCGGGGGCGACGTCGGTATATTTGGCCGTCGTTCCATGGCCGCCGACAAAGGTGAAATCGGTCCCTTCAACCCTCTGTTCGCGCATATCGATACCGATCGCGACTGTCAGGTCCGAACGCTGCACCGGCCCGCCCTGCAGCGGCAGCAGGTCGGTGACATAAAGAAGCTTGCTGCCCAGCACATGCCCCATGATCATGTCGGCGGAATGTGGGTTCGTAAATCGGGGGTCGGTTTCGCGATCCGCCGTGTCCATGTTGTAGAGACGGATTTCGTCCGTCTCGTCCTTGAGCGACATGACTTCGTAGAGCCCATAGATCACCGGCGTGCGCGGGTGCATCTGAAGTTCATCCGGAACGATGGTGTGCGGCGCCGCGACGACGGATTTGAAATAATCCAGCGCTTCGACGGGAACGATGAGGCTGGCGCCTTCCGCCACATAGGTGCGCAGACCGCCGGCATGGTCCATATGATGATGCGTGAGCACGAGGTAGCGGATCGGTTTGCCGGGGTACTTCGCCTTCGCCGCATCGATGGTCCAGCGCGACTGCAGCTCGCCATAGGGAGCATCGAACACCACGAGAAAATCCTTCATCGCGACGATTAAGCTGTTCGCCGTTCCGCCCTGGACGTACTGCACATTGGGTGCGAGCTCGACGAGCTTTAACCCTCCCCCGTCCGGGGTGATGATCGCGTCGCTATCGAGAAAGCGATTCAGGAACAGCCGGCGAATCACCCATTGGTAAGGGACGTTGCCGTTTGCGGGCGGCTTGGCGGCGCCCATAACGGTCTCGGGTACCGCAAACGCATCGTTCGGCAGAACCGGATTCCCGCTGGGTAGGTTTGTGTTGTCGGTCCGCGGATCGGGCACGACGGCCGTGTAATGGAGCTTTGCCACCTCTGTGCCGTTCAGCCGGTAGGAGAGCGATGTGGCGACTTTCGCGGAGCCCGCGGAGGTCCAATCCGCGAGTATGAGATCATAGTTGGAATCGCCGCTCATATTGTCTTCATCGCGGGTGCGAATGGCCGCCGGAAGATGCGTCTTTGGATCGAACAGGATGACGAAAGTCGTCGGCCCATCGGTGTAGGATACCGCCGGCAGCGAGCGATCGCCGAGTTGTTGCGGTTCCAACATCCGAACATTGCCGGCGTCGTCCATCGCTTTCAGCAGCAGGCGGGGCGAGGACCGTTCGAGTTCGCGCAAATGCGTCGCCACACGGATACCCGACATGGGTTTGCTGCCCGTATCGTCCGTGACGAATCCGAGCGCCGGCAATACGGTCTCGGTGTATTTCGGCTTGGCTTCCGGCGGCGGATATTGCTGATCGCGGTCCCATTTGGTGCGCGCCATGCCCGCTTCGAGATTCCACAGGATCTCGAACTTTCCCGTACCGAAGAAACGCGGCGCGCCGCCAGCCTCATAGGATTGTCCCGGCCCCCAGAAGCTGGCGTCGCCCGTCACCTCAAGCGCGGTCAGCCCGCGTAACGCGTCTGCTCCGCCTTGGGCCGCGACAGCTTGCGCGACGAGATCGCCGGCATCATTCCGCTGGGCCGTTGCCTGTTCTTGGGACGCAGCCAACAGCAACGCTGCGATCAAAACCAACCGTCTCATGCGCCTTCTCCTCGAATGTTCCGGGACTCTAAGCGGCCCCCCACGGGCGGTTCAAGGTCCCAATGCCCGCGGCACTTCTTGGTTTCTCGCAATCGGACCAGATGCTATCGTGCGCCCCATGTGAGAAGTGTCCGGAAAAGGGGACAATTGCCGTGTTCAAGGTTTATCCGATCGGGGCCGTGCTTATTTCTTGCAGTCTTGCCCTTCTACCAAACATCGGCTTGGCCGGCGATGCGGGCGCGCCCCCGGCCGATCCGCGTGCGATCGCCAAGGACTATTATGTCAGTTGCCAGTGGCGCGTGGCCCAAAGATTTATGGCGGAACCCACGATCCGGGATTTCAGGTACAAAAGCGGAGACATGACGGTCCCGGCGCGGGAATTTTCCGTCGAACAGGGCATGGACCGATACAAAGTGACGGTCGCCGATTTCACCAATGGACCGGCCGTCGACGATACGATCGTCGAGAATGCGGTTATGCCCATGCGCCAGCTCGGGGAAATCGAGGAGCAGCAGCCTGAAGACTATGCGCCGGGTCTCCCGGGGCGTCAGCTCGTGATCTTCGCCCCCAATGGCCGCCAATATCGCTTTACGGTCTATATGGCGGATCATCACCTCTACATCTCGGAAGCCTACACGGCGAGGGGCGATTTCAAGGCCCTCCAGTTCGATCAGTCGATGGTTCTGATCGGGGCCGATGGGGCCGACCAGAACAATTTCGGCAACCCGCTGCATTATCCTTGCGAAAAGTAGAAGCCGCTCTGTTGGCGGCCAGGTCAAACGTCCCGGCGGTTGGTAATCGCGATCGCACGCGGGAATTTCCGCTCCTGCGCCGGAGGATTCAACCGCTATGGAAAATTGAGACGCAGATTCCGGCCATAGGCTGAAGGGCCACGACCGGTTCTGACGAAACGCTGACCTGGCGGACCATCGCCTCGAACGACCGCAATGCGCATAACCGACGTTAGCCCGGTTGATCGCGCTCAAGCCGTTAGGAGTGGCCAGTATTGGGAAGAGCAGACGTTCCTGCCAAGCGCCTGAGATGAGCGAATTTGACCCGAGGCAGACGAGATTGCTTCGGCCGTGCCCTGAGCTTGGGAACTATCGAGGGGAATAACCGTTATAGGGCCGGGCATCACACGTCGGTGCGGGCATTATTGTCGAATGATCACACTGTACGGCTTCGGACGCATTTTTCGGCCGGTGATCGGCGAGACGCGCGACCTCAGAGCACAATGGGCGCTGGAGGAGGCCGGGCTTCCCTATCGCGTGCACGGCCTTGACCATACGCGCGGCGAGCTCGATGGTGCCGCATACACGCGGCTCAACTGTTTCCGTCTGGTGCCGGTCATCGACGATGATGGCTTTGTCGTCGCCGAATCCGGGGCTGTGCTGCTCTATATCGCGGAGAAGGCGGGCAAACTGATTCCATCCGACTTCCAAGGACGGATGGGAGTCGTTCAATGGTGCTTCGCGGCACTCACCACCGTCGAGCGGCCGCTGATGGAAATCCAGCTAATCGACAAGTTCGGTAGAGAAGGGCTTGGAGACCGGCGGGCGGAGATGGTGAAGCAGGCGGGCCGCTGGCTTGCTGGCCTGGAGCTCCGATTGGACGGCCGTGAATGGATTGCTTCTACCGATTTCACGGTGGCTGACATTCTTCTCGCGACCGTCTTGCGAGAAATCCGCAAGACCGACCTCATGAATTCTTACCCGCGCGTGAAGGCCTATTACTTGCGAGCGCTGGCGCGACCGGCATGGCAGCGCTCGCTCAATCACTACTCAGATCGGCTCGGAGTGGCTGTCGCGGACATTTCTTGAGGCTCTTGAGGCAGTCTTGGCGGACTGCCGTGTTAGGCGAAACGCCGAGGAGCCGTCCGCCCGTGCTTTAAGACGGCCGGGTATGAACCAAGGCGGGCCAAGCCCCGGAATTCCATCTTATGGGCGACCCGCAGGCAATGTTACGGTTCCATCATGGGCGCGGCACGGCCGGCGCAGGAGCGTAATCCTCGCCAAAGCCCTGTTGCACATCGGGGATGGAGGGAACCGTTATGCAAACCAAACTACCGAAGATAGCGGCATTGCTGCCGGCATTGCTGATAGCACTGGCGGCGATGACGGTGTCCGCAGCGGCTCAGGATGCCAAGACGTTGCTCGAAGCTGCCGACCGGGCGATCGGCGCGAGCGCGGTGAATTCCGTACAGTATTCCGGAACCGGCTGGATTGCGGCCGTGGGCCAAAGCTATGCCCCCGACGGAGACTGGCCGCGATTTGAATTGAGAAGTTACGCCAACACCATCGACTATGGCGGCAGAACGGGCAAAGAAGAATATGTTCGTGCCCAAGGGAATTATCCGCCACGCGGCGGCGGCCAACAACCGGTCATCGGCGAGCAGCGGTTTACGAATTTCGTCAACGGCAATTACGCCTGGGCCATCGGCCCGGATGATCAGACCGAAGTGCAAGCGAGTTCTGCGGAAGTTCGCCAGTTTATGCTCTGGACGAGTCCGCACGGATTCATCAAGGCGGGCCTTGCGTCGGCCGATGCCACAGTCGTCGATCGCACCTTTGCGGGATTGGGACGGACGCTAAAAGTCGTCGGCTTCACGACCATGGGAAAGTATCGGCTTACAGGGGAGTTCAACGAGCGGAATCTGCTCGAGCGCGTGATCACCTGGATTCCCGATCCCGTGATGGGAGATATGCAAGTCGAAATCCGCTACAGCGACTACCGGGACGTCGGGGGCGGCGCGAAGTTCCCGTTTCACATTCACGCCCACAAGGGAGATCATCCCCTGTTGCCCGGCGGGAACGGCCGGAACTGGTTCGATATCCAGATCGCCGATGCGAGAGTGAACGTCCCGAACGCGATCCCACCGGTTCCCGAAGATGTGCGGTCTGCGCCCGAACCGCAGATTGCCGTGAGGGCGGAACGGCTCAGCGACGATGTATGGCTTATGGGCGGCCGCACGCACAACAGCGTTGCGGTCGCATTCCGCGATTTTGTCGCCGTCGTGGAGGCGCCGCTGGACGACGAACTGGCCCAGAAAGACACATTTTCGGAAGCCGTGATCGCGGAAATCAAACGCGTCATTCCGGGCAAGCCCATCCGTTACGTGATCAATACGCACCACCATTTCGATCATGTGGGCGGCGTGCGCACCTACGCGGCCGAAGGCGCGATTATCGTGACGCACGACCGCAACAGGGAGTTTCTGGAAAATGTGGTTCTCGCTCCCCAATCGCGGTCTCTCTCCCCCGACCGGCTATCGCAATTTCCGTTCGCGACCACAGGCCCGGGTCCGCTTCCCGTCGAAACCGTGTCGGAACAGCATGCGATCAGCGACGGGCAAAAGAGCATGTTGATCTTTCACGTGCAGGGGCTCAATCACAACGAGAACATGCTGATGGCGTATCTCCCGCAAGAAAGGATTCTGATTAATGCCGACCTGTGGGGACCACCCGCTCCGGGCGCGGCGCCACCGGCCAATGTCAGCCCGAGCGCGGTGACGCTGTACGAGAACATCAAGCGCCTGGGTCTCGATGTTGCCCGGCACGTTCCCATTCACGGCCGGCCGGGACCGAATGCCGATTTCGAGCGAATTGTTGGACCGATAGCGGCGCGGCGGCAATAAGACGCCGGCTAGGGAGACCGGACCTCGGAACACGTCGCAGTCGAACTTCGGGCAGGGGGGCGAAAGGACATCGCCCCTTGCTCTTGCTTTGTTGACCGCCTCCTTCGGCTCCGGAATGTCGCCTTCCTACGCGTCTCAATGGAATTGTGCGCTCCGAATTTCTTCAAACGGAAGCGGGTTCGTATTTTTTCCGGCGCGCAGGCACTATCGAAGACTCGCGGCGCGGGCCATCTTCAGCGAGGGCTCGCGCATCCGCGCGGAGAGGCCGGCCATAATCCGCACCGCCCGCACGGCTTCGCTGCGGTCGGGTTCGGTCGAATCGTCCCCGAACCCGTATCCGTCATCGGAGCCCAGCGCCTGGACGACGAGCCCGTCCCGGCGAGGTACCAGAAGAACATTGTCGTACACGACGCTGTAATGAAGGTCCGGTTGCGGAATCAGGCGCGCCAACTGCCCGCGGACCGGCGTCATCGTCTCATCGCGAAATAGCGCCTTGGCGCCGTAACCCGTAGCATTGATCAGAGTCTTCTGGGGCAATTGCGAGAACTGACTTGGGGAGTCGAATTGCCGTGTTTCGATGAGACCTCCGTTTCCCAAGAATTCCGACATGAGCAAATGTGTATAGCTCGTCAGGTTGAACATCATGGTGGACGATCGAAAAGCACGATTTGCCGGAAAGGGATTTCTTTCGGAGGAAAGATTTTCGGCGCCAAGCAATAGGTCCGGGACCAGTTCCCGCCTGAGTTCCGCGAACCTGGGTAGGCCTGCTGCCGGCGACGCGGCCGGGCGCGCGCCTTGACTGTCCATCAGGAAATAGCTGTCGATCCACTCCACGGGATCGGCCGGCAGACCGACATAGTCTTGGTAGGCCGAAAACGAGGTCCGGCACATCTCTTCCCACGACCGCTTGAATGCGGGCGTTGCATTCTCCTCTAGACAGATTCGAGAATCCGGAGTCCAGAGTCCGCTTGCAAGCGAGGAACGAACGTTCGGCGGGCGGTCCTTCGCGTAGATTATCACATGCGCGCCCGCGCGCTGCGCAAGAATAGCGGAGGTCAGTCCGAGCGCTCCGCATCCTAGGACTCCAAGCTCGCGCACTCCTGTTGCCAAAGCATTTCTGACGGCGATGGTGCTGGAACCCCATGACAACGACCAGCCGCTGCCTCCGTGACCGTAATTGTGCACAACCGTTTGTTGCCCGATTTGTTCAACGTCCAGCCTCGGCCCCGCGGCTCGAAATGGACGCGTGCACACGGTGATCCGAGTTATCCGATTGGCGCTCACCCTCATCGCCGGAAGGCGAATTGGAGCGGGTACGGATATTTGAGAGCCTCGAGTGGTGTTGCATCCGGAGAGAGTTGTGGCCCAGAGGGCGGCGCTTCCTCCGAGCACGAAGTTGCGACGTCCAAGAGCATGATGCATATGCAAGACTCCCAAGGAGACGATTCGGCAATCGATGGCGGTCGCTGTGGTTCCACGACTGCTCCGCAAAAGATAGCACCGGCCGGCCGATTTTCGATCAACTTGCCTTGCGTCGCTCGGAAGCCAAATGCATCGCTCCTGTGCCGGTTTACGTGTTATCGTCGACAGGATTACTGTTCCCCGTGAACTGGACGATTGTGAGTGCGCTTAGAGTTTTGTCTTTCGGTCAGCTCGATACGTACCAATGGAGAAACGCCGATGCTGCGCTTCAAGTCGTATCCGAACGTGTCACGCCTAATAGGCAGTGTTGTGTCCATGACGGTGCTCGCTTGGCCCGCGATGGGTATGGACAGCGGCGCGGCGGTCCCCGATTTCTCCGGCCTGTGGGGGCGCAATGCATTCAATTTCGAGCCGCTGCCATCGGGTCCGCGTCCGGTGGACAATCTGGAACGCCTGCCGGACGGAAAGGGCAATCCCAGCCTGCTTGTGGGCGACT
>OBLQ010001116.1_pt1 | contig 10130 bp, 7 predicted proteins | sample 1519881 | NCBI WGS metagenome assembly OBLQ01 (sample SAMN01911456, study PRJEB22533) | soil metagenome | biome: Soil | place: Malaysia | collected 2012-04-30 | depth DG_metagenome m | reverse complement strand
AGACTTCTTCCTTCTCATAGCCCAAGCCCATTTCGAATTTACCGGCCCGAATATGTTCCATCTGCAAATCTTGACTTCTTTTAGCAAGAATCTCTGAGATCGCAGCCACTCGAGGATCGTGCGGAAGGATCGCGCTTTCTTCGATTTCCGACAGCCTGGCCCAATCATTAATTCGAGGGTCGTGGAGCGGCACCACCGGCAGCTCTCTGCCGTCAAACTTCCAACTCCGAACCAGCCCTTGCCACCAGCGTCCGACTCGAGAAAGGGCGCCCATCATCACCAAAACCACCATCATCGGAGCAGCCAAACCCTCAGCAACACCCAACAAGTTACGCAGACCCGAAACGAGACCCGAGGGAGCCTTCACTTGCTCCACTCCGTACGACTTCACACTCAGCCTCGATCGGTCGGCCCAGAAGCGCGGAGCCGCCACAGAAAATATTTTGGAAAAAAAGGAGCGCGGACTTTGGGTAAAACGAGAGGAAGCCTCAGAGGAAATGCCGCCGTTCAACCTTCCCGGCCCACTCCGGCGCCCAAGTTTCATGAACAAACGCGTATTTTTTATCCAAGCATCAACGCGATGAGTAACCCTCGACATAAACCCCTCTTCGGCCTTGCTAAACAAACCCTCCCAAAAGATAAGCAAAATAAGTGCCAATGAGGGAATTTATTAATAAGTCATTGATTACAAATGACTTTTATTTATAGGAAGAAAAAAAGAAGCTGCACGATGTGTATAAAATGCTTTATTTCATTCAGTCTAAACGGTTTTTATTTCCAGTTTAACCTATTGTTATCTTTAATTTTTTATGTTTGTTAAATAAATCAGGCATATAATACATTAGATCAGAAAAAAAGGAGGGTACGGAATTTTTTATAAGCAAGAGTTGGAATCTATTTGATCCTGCAGCTCAAGGGCAGCTTCAAACTCCGGATCTTCCCGCCAAGAGCCGATCAGGTCATCAAGGTCATGAAACAACACCGGTGACTCGGAAGCTGACGATTTTTTATCGACCTTTTTCGGCTTTTTTCCGCCGAGTGGAGAAGAATGCCGCGATTTCATAGCGGCGACTGTAGGCGAAAGCATAGAAACAAGTAAAGACTCATCATGACATCCCCCTCCTCAAACCCTCTTTCCACGATCCAAACAAGAATCCGCGCTGCCGCGGAGCGAGCCGGCCGTGATCCCGCGAGCGTCCGCCTGATCGGCGTCTCCAAGGGACAAAGCTTCGAGAAAATCCTCACTCTTGCGGCAGCGGGGCTGCGCGACTTTGGAGAAAACTACGTCCAAGAATGGTTAGAAAAAAAATCCCTTTTAGAAAAAGAACATCCCGATCTCGCCACCCAACTCCGCTGGCATTTTATCGGGCATTTGCAGAGCAACAAAGCCGCCGAGGTCCTGGGCCGCGCCGCGCTCGTCCATAGCGTCGATTCGCTGAAGCTAGCCCGAAAACTTTCCGCCCTCGCCGTCCAGCGAAATCTCATTCAGCCTCTGCTGCTCGAAGTCCTACTCGCTCCCGAAGCGAACAAAAGCGGTTTGACTCCCGAATTGCTCCGCCAAAGCCTGAAAGACTTCGCCTCCCTGCCCGGACTGGAATATCGCGGACTCATGGCCCTTCCTCCGGCCGTGGAGGAAGCCGAGGCAGCACGGCCTTTCTTTCGGCTCTTGAAATCCTTGCTTGACGAATGCAACGAGACCGGTTTTTTTGCAAAGCCCTTGACCGATCTCTCGATGGGAATGAGTCAAGATTTTGAAATTGCCGTGGAAGAAGGCGCGACTTATGTCCGCGTCGGAACTGCCTTGTTTGGACCCAGAACATGAAAAAACCAAAAAACAAAATTCGTTTCGGCTTCATCGGCATCGGAAAAATGGCCCAAGCCATCCTCGCCGGCATGCTGCGGGCGGGCTTGGTCCGACCCGGGGAAGTTTTGGTTTCCCGCACTTCCGCCACCGCGCTGCGCCGCATTGCCGAACGTTACGGAGTCGCCACGACGACCGACAATAGCGAAGTCGCACGCCGCGCAGCTTGGCTTTGGCTCGGCGTGAAGCCTTTTCAAGCCGCTTCCGTGCTCCGCGAAATCGCGCCTCGGCTCCGTCAAAATCAAGCGCTGCTCTCGATGATGGCGGGAATTTCGACCGCCACACTCCGCCGCTGGGCGGGAAAAAATTTGCCTGTCGTGCGCCTCATGCCGAACACGCCCGCCTTGCTCGGAGCGGGCGTCACGGGAGTTTATTTTTCCCCGCAAGTTCCGCCTTCCCTGAAAAAAAACCTGCTGAAGCTGCTGAAACCGCTCGGCGAAACCGTAGTCGTCAGCCGCGAAGGCTTGCTGGATGCCGTCACGGGACTCAGCGGATCAGGACCGGCTTTCGTTTATTACTTGGCGCAAGGCTTTATCCAAGGCGGTCTTACGGCGGGCCTGACTGCGGGCCAAGCGCGGAGCTTGGCTTTGCATACCTTGCTCGGCGCCTCGCGCATGTTGCTGGAAAGCGGTGAAGCTCCTGAACAGCTCATCCTCCAAGTCGCCACCAAGGGCGGCACGACGGAGGCGGGATTGAAAGTATTGCAAGACAAGAAAGTCACTTCTATTTTAACCAAGGCCGTGGTGTCCGCCGCTCGCCGCGCCGCTCAAATTCGGGAGCAAAACGAATGTATCCCTTAGGCTCGCTTTTGATTTCTATAGCGAAAATTCTGAATGTGATCCTCACTATCTATCAGTATCTCATCTTGGGAGTGGTGATCGTGAGCTGGGTCGGGGCCGATCCCTACAATCCCATCGTACGCTTTCTTCGGCAGATCACCGAACCGGTATTTGCCCCGGTCCGACGCATTTTGCCGCGTGCTTTGTTCCGCACCAGGCTCGACTTCACACCCTTGGTGGTTTTTTTGCTGATTTATTTTTTCCAGATTTACTTCATCCCGCTCCTCGTCCATTACGGGCAAAAAATCGCGGGACCGGGATGAGTTCTTTCCCCTGCTTGCAGCGAATAAGTGGAGATCCGATGCCTCATTCTTGAAGCCATCGAAGCTGCGGTCTCGACTCCCCATAAATCCTAAGCCCAAGAATTTAGTTGATTTTTTCCCCCCTCCCTCCCTAAAATTCCCCCCGGTGCAATTAATAACGAGGATTTATGCCTGTCTATGAGTACGCCTGTACGAACTGCGGGAAACAGTTCGAAGAATTCCAAAAACTTAGCGATAAGCCCTTGAAAAAATGCAAGATTTGCGGGGGAACTCTCCAGCGACTCATCTCGCAAAGCTCTTTTGCGCTCAAGGGGGGTGGTTGGTATAAAGACGGTTATTCGAATTCGAACGCGAAACCCAAAGAAACTCCCAAATCCCCAACCGCAAGCTCCGCTCCCCCAGCAGCCAAGGCATCGTCCTCTTGAAATAAAACAGCGACCCAAGACGAATATTTCTGCCGACGGATGAGGTGTTTTGAGTGGTGGATCGAATCGAAAAACTCAGGAAAGTCGATACCTGGAAAGTCGATGCCGCCAAGCAAACGAAGGAGGATAAAAATCGAAACGGCAGTCAAGCCGGCCAAGAATCGAGGGATAGGGACAGCTTTGAAGAAACTTCCGACTTTACCCAACTGCTCTCCAAAGACCCCCGAAAATTCATCAGCGAAAAAATCCCCTCGACTCAGATCAGCGGTTTCGTGTTCCGGGGCATCAGCACTCACCGCGACCGGGCGCTGCTGGAAGTCGATATCGCTCTGGCCGACGGCAGCTTGATTAAGGGCGCCCAAATCGCGCTCAGCCGGCAAGAAGGCATGCGCTATCTCAGCCGCCCGCCCGGAGAAGAAATCGTGGTCGATCAACTCGTGAAGGGTACCTTCCTGACGATTGCGAGACCGGAGCGCGACTTGGAAGAAGCGAGGCCCCAGCGGCAAAGCGGAGAAACGATCGCTCCTCCGCCTCCGGTCGGGCAAATGCCGCGAGTTGCCGCAATGACCTGGAATTATGTGCTGGGCTTCGGCGCCATGGGAATCGCGATTTTACTGTTGATTTATTTTTTGGCTTTGTAAACCGCTATGAAAGACTTTCATCCCAAACCCTTTGGGAAATATTTTCTGATCGAAAAACTCGCCACCGGCGGCATGGCCGAAATTTACAAAGCCAAGACCTTCGGCGTCGACGGCTTTGAAAAAATCCTCGCCATCAAACGCATTCTTCCACACTGCGCGGTGGATAAAGAATTCATCGGCATGCTGGTCGATGAGGCCAAGCTCTCCGTCCTCCTTTCCCATACCAATATCGTTCAAGTGTACGACTTGGGAAAGGTCGGCGAGGACTATTTCATCTCGATGGAATTCATCAACGGCCTCAATCTCCGCGAGGTATTGAGCCGAGCCAAGGAAACCGAACAGAAATTCAGCGAAGACATCGTCGTCTACATCCTCAGCGAGACCTGCAAGGGTCTCGATTACGCGCATTCCAAAAAAGACAATGAAGGCAAAGCGCTGAACATCGTCCACCGCGATATCAGCCCGCAAAATATCCTGCTCAGCTTCGAAGGCGAGGTGAAAATCGTCGATTTCGGTATCGCCAAGGCCGCAATGAACATCAGCCACACCATGGCGGGCATTCTCAAAGGCAAGATCAGCTACATGTCTCCCGAACAGGCGCTGGGCAAGCCGATCGACCGCAAGACCGATATTTTCTCGGCAGGCTTGATTCTTTACGAAATGTTGACCGGAGAGAAACTGTTCGTCGGAGAAACCCAGTTCGAAGTCTTGAAGAAAATCCGTACCACCCGGTTGAACGAGAACTCTTTCCCCGACTCGATTCCCTTGGCTCTTCGCAAAATCCTGGCCAAGGCTCTCTCTTACTCCATTAAAGACCGCTACGAAAATGCCGGAGACATGCAGATCGATCTGACCCGCTATCTCTATTCGACCTATATCGATTTCACTCCGCGCAAATTATCCGGATTGATGCGGCAACTCTTCGCACAAGAAATCGAACGCAAAACCACGACCACTGCGGGAGAAGAAATTCCCATCGATTCGAGAACCCGTTCGGTCATGATCGAGTCGAAAGCGCAAGAAAACATCGTCCACCGGGGCAGCGACGAAATTACCGGCGACACGCTCGACAAGCAATCTACTCAAACTTTTATTGAATCCTTCATTTCAGGGCAAGACGAAGACTTGGGAGAGACTTCCGGTTTGACCCGCGCGGAAACGGACTTGCACGAGGTCTCGACGCCGCGGGCGGCACCGACTTCTCCACCGCCCAAGCAGAGCTCGACCAAGGCTAAGACGAAGGCTAAAAAATCGCGGTGGTGGGCCTATCCCATCGCCGCTTTGTTGCTGGCCGCCGCCGGAGCCGGGGCTTATTTCAAAACCGACTGGTTCAAAGCCAAACCGCCGCCTCCGGTGATCCATGGGGTCTTGCAAATCAATTCCACGCCCGAGGGAGCCAAAATCTTTCTCAATGACGCCGAAACCGAAGCCGTGACTCCGGCCACCTTGAAAGATTTACCCCTCGAGGCACCGCAAAAAATCACCCTGAAAAAACCTAAATTCAAAGACTTCACCCGAACCTTGAGCTTAAGCGACGCCAATCCGGTGGTCCTCAATCCCACTTTAGAAGTCATCCCGGTCGGCACCGTCAAAGTGGTCAGCACCCCGCCTGGAGCGAAAATTTTTCTCGACGGCAAAGATACGGGAAAAGTCCCCCCCGCCGTTTTGGAAGATTTGCCGCTTTCGCAGAACTTCCACATCGGCCTGCAACTGGAAAAGCATCGCCCCATCGAAAAACCGGTGACCATTTATTCCATCGAGCCGCTCAATTTTAACGAAAAGCTCGAGGAAATTCTCTACGGCCCGATCCGAGTCACTTCCAGTCCTTCCGGTGCCCGCGTTTATCTGGACAATAAAGACACGGGTCTCAGCACTCCGGCTACCTTAGCGGAACTTGAAGTGGGCAAAAACTATACGGTTCGCCTCGCCCGTCAAGGTTATCGCGAGGTCGTCCGGTCGGTGGAGCTGAGCGGCAAACAGGGCGCCGCCGTTTCCGAAAAACTGCTGAAAATCGACGAAAAAACTCCCCAAGAAATCGCCGAGCAAAAGCTCCAGGAACTGGAGCGTCAGAAAGAATTGCAGAGGCAAAAAGAACGGAAAACCAAAGAAGAACCGCCTACGCAAGCCGTCGCCGACACCTATCTCTCGCTTTCCAGCAATCCCAAGGGCGCCGATGTTTTCATCAACGGTGTCCGCAAGGGCAACACGCCCGGGCGTTGGAAAGTCGCCGCGGCTTCGCCTTTGGAAATCACCCTCAGCAAGAGCGGCTTCTCTTCAGTCACCAAAGTCGTCACCTTGCGGCCCGGCGAAACGCGCAATTTAGGCACACTCAATCTCGGCGGAGGCAGTTCCACTACGACGTCTCCCATCTCCACCACCGGCGGCGCAGGCATCATCGTGATCGACTCCAATCCACCGGGCGCGCTGGTGCTGCTCAACGGTGCGCCGCAAAAAACGACTCCGGTGCGCATCAAAGGCTTGCGTCCTTCCACCTCGCATACCATCACGGTTAAAAAGGACGGCTACCAAACTTGGTCGACCAGTTTCACCGTCACCGGGGACGGCAAATCGTTCATGGCTAATTTGAAAAAGTTATAGGTTACTTATGTCCAATATCGAATCCGAACCGCAAACCCAATTGCTCGAAATGGAAGAGACGCGCGACGTCGTCTCGCTGCGCAAGTGCCAACTCCGCGTCATCGCCGGCCCCGATGAAAAGAAAAAATTTGATTTGAACCGCAAGTCGACGCGGATCGGGAAAAAAGAAGAGAACGACATTGTCTTGCTCGACAATACGGTCAGCCGTCATCATGTCGAGATCGAAATGACTTCCGATTCTTACCTGCTGAAGGACATGAACAGCACCAACGGTACTTTCATCAACGGCCTCAAGGTGAAGGAAGCCTACTTAAGCCCCGGCGACGTCATCAAGATCGGAAACACTGAAATCGAATTCGTCGCCTTCGACGAGAAAGTCCGCATTGAACCTTCCCCTCACCACCAATTCGGAGAATTAGTCGGGAAAAGCCGTAAAATGCGCCAGATTTTCTCCCTACTCGAAAAAGTCTCGCCCAGCCTGGCCACCGTCATCATCGAAGGGGAAACCGGCACCGGCAAAGAACTCGTGGCCCGCGCCATCCATGAGTCGAGCCTGCGTAAGGACAAACCTCTCGTTGTCTTCGATTGTTCCGCGGTGGCTCCCACGCTGATCGAATCCGAACTCTTCGGCCATGAAAAGGGCGCCTTCACCGGCGCCATCAAGCAACGCAAGGGCGCCTTTGAAGCGGCTTACGGCGGAACGATCTTTCTCGATGAAATCGGCGAATTGTCCCTCGACATGCAGCCCAAGCTGCTTCGCGCCCTCGAACAACGCGAAGTCAAGCGCGTCGGCAGCAACGAACGCGTCGTTCTCGACGTCCGGGTCGTTTGCGCCACCAATCGCGATCTCCGCAAAGAAGTCGATGAAGGCCGTTTTCGCGAGGACCTTTATTACCGGCTTTCGGTGGTCAAAGTGCACCTTCCGGCCTTGCGGGAGCGCATCGAGGACATTCCTCTCATCATCAAAAAATTCCTCGAGCACGGCCGCTTCAACCGAACGGAAGACGGCAAGCTCAAAGTGCTTCGGGTCGAAGACGACGCGCTCAAACTGCTGCAACGCTACCAATGGCCCGGCAATGTCCGTGAGCTCGCCAACGTCATCGAGCGTGTCGTCTCGATGGCCGACGGCGAAACGATCAGTGCGGCGAATCTTTCCTATGTTTTTCAAGAAATGGAACACATGGTCGAGCCGACCGAGAAAATGAGCATCGATACTTCGCTTCCCTTCAAGGAAGCCAAACAAAGAGTCGTCGAAGTTTTCGAGCGGGATTATTTAGAAGAACTGCTGGAACGGAATAATTTCAACGTCAGCCGCGCTTCCCGCGAAGCGAAAATCGATCGCAAGCACCTGCGCAACCTGCTCAAAAAATATGAAATCAATGCGCCGGAAGATGAAGAAGAGGAAGAAGAAGATTAATCGTTCGGCTTACCACCGGCTATACGCGGGATGTCCTTCTTTGACCGCAACGAAGGTTCCCCGGCAAGTGGCGGTGACTTTGCCTCCGGCTTCGAGCGAGGCATCCACCACGGCGCGGTCCGCCGTGGAGCTCAGCACATGAGCCGAAAGCCGAAGAGGACCACCCATCGGGGTGGGCTTTTTGAGCGTCACATGAAAATCAGCGGTGACGGTACAGGGCGGCTCTTCGGCGCCGCGCGCGTTCATGAAGTGAAGCGCCGCGGTCCAATTGCTGTGACAATCGAGAAGGGTACCGATGATGCCGCCGTTAAGGATGCCTTCGAAGGCGAGATGATGGGATTCAGGCCGCCACTCGGCCACCACATGGTCGCCTTGCACATAACTCTTGATGCGGAGTCCCTTCTCGTTCGCCGGTCCGCAACCGAAACAGCGATTTTGAGGGGCGTAGGTTTCTTGAAGACTTTTCACGGCTTGCGAATAAAACGCAACCCCGTCAAGGCAAGCAACATCGGAAAAAATACGGCATAAGAAACAAAACTCTTGGCTCCGGGATTGAGATTACATCCTCCACCGCCGCCGCTACTTGGTGTCGTACCCGTACCCGAGAGAGCAATCATCTGAATACCCAAGCTCGCCGAAGTATCCACGGTGATGCCGGCGTTTCTTGGCCCAGAGGCTCCGGGAGTAAAAGTCACATTGATGTTACAAGAAGCTTCGGAAGCCACAGTTGCCCCACAATTATTATTTTGCGCAAAATCGCCTGCATTTGCTCCTCCCACTGAAATACTGTTGACCGTAAGAGGAAAGGGCCCGTTATTTGTCAAGGTAACGGTCTGAACAGCGGAAGTACTTCCAATTCCCTGCTCGCTGAAATTCAAGGCCATCGTTGAAAGATCCGCCGTGGGGCTCGCTTCATAAGCCCCCAAGTCGCAGTTAGTCCCTTGAGGGCGCAATACTCCCCTCTGATCCTTGGGCTCGCAAGTGGCATTGGCACCCTTTTCAAAGGCTTGGCTGTTGTTTTTAATCGCTAAGGTCAAGGTAGGATGGGCTCCACCACGGCCCATGCCCGGGCCGCCGTTGTTCGCCAAACTCGCAGCTAAAGCGGGGTCTCCGGTGATGATTCCTCCCCCGCTGACGACGCAACCCGTTGTTTGATTTTGAATAAGATTAGGACCCGTCGAGTTCAAGGTACTTGCCGCCGGTGTCGTAAAACAATCGGGGTTGCCGATACCATCGGTGTTTCCGGCGATGATGCTATTAGAAAAATTCAAGGTACCGCTTTTCAAAAAAATTCCCCCACCATTTTTTGCCGCCTTATTCCCGGCAATCGTCAGATTGTTAATCGTCGTAGGAGTCGTTACCTCGACGTAAAGGCCCCCGCCGTCATTGCTGGCCTCGTTGCCCACAACGCTGACATTTTTGAGGGTGGCCCCCATACTGACATAAATAGCGGCACCATCGCCAAAGTCGCCGCCCAACGCCTTATTTCCTGTAAAGGTGCAATTTTCGATCGTGGTGGCGGGGGCATTCACGAGAATAGCGCCGCCTCCTGCATCCGTGACGGAGTTATTCGTAAAAGTACTATTGCTAAGAGTTAAAGCTCCATCATTGCGGACCGCGCCCCCCTGCTCACCGCCGGCGCTGGTGTTGTTGTCAAAAAAACAACTGTCAATCTTATTGGAGGAAGTGGCACTTCCTAAAAAAATCGCACCCGCAGACGAGTGGAGTGCGTGATTATTGGTAAAATCACTGCGTGAGAGCGTCAATTTACCGGCAATATGGTTCAGCGCTCCGCCGCGACCGGTCGTGGCGGTGTTGTTGTCGAAAGTCGAGTTTTCAATGATGAGTTCCGCCATACTTTTGCTGAATATCGCGCCACCGTAACCGTTGGCGGTGTTATTGGTGAAGGTGGAGTTATGGACTTCCAGAGATCCCGAGGCATCTAAATAAATCGCTCCTCCATCAGCAGTAGTGCCGGTTTTTGCGGAATTCAACGAAAAAGTGCTGTCGGTGATGACAACACGGCCAGGGCTGTAAATAGCTCCACCTTGCTGATCGTTTCCTGCAGCTTGATTGTTGCTGAACG